>ERZ773001.44-NODE-44-length-51020-cov-138.379_pt1 | contig 51020 bp, 28 predicted proteins | sample MGYA00511673_ERZ773001 | MGnify/ENA primary metagenome ERZ773001 (study PRJEB29015, sample SAMEA2738091) | human oral metagenome | biome: human oral; feature: human-associated habitat; material: saliva | place: China | collected 2162 ... | reverse complement strand
AACGAGCCAAATCAGCCGGATCACTAATCGGATTCGACGCACTCCCAAGCTCCCCAGCGGGAGGATACGTCCACCCCGATGCCCCAGAACCAGCAACAGTTTCCGCGCCAACAGTGGGAACCAGGCCACCGCTCATCCCTCGACGACGGCCGTACTCCCCGCCCCCACTCTGGGGCCCGGGATCAGGCGCAGGCTCAGGCCGCCACGCGTCAGGAACGTAGTCGTCCTTTTGATGTTGGAATTCGCTGACGTGTGAATCGGCTTCCTGATTGAGCTTATCGAGAATCGTCTGCGCTTCAGCTTCCCGCTTGTCGTTCTTTTGCTGTTCCAGAGCCGTCAAGTAAGCCGTGGGTTCCGTGTACTCGACCGTCTTACCATCGGCGCTCGTAAGCCTCAGGGGCGGATTTTGCTGACTGGCTGCAACATCCGACTCGCTCAGCAAGACAGGACTCAACTGCTCACCGTCGGTCACCGCAGTCGACATCGACTCACGGACCGCCAGATGGCGTGCCTTAGCCGTCGTGATCTTTTCTTGGTGTGTTTTCGCGGATTCGATGAACGACGATAGCCAACTGTCTGCACCAGTCTTGGTCTGTGACTCGCCGACGCTCAGGTCAACCACGAAGTCTTCGGAGGTTCCCTTCGCGTCCCCAACCTCCGTACGAGCCGTACTCGCACGCCCATCTTCCTCGTAGTCCTCGGATGCCAGGGGCTTCGCAGTCAATCCGATGACTGCCTTCAAGCGCTCATACTTCGGCGATTCAACCACGACGCAACCTCACTTGCAGTCAGCAATACACAAACAATGGGAGCACCGGCCCCCGATAGACAATCACCGCGGGGAGGGGACCCCTCGGTCCCCTCCCCGCGGCAATCAGGCGGAATCAGGAGCCGAAGCCATCAGCGTTACGAGCATCGGTAGCCTGAGCAGACTGGCGGGCTTCCGCAACCGCAGCGGCGACACCGGTGAGGATTTCGACGATGCCGTCCATACCCTCGGTCCACTTTGCCTTGGACGCGTCGTAGGCGCGCTTCGCCTGGCCATCCCAGGAGCTCTGCAGCTGCTTGAGCTCAGAGTCCATGTCCTCCAGCTTCGTATTCAGACTGTTGACACCGGCCCGCATGTCGGCGACAGCCTGATCGATCTGGCCGTAGTTGTAAAGAATGTCAGCCATGACAGTATCCCTTTCCTAGTCTCGACTACATACCGTAGCGGACTTTGTACTTGTTCAGCGCGGCCGACTGCTCGGCCTCGTTAGCCTGCGACGCAGAGTCGGACGAACGCAGCGCGGTGTGCAGCTCGCTGAGAGCCGACGTAACCTTGCCGGCCTCGGTCTGCCACTCCGCCATGACGTTCTGGAATGCGACAGCCGCTTCGCCCTGCCACGAACTGCCGATACCCGACAGCTTCGCTTCCAGGTTCTTCAGCGTCGATTCAATGTCGCTCTGCGACTGCTCGATGGTTGTCGCTCCCTTGAGTAGCGCACCATCAAGAGCCTTCTGATCGGTCATTATTCCTCCCAGATCATCTGTGAAAGAGCGCTCCAACGGCGGAACCGCCCTTCTGACAAGCCCAGTCTAACCACACATACGTGCAAAAGTCCATGAACTTGAGACAGGTTTTCGACAAAGTTCGACCGTCTTGCAGAGGTATGACAGCTTGCCCCAGACACCACAAACGGGCAGACTAGGAACACAACAACCCGGAGGAGACGATGGCCCAGAGCACACATACCGCCGCTGCACTCACTCCACTGACAGTCACCTTTGATGAACAAACGGTCGATCTGTCGGTTCCTCAGTTGTCTCCGCTGGCGGAGCTTATTCCCACGATTTTGCGCAGCCTCGGACGCATGGACGTGTACGGCGCGTCCGCCGGGTTCACCGTCTCAACATCCTCAGGACAGGTCCTCGACCAGTCCCTGTGTCTTCGCGACCAGGGCGTGCGCGCAGGGGCAGCCCTGACGCTCGAGCGCGCCGGGCAGGGCCGAGAAGACCAGCGCTTTGACGACCTCGTCGAGGCCGTTGGAAGTGCCGTCGAAACCACCGTCGACCCGTGGACCCCCCTCGACTCCCTACAGCTCTCGGTCTACGCATCCGCTGTCTTCGTCGGCCTGGCCAGCGCCCTCCTCGTCTCCGCTTCGACCCATGGGACGTCACTCCTGGGCGCTGATTCCTCCTTCGACGGGGTCCGTCTCATCGCCTATCCGATTATCGGCATCGTCGGTGCCCTCCTCCTCACCGGCACCGCTGCCGTCGTCTCGCGCAGGCTCGAGCACTCCTCCGTCGCCGTCCTGGCTGGCTGCGCCCCCGTCCTCCTCGCCTGCGCGAGCGCCGGCGCCCTACCGGCCGGCCCCTGGACCACCTCCGGCGCCCTTGCCGCGGGAGCCGCCCTCACCATCGGCGCCCTGTGTCACCTCGTCCTTCCTGGGAAGCTGCGTGCAAGCGGCCTGTGCCCCGCCATCGTCGGCGTCACGTTGAGTTCCTTCAGCCTGTTTTCGGGGGCCCTCGGCATGAGCGCCGCCCGCGTGACAGCACTGCTCAGCGCGCTCCTTCTCCTGATCTGCCTGGCTATCCCGTGGCTCGCCATGGCCTCGGTCCCCGTGCGCGTAACCGGCCCCTCCGCAACCGCCCACATCGACCCCCGCCAGATCGGCAAATCCGTCTCGATGGGTGTCGCCCTGTCCGTGTCTATCCGGCTCGGCACCTGCCTGAGCCTGATCATCCTGGCCCCAATCCTGGCCTCGTCCATGGAAGGCGTCATCCTCTGCGCGCTTATCGGCACGGCCCTCATGCTCTCGACCCGCTCGATCCGCTCGCGCATCGAAGTCCTCATCGGCGTCATCTCCGGCATGGCCATCCTCTCGTGGGCAGCCTTCGCAGCCGCGCTCCTGGCGCCCACGACCGCGCTGCTCGTGCTCGTCACTTCCCTGGCCGGAAGCCTTCTCGTGCTTGCCATGAACGTCGTGACCCCGAAGGTTCGGCCGTGGCTCTCGCGCACCGCCGATACCTTCGCCACCCTCATCATCGTCGCCATCCCGCCCTTCGCCCTCTACATGTGGGGAATGTAATGGCATCAAATAAGGACATCCTCGAAGCCCAGCGCTACAACAGGCGTCGCCTGATCACCTCCTTCGTCGCGGGCTCGCCCGACGGCAAAGAGGTCGAGCCGCAAGCCCCGACCCGCCCCTTCATCGTCGGCGTCTCACTCGCACTCGTCATGCTGCTGGTCAGCGTCGGCCTGCGATTCCTCTACTCGACCGCCGACTCCTCACAATCCTTCGGCCTGGCGATCGTCTCCGGCTCCGGCGCCCGCTACTACCTCCAAGACGGACAGTGGCACCCGATCACCAACCGGACCTCCGCGCGCCTCCTCGGCGATTCTTCGACCGGCACGATGAAAATCTCCACCTCCGACCTGAGCAAATACAGCCAGGGGCAGGCGCTCGGCATCCCCGACGCGCCCGAGGACGTGCCCTCCAGCGCCGACCACATGACCGCCGACTGGACCAGCTGCGCCATCTCCGAACACACCTTCACGTGGATCGGCAACTCCTCGCTCCTGTCGAGCAACGGCCTGCACAGCGCCCGCAGCGCCCACGTCACCCCCTCCGGAAGTTCCGACTCCTTCATCGTCGCGGGATCATCCAAGTTCCGTATCCCCGGCAGCGCCAGCGACATCGTCGCGCGCCTGCGCATCGGCACCTCCCCCATCTCCGTGGACCCCAACTGGGTGTCTCTCTTCGACGACGGTCCCGACTTAACCACATGGGGTGTGGCCGAACCGGGCGGTGCCATGGCCTCGTACCCCCAGAACAACGCCTCACTGCGCCAGGGCAGTGTCATCGCCGTGAAAGATACGGGGAGCACCACCTACTACGTGCTGGTGGCCACCGGTCACGCCTACCCGCTGTCGCCGCTGGCCGCCGCCCTGTACGAGGGCACAACCGCTGCGCCCAACGGCACGATCGAGGGCGCTTTGACCCTCCAGCCCAGCGCGTTCGCGCAATCCTTTACGGTCGCGAAGACCGACGTGGAGCCCTCGCCCTTCCCCGACGCATGGTCGCAGCTGGAGGGCCTGTATCCCTTCGATTCCGACTCGACGGCAGCCGACAGCGACGACCCCAAGGTCATTCGCGTGCGCGACCAGGTTCCCTGCGCGACCCTGGAGCGCGCTCAGGGCAACGCTGACAGCAAGCAGTCCTCCGGGTCGGCCCACGCGACCCTGACCGTGATGTCGCAGGACAGTGCTCGTCGGGCCTCGTGGAACCTGGACCCCACGGCCGACGTCCCGACCTCCTTCTCGCCCGGGGCTGCCCTGGTGGCCTCCGGTTTCGGCACGCTCGCCCAAGGATCCAGCAACGGCCAGACCGAGGCTCCGCTGACCTTTGTCTCCGACCTGGGACAGCGCCACTCCCTCGGCGAGGACCAAAACGATACCCTCCGACGGCTTGGCTGGAACGCGGATTTCATCCAACGGGTCCCCGAGCAATGGCTGGAGCTGATCCCGACCGGCGTTGAGCTGTCGAACCGAGCCGCCCGCCGGGAGGTCGCCGGTGGGGGCAGCTCATGAGCCGCGCACGGCCCCGCAGGAAGCCCCGGATCCTCGACGCACGGGCGACGCGAACGCTGCGCGCGGGTGCCTGCCTCCTCGCGGGCTCCTGCCTGGTACTGAGCGGTCCTGCCCCCGCGCGCGCAGAGGTGCTGGTGCGTGCGGCCGATGCTGCCTCCGGCGGCTGCCTGACCAGCACCGACTACATCGCCACCTACGCGCAGACGGCGGACAAACGCCTCGATCTCGATCGCGCGTGGGCCATCACGAAGGGCGACAACGTGACCGTCGCCGTCGTCGACTCGGGTATCAGCCCGGCCAGTAAGCATTTCTCCCCCGTGGGCGCCGCAACCGACCGCGGCGAGGATTCCTCCCGTTTCCCCTCGGGCTCCATCGTTTTGCCCGGCCTGGACCTCGTCAGCACCGGCGGAGATGGCCGCACCGACAACTACGGTCACGGCACCCAGGTCGCGGGCATCATCGCCTCCCGGCTCCTGCCCGAGCAGTCGGCACTCGAAGGCGTCGCGCCGCGCGTCGCCCTGCTGCCGGTGCGCGTCTACGACACTTTCAACGAAGACCCGCAGCAGGGACCCACCGGCCTGGATGCGGCGACGACCGCGAAAGGCATCGAGTGGGCGGCCAGCCAGGGCGCTCAGATCATCGTCGTCCCGCAGTCCCAGCCCACGCAGGACGCTCGGCTCGACGAGGCCGTGGCGTCGGCAACCGCTCAGGGGTCCCTCGTGGTCGCATCGGCGGGCAACGCGGACTCCCAGATCGTTCAGCAGTACGGGACCGACACCGTTCCACGCTACCCGGCCGCGCACCCGCAGGCCCTGGCCGTGACCAGCGCGACGGGCGGTGTGCCCGACGGCGGGCAGGTTTCGGGCGTTCACGTCAATATCGCGGCCCCCTCGATCTCGTCGCTGACCACGGCCGTGCCCGGCGGGGACTGCCTGACCGGCGAGGCCAACAACGTCGCGACCGGTTCGTCTTCCTTCGCGGCCGCGTACGCCGCGGGGGCAGCCGCCCTGGTGGCCTCCGCCCACCCCGACGAGACGCCCGCCATGTGGAAGTGGCGGCTTGAGGCCACGGCTCGGCGAGTGAGTCCGGCCAGCTCGACGAGCACCGTTGGCTGGGGCATGATCAACCCCTACGCTGCCATAACGGTGGCCGCCAACGCCCGCATCGACGGCCCCATCAACCCCTTGACCGGCACGAGCGGCGCAGATACCGCGCCCACGCTGCCGGTCACCGAGCACGCCTCGGGGGCTCAGGCGCGCACGCGCGCCAACCTCACCGTCATCGGCATCGCGCTGGGCAGCGCGACCTTCCTGGGGTGCCTCGTCGTCCTGTCCTGGCTGCGCAAGCCGGGCGGCTCGAAGCACTGACGCGGGCGGCCAGGGCCTGCTCGACCCGTTACTCGACGGCGACGCAGATGCTCACAGGCTGAGACTGTAGGCCGGAGGCCGACACGACGGTTCGCACGGTCAGGCAGTTGTCCCCGCCGTGCGCGGCGGGCAGGGTGACGGAAGCGACGGGGCTTGATGCGCCCATCGGCGCCTCGCCCGGGCGATCGAGGCGGTATTGGAACGCCAGGTCCTCGCTCGCGTAGTTCGGATCGGGCGGCGCGGTCCACGTCCACACGATGGATTCGCCCTCCAGGCGCCCGCTCAGGCCGCTCGGCGCAGCCGGCGGGACCGTCAGATCTGCGGGATCGTTCCCGTTGGCGCTGGGGGAATCGACGGGATCGATACGAACCGACTGTCCCCCTCCGGTCAGCATCGCGACGACGAGGCCGGCGGCCGCGACCGCTGCGATCACCGCGAGCGTCACGACGGCCAGGAACGGCACGGAGTGCCCCTTGCGTTCCTCCTCGCCCTCGAAGGACCTCGCCGCAGCTTTACCCGTCGACAGGTTGCGCGGGTGGTGCCACGAGTCCGCGACCGGAACGACGCCCGACTCGGAGAAGTCAAAGCCCCCGCCCGCCCGGACGGTATGCTCCTGCGCGGCCGGTGTGACGCGCAGTTTCGTTCCCTGGTCATCGTGCTTCACCGGGACGGGGTAGCCGCCGTTCCCGGCAACACTGGGCACCGGCGGACGAGGAATGGGAGCCTCCTCGCGCACCTCGATGGGCGTCTCGGGAAGCCCCATGAGCGTCTGGACGCCCTGGAGCGACTGGGCGAAGGCCAGAGCGGTGCGCAGGCGGCGCGCTGGATCCACGTTCATCGCAGCCCGGAGCACCAGGTCCAGTTCCTCGGGGGCGTCGGCGCGTCCAATGGAGCGCAGGCGCCCGGAACGGACGCGCATCGCGACCGCGACCGTCGAGTTATCCCCGATCGGGTCCTCGAAGGGGCTGCGCCCCACGAGCAGGGTCCACAGCGACGCCCCCAGCGCCCACACGTCCTGCGACGGGTCCGCGGGGGCGCTTCCGTCGTGCTGCTCGGGCGGCGCCCACATGACGGAGAAGCCCTCCAGGCCGCCGTCCCTGCCCTCGCCGATGCGCGCGCTCACGCCGAAGTCGGTGAGGACGGGCGAGTGGTAGGCGTCCAGCATGATGTTGCCCGGCTTAATGTCGCGGTGCACGTAGCCCATCCGGTGCAGCATCTCCACGCCCGAGGAAATGCGGATGATCAAATCCAGCGCCGCGGGCACGTCCATCGGGTGAGCGCGCACCTGATCGGCGATGTTCGTCACCGGGCAGTACTCCATGATGAGGAATTCACGCCCGTCATCCAGCGCGCCCACGCCGTGCAGATTCACGATGGTGGGGTGGCTGGACACGCGGGCCATCGCGTCGGCCTCGTGGCGAATCGCCTCGTTTCCGCCCTCGACATTCGAGCGCGCGATCTTGATGGCGACGTCACGCGACGGAACCTGCTGGTGATACAGGTGAACGTCCGCGAAACCGCCCGACCCGAGCGCGCGAATCCACCGGAAACCCTCGATGCGCGGGCCGGTTCCCACCGCTCCTGCAGGCGTCACGACTTACTCCTCACGCTCGATGGGCGCCACTGGGGACCACCCGCATCCTCACCGTCATCCAGCAGCTCGGCCGGGCCTCGTCTCTCCTGGGTTCCGGTCGGCTTCAGGCGCCACTTGCGCGCCAGCGAACGCAGCGAGAAGCGACGCCTCATGCGCACCCACAGGCTCGCGGACGACGCCAGCGAGCGCTTGAGGTGATCCACGTCCGCCCACGCCGACTCGGCCTCGGCCTGCTGCCCGGCCTCGGCCGCGAAATCAGCGACATCTGCGCGCCTGGCGATCGCCACCGTCATCGGCACGCTCTCACGGAACATCGTCCAGCCCGGGATCAGGTCGCTTCCCGAGGCCTGGGCACCATCAGGCTGGTCACCCGCGGACTCGGCATCCTGTCCCTCACGCAGCTTCCAGAACGAGGCCAGCGCCCAGGCGGTTTCCTGGCGCGTCTGGTCGGCGCGCACGCGCACGCCGGCGTCAAGCGCCATATCGACGACCTCATCCCAGGAGCCCACGAGAGCGACGCCGGGCGAGGCCTTGCGACGCACGCGGGTTCGCCTGGCCTTGAGCGCCACGATGAGCACGAAGGGAAGAATCAGCAGGATCAGCGAGCCGGCCGTGGTGCCGATGAGGAGCCAGGGGACGCCAGCGGGTGGCGGTTCCTTGGCGGCCACGTCCTGGTCGCGGCTGACCGGGGGCAGCTCGACGGGTTCCTCGGGCGGCTCTGGCGGCTGGAGCACCTGAGGACGCGGCGAGTTCTTCTTCGTGTGCGACTCAGACTCCGGCACCCGGTCCTTGTCGGGCGTCGGGTCGAACACGGCCCAACCGATGCCCTCGAACTCCATCTCGACCCACACGTGCATGTCCGAGCCGAGAAGGGTCATGCTCTCGGTCGGCTCACCCTCCGGGTAGGCGCCGATGACGACCCGCGCGTTCCACCCGAGCTGGTGGAGCATGAGGGCCATAAGCGCGGCGTACTGCTCGTCGTCGCCGATCAGCTCCCCGGTGCCAGAGACCATCGACGACAGGCGGTTGAGGTTGTGGCCGGGACGCGACTGGTCGGTGTTCTCTGTCAGGTAGAAGCCCTCGTTGTGCAGGTATCGCTCGATGGCACGCGCCTTTTCAATAGGTGTCGAGGAGGATCCCACGATGGAGGCCATGAAGCTGTCGAGGCCGCTGGGGTAGGGCTCTTTCGTGTCCGAATGGAACTTCACGGGGGTGGCCCCCGCGAACTGGGAGTCCGTGGGGACGACGGGCGCGTCGGCGCGCACCGTGACCGCCTGCGGCTGCGCGGGAATACCCGTCGTCAGAGCGGCGTTCGCCCACATGTCAAAGCGCAGGCCCTCCTGCTGCGTGCGCGCGTTCTCCCCGCCGAACGTCATCTCGCGCACGTCACCGGCCACGGGAACCCACGGGCCGACGATGCCCGAGGTCTCGATCGTCGCAGTGAACTCTCCGTCGCTCAGGCTGGAAGGGGTGCGCGGGATCGTGGAACCCACCGCCACGTAGCCGTTACGCACGTTGACGGATTGGGTCTTCCCGTCCTCCGCCGCAGCGGTCAGCACCGAGATCTGGCTCTTCGGCGCACTCATCGTGAAGGTCGTCCCATCGTACACATCCAACGCCGCCAGACGGATGCGCGTGCGCGCGGGCAAGCCACTGACCGTCATGACGGTCTGCTCACCCAGATCCTTCTTGTAGTGGCGGAACGCCGACAGCGGCGACGGGTACTGGCGCACGTTAAACGGCGGTTCCACCAGCTCGCGCGCCACGATGCGTCGCCCGCTCGGCCCCCACGCGCCCGTCACTGGCAGCGCCACGCCCACCGCGAGCGCGATCATCAGCGAGGCGGCCAACAGGCGCCGAGAACGGAACACAGCCTGACGGGACGCGCCGCGCGCCGACACGGTCGACGCACTAGCCTCGCCACGGCCTCGCCGATTGACGGACACGTCCAGGCCCAAGGAGAGGCGCTGATGCGCCGAGGCCCACGTCAGCCACAGGAACGCGCCCGCACACCACACCATGAACGGCCACACGGGCGGCACGAGGCCCGAGGGACCGAAAGCCAAACCGACGATGCCCATGAGCGCGACCGGGAGGATACCCAGGAGTGGGCGCCCCCAGCGCACCGAGACGAGGCCGGCGCCGAGCGCGCACAGCAGACCGGTTATCCACGGAACCAGGGCGGGTCCCACGTAGGAGGAGGCGGGCGGCGTCAGCGTCAGCAGGTCTTTCCAGGAGCTGACCGCACCGCGCACGAGCGTCAGCAGCGTATCCGTCGTCGGCACGACGCCCCAGCGCACCGTCGAAGGCAACGCGACCGGCCCACCCACGAGGAAATAGCCGAGGAGGACGGCCGCCAGCGTGGAGAGCGTGTCCCACGACCAGCGGGTCGAGGCAGCGGCGATCAGCAGGCCCACGACGACGCCCGCGCCGGCCGCGGTCAGGCCGACCCAGGACCCGAACACGGCCTCGTGCGTGAGGACCGGCCCGGCGAAAAGCACAGCGAGCACCAGGAAAGACGGCAGCGGCAGCGAGGGCCTGGCCCGACGAAGATCATCCACAGTCACCGGATATCACCCACCAGGTGCGCCAGATCGCGCAGCGACGGGCAGTCGTAGAGCACGCCGCCCTCCAGGCGACGCCGACGCGGACGCTGCTTCGGGTTGATGCGCAGCACCTGCACGGTCACGTCCCTGGGGGTGACCTGGGCGAGGTGCGCGGCCTCCGCGTCGCTGACCGACGGGGGCGCCACGATGCTCACGTACGAGGCCGCCGGGCGCGCTGCGTAGGCGCGGCGGGCCAGGGCAGTGATGTCGGCGCGCCCGCTCATCGGCAGGGACGACAGAGCGTCAAGCATGGCACCCGCATTCGCGGCCGGCACCCACGTCTTGCCCGCAGCGAACGACACCGTGCGCGACGCCGAGATTCCAGCCAGAGCCAGCGACGCGGCGACCGACACCCCGTCCTCGAAGGAGTCCCGGTCCCACGACGAGCGCGACGTGTCGAGCACGATCAGGTGGTGAGAGCGGTGAGTCTCCTCGTACTGGCGCACGATGAGCTTGCCCAGGCGCGCCGTGGACTGCCAGTGGACAGCGCGTCGGTCGTCGCCGGGCTCGTAGTCGCGCAGCGCGTGGAAGGACACGTCCGAGCTGGACAGCTTCGCGGTCACCACGCCCTCGACGTCGACCTGGAAGCCCGTCGCCTCGAAGGGAATACGCACGGTACGCGGATGCACGTAGAGGGTCACCGGGTTGTCCCACGAGCGCACGCGGCGCAGCAGGCCCAGGCCGTCCGAACGCACGGTGCGCGCGGGGCCGATCTCGATGACGCCGCGGCGGCGGGTCAGCACGGAGAAGAACTCATCCCACGTCTCGCGCGAGGCAACGCCCGGGATCACGAACTCCGCAATGCCCGTACCGATCGGCAGCTCGATGACCTCCGAGCCGCCGCGGCGCGCAGTGTCATTGACGACCCGGATTTCACCCAGCGCCGTCTGGCCTGCGACCACGCGCTCCTGAGCCAGGCGTAAAAAGACACGGTATGGGGAGGGCGCCGCCACGAGGATGATGGCGATGATCAGCAGGGACAGGCAGGCGACGAACAGCGCAAAAGCCTCCGCCCAGCCCGCGAGGATCGCACCGACGAGGCCCGCGATCGCCGCACCAATCACAAGCCAGCCGAAGGACGTGACGACCGAGCACGCGTCCATGACGTGGCGTATCCCCGGGATCGCACGCAGGCGCGCGGCCACAAACGTGCGCGCCGAGTCCACGACGCGCGCCGCAAGCGGTCGCTGAGTCTGGCCGAAACCGGCCTTCATGCGCTCCATGGCGTTCCTCCCATCGTTTTTTCTTCGGCGTGACGGCTATCGGCGCGGCTCGCAGCTGTGCACCACGACCTTGCCCCTCATGGCGATCTGGGAGCCCGCCAACGTCGCGACTCCCGACTCAACGCTGGGACCATCCACGACGACGCTGTATTGACGCGCGGGGTCCACGTCGGAGGAAACCTGACACACGTGCGGCACCGACACGTCGGAGACGTAACCGGGCGCGGACAGGGAGAACGTGTGGCACGTCTGCCCGCCAGGCACCTGGGTGGCCACGTCCGGCGAGCAGGTCTCGACCCACGTCGGGGACACACTCAGCTCGGTCGTCGTCTCGGTCGAGTCAGCCGAGGACTCTCCCTCGCTGTTCTTGGCCACGACGTGGGCACTCACCGAGGCACCCTCGGTCAGGCCCGTCACCGTCACGCTCGTGCGTCCCGTCATCGGGACCGTCTTTCCTCCCACGGTCACCGTCATCGACGTGATGGCCGGGTAGGCCTCGGCGACGGCGACGTTGACCGTCACCGCTCCCGGGCCCGCCTTCGCGATCGTCACGCCCGACACGTTCGGGGGAGCCGTCGGCTGCCCCTGGGCGGACACGGGGCTCGAAGACACCGGGGTGCCCGAGGTCGCGGTCCCGACCTGGCAGAAGTAGTAGGTGCGCGCCGAGATGCCGCTGCCCTCGATGATCCCGCCATCGCTGATCTCCGAGCCGGCCGAACAGCCGTCAGCGGTCGAGGCGTAGCGCAGGGTCAGCTCGGAGCTGGAGAAACCGTTACCGGCGGCCTTACTCAGGCCCGAGACGCGCAGCTGACCGGCATGACCGGTGCCCTCCAGCCTCGGGGCGGTGATCGGCATGGGGACGGTGAGCAGCGAGAACGACTTGTCTCCCGAGGAGGTGTGGTCGCCCTCCGCATTCGATACGTCGACGTTGACGGTCAGCGACGAGCTGGCCGAAACCCCGTCGAACCGAACGGAGGTGGTGCCCCCGTCGACCGTCTTGGGCCTGTTGTCCACGGTCACGGTCGTCGGCCCCCAGTCGCTGCCACCGGACTTGCCCAGAGACCAGGAGATGACGACGGAACCGGTGGATCCGTCACGCGAGGACCCCACGTGCTCAAGGCCCACGTTGCTGGGCGCATCGGGCTTGCCGTGCGGCGTGCCGGTGGCTTTCTCCGACCACTCCGCCTGCTTCTCAGCACTGTTGCGCGCAACGATCGACACATAGTAGGTGACACCGTTCTCAAGGTTGCTCACCGTCGTCTTCGTCAGGCCGGCCCCCGCGCTCTCCTGGCGGGTAGAGCCGTCGCTGCCGTTGAGCGTGATCTCGTAGGAGGTAATCGGGGAGCCCTCGTTGTTGGGCGCGCTCCACGTCACGTCCAGTGAGCCGTCACCGGGGGACAACGACGGCACGCTCATGCGTTCCGGCGTCACGTCGACGAGGACCTCGCTGGAGGGGGCGGACGCATCGGAGTCGCCCACCGCGTTGCGCGCGACGACCGTGAAGGAGTGCCGCTCGCCGTTGGTCAGACCGCTCACCTCGCACACGGTCTGCTCGCACTTCGTGGTACCGCCGTGCGAGCTCGTGACCAGGTACTCCGTGATGCGCGCGCCGTTGTCGGCACCCGGCGTGAAGGACACGGAGGCACGGCCCGGACCCGTCGCGGTGGCACGAACGTTCTCAGGGGCGTTGGGACGGTCGCGCACGGTCACCGAGACTCGCCCCTCGACGGTACGTGAAGACTCCAGGGTCTTGTCCATGACCCGGTAGACGATCACCATGTTCCCGTGGAAGCCCGCGCGCGGGCTCACGGCCAGGACCGTGCCCTGGGGGTCCACGGTGCCCTCGCCGACCTCGACGGTGGCGCGCTGGATCGTGATCGGCGTGTCCGGGAACGGGTTGGTCGTGTACTGCGTCAGGTCGACGTTCACGGTGGACCCGGCGTCGGCGATGATCTGCGCGAGCGAGGTCTGGATGAGCGGGCGCGTCGAGGCGACGACCTCGATCGGCACCTTCGCGCTGACCGCGGCTCCCGATCCGTCGTCGACGCTCAGCGTCAGTGACCCCGCCGTACCGGACTTCGTGCCGGCCACTGCGCTGACGCGCAGCTGTGTCTCGGAGGACTGGGTGACGGTGATTCCCGAAGGGACGTCGGACACCCGGTAGGTGAACGAGGCCGGGTCTGGGGTATCGGGGTCGCTGACCATGAGCGGCAGGTCCACGGTCGTCTCTTCACCCGATGCCACGCGGATGACGGTCGGCGTGATCGTCGGCGGGTGGTTCTGGGTGGCCTCGACCTGGATCGGCAGCGTCAGCGACGCGGAGGTCGCGGAGTCGTCGCCCTCGCGGCCGTCGAAGACCTCTACGTTGATATAGGTCTTACCCACGTAGCTGGCTTCGACCGTGAAGGAGATCGAGCTTTCGTCCGCGTTCAGGTTCGTCAGGCCGGCGCCCCCGCGCACGGTCGACGTGTCGCGTATGTAGGCGTGCGCGTCGCGCTTGACCAACACGTAGTCGTCCAGTGTCAGTGTCTTCGTCTCCCCTGCCTTGAGGCGGATCGGGATGCGCGAGGGGTTGACGGCGGGGACCTTGCGCTGCGCGCCGGGCACCGAGACGACGGCCGAGGAGGACAGTCCGTCCTGATCCGTGATCGAGTAGACGACGAGGCGCCGGTCCGTCTCGGGGGTCACCGTCACCGTGTGGGCCGTGTTGTCCACGCTGACTCCGCTGCTGTTCGACGCGATCACCAGGTCGGCGAGGGAACCGTCGGGGTCCTCGTCGTTTGCCAGCACGTTCACCGAGACCGGGGCGCCGTCGCGCGGCACGTCGGACAGGGAGACCACGTCGTCGCGAGCGATCGGCGCCATGAGGGGCGCGTCGGCCTCGACGTTGACGGTCAGCTGACCGGTCGCGGACCCGCCTCGTCCGTCCTCGACGACGTAGGTGACGACGAAGGGGTTGGTCTGCGCGGGGGTCGTGACGGCCACGGACGTCGGGGACACGACGGTGGCGCTGACCTGGTCGTTGGAGGATTCCAGGGACCCTTCGCGCAGCTTCAACGTGTCGCCGTCGGGGTCGACGTCGTTGGACAGGACGTTGACCTCGACCGTGCGCGAGGGCCTGGCCTTGATGACGTCGGGCAGGGCCACGGGGTTGTGGTTGAGTTCGGAGGGCGGGGCAACGCCGACGCGCACGCGGGCCTTGGCCTGACGACCCAGGCGGTCCTCGACCGTGTAGGTGAAGACGTCCGTGCCGGACGCGTTCTCGCCAGGCGTGTATTCGATCCATTCGGTGCCCAGCGTGGCCGTGCCCATCGTCGGGGGCTGGTCGATACCAACCAGGGTCACCGAGTCACCGTCGGGGTCGATGCCGTTGAGGGGCACGGGGATGCGCGTGGTCTGCCCGGCGCTGGCCCAGGCCGTCAGCGCCTTGGGCTGGGGTGCGGAGTTCGCCTGGTCGGCGCCGATCACGTTGAAGCTCGCGACGGCGCTGGCCGTATTGCCGGCCGAGTCCGTGACCGTGTAGGTCACGTCGACGTGGCCGGTCGTGTCCGAGGCCTCGAAACGCACCAGGTTTCCGGTGACGAAGGCGTGGCCGTAGACGGAGTCGACCGTGCCCGACAGGGTCGAGGAGACGCTCATCGACAGGCCCGACGGGGAGTGGTCGTTCGCCAGGACCGGGATCGAGGCGATGTCGCCCACGCGCACCTTCGCCGAGTCGTTTTGCAGTTCGAGGGGGGCGCGGTCGTCCTTGGCGAGCGTCGGGATGACGGCGACCGAGGCCGTGGCCGAGCCGGAGCCGTTCGAGACGGTGTAGGTGAATCGCGCGACGTCGTCGAGGCCTGCCGGGGCCGTCACTCGCAGGAGGTGACGGTCGATGAGGGCGACCTCGATGCCCGAGTCTGAGTCGACCTCAATGGACTGGACGACGAGGACGCCGCCGGAGGGGTCGGTGTCGTTGGCCAAGGGCGCGACCAGGGCGGAGCCGCCGGAGGGCAGGATGGCGATATCGTCCTCGGCGACGGGTGCCGCATGCTCGTCGCCCGACACGACGTCGACGCGCACGACGCCGACGACGGCCTCGGGCCCGTCGCTGACGGTGTAGGTGAACTCGTAGGAGCCCACCTGCGAGGCCGTGAAAGTCACGGTGCCCAGCTCCAGGTCGGGCACGAGGGTCGTCGAGGCGGGCGCCGTCGACACCTTGGTCAGCGTGAGCACGTCCCCGTTGGGGTCGGTGTCGTTGGCCAGGGGCGCGACGATGAGGGGTTCGCTGACGCGGGTGACGTAGAAATCGGCGTTCGCAATGGGCGCGATGTTGCCGTTTTCCTGCACGAGGACGGTGAGCTCGCCCTCAGTGGTGATCCAGCCGTCGGACACGGACAGGGTCACCGTGCGAGGCCCTGGGCCGCCGCCGAGGTCGTGGATCGAGACGGTCCCGTCCTCGGAGAACTGGACCGACAGTCCCTCGGAGCCCTCGGCGCGCTCGAGGAAGATCTGGTCACCGTCGGGGTCGATCCAATCGGCCAGCACGTTGTATTCGATTTGGGCGCCAGCACCGAGTTTGACGCTGGCGTCGTGGACGCGCTTGGGCCCGGCGTTTTCGCTCCAGGGGTGGACGCGCAGGGACACGTTCGCGGTCGCCGAGGCCAGGCCGTCGGACGCGGAGTAGGTGAAGGAGCTGGTGCCTTCCGCATCGTCGGCGACGCCGGTGATCTGTAGGGCGCGTCCGCCGCGCGTGACAACGACGGAGCCGAAGGAGGGTTGGGACATCGGCTCGGCGGTGAGCACGTCGCCGTCGGAGTCGGAGTCGTTTTGGAGGACGGGCAGGAGCGTGGATTTGCCGGGCCGCACGCCGAACTCGTCGTCGACGGCGGTGGGCGGGGTGTTCTTCTGGTCGCGCTCAGGGTCGCTGATCTGTTCGAGCAGGTCGGGGTTTTGATCCTCAGAGGAGGACTGGGACTCGTCGGGGTTGTCCTCGTCCCAGGTGTCGATCATGATCATGTCGCGTTCGGGCAGCCACACGGTCCCGTCCTCGACGTCATTGAGGACGATGCGGGTGCGGTTGACGCGGAAGAGGGGGTGCTTGGCGGCGGCCAGGCCGTCGACGCTCGTGTAGCGGGTCAGGCCGGACTCGCAGTGGCGCAGCGCCGCGCCCGAGGAGGACCAGGCGCCGTACGCGCAGCCCTGGTGGAAGGCGGGCGGGGCCGGGGTGCCCGAGATGGAGGTGCCCTCCTGCGCGGGGGTCACCGTGGGGGCGGTGCCGTTGAGGGGGACGCTCACCAGGGAATCCGGTGTCGCCAGGAGCACGGAGGACGAGGCCGGCCCGGGCATCTGGAGGACCGCGCCGGGTGCAACGCCGTCGGCGTCGAGGGCGCGGGTGCGCCCGCCCGGCAGGACGAGCGTGTTGGTCGTCGCGTCGTAGATAACGGGCTTGTCACCCACGGCGGTGATGGACAGGTCGTCGCTCACCGACATGCCGCTGAGCGTCGCCTTAGTGGTGGACCACGTCGAGCCCGCGCGGGTGACCGTGGTGAGCGTGGCGTACTGCGGGGCGTAGGCGTAAACCGTGCCACCGGTTGAGACGGTCACGATGCCGTCGGCCAGGCCGTCGGCGATGGCCGAGGTGTCCTCGTACTTAATGGCGTCGGGACGATTGGCCTCTCCCACCCACAGGTAGCCGGCCAGTGAGTCCAGGACGGCGATCGTCGAGGCTCCCTGCACGACGCGCGAGCCCTCGGGAACGGTGCTGGCTCCACCCAGCTTCATGGCGGCGACGTCAACGGAGGCCACGGAGTGGGTTGTCTCGTCGCCGATTGTCACGGTGCGCCCGTCCTGCCCGAGGGCGACTTGGGCGCTGGGGGTCGATACGAAACCGTCGAAGGTCAGCGCGTCGTAGTTGAGGTGGCCCAGCGACAGGTCCGCACCCTTCGAGACCCAGATGCCGCCGTCGTCCACGTCGAGTTCGGTGACCTCGATGCCCCGATGCAGGAAGGCGACAAGAACAAGGACGGCAGTCAGGAGCACAACGGTGATGGCAGGGAAGCGACGCGTCGCCCGACGCAACAGGTGCATCATGCGGTCATTTTTCGCCACGACGCTCACCACTTTCCCGACAATTGACACCTTGGAGGTACAGATGATCAACCAGCCTACCGCATAAGCATAGGCCGAAAGCGTGACGTGCTACGCGCCGGAAAGATCCACCCGCTTGGTCAGGGAACGGTCACGCACGCCCGCATGGGATCAGACATGCGCCCCGATGAACGTGAGACCGTAGAGATTTCCATACAATTTTCGCCGGTGACCGCATCCACACTCACCGTCGCCTCCTCGACGCTGCCGCGCGTCGTGTCCGACGGATTCGTCGCTTCATAGGAGTAGGTCACATCTGCCTTGGCCAAGCCGTCGGGCAGTGTCCACGTCCACGTCACGGTCCCGCCCGCATAGACGCCCGTCAGCTGCGTCACTTCCGGCGGCGCCGACCCCAACGGGTCACCCGCGCCCGCCGACACGGTCGTCGACTCGGACTCGGGGGTAATGCGCGTAAAGGAGCCCTCGCCGCGCAAAATACCCACCACCAGGCCGGCGGCAATCACCGCAGCCAGCAGCGCCAACCCCACGGCCGCCACGGGGCTCATGCCCCGCTTGGAAGCGGCAGGATCGTCGACGACGCGCCCAGCCGAGGCCTCGGCCTCCTGCGCGGAACGATCGATCTTCCAGGAATCAGCCACGGCCTCGACGCCGCCCGAGCCCGCCCCACCCTCGAAGGAGTAGAACGACGAACGCATGCGCGTCTGATCCGGGTCGATGACGGGGGCACCACGCAGGCGCGTCTTCTGGTCGCCGGAGGGGACGGCGGCGGTCTTGGAGCGTTTCTCCTTGATCTCCATCTCGGTGCGCGCGTAGCCCAGCTCCTTCTGGACGCGCTGGAGGCCCTGGCCGAACGCCATGGCCGTGGGCGTGCGCTCCTCCGGGTTAATCGCCATCGCCGCGCGCAGCACGCGCTCCAGTTCCGGCGGGGCATCCGCGCGCCCCAGGCCGCGCATACGCCCACGCTGGACACGGTTGGCGATCGACGCCGCCGAGTTGTCACCAATCGGGTCCTCGAAGGGACTGCGGCCCGTAATAAACGTCCACGTTGTCGAGGCCAACGCCCACACGTCCTGCGCCGGTGCGGCCGGGGAATTGACATCCTGCTGCTCCGGGGGCGCCCACAGCACCGAGAAGCCGTCAAACGCGCCAACCTCGAGCTTACCGATCTTCGAGGCGACACCGAAGTCCGCGAGAACCGGCTTCCCATAGGCGTCCAACATGATGTTCGACGGCTTGATGTCGCGATGCACGTAACCCTGGCGGTGGAACATCTCCACGACGCCGCAGACCTTGATCATCGTCTCCAGCGCCGTCTCCAGGGACATCGGCCGGGCGCGCACCTGCGTGAGCAGATCCGCGACCGGACAGTACTCCATGACCAGGTAGGCGCGCCCATCCGCGGTGGTGCCCACGCCGTGCAGCTCCACGACCGAGGGATGGCCCGCCAACAGCGTCATCGCGTCGGCCTCGCGGTGCAGCTCGCGGGTGCCGCGCTCGTCGCCCTGCGCGCGCACGACCTTGATCGCCACGTCACGGCTGGGCAGCTCCTGTCGATACAGGAACACGTCGGCGAAACCGCCCTGACCCAGAGGGCGGACCCATCGGAAACCTGGGATCTGGGGGCCACGCGTGCCCGCGACCGCTGGACTCACTTCTCGCCGCCCTCCTGCATCGTGCGCGCAACCGCTGCGCTCAGACGCAGTTTACGGCGCATACGCAGCGAGCGCAGGGACAACGCGTAGCGAATACGCGGGAAGAAACCGGCGTTCTTGCCCACCTGGGAGCGCAGCGCGTTCACCTGCACCCACGCGTCGCGGGCGCGGTCGCGCGAGGCGCCGTGATAGGCGAAATCCGCGACGTCCGCGTAGCGGGCGATGACGACCGGGGTCGGCACGTCGTCTCCGAAACGGCTCCACCCATCGATCACGTAGCGGCCCTTGGTGGCCGAGGCCTCGTCGAACTCAACCGAGTCGATCGACCCGTCGTCGCCGTGGCGTACCTCGCCCGTCACCAGGGTGAAGGGGTCGCCCGGGTTCTCGCCGAGGTTCCACTGCGAGGCCAGCGACCAGGCGGTCTCCTGGCGAGTGCGTCCGACCTCGATTGTCAGGCCGGAGTCGGCGGCCAGGTCCACGACCTCATCCCACGAGCCGATCAGCGCGTTGGCGGCGGCGGAACGGCGGCGGTGGCGTCGGCGCGCGGCCTTGTAGGCCAGGATCGCCAGCGGCGGTACGAGGAACAGCAGGAACCCGCCCGCGATGCCTGCGACGACACCCCAGGGGAAGCCATCGGTGGGCGCCTTGACGGGGTCGGCGTTCTGGTCCCGTGTCGTCGGCGGCAGCTCGGCCGGGGCCTCCGGGGGCTCCGGCGGCTGGAGGACCTGCGGGCGCGGCACGCTGCGAGGCTCCGGGACCTGCGTCTGGGGCGTGTGGTCGCGCGGGGGCGTGGGATCGAAGACGGCCCACGCGCCGCCCTGGAACTCGACCTCGACCCACGCGCGGATGTCGGAGCCGCGCAGGGAGGCGGCGCCCCCCTGGGAGCCGCCCTCGGGGTAGGCGCCCATGACGACGCGCGCATTGATACCCAGCTGGTGGAGCATCAGCGCCATGAGGGCCGTGTACTGCTGGTCGTCGCCGATCAGGTTCTCGTCGCCGGAGAGCATGCGCTCGAGGCGGTCGGCGCGCACGCCGGGACGCGAGAACTGCGTGTTCTCGTTGAGGTAGTAGCCGTGTGTCGACAGGTGGTGCTCGATCGCGCGGGCCGCGCCCAGGGAGGTCGAGGCGTTCTGCGTCAGGTCCGAGGCCATGGTGGCGATGGCGTCGGGCACGTGCGTGTCCTTCGACGTGTTGGGCTTGACGGCCAGCGTGGACAGGTCCTCGTCGCGCACGGCGGGCGCAAACGTGGTCCGCACGTCGTAGGACATCGTCGCGGTGGGCCCGGTCGTCAGCGCGGCGTTGGCCCACGTGTCGACGAAGAGGCCGTCCTTCTGCGCGCCCGCGGCCGCGCCGCTGAAGGTGAGCTGCGAGGGTGTTCCCAGGACGGGCACCCACGGGCCGGACATGCCGGTCGTCGACACGGTCACAACCGCGTCGCCGGCCGCGCGGCCGGGGATGGTCGTCTCGACGGGGATGTAGCCGGAGTGACCGTCGCCTCGGGTATCGGACATGCCGAAGGTTGTGCCGTCGTAGACGTCCATCGCGGCGATGCGCACGCGCTGGCCCTCGGGCAGGTCGGAGACGGTGATGAGCGTCTCATCCTTCAGGTCCGTCGTGTAGTGGCGGAACGAGGCCATGGGCGAGGGGTAGGCCTGAATGTCCAGGGGCGGCTCGACCAGGTCGCGGCCGACGACGCGCGTGCTCGAGCGACCCAGGAAGGAGGCGGCGGGCAGGGCGATGCCCACGGAGATCGCGAGCATGAGGAGCGCGCCGACGACGCGCGTGCTCACGTAGACGGCGGAGCGGGAGCTGCGGCCGAGGGTGTTCTCGGTGCCGCGCGTGCCGGAACGGCCCACGAGCACGTCCTGGCCCAGCGTGATGCGCTGATACTGGGCGGCCACGGCCCACCAGGCGGCCAGCGCGCCCCACCAGATCAGGATCGACCACACGGGCAGCGCCTGGCCGGACAGGCCGAAGAACAGGGCGATCGCACCCATCGCGACGACCGGAACCGAACCCAGGAGCGCGCGACCGGCGCGGGCCGTGATCAATCCGGCCGCCGACGCGAACAGGAGGCCGCACATCCACGGCACGAGGGCCGGGCCCGAGTATGCGGACACGGGCGCGGTCAGCGTCAGCAGGTCCTTCCACGCGCGGAAGGAGCCCAGGACCATGACCTGGAGGGTCTTGCCGGTGGGCAGAACACCAAAGAGCGCGTCGGAGCGCAGGGCGGCGGCGCTGCCCAGTAGGAAGTAGGTGGCCAGGACGGCCAGAGCCGTCGTGATCGCATCCCAGCGCCACTTGGTCGACGCGAAAGCGATCGCGAGGCCGCACGCGACGCCAGCACCGGCAGCGATAGCGCCCACTCCCCCGCCGAAGACAGGCTCAAAAGCGGCGACCGGGCCGACGAAGAGGACCGCCAGGACCGCCAGCGACCACATCGGCATGCGCGTGCGGAAGGTCGCGAAGCGCTGCGTGATCGTCAGCAGGCGGTTGCGCGTCGTCCTGAGCCTGGGCGTGTACGTCTCAGCTCGCGGCCCAGTGGCCTTCTGCGTGCCCGGCTGCGTGGGCTCGCGCACCGAGCGGCGGTCGGTCTTGACGGGCGAGCCGGAGGTGACCTCGTTCTGAGAGTCGATGCGCTGAGCGCGGGGCTTGGTGTTCGTATTGCTGCTCATGCCAGACCCCCGGCGACGATAATGCGCGGCAGGTCATCCAGGGTTGCACAGTCGAGGAGGACTCCTCGGCCGAGGTCTCGGCGGGCGCGCACCTTGTCCGCGCCGATACGGATGATGGACACGGGCACGTCGATGGGCGCCAGGCGAGCCAGGTGGGCGGCATCCGCGTCGCTCGTCTGCGGACCGACGATCAGCGTCAGGGCAGAGACACCGGGGCGCTGAGCCACGGCCTCGCGCACGCGGAGCGCCAGGTCACCGAAGGACGAGGAGGAGACCTCGGAGAGGGAATCCAGCAGACGCATGGCGACCGAGGAGGGCAGCCACGACTCAGTCGTCGTCACCGACACCGGGCGCGACTCGCGCAGGTTGGCCAGGCCAAGCGAGCCCGCGACCGACACGGCGGTCTCGAAGGAGTCGTGTTCCCAGGCGTCGCGGGAGGTGTCCAGGACGATGACGTGGTGGGACCGGTGGGTCTCCTCGTACTGGCGCACGATGAGCTTGCCGAGGCGGGCGGTGGACTGCCAGTGAACGGCGCGACGGTCGTCGCCGGGCTCGTAGTCGCGCAGCGCATGGAAGGACACGTCCGAGCTGGACAGCTTGCCGGTGGAGACGCCCTCGACGTCCAGCTGGAAGCCGGTTGCATCGAAGGGGACTCGCACGGTGCGCGGGTGCACGTGCAGGACGATGGGCTCATCCCAGGCGCGCACGCGGCGCAGCAGGCCCAGGGCGTCGGAGCGCACGGCGCGCGCCGGGCCGATGCTGATGAGGCCACGGTGACGCGAGGAGATGAGGAACATTTCCTCCCACTTCTCGTGGGCGCCCAGCGGGGGCACGACGAACTCGCCCGTGCCCGTGCCGATCGGCAGCTCGATAATGCCCGCACGCACGGAGCGGGCGCGCTCGTTGCGCACCGAGATCTCGCCGACGGCCGTCTGGCCTGCGACGATGCGCTCGTTGGGCACGCGGATCGACACAACGTGCGGGGACTTCCAGGCGACGCGCGTGGCGGCCAGCACCAGGGCGACGACGCCGGCGAGCGCGCACGCCAAGGCCTCGACCCACTCCATGGTGGCCGCCACGATCAGGGACACCGTGATGAGGAGGATCAGCGCCCACCCCGTGGGTGTGACCAGGCCAACAAAAGCCTTCAGTGGGTGCGGCCGGGAGGCCTGCGCCTTGCGCGGCGAGACCAACGTTGTTGCCTGTGAACGCTTCCCTTCCATCACGTCGTCCGGTCGGCGCGTTACGCGCCCACCGCCGGGGCAGGCACCGACGTCAGGGCACGCTGAATGACGCCCTCGGCGGTCGCGCCGGAGAACGCAGCATCGGGGTCGACGATCACGCGGTGAGCCCACACGGGCACCGCCAGGGCCTTGATGTCGTCGGGCAGGACGAAGTTACGGCCCTGCGCGGCCGCCCACACGCGGGCGCAGCGCACCATGCCGATCGCGCCACGGGTGGACACGCCCAGCAGCGAGGACTCGTCGTCGCGGGTGGCCTCGGCCAGCGCGGCCACGTAGTCCAGGACCGCGCGGTCCGTGTGGTTCGCCGCGGCCAGGGCCGACCAGGCGACGATGTCCTGGCCGGACACGAGGGGACGCAGCTTCTTGGAGCGGTCTGGCGCGGCCGAGCCGTCGAGCACGTCGATCATGGCGGCGCGCGAGGGGTAACCGATCGAGGTCTTCATGAGGAAGCGGTCCAGCTGGGCCTCGGGCAGCGGGTAGGTGCCAGCCTGCTCGACGGGGTTCTGGGTCGCGATGACCATGAAGGGCTGGGGGGCGGGGCGGCGCACGCCGTCGACCGTCACCTGGGCCTCTTCCATGACCTCCAGGAGGGCGGACTGCGTCTTGGGCGACGCACGGTTGATTTCGTCGGCCAGGACGATCTCCGCGAAGACCGGGCCGGCGTGGAAGACCCACTCGCCCGTCTTCTGGTTGAACATGTTGACACCGGTGATGTCCGAGGGCAGCAGGTCCGGGGTGAACTGGATACGCGAGTGCGTGCCGTCAATGGTCGCGCTGATCGCGCGCGCCAGCGCCGTCTTTCCGGTACCGGGAGCGTCTTCGAGCAGGAGGTGGCCGCCGGCGAACATCGTGGTCAGGGCCAGGCGCACCGCCTGGCGCTTGTCGAGCACCGCCACGGACACGCCGTCGACGAGGCCCTTGAAGACCTGGGCAAACCTGGTTGCGTCTTCGATGGAAAGGGTCATGAGTGTTCCTACGTCTCTAGTATTGCTCGATCAGGGGTGGTCTATTCAACTCGACAGCTGACGACGGGCGGTTTGGCCAACAGCTCCGGTCCTGTCGTGGCTTCGGTCAGGATACCCGGTATCGACGGCGTGTCTCGCGTGAAGCGGAACTCCGTCTGTTGGACCGGGCGGCCAGTGTTCACGGCGCACACGAGGGTCAGTCCCGACTGGAACTGCGAGGCACGCGTCGCCGTCAGCGTCATCGATCCGCACTCTTGACCGTTCGGGCAATTGGTCTTGCCGGTGAAGGTCGCGTCGAACTTGTGGATGGATTCGCCGGTCTTGAACGTGGTCTTGACGACCCGGTGAGCGCCTTCGGTGCTCTCCAGGTCGAGGACCGCCGTGTACTCGTGGACCGGCTGCAGGTCGTTGATGACCACGGAGGTGAGCGCGCCGCTGAAGCGCTGCCTCGTCGCGCCTTCCATGCCCTCGATCCACACGCGGCCTTCCTTGATGGAGACGCCGCCGGGCGTCTTCCACGACAGGGTCACGTTCGTGACGTCGGGCGCGGCGTTGAGGGTGAAGTACGGGATCTCATTGCCACCGTCGCGCTGGCCGTTGCCGACGACGCCGGAGGCAGCCGTGGCGGGACCCCACACGTAGGAGCCATCGTCCTTCTTGCCGCGTTGGCAGAAGTAGTAGGTCATCGGGGCACCGGCCGTGAGAGGACCGATGTTGAAATCCTCCAGCTTCACTTCGTTCGCGCCCGTGGTGCACCCGCTGGCACTATCCGCGTAGAAAAGGACCAGGTCAGCGGCCTTGAAGCCGTTGCCTTCCTTCACCCTCGCGCCATAGACGCTGAGCTTGCCCCACTCATTGTTGATGGGCGTGCGCACGTTGGGAGCATCGGGAGCAACCGGAATGGTCTTGGGCTCGGGAGCGGGCGGGGGCGGGGGCTCGGGAGCGGGCGGGGAGAAGGTCCTGGTGTCAGAAGTAGCGCTCCGACCGGCGTTGTTACTGACCGTCACGGTCACCCTCAGAGCGTCGGCCCGATCCACAGTCATGGTCGTCGTACCGGTCCCGTTCATCTCATTGGTCACCGGACCCGGAACGGTCTTCAGCGTGCCGTTGACGTTCACCGTCGTCGGCCCCCAGCCCTTGCTGCCAGACTTGATATAGCTCCACTGGATGGTGATCTCAACCTTACCGTCCGCGGCGTTACGCACCTCGGCGTTCATGACGTTGGGCTTGTCAGGGTTCGTCGTCTCCGCCTCCGGCGTGGCCGACACGGAGGACGAGGGATCCGACTCACCCCTGGCGTTCACAGCCGTGACCGTGATCGTGTACGTCTTGCCATTCGTCAAACCGTCGAGCGTGCACGCGGTGGCTCCTCCGGTGGTACACGTGACCGCGCTACCACCGGCGACCGAGCCGACCACCCTGTAGCTGGTGATGGGAGAACCGTTGCTCGCAGCTGCGGTCCACGATACCGTGATCTTTCCGTCTCCGGGTTTGGCGTTGACGCCGCTGGGCGCGCCGGGCTTGCCGGACAGCGAGATGGTGTTGGACGCTTTCGACCTCTCGGATTCGCCCTCGGCGTTGACCGCGCTGACCGTGAAGGAGTACGACTCGCCGGTGGTCAGGCCGGTCACCTCGCACACGGTGGTCGCACACGTGGCGACCAGGCTTCCCGTCTGGTCGTAGACGCGGTATCCCGTGATGGACGAGCCGTTCGCTGTGGGCGCGTTGAAGGACACGCGAGCGCCCGTCAGGCCCACGGCCTCGGCCCGCACGACCGTCGGAACGGCCGGCTTATCCGTGACCGTGACCGTGATCGTGCTCTGAACGGCGCGCGAGGGATCAGCCATCTTGTCATTGACCTTGAATCCGACAGTGATCGTGCCGGTCGCGGTGGGCGTGATGGACACGGTCGTGCCCGCGGCGGAGACATCCGCCGAACCAGCGGACAGCGTGGCGCCCTCAAGGGTGAGCGGCGCCTCCGGGAAGGGGTTGGTCGCAGCGGAGGCCACGTCGATGCTCACCGTCTCGCCCACCTTGCCGTTGAGGGTGTAGGCGGGCACCTGGATGAGAGGCTTGACCGACGCGACGACCTCGACGGGAATCTGCGCACTGACGGTGTTGCCCTCCTCGTCGGTGACGCTCACGGTGATCGAACCGGCCGGGCCCTGCGCGGTGCCCTCGGCAGCCGACACCGACAACGAGGCACCGGACAGGGACGCCGAGATGCTACTCGGCGCGGAGTCCATCGAATAGGTGAAGGTGGACGTATCCACGCCCTCGGGATCGCGCACGGCGAGCGCGAGGTTCTGCACCACGGCCTCGGCCCCGGCCTCGACGCGGATGGGCGTCGGGGTGAAGGTCGGCGGCTGGTTCACCGTGGGCTTGATGCGCACGGGCAGCGACAGGGAGGCGGACAGTGCGCCCGAGTCGGAAGAATCGCCGTCCGCGACCTGAATGAGGAACGCGGAGTTTCCGCCGAACGCGGCGTTCGCGGTCAGGGTCAGCTGCGTGTCGGAGTCGGCGACGACAGAGTCGAGGCCATCCTGACCAACCGGGGTCGTGCCCTCCACGAGGCGCGGGGTGCGCCCGACGCGCGTGATGACGTAATCCGACAGGTTGATCGTGCGCGAGGTGCCCGCGTCCATCTCGATCGGCAGGTTCGCCGAGCTCAGGAAGGGCGCGGTCGAGTCACGACCGGGCACGCGCACGACGGCCGAGTTCGTCAGGCCGTCGCGGTCCTTAATCGTGTAGACAACCAGGCGCGTCGTGTCGCTGACGGGGATGAGCAGGCTGGAACCGCTGACGGTCACGCCAGTATCAGAGGTGCTGACGGTCAGCTCGTCGATGCTGCCGTCGGGATCCTCGTCGTTATCCAAGACGTTGACGACCACGGCGGAACCGTCGGAGGGCAGCTCGTCGTAGCCCACGAAATCATCGCGGGCGATGGGGGCCTTCAGGGGCGCGTCATCCTGGACGTAGACCGTCAGGGTGCCGCGCGCGGCCCCGCCGCGCCCGTCGCTCACCGCGTAGGAGACGAGGTAGGTGCCGGCCGTGGCAGGCGTGTGCACCTGGACGGTCGTGCCCGAGCGCACCTGGGGATCCAGCGCGGGCGTGGCCGTCTCCAGGCTGTCCTTCTCCAGGGTCAGCGGATCGCCATCCGGGTCGAGGTCATTCGACAGGACGTTGACGGTCACCATGCGGTCGGGGCGCGTCAGGACCGTGTCGGGCACGGCCACCGGGTTCTGGTTGAGCGAAGGAGCCGGTGTCACGGCGACGCGGATGCGGCCCGAGGCGCGCGCGCCCTGGCGGTCCTCGACCGTGTAGCTGAAGGTATCGGTCCCGGACGCCGCGGCGTTAGGCGTGTACTCGATCCACGTGGCATGCGCGGTCGCGCTGCCCTTCTGCGGCGAGGTTTCGAGGCTGCGTAGGACCACCGAATCGCCGTCCGGGTCGATGCCGTCAAGCGGGACAGGGATGCGCACGCTCTGGCCAGCCGTGGCCCAGGCGGTGATATCGCGCGGGCGGGGCGCCTGGTTGGAGTCCGAGGCGGCCAGGATCTCGAAGGTGACCGTGCTCGAGGCCCGGTTGCCGGCCGAGTCGATGACCGAGTAGGTGACCTCCATCGTGCCGGGGGTGTTTCCTGCCTCGAGGCGGACCTGGTTGCCCGTCACGAAAGGCGTGCCCAGCGTGTTGGTTCGGTCGTATTCGAGAGTCGACTCCACCTGAAGGTTCAGGCCCGCCGGGGAACGGTCGTTCGACAGGACGGAGACCGTACCCACGTCGCCCACGCGGACCTTCGCGCGATCCGGCTTGAGGATCGGCGGCAGGTCGGTGCGGTCGGAGGCGCCGGGAATAACGGTCACCTCGGCGCTCGCGCTGCCCTGACCGTTGGAGATCGTGTAGCGGAAGGAGACGGTCTTGTCCAGGCCGGAGGGCGCGGTCACGCGCAGGAGATGGCGGTCGATAAGCGCAACCTCGAGGCCGGGGACGGCCGTGGAGTCAATCGACATGATCGACAGGACGCCGCCCATCGGGTCAAAGTCGTTGGTCAGCGGCGCAACCAGCACGGACCCGCCCTGCGGCAGAACGGCCGTGTCGTTCTCGGCGACGGGAGGCGCGGCGTTCGGCTCGACGACCTCGACGCGCACGATGCCCAGCGTCGTCGCGGTGCCATCGGACACCGTGTAGGCAAAGGAGTACGACCCCGGCGACGAGGCCATGAAATCGATGGTCCCTCGCTCCAGATCCGGCGTGATCGAGGCGCCCGAGGGCGCGCCGGACACGGCGGCCAGCGTCAGCGGGTCGCCGTTGGGGTCCGTGTCGTTCTTGAGCGGATCAAGCGTGACGGTTTGGCCCGGGTGAGCCTGGAACAGGTCGCCGTTCGCCGTGGGCGGCAGGTTGCCCGCCTCCTGGACGTTGACGATGAGTTCGCCGCGCGTCTCACCGCCCTGATCGTCAGCGACGGTCAGAACGACGGTCTTCGGGCCGGCCGCGCCGCCCTCCTCGTTAATCGTCAGCGAGCCATCCTCCATGAAGGACACGCTCAGGCCCTCGGGGGCCTCCGCGTTCTTCAAGTAGATCGGGTCGCCGTCGGGATCGCGCCAGTCGGACAGCGCCTGGTACTGAATCTGCGCGCCGGCGCCGATCTTGACCGAGGATGCGCGCAGCTGCACGGGGGCCTCGTTCTGCCCGTAGGGGTGGATCGTCACCTGCACCCGGGCGGAGGCGGTCGCACTCCCGTCCGAGGCATCGTAGGAGAAGGAGGTCGAACCCGTTTGATCCGCGCTCACATCCGAAATCTGTAGGGCGCGGCCCGAACGCGCGACGGACACGGTCCCCCACCCGGGCTGGGTCGTCGGATTCGCCGTCAGCACGTCTCCGTCAATGTCGGAGTCGTTGTCCAGGACGGGCAGGATTGTCGAGCGTCCCGGGCGGATACCGAATTCGTCATCCACGGCCTCGGGCGGCGTGTTCTCCTCGCGCTGCTCGGGGTCGGCGATCTCGTTGGTGAGCTCGGGGTTGTCCTTCTCCTCCTCGGACTGCTCGAGCTGGTTCTCAACCTCTTCCCAGTTGTCCATGAGGACCATGTTCGCGTCGGGCAGCCAGACGCTGCCCTGGGCGACGTCGTTGAGAACGATGGCCTTGCGGTTCGTGCGGAAGACGACCTCGCGGGCGCTCGTCAGCGTATCGACGACCATCTGCTTGTTGTTGGCGGGGTCGTCGCACGAGCGCAGGTACGCGCCCGAGCCCATCCACGCGCCGTAGGAGCAGCCCTCGTGTCGCACGGGCTGGGCGGGCGTGCCGCTGGGGGCACCCTCGGCCGCGGGGGTGATCGTGGGGGCGGAGCCCTTCAGGGGGACCTTCACGAGGGACGAGGCCGTGGCCAGGAGCACGGAATCGGCCTTGGGGCCGGCCTGCTGGAGGACGCCACCCTCCTCCACGCCTGCGGCGCTGAGGTTGAGCTTCCTGCCGCCGGGCAGGAAAAGGGTGTTGGAGGCGGAGTCGAGGGCGACGACCTGGTCGCCGACAACCGTCATGGACAGCTGGGCGCCCTCGGGGATGCCCTCGACCTTCGAGGTCTTCGCTTGATCGACGACACCCTGTCGCTTAACGGTCGTTAGGGAACCAGATCCGGACAGCGCGTAGACCGTTCCATCCATGCCGGTGACAAAAGCGCTCGCGCCCATGTTCGAGGCCACGGCAGCATTGTCAGATAGGTTCGTCGGGCTCGGGCTAAGCGCGGAGGTGGTCCACAGTGTGCCATCCGCCGCATTCAGGACACCGAGGACGTCTCCACCCTGCATTGCAACCGATCCGCTGGGCAGCGCCGTGGGGGACCCCAGAGAGACCTGAGTAACATTGACCGGGGCAACAGTAAGTGAGGTTAGATCGGACACAGTGACGGTTTCGGCGGCCTGCCCGACGTCGAAGTTGGTGGCCTCGGTACGCAGCGCACCGTCAAGGATGCGCGCCTCGTAGTCCAGGTGCCCAACGAGCTGTTTGGACTTATTTGTCACCCAAATTCCGCCATCGTTGACGTTCACCTGCGTAACTTCAGCGCCCTTGTAGATGACACCCGCGACGCAGAGCGCAACGACGACAAGCATGAGGACGAGCGCCGGCAGGCGTCGTCTCGCGCTGGTCAGCTTTCGGCGCGCACGAGTGTTCATAGACCCTCTCTCGATCAATCAACAATGCCTCGCAATTAGTGTGACATGACTTTGCAAGGCGTCCATAGTTAATGCGAATCTATCAGAGTGAGCGTTACTTGACAACTAGAGAGCGGCCCGTCGTTGTGCGACGGGCCGCTCTCTAACAACCGCAGGTTTGTCATCCCTCAACGATTGGCGAGTAAATCACTCTCCATTGAAGGTGAACGTGCGTTCCTTACCCTCTCCGGTGACGCCAACGGTGACAACCTGACCGGGTTGCAGTTCGCCAAAAAGGATCCGTTCGGACAGCGCATCCTCGATCTCACGCTGGATCGCGCGACGCAGCGGGCGCGCGCCGAGGACCGGATCAAAGCCCACGTCGGCCAGCAGTTCGCGAGCCTCATCCGTCAGCTGCAGACGCATATCCTGCGCCTCCATACGCTTGGCCAGCTTCTCGATCATCAGGTCGACGATGCGCGCGATCTCCGGCTTGGTCAGCGGCGGGAAGACGATCGTGTCATCGACACGGTTGAGGAACTCCGGACGGAAGTGCTGCTTGAGCTCTTCGGCAACCTTCGACTTCATACGGCCGTAGTCGTGCGTCGAGTTGTCCGCGGTCTGGAAGCCCGTCATGACACCCTTGTTGATGTCGCGGGTACCCAGGTTCGTCGTCATGATGATGACGGTGTTCTTGAAGTCCACCTTGCGACCCTGCGAGTCCGTCAGGCGACCCTCCTCCAGGATCTGGAGCAGCGAGTTGAAGATATCCGGGTGAGCCTTCTCGACCTCGTCGAAGAGGACGACCGAGAACGGCTTGCGGCGAACCTTCTCCGTGAGCTGGCCACCCTCGTCGTAACCGACGTAGCCGGGAGGAGCACCAAAGAGGCGCGACGCCGTGTGCTTCTCCGAGAACTCGGACATATCCAGCTGGATCAGTGCGTCCTCGTCGCCGAAGAGGAACTCGGCCAGAGCCTTGGCCAGCTCCGTCTTACCCACGCCCGTCGGGCCCGCGAAGATGAACGAACCACCGGGACGGTTCGGATCCTTCAGACCCGAGCGCGTACGACGGATCGACTGAGCGAGAGCCTTCACGGCCTCGTCCTGGCCGATGACGCGCTTGTGCAGCTCATCTTCCATCTTGAGCAGCTTCGCGGTCTCAGTCTGGGTCAGGCGCACGACCGGGATACCCGTGGACATGGCCAGGACCTCGGCGATCTCCTGATCCCCAACCTCGGCGATCTCGTCAGACTCGCCACCCTTCCAGGCCTCTTCCTTCGCCTTGCGCTGCTCAGCCAGCTTCGACTCCTCGTCACGCAGCGACGCGGCCTTCTCGAAGTCTTGATCATCGATGGCCGCCTCCTTGTTGCGGCGCACCTCGGCGATCTTCTCGTCCAGCTCACGCAGCTCCGGCGGCGCAGTCATGCGGCGGATGCGCAGGCGCGCCCCGGCCTCGTCAACCAGGTCGATCGCCTTATCGGGGAGGAAACGATCCGAGATGTAACGGTCGGCCAGCTCGGCGGCCGACTTGATCGCCTCATCCGTAATAATGACACGATGGTGCGCCTCGTAGCGGTCGCGCAGGCCCTTGAGGATCTCCACCGTCTCATCGACGCTGGGCTCCTCGACCTTCACCGGCTGGAAGCGGCGCTCGAGGGCCGCGTCCTTCTCGATGTACTTGCGGTACTCGTCGTTCGTGGTGGCGCCAATCGTCTGGAGCTCGCCGCGCGCCAGCATGGGCTTGAGCATCTGGGCGGCGTCAATCGAACCCTCGGCGGCACCCGCACCCACGAGAGTGTGGATCTCGTCGATGAACAGAATGATGTCGCCGCGCGTGCGGATCTCCTTGAGGACCTTCTTCAGGCGCTCCTCGAAGTCGCCGCGGTAGCGCGAGCCAGCGACCAGCGAGCCCATGTCGAGGCTGTAGATCTGCTTGTCCTTGATGGTTTCGGGCACGTCGCCGTGCACGATCGCCTGGGCGAGGCCCTCGACGACCGCGGTCTTACCGACGCCGGGCTCACCGATCAGGACCGGGTTGTTCTTCGTGCGGCGCGAGAGGACCTGCATGACGCGCTCCATCTCGACGCGGCGGCCGATGACGGGGTCCAGCTTGTTCTCGCGCGCGGCCTGCGTCAGGTTGCGGCCGAACTGCTCGAGGATCGCGGAGTTGGAACGCTCGGGACCGCCCGAGCCACCCACGCCCGCGCCAACCGACTCGCGGCCCTCGTCGTCGCCACGCTGGTAACCACTGAGCATCTGGATGACGGTCTGACGCACCTGCGCCAGGTCCGCGCCCTGCTTCGTGAGCACCTGGGCGGCCACGCCCTCGCCCTCCTTGAGGAGGCCAAGCAGCAGGTGCTCCGTACCGATGTAGTTGTGACCCAGCTGCAGGGCCTCACGCAGGCTCAGCTCGAAGACACGCTTGGCGCGTGGCGTGAAAGGAATGTGGCCCTCGACCGGCTTCTCACCCTCGCCGATGATCTCAATGACCGAGGCGCGAACGGCCTCACCCTTGATACCCATCGTCTCCAGAGCCTTCGCGGCCACGCCCTCACCCTCAGAGATCAGGCCGAGCAGCAGGTGCTCCGTACCGATGTAGTTGTGCTTAAGACCGCGAGCCTCGTCCTGCGCGAGCACGACGACGCGACGCGCACGGTCGGTAAAGCGTTCGAACATGTCTCTCCTTGTTTCAGGGGCAGCTGCCCCGCCGAGCTTGGCGCACACCCGTCCCAGTTGACTAGTTACAGACTACGGAAAGCTCCGGCGGCGTGCGCGCGCTTTCGCCCTGGGCGCAGGGCGGGGCGCGCGTCCGGGGGCGGGGCGGGCGGGCGCGGCGGGCGCGCGGGCGGGCGCGGGGGCGGCGCAGGGACGAGGTCGGGGTACGAGGCCGGGGTACGAACTATTGGCCGGTATCTCTGGGCGATTCACCCAAAAGTCGCACGTAATTTAACCGGGTCAGTTTTCGACTAGCCTCACAAACGTTGCAATTGCAACGACCATATTTCAAAACCTGAAAGGTTGACATGGAAATTACGTGCGAGATTTTTGGAAAACCACACCCGTTGCCGCACGCAACAGAGGGCAGTTCACCAGCACGCGAGGCACCGGGACGAGGCCGGGGCGCGAACTATTGGCGGGTATCTCTGGGAGCTTCACCCAAAAGTCGCACGTAATTTAACCGGGTCAGTTTTCGACTAGCCTCACAAACGTTGCAATTGCAACGACCATATTTCAAAACCTGAAAGGTTGACATGGAAATTACGTGCGAGATTTTTGGAAAACCACACCCGTTGCCGCACGCAACAGAGGGCAGTTCACCAGCACGCGAGGCACCGGGACGAGGCCGGGGCGCGAACTATTGGCGGGTATCTCTGGGAGCTTCACCCAAAAGTCGCACGTAATTTAACCGGGTCAGTTTTCGACTAGCCTCACAAACGTTGGAATTGCAACGACCGTATTTCAAAACCTGAAAGGTTGACAGGGGAATTACGTGCGACGTTGTGGGGGAACTATGCCTCGACGAGGACCGTGAACGGCCCATCGTTGACCAGCGACACCGCCATCATCGCCCCGAACTGGCCGGTCTCCACGTGCAGGCCGCGCGAACGCAGGTCGGCCACGACGGCCTCGACGAGGGGCTCGGCCTCCTCGCCGGGAGCGGCATGCGCCCACGACGGCCGCCGCCCCTTGCGCGTGTCCCCGTAGAGCGTGAACTGCGAAATCACAAGGATCGGCGCGCCCACGTCGAGCGCGGATCGCTCCTCGTCGAGGATGCGCAGCTCCGCAATCTTGCGCGCGACGGTCGCCACCTGGGCCGGTCCGTCGCCGCGCTGAACACCCAGGAGGACGACGAGGCCTTGGCGCGCCTCACACGTCCCCTCCCCCGCCGGGGTGGCTGGGTTCTGGTCGCCGGGACTGGTCACGACCCCGCCCGACGAGGCAGGCCCCGTACAGCCAGCCCCGGCCTCGTCGACAGGATCGAACACGAGGCGCCCGACGACGCGGCCCTCGACGCGGACCTCGCCGGAGGTAGCGCGCTGGATGACGGCGCGCATCAGCGCGACCCCAGGGCGGAGCCGAGGCCGCCGAAGCCCGTGGAACCGCCACGCTGTCCAGCCTCGCGGGAGAGGTCGGCGCCCGGGCGTGTCTGCGGAGACACGGAGGACTTGCCGTGAACCGGCACAATCTCCTCCTGGGCGGCGGCGACGCCGTCGATGTCGAAGACGGTGCTCACGGGGACGGCGCGGGCGATGAGCGCGAGGGCGATCGGGCCTTCGTCCGCATGGCGGGCCGAGGAGGTGATGACGCCGACCTGGCGTCCGCCCACGGTGATGGGTGCGCCCGGCGCGGGCAGGTCGCCTCGGGAGCCGTCCAGCTGTAGGTAGGTCAGGCGGCGCGGGGGGCGTCCCAGGTTGATGACGCGGGCAATGGTTTCCTGGCCGCGGTAGCAGCCCTTCGTCGTATGGACGGCGCTGCGCAGCCAGTCCACCTCGGGCGGGATCGCCCGAGCGTCGGTTTCGCGGCCCAGGCGCGGCTTCCACGCGGCGATGCGCATCGCCTCCCACGCGAGGTACCCGGCGCGGCGGCGCTTGCCGCCTGCTGGGGACGACACCGAGGACGACACCGAGGAGGGTACCGCGGCGGGAGCGCAAGAGGGCGCTGCGTGTGCCTCGGCAGCGCCAGAAACAGCTCCGTCAGCAACAGCAGCGCCAGAAACAGCTCCGTCGGCAAGCCACGCTGCCTCGAACTCGTCCGCGGCATCGCGTGAAACAGCGTGAAACATCATCGGGGTGCGCTCGCCGGGGTGGCGCGCGCCCTGGAAGTAGGCGGCCCCGCCGTCGACGACGCCGGGCCACGGGTCCTCCCAGGTCCACAGGTGCCCGGGCAGGGCGGCCACGGCCTCGGGCGTATTCGCGCCCGCGCGCACGGAGGAGAAGACGGCGACGTCGCGCTCAGCAACAGAGACGCGCAGCGCGAAACGCATCGATTCCAGAAACTCCACAAACCCCGACAGGTCCGAGCGCTCCACGATCAGGTGCAGCGCGGTCCCGTCGTCGCTCGCGCCCGCCCAGTGCTCGATGCGTCCCTCGGGCGAGAGGATCAGCAGCTCGCGGCTCACGCCGGGCACGAGGTCGGTGACGATCTGGGAGGCGAGCGACGTCAGCCAGGTGAGCCGATCGGCCCCCGACACAGCGATGACGGCCAGGTCTGGGCGGCGCACCAGCGCGCGGCCGCCCTCGAGGGCCCACTGCTCCCCCGACGGATCCCCGAAGTGCGGGGTCGCGCCGAAGGAGGCCACGGCCTCGTCGACGAACTCGGAATCGGGCGCGGACTCAGACAAGGAAGCCGTCCTGGGAGTCGTCGATGCCGTCGATGACCTCGCCGGACTCGGTCGAGGCCTGGGCCGTGCGGTGCAGGCGGCCGGAGATCTCGACGTCGGCCTCATCCTGGCCGTCCAGGGTACGCTCCTGCGTCCACATGAGCTCGCCCGCGACCAGGCCGAACATGCGACCCAGGTGCGTCACGCGGGTGGCGCCCACGCCGAGCGCGATCGCGTCGGAGACCATCTGCACGCGCGGGCCGACGCTCACGCCGTCCCACACGGCGCTGTGACCCTCGGTGGACGCGGAGGTCGCCGTGAACTCGCGGGAGTTGTACTGGCCGGGCGGGGGCAGCGGCGCGTCGGAGGGGGCGACGGAGACGTACACGGTCTCTTCGCTGATCAGGTCGCCCTTCTTAATAGCGGACAGGCCCTGCGCGGCGTCCCACGTGGGGTCGATCGGGGCCGAGGCCTCGCCCGCGTACACGCGGGTCACCAGGCGCATCTGCTCGCCGACGACGTCGCCGCGGATCTCCTCGATGACGGGGGAATCCTCGGCGGGGGCGTCGGCGGGTTCTTCCCGGCCGGGGGCGGCGGGGGCGGCGTACATGCCCCACCCTTCCCAGGTTCCAAGCATCCACGCGACGGGAGCGACGAGTGCGGGCAGGTCAGCAGGTATCTCCATCATGGCTCCAGCCTAACGCGTGGGGTGGGCGCGCACCGCGCGGCAGGCGCGGCCAGGAGCGAACACGCACGAGGCCAGGGCCGCCTTCCGGGGCACAGCACGACTGGCGCTCCCCCACCCAAGCCGACGCCGCCTCGCAGGTCCGAGCTCGCTCGCGGCCCCCACGCCCAAACTGCATTCCGGGGCATGGCCACGCACGAGGCCGGGGCCGCCTTCCGGGGCACAGCACGACTGGCGCTCCCCCACCCCAGCCGACGCCGCCTCGCAGGTCCGAGCTCGCCCGCGGCCCCCACGCCCAAACTGCCTTCCGTGGCCCGGCCACGCACGAGGCCGGGGATACCTCCCGGGGCATGGCCCGCTCACCGGCTCCCCAGCCCGCCTCCCACCTGGGGAAACGGGGACGGCGAAGCGGCCATGGCCTCGTCGATGGAGAACGAGGGCGCCCCTCAGATGCCGCCGATGCGCGTCATGGCGTAGACGGGGAGGGCGGCGACCAGGAATTTGGCGGCGCCGCGGCCCAGGACGGAGGCGAGCTGGGCGGAGGAGGCGCGCTCGCCGAGCAGCGCATCCACGACGGACACGGCAAAGCCCACGCCGAAGCCGGTCACGCCGCCCAGGGTCAGGAACGCGGCGAAGTCGCCGAAACGCTTGGCGATGGAGGGGAAGACGACGGGCAGCAGGTCCGACGTGTGGCCGAGCAGCCAGGCGATCGACGACGCGATGAGGCCCGCGAACAGGCCGAAAATGACGGAGTAGACGACGCCCGCGGTGGTGCTGCGCCCGCTGCGCGCCGACGCGGCGGCGACGATGGCGACCAGGGCGGCCATGGGCACGACGACCGACCAGCGCGTGTGGACTGTCAGGGACACCCACATGGAACCGGACGTGACGATGAGGAGGGCGGTCACCGAGGAGGCGAGCGCGGCGGTCAGCGAGGTCGACCCCCAGTGTTCGGTCGTGTGCCCCACCGAGTGGTCACGCGGCGCGGGCGCGTCGAGGATGGTTGCGGCGACCAGCAGGACCAGCGTGATGCCTGTCAGGGGGATCGCGATGTCGAGGTTCTTCCAGTAGGCGACGCCCACGGGGGTCAACGCCCCGCCGAGCGCCAGGACCGCCTGCGCGAGCCACGGCATGTGCAGGCGCGCCAAAGTCGGCCAGCCGAGCGCCAGCAGGAAGGACGCGGCCGCGACAACCGGTCCGACCGTCCAGCGCGAGCCGGGCAGCCACCACACCGTAATCGTCAGCGCCGCCAGCGCGATGACGGTGAACGTGCCGACACCGGCGGGCACTCGTTTAGAGGCCAAGGTCTCGCGGCGCACTCCGCGGTTAGTGGCGGTTCGGGAGCGCGTGGGCGGTTGGGGAGAAGTCATCACGCTTCCATGGTCCCACATGTCAGTCCTTAACGAGGCCGTGGCCGCCCGCGCAGGCAACTTCCCGAGGCGCCGGGCTGGGATTGTCACGAAACAGGTGCTCTCGTCTCGTCGGAACGTGGCGCCCCGATCAGCGCTGCGGTTCCCGTGGCCAAGAGAGGTGGTTCGGGCCTCGTTGTTGCGGGTTGCGCTGTGGCACATGCCCTGTGTGGGTTGATCCACGCCTCCCCGGAGTGCGGCCGTGGGGCGGGTGGTCGTAAAGTTGTGGGGCACGCCGGACCGGTATGCCCCGGGCTCCAAACTCTGCCGCTACGAGCGGCCTTCGCGCCGACAGGCGCATTCGGTTCGGCGTGCTTTGTCGTATCTGCGCGCCGATGCGCGGGCCTGGAACTGCGTACGTCGGCCCATCAAGTCCCGGGTTTGGGGGCAGGCCGTTTCCTGTCGTGTCGTCGTGGCATGATTCCGCGCGAGGTGGCCTGGGCGTTTTGTGGGCTTGAGTTGTCTTCTGCTTGGGGCCCTGTGTGGTGTCTTACGCTGTGGTGCCTTACGTTGTGGTTCCTTACGCTGTGGTGCCTTTGAGGGCCTTACGTTGTAGTGCCTTTAGCCTTACACTGTGATTCCTTACGCTGTGGTTCCTCAGAAATGTCGCACGTAATTCCCTCGCATGTATTTCAAACATTGAAATCACATCGTTGGAATTCTGCGGTTTTCTCGATACCTAAGAAAAGTGAGGGTACCCAAATTACGTGCGACTTTTGTTCAGGAGGGATCCGCCGGTGTTTTGGTCGTCAGCGGTAAGTGGTCCCTGCCGCGATGGTCAAGTCCAGTGACGGTGCGGCTGCCTGGGCGTTTTGTCGGCTTGAGTTGTCTTCCGCTTGGGGCCCTGTGTGGTGCCTGTGTGGCGCCTCACGCTGTGGTGCCTTACGCTGTGGTTCCTCAGAAATGTCGCACGTAATTCCCTCGCGTGTATTTCAAACATTGAAATCACATCGTTGGAATTCTGCGGTTTTCTCGATACCTAAGAAAAGTGAGGGTACCCAAATTACGTGCGACTTTTGATTCGTCAGGCGCGTGGTCGAATTCCTGTGTGTGATCATCGGCCCAAGATGCTGCGCGCCGCCGCCCGCGTACCCGACGGCACCACCCCTCAGCCACTGCCATCCCCCACACCTGGAACACCCCCAGCAACACAACACCCCATCACCCCGCCTTCCCGCGCGCAAAACGGGGGCCGACGCTGCCATGCAGCACCGGCCCCCGAACGCTTCTGGCAACCGTCACATGAGCGGGTAGCGCACGATCGTGGCCTCGCGGCCCGGGCCCACGCCGATGGACTGGATGCGGCAGCGCGACAGCTCTTCCAGGCGCTTGATGTAGTCCTGGGCGGCCTGCGGCAGCTCCTCGAAGGAACGGCACTGCGAGATGTCCTCGCTCCAGCCGGGCAGCTCCTCGTACACGGGCACGGCGGCCTCGAAGCCAGCCTGGTCGAGGGGCATTTCCTCGGTGCGCACTCCGTCGACCTCGTAGGCGACGCACACGGGGATCGTCTCGTAGCCGGAGAGAACGTCGAGCTTCGTCAGGCAGATGTCGGTCAGGCCGTTGATGCGCGTTGCGTAGCGCATGACGACGGCGTCAAACCAGCCGGTGCGGCGCGGGCGACCGGTGGTCACGCCGAATTCGCCGCCCTTGGCGCGCAGGGCCTCGCCGACCTCGTCGTCCAGCTCCGTGGGGAACGGGCCCTCGCCGACGCGCGTCGTGTACGCCTTGGCGACGCCGACGACGCGGTCGATGCGGGTCGGGCCCACGCCGGAGCCGGTGAGCGCGCCGCCCGCGGTCGGGTTCGAGGAGGTCACGAAGGGGTAGGTGCCGTGGTCGATGTCGAGCATCGTGGCCTGGCCGCCCTCGAAGAGGACGGTGTCGCCGCGGTCCAGCGCGTCGTTGACGACGAGGGACACGTCGCACAGCATCGGCTTGATGCGGTCCGCGAAGGACAGCAGGTGATCCGACACCTCGGCGGGGTCGAGGGTGGGAATGTCCACGGCCTCGAAAATGGTGTTCTTGGGGGCCAGGGCGGCCTCGACCTTGGCGCGCAGCTCCTCGGGGTGGAAGAGGTCCTGGATGCGCAGGCCGATACGGTTCATCTTGTCGGCGTAGGTGGGGCCGATGCCTCGACCCGTCGTGCCGATGAGGTTGTTGCCGCGCGCGCGCTCGTTCGCCTGGTCCATGAGGCGGTTGTAGGGCGGGATGATGTGCGCGTTGGAGGAGATGAGCAGGCGCGAACAGTCCACGCCGCGCGACGTGATGTCCTCAAGCTCTTCGAAGAGCACGTCCAGGTCGACAACGACGCCGTTGCCGATAATGGGGGTGACACCTTCGGAGAGGATTCCGGCGGGCAGGAGGTGCAGCGCGTACTTTTCCCCGTCAATGACGACGGTGTGCCCCGCGTTGTTTCCGCCGTTGAACTTGACGACGAGGTCGGTGTGTTGGCCGAGCTGATCAGTGGCCTTGCCTTTGCCTTCGTCGCCCCACTGGGCGCCGAGCACGATGACGGCGGGCATGAGTATCTCCGTAAAGTTTGGGTCCGTCGCGCGGGGGTGCGCAACAGACCCATATTAGCGGACATTGACGAGGCCTGGGCGCCCTCACGCGGTGTCCGTCTAGTTTCCGATGGCGGCCAGTGCGACGCCGATGCCCCACGCGGTTGCGCTGGTGAGCGCGGCGATCAGCTCGATGGCGATGGTCCAGCCGAAGGCCTTGAGGGCCTGGAGTGTGGAGGCCCAGGCGGTGGCGGTGTCCTTGCTGCGCAGGTATTCGACGATGAAGATGGCGGCGACCATGCCGAGGACGAGGCCGAGGGGCAGGCCGATGAACCATCCGACGACGCCGCCGGCGGCTCCCCACACGAGCGTGGATTGGGGGATTCCGGCCTTGTTCATGCCGCGCGCGGGGATGACGTATTTGAGGACGGTCCCCAGGATGAGGACGAGGGCCGCGACCGCGAAGATGATCCACGCGCTGGTCGTGCCGGTCATCCACGCCCACACGAGGATCGCGCCGCCGACGAGGGGCGCGGAGGGCCAGACTTGGACAACGGCGCCGATGATTCCCAGGAGGATGACGATGCCGACGATGACGGTTCCGAGGATGCTCATGGGCGCTTATCCTAGCGGCTCGAGCTGTGGCCCGGGCACTCGCACTGCTAGCCTGATGCCACCACCCGATGGAGGGACGAGGCCGTGGCCGGGTTCGCGCTCGCTGCTGGACGCGCGCTTGGGCGGCCTGATTCCTCCGCAACACCTCTATGGGAGATTGATGAGTGCCCTGTTTGCTTTCCGCCCGATGACGGTGTTCGACGTGTCGTGCCCGCCGCGCGAGGCTTTCGCGCGCTGCATTGATTTCTGGAACCGCGTCGGTATCCGCTCGGAGACGCCCGGGATGCTCGACCAGTTCGCGATGCGCGGCTGGACGGGCACGGAGATTACGGTGGGGCGTCGTCGCGGGACTGGCCCCGACGCGGATTGGGGTGATCTCGGCGCATCGTTCCCCAGCCTCGCGCTGGCGGGTCTCGCCCTGTACCTGGTCGCGAACAGGAGGCACGGGAACATCGATATGACGCGCCTCATCGTCGCAGCCAGGCCAGTGCCTGGAGCCCTCCCACGGTCCGAGCTGTGGTGTTTCCCGTGGGATGACACGATTCGCGGCCCGCGCCTGACCAAGGATCCCCTCGACCGGGTGTTCGCCCAGCTCGAGCAGACGCTCGCCGGGCAGGGCATCCTCCTGGGTCCCCCACGCCTCGTCAAGAAAAGGGAGCTTCCCGGCGACTCTCCCCTCTCCGACGCGGGCATCGCGACGATGCACCGGGACGCACGCAAGGCGACCGGAACCAGCGCCTTCCGCTTCCGACGATAAGGACACCCATGACCCCCTTGTTTTCCCGCGTCGGCCGCAACCTCTCGCTCACGACGCACCCGTTCAGGGTCTTTCGCCTGGCGGTCTCCCCCGACGAGGCCGTGGCGCGCTGCGTCGCCCAGCTGCACAAGGACGGTATCCGCGCCGAGACGCCCGGCATGCGCGAGCAATTCGCGCTGCGCGGGTGGGTGGGCACCGAGCTGGCTACCGGGAACACCGGGAAGGCTTTTCTCGTCGATGCGATCGCCTCGGCCACCACGACAGGCATCATCGCCGATCTGTTCCCGCGGGCGGTCCCTGACCGCGTTAAGCGTGCCTTCCTCGAGAAGACGCGCATCGAAGTCATCGCCCGACCGATCCCGGGCGGGATGCGGCCGATGAGCGAGCTGTGGTGCCACTTCGACTACACGTCCACCGGCGAGACCATGTTCGCGGAGGACTGCATCGCCTCGATGCTGGAGAGGATCGAGCAGTCCTTCAGGGACGAGGGGCTCATGATAGCCGCCCCCGAACGCCTCCGAATCCGCGATATGCCGCCCAACGTTCCCCTTGCACTGCTGACTCTCATGGAGATGCGTAGAGCCGCGAAGAGGGCACGCCGAGGTCGCTAGCTGGCTGCGGGCCGATAGTCCGGCTCGCGCGCCCTGCTCACGTCTATTAACTTTCTCGCCGCGGGCGCTGATGCGCGCCCGCGGCGAGACGACAGACAGTCCGGCAGGCTCAGCCCTGCGAGCGCAGGGAGGCGACCTCGTACAGGGCGATGCCCGTGGCGACGGCCGCGTTGAGGGACTCGACGGTCGACGCGATCGGGATCGACACGATCTGGTCGCAGGTCTCGCGCACGAGGCGGGACAGGCCCGCACCCTCGGCACCGGTCACGACCACGAGGGGGCCGTCCGCCAGCGACAGGCCGCGCAGGGGCGCGTCGCCGCCGCCGTCCAGGCCGACCACGAAGTAGCCGGCCGCCTTGGCCTCTTCGAGGGCGCGCACGAGGTTCGTCGCGCGGGCCACGGGCACGCGGGCGGCAGCGCCGGCCGACACCTTCCACGCGGTGGTGTTGACGCCCGCGCTGCGACGCTCGGGGATGATGACGCCATCCGCGCCAAACGCGCCCGCACTACGCAGGACCGCGCCCAGGTTATGGGGGTCCGTCACCTGGTCGAGGGCGACGAGGAGCGGGTGGCCCAGCTGCTGGAGGGAGCCCGCGATCAGGTCCGAGGCGTCGGCGTACTCGTAGCCGCGCACCTCGATGGCGACGCCCTGGTGGACGGCGCCGTCGGTCGCGACATCCAGGTCACGGCGGGTAACCTCGTACACGGGGGCGCCCATGGCGCTGGCGAGGCGCACGACCTCCTCCACGCGGTCGTCCTTGACGTTGTCGAGGATGAAGACGCGCTCAATCGGGACCGAGGCGCGGGCGGCCTCGGCGACCGGGTTGCGGCCGGCGATCAGCTCGTGGCCGGGCTTGACGCGGATCGAGGACTTGGCGCGAGCGCGCGCAATCGCGGCCTCCTGAGCCTCGCGGGCCTCGCGCTTCACCTTGCGCTTGTGGGCGGGATGGTAGGTGCGGTCCTCGGCCTTGGGGGTCGGGCCCTTGCCTTCGAGGCGGCGACGCGAGTGGCCGCCGGTGCCGACCTGCGCGCCCTTCTTGGTGCCCTTCTTACGGATGGCGCCGGGGCGCCCGCTGTGTGAGGCCATGGTGTCTCCTCGTTTTCTCGTGAACTGACACCAGCCTACGGTGTCCGGCCCACATCGGGGCCGCAGGGGCACACGCGGGGGCCAAGATCACGATCGGGCACCCCCCACACAAGTCGCACGTAATTTGGGTACCCTCACTTTTCATAGGTATCGAGAAAACCGCAGAATTTCAACGATCCCATTTCAAACCTTGAAATACACGAAGGGGAATTACGTGCGACATTTCTGAGAAACCATTCCAGCGAGACGACTGAGCGGCACGACAACACCGGGCCAAGATCTGTCTCAGCCTGACGACAGCAGCCCCGTGCCGCCCACTCTCGTGCCCCTCACCTACAGCCGCTGCAGCCTCACGCACACCGATCCGCCCACACTCGCACCCCTCGCCTACAGGCGCCGCAGCCTCAGGCACACCGAGCCGTCCACACTCGCGCCACCTTTGCCCACGCTTTCTGTGGCCTCACACATAACGCCGACCACCGCGGGCCACACCTCACCCCCGCGAGAGCATCGAGGCGATTTTTTCGACCGTCGCGCCACTGCGGATCGTCACCTCGCGGTAGAAGTCCTCGCGCAGGAGGCGCTTGTGGTAGGCGGTCTTGAGGAATTGTTTTTCGTCAAATTTGGCCCAAAATACGGCGTGCTCGCCGAAGTGGACGGCTTCGTCGCCCAGCTCCATTGCCTCGATACGCTCGCGCACGTGGGTCCGGTCCAGGCCTCGCGTGTAGAAGAGCGCATCGCGGCGGGCGACCTCACCATGCCACCAGTCGGGCAGGTTGTGTAGCTCCTCGAGATAGTCCTGCGCCGTCAGGAGGGCCAGCCGGATCGGGAAGTCGTAGCGGCATGCCAGGACGTCCTCGACTGTCTGGGCGACGTCCTCACGCGGGGCCTCGGCCTCGGCCTCGAAGAGGAGGTTGCCACTGTTGATGTAGGTACGCACGTTCGTGTAGCCCACGCCGGCGACCTGCTCGCGCAGCTCGCTCATGACGACCTTGTTCTTGCCTCCGACGTTGATGCCGCGCAGCAGCGCCACGTACTCCATGCCGATCATCCAGCCTTTCACTTTACTACCTCCCCACCTCGCGTTTCTTCTGCGGGAAGGCTTCGCCCTGACTCCAGAGTAGCGCCAAGACAAAACCCTGCCCGCCCCAAAAGTCGCACGTAATTTGGGTACCCTCACTTTTCATAGGTATCGAGAAAACCGCAGAATTTCAACGATCCGATTTCAAACCTTGAAATACACGCAGGGGAATTACGTGCGACATTTCTGGGGAACCACGCCAGCGACACCAGCCGCACGCACCAGCTGCACGCCACTACGCCAACAAGAAGCGTGCGGCAACACACCAGCATGGCGGGCGCTACACCCATTACGCCACACCACACCCCTTACGAGGCGCTGCACCCGTTACGAGGCACTGCACCCGTTACGAGGCGCTGCACCCGAACAGAAGGGGTGTAATGCCTACGGATCGGGTGCAGCACACAAGAACACAAGACAAAATGCGGACTCCGCGCGGCGACCAGGCGCCGCGGCCACGCGACGACCGCCCCAAAAGTCGCACGTAATTTGGATACCCTCACTTTTCATAGGTATCGAGAAAACCGCAGAATTTCAACGATCCGATTTCAAACCTTGAAATACACGCAGGGGAATTACGTGCGACATTTCTGGGGAACCACGCCAGCGACACCAGCCGCACGCACCAGCTGCACGCCACTACGCCAACAAGAAGCGTGCGGCAACACACCAGCATGGCGGGCGCTACACCCGTTACGGGGCACGACACCCGTTACGGGCCGCTGCACCCGTTACGAGGCGCTGCACCCGTTACGAGGCGCTGCACCCATTACGAGGCGCTGCACCCGAACAGAAGGGGTGTAATGCCTACGGATCGGGTGCAGCGCCCCCAATCACAAGAACAAACGCGGAATCTGCGAGACGACCGCCGACACGCACAAGGCCCCGGAAGCTCGCGCTCCCGGGGCCCTCAGCATTCAGCGACCACCAGCCAGCATTCAACAATCGGCGATCCGTCGTCACCAATCACCAATCACCGATCAGCGGCCAACAGCCCCTCCACAATCAGCGATCAGCGATCAGCCAACGCTCCACGTCGCGCCGTCACGGCCGTCCGCGACGGTGACGCCGGCGGCGGCCAGGCGGTCGCGCAGCTCGTCGGCGCGCGCCCAGTCCTTGGCGGCGCGGGCAGCAGCCCGCTCGGACAGCACGGACTGGACCAGCGCGTCCAGCGCCGAATGCTCGGCCGCAGCCGCGCCGGAGGCACCAGCGCCGATGCCAGCCTGGCCACGCCACTGCTCCGAAGCGGGATCGAGGCCCAGCACGTCCAGCATGGAGCGGACCAGGACCTGCTCGCGGTAGACACCAGAAAGATCTCCAGCAGCCAGAGCCGCATTGCCGACCTTGAGGTGCTCGTGCAGGACCGCGAGCGCGCCGGCGACGTTGAGGTCGTCGTCCATGGCGGCGACGAAGGCCTCGGGCAGGTCGGCGGGAGCCAGGGCAATCTCTGAGGCCGGCGCCTCCCCAGCGGCCTCGATGGAGCGGGCCACGAAGGTGGAGAACTTCTCCCAGGCGGCGTGCGCGGCGGGCAGCGTCTCGGCGCCCCATTCGATGGCGGAGCGGTGGTGGACCGTGGACAGGGCCCAGCGCACGGCGACGGCCGGATACTCCTCGGTGAGCGCCCCGATCGACAGGACGTTGCCCAGCGACTTGGACATCTTCTCGCCCTTGGTGGTCACCCACGCGTTGTGGACCCACAGGCGCGCGAACGGCCAGCCGGCGCCGTGCGACTGGGCCTGCTCGTTCTCGTGGTGCGGGAAGCGCAGGTCGATGCCGCCGCCGTGGATGTCGAACTCGTCGCCGAGGTAGCGCCGCGACATGGCGGAGCATTCGAGGTGCCAGCCGGGTCGGCCGCGCCCCCAGGGACTGTCCCACGAGGCCGTGGCCGGTTCAGACGGCTTACTGGCCTTCCAGAGGGCGAAGTCGCGGGGGTCACGCTTGCCGGCTTCGACGGCCTCGTCGATTTGGGCGTCGTCCTCGGTGGTGCGCATGTCTGCCAGGCGCTGGCGGGTGAGCGAGCCGTAGTCGGCCTGGGAGTGGACGTCGAAGTAGACATTGCCGCGCCCATCCGAGTAGGCGTGACCGGCGTCGATGAGGCGGCTCACGAGGTCGATTTGGTCGGGGATGTGGCCTGTGGCGCGCGGCTCATAGGTGGGGGCCTGCACGCCGAGGGTCTCGTACGCCTGCGTGAACTCGCGCTCGAAGCGGTACGCCCAGGCCCACCAGTCCCAGCCGGCCTCGGCCGACTTGTTCAGGATCTTGTCGTCGATGTCGGTGACGTTGCGGACGTAGGTGACCTCGTAGCCGCTGCGGCGCAGCCAGCGGATCAGGGTGTCGAAGGAGACGGCGGCGCGCAGGTGGCCGACGTGCGGGGATCCCTGCACGGTGGCGCCACACAGGTAGATGCCGACCTTCCCGGGGGTGACCGGATTCAGGGGCTGGATGCGGGCGCTCTTGGAGTCGTACAGGTGAAGCATGGCATCAATCCTACCTGGCAGGGCGAGGCAGGGAGGGACGCGGGCACTGCCCGGGAACATGTAACGAGGCCTGGGTCCCCTCCCCGAAAACCGCGCGGGTTCGCAGGTGGGGCCCAGGCCTCGTGACGAGTGAGCGGAAGCGAGCTCAGGTGCCGGGGCGCACGCGCTCGCGGATGAGCGCCTTGAGGTCCTCGGCGGAGTTGGCCAAAGGCGTGACGCGCTCTTCGCGGCCTTCGATGCCTTCGAAGCGCTCGGGGACGGGCGGGAGGTGGCCGGTGGCCTCGAGGATGGTGTCGGCGAACTTGACGGGCAGCGCGGTCTCCATGACGACGAGCGGCCCCTCGATCTGCGGGCGCACCGCGCGGGCGACGTGCACGCCGTCGGCCGTGTGCGGGTCGAGGAGGTAGCCGCTTTCCTTTTCCGTGCGCGCGATCTCGGCGAGGCGGTCGGCGTGCGTGGAGGTGCCGGAGGTGAAGCCGTAGGTGTCGCGCAGGGCGGCGAACTCGGGCGTGCCGGACAGGTCGAAGTAGCCGTCGCGGGCGAGGGCCTCGTCGAAGAGGGCGCGGGTGGCGTCGCCGTCGCGTCCCAGCAGGTCGAAGATGAAGCGCTCGAAGTTCGAGGCCTTGGAGATGTCCATGGACGGGCTGGAGGTGGCCAGCGTGTCCGCGGAGGAGCGGGGGCGGTAGACGCCGGTGCGGAAGAACTCGTCGAGGACGTCGTTCTCGTTCGTGGCGACGACGAGGGTGCCCAGCGGCACGCCCATCTGGCGGGCGATGTGGGCGGCGCACACGTTGCCGAAGTTGCCCGAGGGGACGACGACGCTGACCTTGGACGAGGCGTCGGCGCCTTCCTCGGTGACGCGCAGCCAGGTGGCCACGTAGTAGCAGACCTGGGCGAGCAGGCGCGCCCAGTTGATGGAGTTGACGGCGCCCACGTGCCAGGTGGCCTTGAAGTCGGCGTCCATGTTGACGGCCTTGACGAGGTCCTGGCAGTCGTCGAAGACGCCGTCGACGGCGACGTTGACGATGTTCTCATCGAGGAGGGAGAACATTTGGGCGCGCTGGAAGGCGGTCATGCGCCCGGCGGGGGTGAGCATGACGACGGAGAGGCCGTCTCGGCCGCGCAGCGCGTATTCGGCGGAGGAGCCGGTGTCGCCGGAGGTGGCGCCCACGATGGTCAGCCAGTCGCCGCGGCGGGTGAGCTCGTATTCGAAGAGTTCACCGAGGAGCTGCATCGCCATGTCTTTGAACGCGGCGGTGGGGCCGTTAGAGAGGTGGGCGATGTGCAGGTCGGTACCTTCGAGGGCGTCGACGGGCACGATCTGCGGGTCGGAGAAGGAGGGGGTGGAGTATGCCCGGGCCGTGATCGCGCACAGGTCGTCGGCGCTGATGTCGTCGACGAACAGCGAGAGGATGCCGGCGGCCATGGCCGCGTAGCCTTCCTCGCGCAGGACGATACGCAGCTCGTCCAGGTCGGCGGGCGACAGGGTCGGGTATTCCTCGGGCAGGTAGAGGCCGCCGTCGGGCGCCAGGCCCTCCAGCAGGATGTCGCTGAAGGAGCGGGTGGGCGCATCGGGGCCACGTCGAGTCGAAATATAACGCACGGGCAGATCCTATCGGAGAGACGGCCTGTGAAGCCAGATAGGTCGTATTTCGTCACGTTTCCACGAGGCCTGGGCGCGTAGTGCGCACAGGGCGAGGACAAAGCGCGTGTGATAGAAACAACGGGTGAGTATTGACAAGGATCGTTGGGCACCGCCGATTGAGGGCGAGAAGTCAGGAAGGCCGTCGCCATCTCAGGCGACACGTCCGTCAAACACGCCGCCCCGTAACGCTGACACATCGGTCAACCCCGATGTGATCGAGGATTCATACACGACAGCAATCACGGCGACGCTGCCTGACGAGAGTGCCGATTCGTCGAGGCGTCGGGCCTTTCGCGCGGGCGCTACGCGCGCCGGGTCGAGTGTGAGGAGCGCGCTCTCGTTCACGAAGACGTCCAAGGGGTGGGGGACTCTTGCCGTGGTTGTTTTCATCGCCGCTCTCTTCGGGGCGATCGCCTTCCGAACGTCAGCCGGTTCGTCGTCGCTGGCGACGTCTCCCCAGGGTTATAGGGGCACGGCGACCAACACGGAGACGCTGTCCTCCGCATGGGCATCGGGGATCAACACGGCGTGGGTACTCCCCTCCGCGCCGGACAAAGCGAGCACCGAGGAGCAGTCTGTCCTCGTCGAGGGCACGACCCTGTACGTGGCTACCAGGACGCAGGAAAGGGTCCTGAGGCTGAGCGCCTACGACATTGCTTCCGTCCAGCCTGTGCAGAAATGGGTGTCGGATGGTCAGGACATTGAGGTGCGCAGCAGGTCTGGAGGGCCTCGGATGATCTCTGCGGGTGCTTGGGTGGTCGTTGAGAATGTCCTGGTGTCCAAGGAGACGGGCAGGCAGCAGGAGGCACCGTGGGACGAGGACATCCCGGCTGCTTTCGTCGACGAGGTCTTGGTGACGTGCTCGGGTCTTGAGACGTGTTCCGGATGGACGAACCAGTCCGGTTCGTGGACGCGCCAGTGGCAGAGCATCACGACGAAGCAGTCCTGGTCGAGTGACACGCGGTCGGATACTCGTTCGCAGACCGTCGGAAGTGGCGAGGAGACCTCGGTGATCATTCCCGTCTATTACGACAAGAACCCTCAGCTGGTGAACGTCCACACGGGCGTGGTCGCCACCCTGGGCGCCGACGGTCGCCTGGGGTCAGGCTCGCGGGTTGTGAAGCTCTACGACGCCTCTGACGGGGTCATCGTGGAGCGGGATCGGGGCGAGATGGAGGTCTACGACGTGTCAGGGAGGCTCGTTGATACCTTCGACCCGGTGAGGCACAACACGCAGCCGACGATGGACGGTCGCGCGCCCACGGTGGCGGAGTTGAGAGGTTTCTTCACGGAGGTGTCAGCCCCCTGGACGACGGGCAGGGTGACGATCGAGAAGGAGGATTGCTCTGTTGTCAGGCTGACCCCCACCGGGGATTTCCCCCCTCGTTCGGCGACGGGCGTGAAGGGGCTGACCACCTACTACTCCTACTCCTCAAAGACCTGCTCCTTTGAGCCGCGCGAGCTTCGCGCCAGCACCGACGGGTCTGCGGCGTTCATCTGGGTCGCGACATGGAGCACATCCACCGCGTACATGATCGACATGAATGCCAATAAGACGCACACTTTCTCAACCCTGACGCGCTCGACGAAAACCGTGTGGGCGTTCGACGACCTGCTCATCACGATCAGCGATGATGGCATCACGGCCTTCACACCGGCCTCGTCGTGAGACTACCCTGGTGGCATGACTGATCTGCCTTTCCGCATCGGCCAAGCGGTCGACGTACACGCCTTCGCAGCCCCCGATTCGCAGCGCACCCTCATGCTCGCGTGCTTGGAGTGGCCGGGCGAGCGCGCGCTTGAGGGTCATTCGGACGCGGACGTCGCCGCGCACGCGCTGTGCGACGCGATGCTGCTGGCCACGGGCCTGGGTGAGCTCGGCACTGTGTTTGGCGTGGATCGCCCCGAGTGGGCGGGCGCGTCGGGTCGGGCGATGCTCCAGGAGGTACGCCGCATGGCGACCGAGGCCGGCTGGGTGCTCGGCAACGCGACCGTCCAGGTCGTGGGCAACCGCCCGCGCATGGCCGCACGCCTGCCCGAGGCCGGTGCCGTCATGAGCGAGATCGCCGGCGGCACGGTGACGGTGTCGGCGACGACCTCGGATCGTCTGGGTTTCACGGGCCGAGGCGAGGGCGTGGCCGCGCTGGCGAGCGTCCTCATGGTCCGGGTCGCCCCCGCATCCAACTAGACGCGGATCCCCACGCCGGCCCGACGCGGGACAGGCACACCGACGCTCCTCGCATGATACAAACGTCCCATGAGTAACGATGATTCTCGCGTGACGCCTCCCGGCAATGCGCAGCCGCGTTCGTCGCGCGCACGCGGCGAGGAGTCCCCGAGCGGGGCCGACGCCTTCTTCCTGCCCGAGTTCGATTCCCTGCCGGACTTGGCACCGCTGCCCGACCTTGACGAATTCTTGAAGGCCGACCCACTCGCAGGATTCGACGAGGCCGTGGCCGCGCAGGCGGACACCATCAGTTCGCGCGACGATGACGCACTCCCAAGCGCCGCGCCCGCAGGCGACATCCCATCGCTGCCCGCGGTCCCATCGACGCCCGCGGTCCCATCGTCGCCCGCGGTCCCATCGTCGCCCGCGGTCTCGACCACACCGACGCAGAACACAGCTCCGACGTTCACCGTCACCCCCTCCCAGGCCGATGCCGCACCCACTCACGCAGCCACGGCCTCGTCACGAAC
>ERZ773001.40-NODE-40-length-53035-cov-42.6003_pt1 | contig 53035 bp, 52 predicted proteins | sample MGYA00511673_ERZ773001 | MGnify/ENA primary metagenome ERZ773001 (study PRJEB29015, sample SAMEA2738091) | human oral metagenome | biome: human oral; feature: human-associated habitat; material: saliva | place: China | collected 2162 ... | reverse complement strand
GGGCAGAAGTACGTTTAGAGAAGTCGTAGTCAGCACCAACGATAACTTGGTTGTATTGACTATTGGCTACTTTCTTACCATCCACAGTAGGTTTGAAACCGTGAGCGTAAGAAACACGAGGAGTTACATTGCCGAAGCGGTAAGCAGCAGTGGCAGCAACTTCAGTTTGTTTGTTTTTCTTACCATAGGCAGCATTGCTAGCATCAGCATAACCATTTTTAGATGCATCATATTGAGCAGCAACAGCAACTAACAGATTATTTGCATCGTAACCAGCAACTACGCGATGAGTTTGATGGTCTTTCAAATCACCTTTAACTGTACCAGCAGCCAAAGGAGCAGTGTTAACAACTCCATCCTTATCGGTTTTCAGGTCATGCTTAGCAAAACCACCTGCATAGCGAGCAAAGAAACCAGAGTTTTCGTAATTCAAACCAGCATAGTATGCATCACCAGGAGCACGATCATGCTTATATTTATCGCTAGGATTTGCATTGTCACGAGGTTGGTATTGTACGCTTGCACTGAAACCAGCAAATACAGGAGAATCATAGCGTACAGATACTTTACGAGAATCTACACGTTTAAATTTACCCAATTGCAAAGCATCTGCATTAGCAGCACCAGATTCCCATGGATCAATGCTATCGCTGCTGTCTTTCAGAGTAGTGTTCAAATTACCAGCACGAACTTTACCGAAACCACCTTCTAAACCGATGAAAGATTCACGGTTAGCAAAACCAGAGTTACCACCGGCGATAGAAGTGTCTTGTTCAACTTGCCAGATAGCATTCAGGTTGTTACCCAAGTGCTCGTGTCCTTTGAAGCCGATGCGAGAGCCGTAGTCAGCGATTTCAGTAGCAGTCTTGGTTTTAGTTTCAACAGCTTTAGCACCATTTGTACCAGCTTTTTTAACTTTAACCTGAGAAATTTCAACGCCGGCTTTAACTTGACCGTACAGAGTCACATCAGCCATGGCTGCAACAGGCAGAGCTGCCAAAGTCAGAGCAATCAGAGATTTTTTCATTGCTGTATTCCTTTTCTATTGTGAAGAAATAACTTAAGCAGACCGGACAATCCGCTTAGGCTTACTTTATCGCTGGAATCAGCGATTCCATGTCTGTCACTATAATTGTTCCTCTCTAAAAAAACAAACTTTATTCGACCGACCTCCACTACCGAAGAAACCAAATAAAGGTAGAGACAACCCAAATAATGGAAATTTATTATTTAAAATCAATGATAAATTTCTTTAAAACCAACATTTGCATTTTTACAACACTTTATCAATTTACACATCAATCACGCTATTTTGTTGCTTTTATACCAACAATCCGCAATTAGGCCGTCTGAAAACCATTACCCAGAACACTCATCCACTCGGGTAGAGATAGTTGCGTCACGCCAAATTCACCAGGATAGTCAACACCGGTTAAATACAGGCCATCAGACATAAAAGTTGGCGGAGCCATCAATCTACTTTTTGCGTGAAAGACCGACTCAAACTCATCCACACTGATTCTGCCACTACCCACATACACCAATGCTCCCATAATATTGCGTACCATATGATGCAAGAATGCATTTCCATGCAAATCAAGGCACAGATAGCGAGAAGTTCCACTAATCTTTGTACTATATAGTGTCTTTATAGGGGACTTCGCCTGACATTCGGCCGCTCGAAAGCTAGAAAAGTCATGTTCCCCCTCCAATAAGGAAGCAGCCTGCCTCATCAGATTCAAATCTAATTTCAAATGCGTCCACCCTACTCTGCCAACCAATAATGGAGAACGAACCGGTGAGGATTCCAATAAATAACGATAATGGCGGCCATAAGCATCAAATCGGGCATGAAAATGAGATGCAACTTTTTGCGCAACCAACACAGCAACACCATCAGGCAAATGTGCATTGACACCTCGCACCCATGCTTGCTCCGGACGGCTTACTGATGTATCAAAATGCACTACCTGGGCAGTTGCATGCACACCCGTATCCGTTCTTCCCGCAACGACGGTATTAATTTGTTCCCCTGCTATTGAAGACAACGCCTGCTCTAAGGCCGTCTGAACAGTCGGCAAATCTCCAGCCTGTTTTTGCCAACCATAAAAACGGCTACCGTCATAAGAGAGGGTCAAAGCCCAGCGCTGCACCAGATGCCCTGTTGCATTTCTTTGTTCAGTCATTTCTTATACTTCTTGTAAATTGATATTGTTGTCTATACTCAAGTAACAAATATTAAAAAGGCGTGATCAACACACGCCTCCATTATGTATTTCAGACGACCTTTATCTTCAACCATCATATAAAACCGAAATCTTACCCAACCAATAATAGACTCAGCCAAAATCTTGCTTTTTAATTTACCATAAAAAAGATGCCGTCTGAAACGGCATCTTCATTTTACTAGCACTTATGCGCCAAGTTCTTTCATCAGTTTTTGGGCTTTATGCAGAATATCGCCTTCAGCCTCTTCGATCAGCCCTTGCAATGTTTCTCGAGCTGCTCCAGGATCACCGATTTCGATATACATCTTAGCCAAATCATATTTGGCTTCAAGCGGTGCAGTCATGCCGACCGATTCTGAAACAAAGCCTCTTTCACTATTGCTTTTATCGGCGGCTACTGAAACATCTTCAGCTCCCCACTCCAATGCACCTTCTTCAATCACAAACTCAGAAGCAGCTTCTTCTTTCTCTACTTCTTCTTTGGTTTCTTGAATTTGCAAGTCTTGATCTTGCTTGACATCAAATGGCAGCGCATGGCCGTCTGAAGCTTCAGAGGTTTCTACCGTAAACTCGAGTGGCTCTTCATTTCTTGACTCGGAGACTTTTTTCTCTGTCGCCAAATCAAACTCAGCAAATGTATTTGCCTGCTCTTCTTTACGTTCCGGCATAACAACAGATACCGGCTGATACGGATTTTCTGGTTCAGGCTCGTACACGCTTTCTGTTGATTCGATACTATCCCAATCAGCATGGCGACGTTGCTCTGTCTCTGCATCATGCGTTACTGCACCTGAAAGAATACCTGCCTGACTATTGTCAATCTTACCCAAATCAAGTTTGACATCATCGATATTAGAAGATTCTTCTACTTCATTGATAACCACATCATCTTCAAAATCATCTTCAATAAGCAGACCGTCTTGAGTTTTTTCAGATGGCGTTACTTTGGTTGCAGCAACCGCCGCGGCAGCTGAAGCAGCAACATTTTTCTGTACAGCCTTCTCTTCATCTTTACGGCTTACAGGTGCCACTTCCGGCTCGTCTTTACGTTTACCGGCAGCTTTCAATAACAACCAAGCAGCAATAAGGGCTGCACCGCCTGCCAATAACCATTTCCATAAATTGCCGTCTGATTCGCTTTCTGTTTGCTCCGCGACAGAATCCGTGGTTGCAACAGGATCAGAAGCCACTACACTCTCTTGAGCATCAGAAGCCATAGCTTCTTGAACATCGGACGCAGGAACAGTCGATGCGGCATTTTCATTAACAGCTGCAGATGCTGCTTGTTCTGCTTGTTCAGCTGAAGCTTGTTTCACTTCTTCCTGTTGCTGTGTATTTACGCCAACATCTTTAACCTGGGCTTCAGTTTGAGCCTCAGGCTGAACAACAGGTTTTTCAGTTTTAGCTTCTGTTGCATTGACGGTTTCATTGGCTTTTTCTGTCGCCATATTGGTTTTAGCAGGAGCAGACGCAGCCAAGCGTTGCAATTCGCTACGGTTTGGAATATTCAGTACTTTACCTGCCAACATACGGTTGGCATTATTATCGATAAACACATCAGGGTTGGCATTTACCAAAGCCTGAATGGTTTGATCCAGGGTCATACCTTGCGGACGGATGCTGGACGCAATGGCAATCAGGGTTTCGCCCGTACGCACCAAATGCTGCCTGCCTGAACGTGCAGCCGTGTCGTTTTTAGCAGAGGCCGTCTGAACTTGTTTTTTCTCAGCCTTACGCTGCACATCCTTACGCGCTTGAGCTGCCTGATTACCTGCTGCTTTATTATTTTTCGTTGCAGGCTGTTGGGCATTGCGTGTCGGCTCGGAGGATTGAGATTCAGTAGCCGGACGGGTACGAACAGATGCAGCATCCTTAGAATCATATCCGGCCGGATCGATAATAGCGGTGTACTCACGCGATTGCGCGCCGACACCTACTTGAAAAACCAAAACAGGATCTTTGATGGCTTTAGAAGAGCGGATGGTAACGACTGCCTTATCGCCTGATTTGCGTACCGCTGCGCGCAAATTGCCATTTGAAATAGTGGCCTTACCGCCATTAAGCAGAGCCTGAGCTTCCTCGCCAGTCACAGTGATACTGCCTGTAAAAGGCTCACCCAAATGAGATTGAACGTTCAAGCCGCCCAAACCTGCAGAGGCGCTGAGCGATGTCATTAAAGCGATAGAAGCTGTAATTAATTTAATATTGTGATGTTTTTTCAAAACTGATCCCCTGTTCGGAAATTATGGTACTAACCAATGTGCGCGCATTTAACCATATATTTACTAGATATTACGTCATGATATATTTTTAACCCATTCCTGCCAAGCAATAGAGGCTGTTCAGCCTAAAATTCCTTAGCAAATCTATTACTTTTGCATGCTTGTGTTTCTTTTTTACAAATTTCGCCAACCCAAAACAAATATTTCATATGAATATACGTGGTATTAAAGTCATGGGGAAAGGTGCAAAAAAACACATCTCCCTGTATGATTAGCATTTACTCAATTAGTTTCATCATTAACATATGAAGATTTTGAGCGACTTATTCGCCGTATTCTTATTTTTCATCACATACATCATCACCAAAGACATGATTGCCGCAACGACTGTTGCGGTTATCGTCGGCATTGCCCAAGCTGCGCTGACCTTTTGGAAACACCGCAAACTGGACACCATGCAATGGGTCAGTCTGATTTTGATTGTCTTTTTTGGCGGCGCAACGATTCTGCTGAAAGACAACCGCTTTATCATGTGGAAACCGACCGTTCTGTTTTGGATCGGAGCGATCGTCATGCTGTTCAGCCACCTTGCCGGTAAAAACGGGCTTAAAGCCGTCATGGGCAAAGAAATGCAGCTCCCTGATTTTGTATGGACACGCCTGACTTATGCATGGATTGGCTTCCTGATTTTTATGGGTGCGGCCAACCTCTTTGTCTTTACGTATTTTCCAGACCAATGGGTCAATTACAAACTGTTCGGCACATTGGGTTTCACAATCATTTTTTCCATCGCACAGGGTATGTATCTGATGCGTTTCCAGCCTAAGGAGGATCAATAATGGAATATTTCATGCTTTTGGCTACTGATGCCGAAGATGTCCACGAAGCACGCATGGCAGCTCGCCCTGCTCATTTAGCACGCTTGGAAGAATTGAAAGCGCAAGGCCGTCTGCTGACTGCCGGCCCCAATCCTCTACCAGATAATCCGGAACGCGTTTCCGGCAGCCTGATTGTGGCTCAATTTGAATCTTTGGACGCTGCACAAGAATGGGCAGAACAAGACCCTTACGTCGATGCCGGCGTATACGCAGAAGTATTGATTAAACCCTTTAAAGCCGTGTTCAAATGAGCAATATGCGTCAAATTATCGAGGAACGCCTGCAGGCGCTTGAGCCTGAGTTCTTCGATTTTGAAGATGAAAGCCATCTGCACACCGGTCATGCCGGTAATAAAGGCGGCGGGCATTACGCTATAGTGGTGGTCAGCAACTCATTTGAAAACATTGGCCGCCTCCAGCGGCAACGTATGATTAAGCAGCTTTTACAAGACTTGTTTTCAGACGGCCTGATTCATGCACTCAGTATCAAAGCGGCCACGCCGGACGAATACTTCCATTAAGATTACTGTCCAAACTTTGATTTCCAATCATTAATTTAAAAGAGAAATACGATGAAAAAAACCTACTTTTCTTCAGCCTTGATGCTTGCCCTGACTTCCGGCACCCTGTTTGCCCAAACTTTGGTTACCGTCAACGGTCAAGCCATCGACAGCAGCGTTATCGATGACCAAGTTGCTTCCGTACGCGCCAGCAACCCGAACGTTCAAGACACACCTGAATTGCGTCAAATGCTGACCGAACGCCAAGTTATCAGCACTGTTGTTACCCAAGAAGCCAAAAAATTAAAGCTGGATCAAAGCGCTGAATTCAAAGCTGCATTGGAGCAAGCGCATGCCGATGCCGCCAAGCAAGGCGCAGATAAAAAAGCCACATTCAAAACCGAATGGGCAGTTTTCGAAAATGATTTGCTAGGCCAAGCTTTCGCGGCGCATATTGTTCGTCAATATCCTGTTCAAGAAAAAGATGTCAAAGCCGCTTACAACGACTTCAGCAACTTCTATAAAGGTACTCAGGAAGTCCAACTGGGCGAAATCGTAACCGACAGCAGCAGCAATGCCCAAAAAGCCATTGCCGATTTGGATGCGAAAAAAAGCTTTGTTTCGGTATTGAACCAATACTCAATTGACGAAGCGGCCAAAAAAGCCGGCGGCATCCCTAAAGCTTATGTTCCGCTTAAAGATTTGCAAGAATCAGCGCCTCCGCTTTACACAGCTGTCAAAGACCTGAAAAAAGGTGCGCACACTAAAACGCCGCTGCAAAACGGTAATCTGTACGCCGTTTTCTACGTCAATGACCGCCGTAACGTTACCGTACCTTCTTACGAAGCCTCTAAAAACGAGATTGGCAGCGACTTACAGGCAGCCCGTGTTGATGCGGCCATTCAATCATTACTGAAAAAAGCCAGCATCAAAGTCAACAAATAATATAACGTGCCCGCCGTGATAACGGCGGGCAATAAGGAACTCACATGAACATCAAGCCCAAAACTGCCGTTTTGGCTATCCTCGCCCTATCAACCGTCGGCTTGGCAACTGCCAAAGCACCTGAAATCGATCCCGCCCGTATCGACAGCATGGTCGCCGAAGTATTGAGACAGGCCGATCAACATCCCAACCAGACTGCCAAACCCGATGGTCAGGCAATCCGCAAAGATGTGGTTACACGTTTGCAGACTTTGGAAATTTTGAAAAATGAAGCCATCAAGGCTGGTTTGGACAAAGATGCGGAAGTGCAGAATCAGTTTAAAAACGTTGAAGCTGAGTTTTATGCCAACCAATACGCTGCTTATCTAGAACGTCAAACCGCGGTTGACGATGCCGAGTTGCGCCGTTTCTACGACCAGCAAACACGCATTATCAAGCTGCAACAAGTCAGCTTTGCTTCAGCAGACGAAGTACGCGCCGCACAAGAACTGCTGCTCAAAGGCTTGTCATTTGAAGAGCTGATGAAACGCTATCCAAACCCCGAACAAGAGTTCGACGGTTTCATCTCTCCGCAGCAGCTCTCCCCTCAACTGACTACCGCTTTTACCGACATGAACCGAGGCGATGTAACACATGAGCCGATTCAAATAGAAAACCGTTTTTATCTGTTTAAACTCAGTGCAGTAGAACGCGATCCCAATGCCGAACCTTTCGAGCTGGTGCGCAATCAGCTTGCCCAAGCTGTCAAACGACAAAAAGTCGAGAATCAGATCGAACATATCTTGAAAGAAAACGGCATTAATCCGTAAATTGATTCAATGGTTTCAGGTCGTCTGAAACTATATTTAAACCCAAAGGGCGTATCTTACGCCCTTTTTTTACAACTCCTTTTATTCACACAAGATTATGCGCGCTGTTATCCAAAAAGTTACCCAAGCCAAAGTTGACGTTTTGTCCGAAAACTCCTGTGAAACCTGCGGCGAAATCAACAACGGATTTATGATATTGCTCGGCGTTACCCACACCGATACAGAAGCGGACGCCAAATACATTGCAGATAAAACCGCCAACCTACGCATCTTTGAAGACGAAAACGGCAAATTAAATTTATCGCTCAAAGATGTCGGAGGCTCGATATTACTGGTTTCCCAGTTTACCCTTTACGCCGATGCGCGCAGCGGCCGCCGCCCTTCTTTCTCCAATGCCGCGCCTGCAGAACAAGCGGATAAGCTTTATCAATACACCGCACAACTTCTACGCGAACATGGCTTGACAGTCGAAACCGGCAGATTCCAAACCCATATGCAGGTTTCCCTTTGCAATGACGGGCCGGTTACCTTATTGCTTGACTCGCAAAAAACATTCTAAACCCCATCAAAAAAGGCCGTCTGAAATATTTCAGACGGCCTTTCCATTTCTGATCATTACTAAATCAAGCCTTGCGCTTTCACCCAGTTCATAATATCTGCCTCAACGGCTTCAGGCGAACCCGGATTGTCGATTTTGACACCGTACTCATCAGCACCCAGCTCTTCCAAAATCTCCAGCTGAGAATCCAGCATTCCGGCTTTCATATAATGCCTCTGACGCGACAGCATACGCTCAAGATTGATTGCTTGAGGCGGGGTCAGATGGATAAAAGCCACCTTCCCTTCTGCACCACGTAGAATATCGCGGTATTGGCGTTTGAGTGCGGAACAAGTAACAATGGAATATTTTTCCCCATTTTTTGCCTGCTCCGTCATCCAGTCACGCAAATTGCCCAGCGATGGGTAAGGTCGAAATTTTTAGTCACATCAAAAGAATTTGGGGCTGTAGCGTTTTTGTACGATTCCCCAAACATCCATCATACTTTTTCTTAAAAACTGAAGTGCCATGATACAAAGGCCGTCTGAAAAATTCTTCAGACGGCCTTAATTCTTAAACTTCTGCCGGTGGTTGCGGTGTATCTTCATCTTCCTGCTGCGTTTTCACTTTGGCAAAGCGGCTGAACCAAATGCCTGCTTCGTAGAGCAGAATCAGCGGAACAGCAAGCAGGGTTTGAGAAATTACATCAGGTGGCGTGATGATTGCGGCCACGACAAACGCACCGACAATCACATACGGACGCGCATTCTTAAGCTGTGCAGTCGAAACAATGCCCATTTTTGCAAGCAACACCACAACGACGGGCACTTCAAACGTCGTACCGAATGCGACAAACATGCCCAAAATAAAGGACAGGTATTTGTCGATATCGGTCGCCATATTGACGCCGACAGGGGTTACACCGGCCAAGAATTTGAAAATCACGGGAAATACCAAAAAATAGGCAAACGCCATCCCAACGAAGAAGAGCGTCACGCTGGACAACACTAGCGGCGTAATCAAGCGTTTTTCGTTTTGGTATAAGGCAGGGGCAACAAACGCCCAAACTTGATACAGCGTGTGCGGCAACGATAGCAGAAACGCCGCCATCAAAGTAACCTTGACCGGCACAAAAAACGGCGCGATCACATCGGTCGCAATCATGCTGGTATCTTTAGGCAGATTGGCCATCAATGGTTCGGCAACAAAGGTATAGAGCTGCTGGGCAAACGGCATCATGCCCAAAAAGCAGACGACGATACCGATGACGATCCACATCATGCGGCGACGCAGCTCGAGAAGATGCTCGATAAGCGGTTGGACGGGTTGTTCGTGTTGAGGTTCGGACACCGGTTGACTCACTTTTTACTTACGGACGCGCAGTTTGGGCTTGGCGTGGAATTTCGGGCGCATATCGCGTTTGCGGCTCATCGCCTGCTTACGCAAAGAAGTCGTATGCGGCGGAAGAACATCGGCAACAGGAGATTCGACATAGCTGACTTCTACCGCAGGAGCAGGTGAAACCGAAGCTGTCAAATACTCACGCCAAGCGCGGTCTTGCTCGGATTCGGCATTTTCAGCCTCGACAAGCTCTTGGGTTTGCACTGCCCCATCCTGCTCAGAAGCTTGGATTGCACTTTCATTCTCAGTGCCGTTTGAAGCCAGATCAGGCAAAGGATTGCCAAACTCATCCACACCGAAATCGGCAGGCGTTTTCTGTTCGGGCAGGCGTTCCCACGGCTTGAGGCCGTCTGAAATATCGCTCAGATTTTTTTGTGCATCGTTGCCCAAGTCTTTGATACCGTCGCGAAACTCAGAAGCGGCGGTTTCAAATTCCTGCTTCACCTTGCGCAATTCGTCCAACTCAGCCTGAGTGTTGAGCTCCTGCTTGACGTTATTGACGAATCCTTGCAATTTACCGACCAAACGCCCGGCCGTGCGCGCGGCTTGCGGCAGACGTTCGGGGCCAAGCACTATCAGGGCGACAACGCCGACCAGCAGCAATTCGCCCAAACCGAAATCAAACATGGATTATGCTTTGTCTTCGTCTTTTTTGTGTTCGATGACTTCGTCTTTTTTGGCATCTTTGCCGTCTGTACCTTCGTTCAGGCCTTGTTTGAAGTCATGCACCGCACCGCCGAGGTCTTTGCCGACGTTGCGCAATTTTTTGGTACCGAATACCAAAACGACGATAATCAGTACGATAATCCAGTGCCAGAGAGAGAAGCTACCCATGATAAATCCTTGAATTTGTTAAAAATAGATAATAGTTATGCAGGCGTACCCATGATATGGATATGCAGGTGGAAGACTTCTTGTCCGCCGCCTTTGCCTGTGTTGATCAGGGTTTTGAAACCGTCGGTCAAACCTGCCTCATGGGCGATTTGAGGAACTTTCAACATCATTTTGCCCAACAGGGTTTGATGTTCGGCAGTTGCGTGTGCCAGTGAATCGAAGTGCACTTTCGGAATCAGCAGCAGATGCACCGGCGCGGCAGGACGGATGTCTTTGAAACAAAGCATCTCATCGTCTTCGTAAACGGTTTGTGCCGGAATATCTTTGGTTGCGATTTTGCAAAAAATACAATTATCCATAATGGCTCCAATGGCCGTCTGAAAACAGGCGTGACGGGTTTCGACCAAAAAAGGGAAATCGTTTTTGCCCCAAGAGACGGATTCTGAAACAGGTCAAATACGGGATTGTAATATAAATTCAAGATTCTTTGCGAGAAGCTTTTTCTACTAATCCCGACAAACCTTGACGGCGCGCAAGCTCGTTGACCACATCTTCGGCACGCAATCCGTGATGCGCCAATAAAACCATGGTATGAAACCACAAATCCGCCACTTCGTAAACCAAATGTTCGCCACCGCCATCTTTAGAGGCCATCAAGGTTTCACCCGCTTCCTCGATGACTTTTTTCAGAATCTTGTCTTCGCCTTTGTACAGCAGTTGGGCGACATAAGAAGCATCGGGATCGCCGCCTTTGCGCGAATCGATGACGTTTTGAATTTGGGTAAGGATAGTATCGGTCATGGTCGGTTTCTCTTATTTTCTTTCAGACGGCCTTAAGGATGTTTATGTCCGTAGATCGCTTCTTCATCTTTCAACACGGCATCGACTGTCTGCCATGCGCCCTCTTGCCAAACTTTATAAAAACAGCTTTCACGCCCTGTATGGCAGGCAATGCCGCCATTTTGTTCAATCAACATTACCACAGCGTCGCCATCGCAATCCAGGCGTAATTCGTGTACTTTTTGCGTATGTCCGGACTCTTCGCCCTTCATCCATTGTTTTTGGCGGGAACGGCTGTAATAGTGGGCAAAGCCGGTTTCTACGGTTTTTTGCAGGGCTGCGGCGTTCATCCAGGCAACCATCAGCACACGGTGTGTCTGCCAATCTTGGGCAATCGCGCAAACCAAACCTTTTTCATCAAATTTTACGGCATTCAGCAGCGTTTCGTTTATGTTCGACATTCGCGTTTTTCTCCCATATTTTCAGACGGCCTTTGGATAGCAATCACAAACGCACTTCAATTCCTGCTTCACGCATGGCCAGTTTCGCTTCGCGGATACTCGCTTCGCCAAAGTGGAAAATACTGGCGGCCAATACCGCATCTGCCTTTCCTTCTTTAATGCCGTCCACCAAGTGTTGTACCGAACCGACGCCGCCAGAAGCAATGACCGGAATATCGACCGCTTCGCTGACCGCGCGTGTCAAAGGCAGGTTGAAACCTTGCTTGGTACCGTCCCGGTCCATACTGGTCAGCAAAATCTCGCCTGCACCGCGTTGCTGCATTTCGACAGCCCATTCCACCGCATCCAAACCGGTCGGATTACGTCCGCCGTGGGTAAAGATTTCCCAATGGGTGTTTTCAGGGTTGACCGCTTTAGCATCGACGGCTACAACAATCGCTTGCGAACCAAAAAAACCGGCCGCTTCATTTACCAAATCAGGATTGGTTACAGCGGCCGTATTGATGCTGGCCTTATCGGCACCAGCATTAAGCAGACGACGGATATCGGCAACTGTGCGCACACCGCCGCCAACTGTCAATGGAATAAAAACTTGTGATGCGACTGCCTCAATAACGTGCAAAATAGTGTCGCGATTGTCGCTGGAGGCAGTGATGTCCAAAAAGGTCAACTCATCTGCGCCTTCATCGTTGTAGCGTTTGGCAACATCAACCGGATTACCCGCATCGCGCAGACCCAAAAAGTTGACGCCTTTTACCACGCGACCGTCTTTTACATCCAGACAAGGAATAATTCGTTTTGCCAATGCCATACTCAATACCTCTTATCCGTTATCAGGCCGTCTGAAACCGTCAGGCCAAAAATTTGCTCAACCAATCCGGCAAATGTTGCAACAGCTGAAAATAACCAATGCCGGCCATCATCGCCAAAACACAGGAAATAATGAAATTGCTGTCAATGCGGCCGACTATGGAAAAAATCAAACCGGCAAATGCCCACACTATCCCATTGAAAATCATCCAATAGGTATCGATAATCGGCAAATCAAACGCCGTCAGCTGCCGTAGTATCACTGCAATCAGTGTAAACCACAAACTTTCGCTTAGCGGATACACTTCGCGATCGGATGACCAGATAATCCAAAAACCCAAAACAAACGCTTCAAGCATACCAATCCCTTAATAAAATAAGATATTGAGTGAGTTGTTTTTTATAATTATTTCAGACAGATTTTTAAGTCTAAGGACTTTGCAAAATGCCGCTTTTAAAGGCATTTTCAGCTATACGCCAACTCCTGCGCTGTTACACCTTGCAAAGTCCTAATCTGTATAATTAAACGCACTTAGTTCAAGCCAAAGAATCGGCCAGTTTTTGTGCCTGTGCGAAATCAATACTTCCCTCATAAATTGCGCGGCCGGTAATCGCACCGCTCACACCCTCTTTTTCAACGGCACACAATGCGCGGATATCGTCCAAATTCGTCAAGCCGCCGGAAGCGATAATCGGGATATTCACTGATTGAGCCAATTTGACGGTAGCTTCGATATTCACGCCGCTCATCATGCCGTCGCGGCCGATATCGGTATAAATAATGCTGTTGACACCATCGTCTTCAAAACGCTTGGCCAAATCGACGACATGGTGTTCCGTTACCGTTGCCCAACCGTCTATCGCCACCATACCGTCTTTGGCATCCAAGCCGACGATAATCTGACCCGGAAATGCCTTACATGCTTCGCGCACAAATTCAGGATTTTTTACCGCGGCCGTACCGATAATCACATCTGTCAGCCCAAAATCCAAATATTTTTCAATGGTTTCCAAATCACGGATACCGCCGCCAAGCTGTACCGGAATATCTTTGGCTATGGCGGCCAAAATTTCTTTAATTGCCGGAAAATTTTGAGGAACGCCTGCGAATGCGCCGTTCAAATCAACCAAATGCAAACGGCGTGCGCCTTGATTGCGCCAATGCAAAGCCATCTCTGCCGGCGAATCGGAAAACACCGTCGCCTGCTCCATCAAGCCTTGTTTTAAGCGAACACAGCGTCCTTCTTTCAAATCAATGGCAGGTATCAACAGCATTTTTTTCTCCTCTACTCAATTTCAGTATATTTTACACAAATTAGCGATTTTTAGTAGATTTATGTTAAAGCCTCAAATCTGCCAATTTAAAAAATTACGCAGCAGCAGCAATCCTGCCTGATGGCTTTTTTCCGTATGGAACTGTGTGGCAAACACATTGTCCTTACCGACAATGCAGGCAAATTCATTCGGATATTCGCTGACGCCTAAAACAATCTCTTCATTTTTCGGTGCAAAATAATAGCTGTGAACAAAATAAAAATACTCGTTCTGCCCAATGTCTTGAAATAAAGGGTGCGGACGGGTTTGGCGCACTGTATTCCAACCCATATGCGGCACTTTCAGACGGCCTCCTTGTGCATCGGTTTGATTGGGCAAAAACCGTTTTACTTGACCTTCAAACCAACCCAAACCATCTGTATCGCCTTCTTCGCTGTGTTCAAACAATAATTGCGCACCTACGCAAATGCCAAAAAACGGCTTGTTTTTCAGGCCGTCTGAAACCGCCTCACCCAAACCGCTTGCCTTCAGCGCCGACATACAATCCGGCATGGCACCCTGCCCCGGAAAGATAACCTTATCTGCCGCCATCACCTCTTCAGGCCGAGAAGTCAGATAAACTTCGGCATTTTGATTAGACAAAACCTGCGCCGCCTGAACAGATTTCAATACTGAATGCAGGTTTCCCATTCCATAATCGACAATCGCTACTTTCATTGCTTCTCCTCAGGCCGTCTGAAAACATTTAATGATTAATATAATAATAAGAATGATTGTAGCAAAAGATGGTTTAAAACAAAATATTGTTGATATACAAGACAAATAATAAAAGGCCATCTGAAATCCCAATCGGTTTCAGACGGCCTTTATTCATTCACACGATGCCTTATTCTTCAGATGCGGCTTCTGCTTCTTCTTGAACAGACTCTTCGCTCAGCGTGCCTTTGGTAGAAGGCGTTTGACCCACCATGCGCGGATCGTATTCGACCGCCATGCGCAATGCGCGGCCGAAGGCTTTGAAAACAGTCTCGGCTTGATGATGTGCATTACGGCCGCTCAAGTTATCGATGTGCAAAGTCATCATGCTGTGGTTCACAAGCCCATGGAAAAATTCTTCAAACAAATCGACATCAAAACGGCCGATCAGGGCGCGGGTAAAGTCGATGTTGTATACCAAGCCGGGGCGGCCGGAAAGGTCGATGACTACACGGCTCAACGCTTCATCCAGCGGAACATAGGCATGGCCATAGCGGGTAATGCCGGCTTTATTGCCAAGCGCTTGTTTCAGTGCCTGACCCAATACGATACCGATGTCTTCAACCGTGTGATGGTCGTCAATGTGCAAATCGCCTTTGCAGGTAATATCCAAGTCAATCAAACCATGACGCGCTACTTGGGCAAGCATGTGTTCAAGGAAAGGAACGCCGGTATCCAAGCGGCATTTGCCGGTACCGTCAAGATTGAGGCTGACGGTAATTTGGGTTTCGCAGGTATTGCGGGTAACGGTAACAAAACGGCCTTCGGTTGAAACGCCAGCTTCGGCTGCTTCGACAGTTTGTTTTTCCAAACGCGCCGCTTCAACCGCTGCTGCTTTTTCTTGATCTTTGCTGTGATCACGGTTCAGCCAGCCTTTGCGTTTGTGCATACCGGATTCCAACTTCGCAGCCAGGCTCGGACGAATGCCGCGTGCAGACTCATCGCCTGCTTGTTGTTCCAAACGGCGTTTGAGCTGAGACAAAGAGGCGGAGTTTTCATAACCGCATGCGCGTGCAAGCTTGGTCAATGAGCCGGCTTCTTCAACCAGTAACAAAAAATTGGTCAAATGCAATTGAGCTTTATTCATAATGGTAGTTTCCTTGAAATCAAAGATTGGGGTAAAGGTTTTTAATAACAGCCAAGACGGCATCATTTTGCGCTGCCGAGCCTATGGTTATGCGGACACACTGATCCAAAAGCGGATGGCTGCCATGCAGTTTTTTAATCAGTATGCGGTTTTGCTTCAATGTTTCAAACAGCTCGTTCGCATCAGGGACACGAACGGTAATAAAGTTGGCTTCGCTCGGAAAAACTTGCAAACGGTTTAATTTCAGCAATTCATTCATCACGCGCGAACGCTCATTTTTTAATGTATCAATGTTTTGCTGAATGATTTGATGATGTTTCAATGAGAATTTTGCCGCCGCCAAGCTTAATTGATTCATATTGTAAGGCGGAAGGATTTTGGCCAGTTCGCCCATAATGCTTGGACTTGCGGCCGCATATCCCATCCGCAAGCCTGCAAAGCCGATTTTACTGATGGTGCGCATTACGACCAGATTTTCGACTTCGCCCGCCCACGTAAGAAAACTGTCATGATGAAACGCGCCATATGCCTCATCGACAACCACAATGCCGGTTGCCGCACGAATGACCGCCTCTACTTCTTCTCGTTTAAAGCACACGCCGGTCGGATTATTGGGGTAAGCAATAAAAATTAATGACGGCTGATGTTGCTCAATAGCGGACAAAACGGCAGGAGGATTTAAAGAGAAATCCGGATTTAAGGGAACGCCGACATATTCCATGCCATAAAGCGCGGCATTATGACGATACATAACGAAACTTGGCTCAATACCCAATACACGCGCATCTGGTTTGGCAACCAGCATAGTCAAAAACTGGATAAGCTCGTCGGAGCCGTTACCCAACGCGATTTCCGCTTTATCGGGAATACCGAAAACTTCCCTCAATTCTTCATAAATACCGCTCTTAGCAGTATGGGGATACAAATGAATCGGTGCCTGCTTTGCCAAATCTGCCCATTCTGACAATAAAGATTCATACCCGGCGAAAGGATGATGCGGACACTCCATGGCGTCCAACTTAATAAAACCTTCCGGCAAATCGGCAACCTGATAGGCTGTCATTACTTTAATATCATCACGGATAACATCAGCAACGCGATTCATGGTTTTCTATCCTCCTGAGATAAAGTATTTAGAATAATAGCACAATCTTTATTAAATATATATATTAATAAGACTATAAAACAAGATAAAGTTTCATTCGTTTGAAGAAAAAACAATAAATCCTTTCTTCAGTATCTTTAAGCAATATTCTTGGCTTACCCCGCCTTTTTAGCGGTATAATTTTAAGTTTCCAGTACGGCTTTACGCCCTCAATATTGTGAACAATACACGCTCCCCATTACCTTATCTTACAACTTCCGTAAGCCTTATCCTGCTGATTCTACTTTCCTTGTCATGGGAATTGTGGATCGCGCCATTGCGCGAAGGCGGCTCATGGCTGGCACTGAAAGCCCTGCCGCTGTGCCTGCCGTTAACCGGTATTTTGAAAAAACGCATCTACACTTATCAATACAGCTCCATGCTGATTCTGATTTACTTTGCCGAAGCCTGTATGCGCCTGGCTGACACAGCCGTCGCCAGCCGGATTTGCGCCGCCGTTTCCGTATTATTGTGCATTGCCTTTTTCCTCGGCTGCCTTGCATTTATCAAACAACAAAAACACACATCAAAATGACCTACCACACACTTTCAGACGGCCTGACTGAATCTTCAGTGAAAACTCTTTGGCCTTTATGGCTCAGTTTTCTTTGGATTTGCGCCATCCCTTTTCTCTCACTCTACCGAGTCGGCCCTCTGCCCAGCTTTTATTTGGAAGCCATCTCACTGAGCGGCTCATTGGTACTGACATTGATTAGCGCACACAAAGGCCTGCTGAATATCCGCCTTCCTGCACTCAGTATCGGCTTGTTTGCCATGGCCGCATTTTGGTCGCTCCAAGCGCGCCTGATGCATTCCACCTACCCCGGCATGAGCGATATTACTGCCTGGACCTTTGTCATTTTGGCACTGGGCGCATGGTCTGTGCGCGGCTGGGTAGCAGCTTACGGACAGGAACGCGTCGTCAGTATCTTTGCTTGGTCTTTATTGATAGGTGCAACCATACAGGCCGTCATCGTCTGGTTGCAATTTAAAGGCTGGTCCAACGTAGAGTGGTTGAACGGCATCATTGCCCGAAGCAGCGGCACCGTAAACGGCCAACTCGGTCAGCGCAATCATTTGGGACATTATTTAATGTGGGGCATTTTGGCGGCATCCTATTTATGGACGGCACGCAAAATGTCTAATGCAGCAGGTTTTCTGTTCGTGTTAGCATTGACTACGACCCTCGGCCTTGTCAACTCGCGCACCATCTTAGGCTATATTGCCGCCCTATTCCTGATTACGCCATTATGGTTTTGGCGTACCCGTTTCCAACACAAACGCGCACTGTGCATTTTCCTTCTGACCGCCATCCTGGCCGCCGCTTTCCAATTCGGCATGGGCAGCCTGTTGGATTTGTTTGGCAACATCAAATACGAAACCGCTGTCGAACGCGCAGGCACCAGCGGTTTTGAAGGCTCCATGCGCCAAATCGAATGGAGCAAGGCATGGATTGCCTTTCAATCCGCACCTTGGTTCGGTCATGGCTGGAACAGCTTTGCCCAGCAAACCTTCCTGATCAATGCCCAACAACAATACTTCCCCAACAATATCCTCGGCGTACTGTTTACCCATTCGCACAATATCGTCATGCAGTTATTGTCCGAAATGGGCATTGTCGGCACCTTGCTTGCAACCTTAACCCTGCTTGCAGCCGTATGGCGACTGTTGGGCCGCAACCAAACACCGGCTTCCCTGTTTTTACTGACCGCCGCTGCCGTCAGCCTCTGCCACAGCATGCTCGAATATCCGCTTTGGTATATCTACTTCCTCACCGTATTCAGCCTGATTCTGTCGCTGACACCTTCTTATCCGAAAGATGTTTCAGACGGCCCTTTATCTACCAGAATCAGACAGTGGGCAGGCGGTATAGCCGCTTTATCGATTTTAATCGGCATGGCAAACCTCAGCTGGGAATATCAAAATCTAACCCAATATAGCCGTATAGGGAAAACCGACGATCCGCAAACAGTCCAAAACAAAATCGACGGTTTGCAGCAGCTCTCCAAAGAAAGCCCTATGCTTGCCTATTACGCCGATTTAAGTTTGAGCAAACGTGCAGACCCGACCGATGCCTACATCCGCCCGTGGGCAGAAGAAGCCGCACTCAAAGCCCTAACCTACCGCCCCTACTCCAGCGCCTATCAAGTCGGCCTCTACATCTACCGACAAGGCAAGAAAGAAGAAGGTGCGCAATGGATGCAGTCAGTGCAATATTATTACCCCTATATGATGTATTTCTACGCCGACAAAATACGCAGCCATCCAGTATTCACCCCTCTGCTGCCCAAACTTTTGTCCGATTGCAAAGATTTCATCAATGCACCGAAACACCAAACTGCCAAATCATGTGACAAACCCTAAACAAAACACACTCAATTGTCAGTTTGTCCTTACAGGCCGTCTGAAAATGTAAAGAGCGACAAGTTTCTATGCAAAAAAGCGCAAAAGCACAGAAAATTACGCTATCAACAAAAGCAGATTGCATGTTAAGATTGAATACAACTCTATTTTAATCGCCGCACCGCCTATTTAGTGCCACGGCGCATACAATCACGAAAAGGAAATTCCATGAGTCGCGTATTACTCGTAGATGACGATGCCCTCTTGACCGAATTACTGACCGAATACCTGACTGCCGAAGGCCTCAACGTCCATAGTGTTTCTGACGGCGAAGCCGGCGTTCAAGAAATTCTGACCGGACAATACGATGTCGTCGTATTAGACTCCATGATGCCTAAAATGAACGGTTTGGACGTTTTGAAAAACGTACGCACCCAAAGCACTGTGCCCATCATCATGCTGACTGCAAAAGGTGACGACATCGACCGCATTATCGGTTTGGAAATGGGTGCGGACGATTATGTACCGAAACCATGCACACCGCGCGAACTCTTGGCGCGTATCAACGCCATCTTGCGCCGTGCGCAACACAGCAACGAACAAAACAACGCGCCTAACAGCATTTCTGTCAGCGACGTTGTCCTCTACCCTGCTAAACGCCAAGCCAGCATCAAAGACATTCCGCTTGAATTGACCAGCACCGAGTTCAATCTGCTCGAAGTTTTGATGCGCCACGCCGGACAAGTTGTCAGCAAAGAGACCCTGTCTATCGAAGCACTCGACCGCAAGCTGGCTAAATTTGACCGCAGCATCGACGTACACATCTCCAGCATCCGCCACAAATTGGGCGATGCTTCCCTGATTCAAACTGTACGCGGCTTAGGCTACCTGTTTGTTAAAAATTAAAGATTAAACAGATCAATGAAACTGTTTCAACGCATCTTCGCCACATTTTGCGCAGTCATCGTCTGCGCAATCTTTGTGGCGAGTTTTTCATTTTGGCTGGTACAAAACACCCTTGCCGAAAACCAATTCAACCAACGCCGCACCATCGAAACCACATTGATGAGCAGCATCATTTCCGCATTCAACTCACGCGGAGACAGCGGTGCGCGCGAAATTCTTTCCGAATGGAAAAATAATCCGGTTTCCAATGCCGTTTATGTCATTACCGGCGACGATAAAAAAGATATTTTAGGGCGAAACATCGACAGCCTCTCCATTGAGCGCGCCCGTATCTTTGCCATCAACAACCCTGAATCTGATTTGGCACACATCGAATACGACCGTTTCGGTGAAGAATACCTCTTCTTTATTAAAGGCTGGGACAATCATCAAGCCCAACGCCTCCCTAGCCCGCTCTTCATTCCCGGCTTGCCGCTTTCGCCTATTTGGCACGAATTTATCATTCTGTCTTTTATCATCGTTGTGGGGCTCTTGATGGCATACATCCTTGCCAACAACATTACCAAGCCTATTAAAATTTTGGGAGGCGGCATGGACAGAGTGGCCAACGGAGAACTTGAGACCCGCATTTCCCAACAAGTTGACGACCGTGACGACGAATTATCCCACCTTGCCGTACAGTTCGACAAAATGGCCGAGAAACTTGAAAAACTTGTTGCCAAAGAGCGCCACCTGCTCCACCACGTTTCTCATGAAATGCGCTCGCCGCTGGCGCGTATGCAGGCGATTGTCGGCCTGATTCAATCTCAGCCGCAAAAACAAGAGCAATACCTCAAGCGCCTTGAAGGCGAACTGGTGCGCATGGATACTTTGGTCGGTGAATTGTTGACCCTCTCTCGCTTGGAAACTTCCAATATCCCTTTGGAAAAAGAAAACCTCAAACTCGTTCCTTTCCTGACCAACTTGATTGAGGACAACCAAAGCATTGCCCACCAAAACAACCAAAGCGTTACCCTGAGCATTGACCCAAAAATCCCCGAAAATGCCGTAGTCAGCGCCAACGAAGGCTATCTATACCGTGCCTTTGACAACGTGATCCGCAACGCCATCAATTACAGTCCGGAAGGCAGCACCATTCAAACCCATATCGGACAAGACGGCAAAAACTGGATTATCGATGTTACCGATAACGGGCCTGGCGTAGATGAAATGCAGCTTCCGCATATTTTCACTGCCTTTTATCGCGCCGACTCCAGCGCACACAAGCCCGGTACAGGTTTAGGGCTTGCCTTGACGCAGCACATTATGGAACAGCACTGCGGTAAAATCATTGCTGAGAATGTCAAACCCAACGGCCTGAGGATGCGTTTTATCCTTCCCAAAAAGAAAGCCGGAGACAAAAAAGAAGGCTAAAAATAAGGCCGTCTGAAACTTTTCAGACGGCCAAAAACACAAATAAGGAACCATCATGAGTGCAACCGTCCAAACCGGCTACTTCTTCATGCCTGAACACATCATCCTCGTCGGCGCCAGCGAACGTCCGCACAGCCTTGGCGAACGCATTTTCAGCCACCTGCTCGGTTCCTCATATCAAGGCAAAATTACCCCCGTCAATCTTCGACACAGCAGCGTCGCAGGCATTCCCTCCTACTCCAGCCTCAGCAAAATCCCGGGCCAAGCCGACTTGGTTGTTGCCGTTATCCCGCCCGACCATTACGACTCGCTGTTCAAAGCCTGCCGTAAAAAAGACCTGCGCCACATTATCCTGATTCAAGATTGGGAAAACCTGCCGCCCGAATCCTGTAAAAACGCCCGCTCCATCATTCAAAAACATCACGGCGACGAATTGAACATCAGCGTGTGCAACAGTGCAGGCATCCAACTTCCCTCGCTCAACCTCAACATCGGCACCCAAACCGACTATCCGGCCGGCCATATTGCTTTGCTGACCGGCCACAGCACCGTCAGCCGCAACATCAACCACCTGCTGAACACGCTACACCAAGGCGTATCACGCCACATCAGCCTCAACTATGACCTAAGCCCCACCACATCCGCCGACTGGCTCAACCGCTTCGGTCACAACCGCCATACCAAAGTTGCCGTGATCCACTACAATCCGGCCGAAAACCAACGCGAGCTGTTCAGTGCCATCCGCCACTTTACACGCCACACCCCGCTTATCCTGTTGTCCACACACTACACCGACGACACAGACAAAGCCATCCTGCGCAGCCTCAGCCGCCACTGCAATTTCCAACCGGTATTCAATACCGCCGAACTGGAAGCAGCCCTAAAAGCCCACCTTTCCGGCATTCCCGTCATTACCAACCCCACCATTCTGTCCGACACGCCGATAGAATGGCTGCGCACTACCGCCGATGCCCGTGAATTGACCCTCGACCTCCCAACCGAAGTACCATCCATCCGACAAGGCTGCATCGGCAGCAACCCCACGCCTGCACGCATCCACCGTCTGGCACTCGAACAATTACAAAATCCGCATACTCAAGCCCTGCTCGGCATTATTTCGCCAGATACGCCGGATGCGTACAGCATTCATCAAACTCTGGATAATTTAGCACAAAAAACCAGCAAGCCCATTCTCGTCAGCTATCGTTTTTCAGACGGCCTGACTCGGTTTAACACGCCGGAAGAAGCCTTACTGACACTTTATTTCCGCAATCAAACAGCCTATTTGCAACAAGTACAAAATACCCCTACCCCAGCTAAAACAGGCCGTCTGAAAACACCTAAAAGCAAAAGTATCGATAAAGCCATTGCATCCGGCCAAACCGAACTGATGGCGGAAGCCCTATACCTGCCTCCGTGCCAAACCCAAAAACACAATGCCGTCCAGTTCCGGTTCAGCCGCCATGCCATTTACGGCAATATCCTTTCCGCCCATTACAACGGCAAAACCGAAGCCGCATTACCTCCATTTACTACACTCGATATCCAGCGTTTAAGCCAATTTGCAGAACTCGAAAACACTTCCGTTCTCAATCAATTCCTGCATTCCCTAAACACGCTTATCCACAACAACCAGCATATCGGCGACATTATCCTCAACTACAACGGCAGCCAATACAGCAGCACCGTCATTCCAGAAATCGTGGAAAAACCAGCCGCAGCAACAACCAAAATCCCCAAAAAAGCCGTCCAAACCTTGGAACAGGCCGCAGCCAAAATGCAAAGCGCCGCCACCTACCTCCAACAAAAAAATCCGGCCGCAGCCGAATTCCTACGCAACACCGGCGAAGCCGCTTCCGAACTGCTTCACCCTAAAACCGAAACGCCCGAGATACAAAACGTACTCGCACCCTATCCGAGCCAAACCGATACCTTTACCCTGCCCGATGGCAACACACTGCACATCCGTGCATTAGAGCCTGAAGATGCCGAAGCCAAACAAAAATTTGTCCGCCAATTACCCGCGGCCGACCGCTATACACGCTTCATGACCCATACCAACGAGTTGCCACTGCCAACGCTCGCACGGCTGACCCGTCCCGATTTCCATACCGAATGCGCGTGGGCAGCCTTCGCTTCAGACGGCCGTATCGTCGCAGTCAGCCGCTACAGCCGCATCAATCGCAATGAGTGCGAATTCGGCATTACTTTGGCACCAGAAGTACGCAAAACCGGCCTGGCCGGCAAAATGATGAGCCTGATTATCCAAACTGCCACACAGCAAGGTTACCAAACCATGAATGCGGAAATCCTCAAAGAAAACACACCGATGCTCAAACTCGCTGAAAAATCAGGATTTACCGTCACCCCATCGGAAACCGAGCGCGACCTGTATCAAGCCAGCCTCGATTTGAACGAATGGCAAAACAGCAACAAAAACAAATAAAAACTTGCATAACCCGTGTGAAATATCCTAAAATTAGCGGTTTCTATATATCCGCATTTTTCAAAAGGACTCAAAATGGTAGTTATCCGTTTGGCTCGCGGCGGCTCAAAACACCGCCCTTTCTTCAACGTAGTCGTAACTGACTCTCGCAACCGTCGTGACGGCCGCTTTATCGAGCGCGTAGGTTTCTACAACCCCGTTGCCAACGAAAAACAAGAACGCCTACGTTTCGACGCAGACCGCATCAACCACTGGGTTGCTCAAGGCGCGAAAGTTAGCGACGCAGTTGCCAAACTGATTAAAGAGCAAAAAATCGCTGCTTAATCAGCCGAAACGACCATGACAGACACTCAAAAACGGGTAGCCATGGGCTACATCAAAGGCGTATTCGGCATTAAAGGCTGGCTTAAAATTGCCGCCAATACCGAATATACCGACAGCCTGCTGGACTACCCCGAGTGGCAGTTGTGCAAGGATGGCAAAACCCTGAATGTTGTGCTTGAGGCAGGTAAAATTGTCAATGGCGAACTTCAGGTCAAATTTGAAGGTATAGACGATCGCGACCAAGCATTTGCCTTGCGCGGCTATACCATCGAAATCCCCAGAGAGTCATTCGCCCCTACCGAGGAAGACGAATACTACTGGGCAGATTTAGTCGGCATGACCGTCATCAACAAAGAAAACATCGTCCTCGGCAAAGTCAGCAACCTGATGGAAACCGGTGCAAATGATGTTTTGATGATTAAAGGCGAACACGGACAAATCCTGATTCCCTTTGTCTCCAACTATATCGAATCTGTCGATACCGACAACAAAACCATTATCGCCGACTGGGGTTTGGACTACTGATGCTGATTCAAGCCATCACCATTTTCCCAGAGATGTTCGACAGCATTGTCGAATATGGCGTTACAGGCAGAGCAAGAAAACAAAATCTTTGGCAGTTTCAAGCCATCAATCCCCGAAAATTTGCCGATAACAAACTTGGCTATATCGATGATCGCCCCTTCGGAGGTGGTCCGGGAATGATTATGATGGCGCCGCCGCTTCAAGCGGCAATCGAAGAAGCCAAAGCAAACTCGCAAAAACCTGCCAAAGTAATTTATCTCAGTCCGCAAGGTCAGCCGCTGACACATAAAAAAGCTGCAGAACTTGCCGAACTGTCCCATCTTATTCTTCTATGCGGACGCTATGAAGGCATAGATGAAAGACTGCTGCAAAGCAGTGTGGACGAAGAAATCAGCATTGGCGACTTTGTCGTCTCGGGCGGTGAATTACCCGCCATGATGTTGATGGATGCCGTCTTAAGATTGGTTCCGGGTGTATTGGGCGATATACAGTCAGCCGAACAAGACTCGTTTTCAGACGGCCTTTTAGACTGTCCTCATTACACCAAACCCGTAGAATTCCAAGGCATGATGGTTCCCGAGGTCTTACGCTCAGGAAATCATGGCTTGATTGCCGAGTGGCGATTGAAGCAATCGCTGCGACGCACTTTAGAGCGCCGACCTGATTTATTGGAAAAGCGCAGTTTAATCCCAAAGGAATCCCGCCTCTTGAAAGAAATCTTGCAAGAGCAACAGGAAATCCAATCATAACTTAGGAAAAACAAATGAACTTGATTCAACAATTAGAGCAAGAAGAAATCGCTCGCCTGAACAAAGAAATCCCTGAATTCGCTCCAGGCGACACCGTTGTCGTATCTGTACGCGTAGTTGAGGGTTCTCGCAGCCGTCTGCAAGCATACGAAGGTGTTGTTATCGCTCGCCGCAACCGTGGCCTGAACAGCAACTTCATCGTTCGCAAAATCTCTAGCGGCGAAGGTGTAGAACGTACTTTCCAACTGTACTCTCCTACCGTAGAAAAAATCGAAGTTAAACGCCGTGGTGACGTACGTCGCGCCAAACTGTACTACTTGCGCGGCCTGACCGGTAAAGCAGCTCGCATTAAAGAAAAATTGCCTGCTCGCAAAGGTTAATAGCTTTCATCAAAAACCCACTTCAATGAAGTGGGTTTTTGTTTTTATACAAGATCTCCTCGTCTTTCTTACACAATCCTGCAAGCCAATCACAATACACATCTCGCGCATAAACTTAAACAGAATCATAATTCCCCTGCTTTTTTTAACCTTTATACAAAAGGCCGTCTGAAATAAAAGATTCAGACGGCCTTTAATCACATCGGGCGGTTATTTAAACCATCTTGCCAATGCCGGGATACGTGATAACAACAGTGTATCCAAAATCCAAATAACAGCGATTGCGGCAATGGCTGTTGGGAAAATCACAGCCAAAATCAGAAGTGGCACAGCCATTGCCCACCATACCGGCAATTTGATTTTCTGCGCCGGAGGAACCAAACCACGTGCTTCCGAAGGACGGCGTTTCCACCACATTACACAGCCGCTGACACAGATAAAGATAATCGCCAGACAGAACAAGACATTTGCCAATACGCTCCACCAGCCCAATGTACCCATATGCAAAGCAATGCTTGCCGCCATGAATTTACCAAACCAGTTGTAATCGTCGAAATGAATATCAGCCAGAATTTTACCGCTGTATTGATCGATGTGTACCGTGCGGTCAGCGGTCGGACTAATCATATCGTAACTCATTGAGTCTTGCGACAAGGTCCATACACCGGTCTCACCTTTGGGTAAATTGAGCTGATAACGGCCTTTAAAGCCAATTTCACGTGCAAAGCGGTCAACCGTCTCCAAAGTCATCGGCTCGCTTGGATTAATGCCGTTTTCACCCATTGTCGTACCGGAAACCGGCATAGGCGTCAACTCCAAAATCCATGGCACTTCTTTAGATTTACCGTCATTCAGCACATCACCATGGGTTGGCACAGAAGATACCGGATTAGGCTCCACACCCCATTTACCGGCAGGAAATTGACTCCACGCCTGAACCACTTTACTGCCCCAAATTCCCGCCCAAGCAATACCTGACAGACAGAACAGCAACAAAATCAAAGAAACCCAAGAACCAAATGCTCCGTGCATGCTACGCCACCATGTGCGTCCTTTGCCTGCTTTCGGCACAAGCATGGATTTTAGGCTGCGCTGTTTCGCCCACCACAAATAAATCCCCGTGACTATCATCAGGATGGTCAGCGAAGCGGCAGTTTCCAGTAGATAGTCGCCCACCGGACCGATCATCATATCGCCGTGGATTTCGTCCATCGTGTGATACCAGCCTTGACCGCGCGGCATCGTATTCACAACTTTTGCCGTATAGGGATCAACGGCAACCATAGTAGCTTTATCATCATTGTTCACGCGGAATACGGCAACCATATCATCTGCGCGTGGCGCAATATACTGCACTACAGAAGCAGTTTCCGGATTCACAAACTGTCTGGCGGCCTCAGCCTGAGCCGACAAAGGCTGCACCACTGCCTGTGGCGTAATATGTATGCGTTCGCCTTCTTTACCGGTAATATTGGCGAATAGCAGCATTCCCAACCCTGTAACAGCCAGCAGGGTTAAAAACGGCGCAACCAAAAGTCCGGCATAAAAATGCCATCGCCAAACAGTCAAATAACGGCGGTTAGCCTGTTGTTCATTTTGGGAAGTTGGTTTTGTTTCCATATTTTCTCTTCATATAGTTAAAGCAGACTAATCACTACGAATTAGCAACAGGTATTTTAATCAAAAACATTCATTTAAGAAACCGTTTTTCCAATGCAGCTTTGAAATACTTCAATATTTAGTTTTTAGGCCGTCTGAAAAAACAAAATAGACAGAAAACAACACTTTACTGAAAATCCGTTTTAATCATTGCGGTTTCGGCAGAATTTGGTAGAATACAGGCATTACTTATTTATTCATCAAGCCGCCAAGCTTTGGCGGCTTGTATTTTTATTTCCAATCCGGCTACCGCGCGTGGCCGGATAAAATTTTAAAAGCATCATCATGCTTTCATGGAGAACTCTATGCAAAAAATCCCTTTGACCGTCCGTGGTGCAGAATTGTTGAAACAAGAACTTCAACACCTCAAAAGCGTAGCACGCCCAGAAGTCATCGAAGCCATCGCTGAAGCACGTTCACACGGCGACTTGTCTGAAAACGCAGAATACGAAGCCGCCAAAGAGCGTCAAGGCTTTATCGAAGGCCGTATCGCAGAGTTGGAACACAAACTCTCTATGGCGCACATCATCAACCCTGCAGAAATCCATGCAGAAGGCAAAATTGTGTTCGGCACAACTGTGACACTGGAAGATTTGGAAACCGAAGAACAAGTTACCTACCAAATCGTCGGTGAAGATGAAGCAGACATCAAAGAACGAAAAATCTACGTTGGCTCCCCCATTGCCCGCGCCCTGATCGGCAAAGAAGAAGGCGACGTTGCAGAAGTTCAAGCACCAGGCGGCGTACGTGAATATGACATCATTGCCGTACAATATATTTAAATAAACAAAAGGCCGTCTGAAAACATTTTCAGACGGCCTTTTGTTGTATCTAAAAACACCATAATAGAAAAAGTGAAATCTCCCAAGAGAAACATAATGAATCTACTGTACAAAATTACCCAAACCGCTGCCACTATGTGGCTCGGTATGCAGCTGACCGCAGGTTATGTTACCGCCCCTATCCTGTTCCGTCTTCTGCCCAAAATGCAGGCAGGAGAAATTGCCGGCATTTTGTTTGCTATTACAGCACTATGCGGCTTAGTTATTTTTGGCGCAGCCTATGCCTTTTTCAGACGGCAACTGGCCTCACTTTCTTGGTGGATATTGGTGCTTTGGTTACTCTTAGCCTGCAACCATCTTTTGGTTACACCGGTTATCGAGGCACACAAGTACGGGCTGGATAACTGGCTGCTGTCCCTAGTAGGCGGAACATTCGGCGTTTGGCACGGCTTATCCAGTATCATCTTTTTGATTTGTACGATACTCGCCGCTGTTTGCGTATGGAAATGGCCGAAGCCAAACTAATCTGTCTTAATAAAAGGCCGTCTGAAAAGAAGTCTTTCAGACGGCCTTTTATTTTGAATCTTGAATTCCCTGACTCTTCAAATATAAACCATAAAAAAATGCCCTGCATATTGCAGGGCATTTTCACAAACCGATTAAGGTTTAGCGTAACCGTGAACGCCATTGTAAGGAGCTGGGATCCAACCTTCATCAGTAGCAGGCAATTCGCCTTGACCTTCGATAGTTTGGCCTGGAGCAACTTGACGAGTAACAACGCTGCGGATTTTAACATCAACGCGACGGTCAGGTTCGATACAAGCGATAAGAGCAGCACGTTTCTTAGCTTTAGAAACTTTTTTGCCCAGTTTAGCAACTTCAGCTTCACAAGTAGCAGTCATGCGAGCTTGAGATTCGCCCAGACCTACTGCAGAGATTTTGCTAGAAGCAACGCCACGACCTACCAAGTAGTTAGCAACTACGTTGGCACGACGTTCAGACAGAGCTTGGTTGTATTCTTCAGAACCCATGAAGTCGGTATGACCTTCAACACGTACAGTTTCTACGCTCTTGTTGCTCAGGCGTTCAGCCAAAGCGTTCAGGTTTTCTTGAGCTTCAGGACGCAGGTTGTCTTTGTCGAAGCCGAACAGAGTTTTAGTAGACAGGGAAACAGTCTCGTCAACATACTCAGGGGCTTGTTGTACAGGAGCAACTGCTTCGCGGTCACCACATTCAACACGGCCTTGGGTAGCTTTGTCGAAGTAGCTGTTTTTCCAGCATTCGCCGTAGTTGTTACGGACGATTTCTTGAGATTGGCTGCTTACGACGTAGCCGTGTTTGGTGTGCGCTTCGCTAGCCATTGCGGTGCCGGAGGCAACCAAGGCAACGAACAATGCGCTTAATTTCAGCTGTTTGGTCATTTTATTCCCTCATCAAATTGTTATGCGGCGGACTAGGAAAGCAACCGCTGCAAAGTACCAATATACAGGCCGCAGTATCAAAACAGCGGCAAATCGGATATATCAGGTTGCACTATAAAGAAGCGCAAGGCAAACTGTCAATACTCGATGCCTTCAAACAATCATGAAGTGCCTGCTTCCTAGTAGTTAATCATGCCGAAAAATCAATCTTGTGTCATTAATTTAGGGCAAAATCAGACAATTCATCCACCTTAAGTTGTACAAAAACAACAAAATCCCTTTCCCTCTTCTTTCCTAAATTTCCTGTTTTCATATTGTTAAAAGATATTTTCATTAAAAACAACCATTTTCAAAACTCGGGGCAAAACTGGGCAAAATATGTTAAATTACATGCCGTTTGTCGCACAAAATCCACATTAACAACGTATCCGGTACTGCTACCATGAAACTGCAACAATTACGTTATGCCCTTGAGGTTTACCGACACAATCTGAATGTCTCCGAAGCCGCCGATGCGCTTTTCACATCCCAGCCCGGCATTTCCAAACAAATCCGCCTGCTTGAAGAAGAATTGGGTATCCAAATTTTTATCCGCAGCGGCAAACGTGTGGTTTCCGTTTCGCAACCGGGCAAAGCCGTATTAGAGATTTCGGAACGGATTTTGCGTGATGTACAAAACATTAAAAATATCGGCAGCGAGTTTACCGATCATGACAGCGGCTCCCTGACCATCGCGACAACGCATACCCAGGCGCGTTATGCTTTGCCCAAAATCGTTGCGGAATTTGTCAAAAACTACCCTAAAGTCAATTTGACCATCAAACAAGGCAGCCCTTCTGCCATCGCGCAAATGGTCAGCAGCGGCGAAGCTGATTTGGCAATTATTACTGAACGCATTGACGATCATCCTGAGTTGGGTAAACTGCCCTGCTATGAATGGAACCATGCTGTCATTGTTCCGCACGACCACCCTCTTTTGGACTGCCGCAATCCTTTAAGCCTTGAAGATTTGGCTTCTTTTCCGCTGGTTACTTACGAATTTGCTTTTAATTCCGGCAGCAGCATTGCGCGTACATTTAATAAAGCGCATATTGAGCAACCTGATGTTGCCTTATCGGCTGCTGATACGGATGTACTGAAGACGTATGTCCGCTTAGGCTTGGGTGTTGGTTTGATGGCCAAAATGGCGTACGATCCTGTTATCGATCAAGATTTACAGCTGATTGATGCGGCACACTTATTTGAACCGTCGCCCACTTGGATAGCCTTACGCACTGATACTTACCTGCGTGGTTACGCGTATGACTTTATCCAGATGTTTGCACCGAAACTGACCAGAGAAGTAGTCGACCGTATTCTGTACACGCCGGTTGTTGAAGATTTTTCAATTTGATATCTGACTATCACTTTCGTAACTTAACAATTATTCTTTAATTCTTGTTAAAAAGGCCGTCTGAAATATTTCAGACGGCCTAAGATTCAGATAGCGTGCGAACAACCGGAAACCATTTTCTTCAAGGTTGTCGCATCTAAGATTTTGATGTGCTTGTGTTCAACCGAAATCAAGCCTTCATGATGGAATTTAGACAAGGTGCGGCTGACTGTTTCCAGTTTCAGCCCCAAATAGCTGCCGATTTCCTCACGCGACATCCGCAAGATAAAATCATTGGCGGCGAATCCTCGTGAATAGAGACGCTGAGACAGGTTGAGCAAGAATGCCGCCAATCGCTCTTCAGCGCGCATATTGCCCAAAAGCAGCATAACACCCTGATCTCGGACAATTTCACGGCTCATCAAGCGAAAAAAGTGGGAGCGAAGGCTGGGAATATCCTGACCGAGTTCTTCAAGATGTGTAAACGGAAGCTCGCATACCTCGCTGTCTTCCAAAGCCACAGCATCACAGCTGTGAATATGGGAACAAATCCCATCCATACCGATCAGCTCGCCCGACATAAAAAAGCCGGTTACCTGATCTCGTCCATCTTGGCTGGCGACTGTTGTCTTAAAGAAGCCTGCACGGATGGCAAACAAAGAGGTAAACGGCTCGCCGGCACGGAACAGGTATTCACCTTTTTTCAGACGGCGGCTTTGACGAATAACCGCATCTAATTGTGAAAATTCGTTAGGCATTAGTCCGACAGGCAAACACAGTTCTCGTAAAGAACATGTGGAACACAAGGTTTTCATTTGATGTGTTGCATTGTGTGTAGCCATAACGCACCTTTAATTTGCTTAATTTTCTCAACCCCTGATTAAGCCGAATAACTATTGACCCATGTCAAAGTCGGCATATCATTATCAGGCATTCTACCAAACTATCGAAATTTTGACTAAAATTTTCCCTAATTTCCTTACTTCATACTACAAGCCCCGACCATGAAAATCATCCCCATCTCAAATAACACCAACACAAACAATGAATTACCGGAATTCGACCGTGAATTGATTGCCAGTTTGCCATCAAGCGGTCCCCGTTATACATCCTATCCGACTGCCGACCGCTTCCATGAGGGCTTTAAAGAAGCCGAATATATCCAAGCTTTAAGCCTGCGCAACATGGGCGCGCTCAACAAACCCCTTTCGCTCTACATCCACATTCCCTTCTGCAATACCATCTGCTATTACTGCGGCTGCAACAAAATCATTACCAAAGACAAAAGCCGTGCAGATGCCTATATCCAGTATCTGGAAAAAGAAATGGAATTGCTGGCACCGCATTTGGGCGGAAGACACCAGCTCGCGCAGCTGCACTTCGGTGGCGGCACGCCCACATTCCTGAGCGACGACCAACTCGAACGCGTCTTCGACATGATTCGTAAATACTTCCAGCTGATTCCCAACGGCGAATACTCCATCGAAATCGACCCGCGAAAAGTCAGCCGCGAAACCGTCCTCAAATTGGGCAAACTCGGTTTCAACCGCATGAGTGTCGGTATTCAAGACTTTGACCCTAAAGTGCAGGAAGCCGTCAACCGCATCCAAAGCTACGAAGAAACCAAAGAAGTGATTGATGCAGCGCGTGAAGCCGGGTTTAAATCGGTCAGCGTCGATTTGATTTACGGCCTGCCGCACCAAAACACCGAAAGCATCAAAACCACCATCGACACGGTCTTATCCCTCGATCCCGACCGCCTTGCCCTCTACCACTACGCCCACCTGCCGCATATCTTCAAACCGCAACGCCGTATCGACACCAATGTCGTACCCGGCAGCGAAGAAAAACTCGATATGCTGCAATATTGCGTTCAAACCCTGACCGAGCGCGGCTATGTTTTCATCGGTATGGACCACTTTGCCAAACCTGACGACGAACTCTCCATCGCCCTCAAAGAAGGCTTCCTGCAACGCAACTTCCAAGGCTACTCGACCTATGCCGACTGCGACTTGGTGGCAATCGGCGTATCCTCTATCGGCAAAATCGGCAGCACCTACTCCCAAAACGAGCGCGACATCGATGCCTATTACGCCGCACTCGATGCCGGACATCTGCCGATTATGCGCGGCTACCAACTCAATCAAGACGACATTTTGCGCCGCAACATCATTCAGGATTTAATGTGCCGCTTCTCGCTTGATTATCAAATTTATGAAAGCGTGTTCGGCATTCCGTTTAGCCGCTATTTTGCAGCCGAACTGGAAGATATGAAGCAACTGGAAACCCTCGGCCTGGTCCGTCTCAAACCGCACAGCCTGACCGTTACGCCAAAGGGCCGTTTCCTGATCCGCAACATCGCCATGGTGTTCGACTACCATCTGCGCCATAAAGAAACCAAAGCCAAATACTCGCAAACTGTGTAAACAGGAAATGGAAAAGGTCGTCTGAAAATTTTCAGACGGCCTTTGTTTTTATTTTCAATACTTTCGGGTACCATAAAACCATATTTCCCGCTTTATCAGGATTCAAAGTTAATTTGTATAGGCGCGTATCCTATGATTACCGAACAGCAAAACGATATCCTCAGCATCAATCAAGTGCAGCTTCTCCTTGCTGAAAAACGCACGGCACTTGCTATCATGCGTACGGGCATTGCCGTTTTCGCACTCCCTTTGTCTATTTTCAGTGCGCTGATTGCGACATCGAAATGGTACGAAGCCGTTGATGTTTGGCCCTTGCTCGCACTGGTCAGTCTGATGAACATCAGTTTGATTATTTTCTCGGTCTATCTGATTACCCGCTCACTCCGTAGAATGCATCAATACGACCGAATGATTGCCGATATCAAATACAACAACCAGTCTTTACGTAAACTGATTAAGTCATAAAGTGCAAATAGTTGGAGCTAGGCATAAGGTCGTCTGAAAATCAAAATATAGAGGAACTCCAGATTTGTATTAAAACATGATTCTGCCAAACATACCTTAATTGATCTTGGAGACCTTACTGTACACTTTGCTCCCCCTATTTGAATCGATACGATACCATGGCAGTAATTGGGATTAAAATGAACAACTCAATTGGATATTGGTAGGAATCCTACCGGATACACTTGCCGTGTTTAGACAAATACGAATGCAGTCTGCAATTTTGATTTGTCCGGTCTCTTGTCTTAAATGCTTTTAAAATATGGAACAACCTGATTTTTTCCCTATTCCCAGCCCCTGTATCGGCGTTTGCGAAGCCAATGCCAAAGGTTATTGCAAAGGCTGCCTCCGCAGCCGGGAAGAGCGCTTGTACTGGCTCCAGATGACCGACAGCCAAAAACATCAAGTCATGCACCTTCTATCCCTCAGGAAGGCCAAAATCCGCAACCGCAAAATGGAAAAACCCGAAACGGGCGAACATCCGGTCCAAAACCTGCTCGATTTCTAAAATTGCCCCTACCTACCGCACACCCCAATAAGGAAAAACATGAAAAAACTGCTCGCCTGCCTGCTTGTGCCATTGACCGCCTTTGCCTTGGGTGCCTGCAAACCCGCTGCGACCTCACCCGAAAGCAAACCTGCCGAACTTAACTGGCAGCAGCCTAAACTAACCAGCAATGTTTGGAAAATCAGCAAAGAAGGCCAACCCGATTCCTACCTGCTCGGCACCATCCACATGGGACGAACCAATCAAACCTTGTCTTCCGATGCAGTCAAACTATTACAATCCACCGACCAACTGACGACAGAAGTTGACCCACTACCGGAGAGCAGTCCAGAAACGAAAAAAATGTATCAAAAATACTTCAAAGAAGTCATGAGTACCGAACCGCTCAGTCGCAAGCTTGGCAAAACAGATTTCCGTCTTTTACAAGAAATCTATTCACAAAATGAAGAAAGCCGGCCCATCGCCCAAATTGCCGACAAACTCCATCCGTGGGCTGCATTAGTCTTTGCCGGCAGTACATTTCCCAAAGGGTATAGTTCAGAAACCGGCGCAGATATGTTGCTGACCAACGCGGCCGCCGACATCAATAAGCCGCGTGGTTCATTGGAAAGCTTAGACGATGTTACCGCGATCTTCAAAGCCCAGCCTGAAGAAACCATGCTCAACTTTCTGAAAGCCAGCATTAAAACCAATAAAGAAGAAACCGAAGATATCAAAAAACTCCATCAAGCCTATTCAGACGGCCGCTTTGAAGAACTCATCCCACTTTTGGAAGAAACCGAACAACGCACCCTCAAACTTGTTGCTACCAAATACGCCAAAACCATGTCCGATTGGCTGAAAAACGACCTTCTGATCCGCCGCAACTTGGCATGGTTACCTAAAATCCGCAAACAATCCGCCAAACAAAGCACCCTCTTTGCCGTCGGCATTGCCCATTTACCCAGCGAAAAAGGCTTAATCGAACTATTGCGTCAAGAAGGCTATCAAGTAACGCCCGAACCCAAAGTCCTGATTTGGCAATAAACCCCAATCAAACAACAAGGCCGTCTGAAAGTCTTTCTTTCAGACGGCCTTTATTTAATCTCTATTAAACAAAGCAGTAAGCAATATTGAGCGTAACAATCAATCGCCCAATGCCGCCACCATCACCGCTTTAATCGTGTGCATCCGGTTTTCTGCCTGATCAAACACGATGCTGGCTTCGCTTTCAAAAACTTCTTCCGTTACTTCTACACCATTCAGACCGAATGTCTCATAAATCCATTCGCCGACCTTGGTTTCGCGATTATGGAAAGCAGGCAGGCAATGCATAAACTTGACTTGCGGATTTTCCGCCGCCGCCATCAGCTCAGGCGTAACTCGGTAACCTTTCAACAAATCAATACGTTCCTGCCAAGCCTCTTTAGGCTCGCCCATGCTGACCCACACATCGGTATGGATAAAATCCACGCCTTTTACGGCTTCCTGCACATTCTCCGTCAACAGAATCCGTCCGCCGGTCTCTTTAGCAACAGCCTGCACCGTCTCGATAATGTTTTCAGACGGCCACAAACTTTTCGGCGCACCGATACGCACGTCCATGCCCAGTTTCGCAGCCAACACCAGCAACGAATTGGCCATGTTGTAACGCGCATCGCCGACATAGGCAAACGCAATTTGGTTCAAAGGCTTGTCGCTATGCTCGCGCATCGTCAGCGCATCGGCGAGCATTTGGGTCGGGTGAAACTCGTTGGTCAAACCATTGAACACAGGCACACCTGCATACTTGGCCAGCTCTTCCACCACATCCTGTCCAAAACCACGATATTCGATACCGTCAAACATCCTCCCTAAAACACGCGCCGTATCCTTAATGCTTTCCTTATGCCCGATTTGACTGGCAGACGGCTCCAGATAAGTTACCCCTGCCCCTTGGTCGCGTGCGGCCACTTCAAATGCGCAACGAGTGCGGGTCGATGTTTTCTCAAAAATCAGAGCAATGTTTTTCCCCTGCAGCCGCTGCACCTCGCACCCTGCTTTTTTAGCGGCTTTCAATTCGGCGGCAAGATCGAGATAGGTAGTAATTTCTTCCGGCGTAAAATCCAAAAGTTTTAGAAAATGGCGGTTTTTCAGGCTCATGTCTTATTTCTCTTTTTCTAGTGTGGGCGTTGCCCAACATTTTTCTCCATGCAGATTTTTCCGGGCGTCCCCGACCTTCTGCTACTCAATTTTTCAACGTGCGAAGCCTACCCGAAGCGCGACCCCTTATCTCTATCAAAACTCAAAACAAGGCCGTCTGAACTTCGCCTTGCTCCAAGGCAAGCAACGATTGTTTGCGGTTCAAACCGCCTGCGTAGCCGGTCAGTTTGCCGTCGCTGCCGATGACACGGTGGCAGGGAATCAGGATAGACACCTTGTTCTGCCCGTTTGCAGCGGCAACGGCACGAATGGCTTTAGGATTGCCCAACTGCTGCGCCTGCTCCTTGTAGCTGCGCGTTTCACCGTAAGGAATGGTCAGCAGCGCATCCCACACCAGTTGCTGAAAGGCCGTGCCTATCGTTTCCAAAGGTGTCGTAAAAACTTTCAGACGGCCTTGAAAGTATAAATCCAATTCTTGGCGTAAAAGTTGCGTTTGCTCATTTTCTTGGAAAATAAACTGCCCGTGCAAAGCTTTTTGGACAGCCATGATTTCCTGTTCCATATGTTTCTGCCCGACAAATTCCAGCAGACACAAACCCTTACTGCCGAACACCGCCAACATCTCGCCCAACGGCGTAGCAACCGCAGCCGCAGTCAGTTCGTTCGAACTATCAGGATAACGCGTTTCCAGCAGTCGGATAGCTCGGCGGATACGGACATATTCTTCAGGCGTACAACCAATACAGTCAATAAAATCCTGCTCAAGCTGCTTGGCTTCGTGTTCCGTAAACCGCTCGTGCAGCAAGGCTTCGAGGTCGGCAGGAAAGTTGGTTTCCAACTGCTCGCGGATGTCATTCCACTTTAATGGAAGCGCATTTAAAGAAGGCAGAGTAATCATCTGCATTTACTCCCGATAATCAACAAACCCCAAACGATTACCCGACGGATCAAAAAATTCCACCGCCCATCCGGTACGAATACGGAAAGGTTCACTTAGAAAACGGATATTTCTACCCTGTAACGCCGCATACTTCGCCTGCACATCATCCACTTCAATCCACACAGCAGGTGTCATATTGGGAAATTTATTCCGCTCTTTGAGAATGATGGCAGCTTCTTCTTCACCCACCCGAAAAGCAACCATGCCACTTTCGGAAAAGTCGAATTTAACGGGCAAATCCAGTACATCTTGGTAAAAACGGCAACTGGTAGCCAGATCATCTGTAGGAAAGAAAAAATTATCGTACTTCATCATTATTTCTCCTTATCAACGAGTTGGTATCACACTATCACTTAAGAAAATTGAATGGAATGCCCTATCAATAAAAAGACTTAATAAAAATCTACCTTCCTGAAAATGTGTCCCCGTATCCATTGCCATTCTTATTATGATAAAGAATTGATTGAACCGTCGTAGGATGTTCCTTAAGGTATTGCCTCAATATATGCCGATTTTGGCGGAGTAATAACCTTTCTGTCGTTTTCAGACGGCCTTTTCACTTTAACAGGCGTTTCAACATACCCTCATACACCGCCGACAGCTTCGGAATATCTTCCAAACGTACGTTTTCGTTGATTTGGTGGATGGTCGCGTTAGACGGGCCTAACTCGATGAGTTCTTTGGCAATTGCTTTGATGAAGCGTCCGTCCGAAGTGCCGCCGGTGGTGGACAACTCGGCCTCAACGCCACAAATCTCGGCAATGGCTTCGCGTGCCACATCGGTCAGTTTTCCTGCCTGAGTTAAAAACGGTTGGCCTGAGCAAGACCACTGCAAATCGTATTGCACGCCGTGTTTGTCCAAGATGGCGTGAACGCGTTGTTTCAGCCCTTCTTCGGTGGAATCGGTAGAGAAACGGAAATTGAATTTGACGTTCAGCTCGCCCGGAATCACATTGGTCGCGCCTGTGCCGCCGTTGATATTGGAAATTTGGAAACTGGTCGGGGGGAAGTATTCGTTGCCCTCATCCCAGACTTCTTGTGTCAGCTCTAACAAGGCCGGGGCAAAAGTATGCACGGGATTGATTGCCAAATGCGGATAGGCAATATGCCCTTGCTTGCCTTTGACGGTCAGGTTGCCCGACAGCGAGCCGCGTCGGCCGTTTTTCAACATATCGCCCAATTTATCCACGGCGGTCGGTTCGCCGACGATACAGTAATCAATCAACTCTCCACGCGCTTTCAACACATCGACAACTTTGGTTGTGCCGTCCAGCGCATCGCCCTCTTCGTCCGAAGTAATCAGGAGCGCGATACTGCCTTGATGATCGGGATTTTCGGCAACGAAACGCTCACAGGCGGTAACGAAACAGGCAATGCTGGTTTTCATGTCCGCCGCGCCACGGCCATACAGACGGCCTTCACGCTCGGTCGGTTCAAACGGGGGCGAATCCCATTTTTCAACAGGGCCTGTCGGCACGACGTCGGTATGTCCGGCAAAGCAGAACACCGGAGCTTGAGTCCCGCGTCGCAACCAAACATTTTTAGTGTCGCCAAAATGAAGCTCTTCGACGGAAAAACCGATTTTTTGCAGGCGTTCGGCCAGCAGTTGTTGGCAGTTTTGGTCATCCGGCGTAACGGACGGTCGGGAAATCAGCTCTTTGGCAAGCTCTATGGATTGGGTTTCGGTCATATTTGTTCACTTTGAGAAACAGGCCGTCTGAAACGTTCTGAATATAATTTTCAGACGGCCTTGAGTTTATTATGGGCAATTTGTCTTTCTACGTCCTGAGTTATTTTCCATGACAAGCTTCATACAGCGGCAGTAAGTCTTCCACTGTTTCCACTATCCATTTCGCGACATCCTGCTTGCCCAAATCATCGCGTTCGATGTGTTTTCCGATACAGAAGAAATCTTTGTCGTCTCGAAGCTTTCTATCGCCGTCGCTTTGTTGGGCAACGGTACGATAATCGTCATATTCGCTTTCCGCACCATGCCACATATCGAATGAAGCGTATTTTTCAGTATCAAAATTATCCAGCCAACGGTTGTAATCAGGCAGCGCAATGGGAGAAACATCGGCTTTATAGCAATGCCAATCCAAGCTGACGCTCAGACGGCGGCGATTCAGCAAAATCGATAAAATCGCTGCGGAATTTTTATATTGTTCGTATTTGAAATAGGCAAAGAAATGAGCGCGCACCTGCCAGCCGTTACACCAGCGTTCGATATGCGGCGGCGCAAACGGCGCACCTAATTCGACGGCAACCTGCTGGATCAGCTGCTGCCATACCTGCCAGTTTTCTTTATAGTCTGCCTTGATTTGCGGAATGCTTTCAGGCTGGTATTTTTTAAGCTGGGAAAACTGGAAAAAAGGGATATTGAACAAATCGCAACTTTTTGGGGTCAGCATAGTGTATTCCTTGAGACGATTGTTTCAGACGGCCTTATTTGCGGCGGCGTGCGGCCATGATTTCGCCGATTTCGGTCAATTTTTCTTTGGGGATAAAGGTTTTGCCCATATCAAACAGCGGCTCTTCAATCGCCAGATGAACATCATATCCTGCGACAAAACGTTTGAATGCTTCGGCATCAGGGATATAGGCGTTGTCCGCTTCAAGCTTGGCAAATTCAGCCGCTACGCCGTCCCAGTTGCTATGCAGGCTGACATGTTGGCGCAACAGCTCGTCAACGCTTTCTTGGGCTTGCGGCGCATATTGCAATAAAAGCGGAAAGAAGTTTTCTTCTTCATCTTCATGGTGCAACGGCGCGGCAACGTTGAAATACTGGGCAATTTGGCGGATGGTTTGCAAAACAACCTGATTGCAGCCGTTTTCGGCGATATAGTCCGACAACATGGCAACCTGATTGCAGAAACGGCGCACTTTGCCGTGGCAGGCGTACAGCATTTCAATGGGTTCGGCAAAAGTAACGCTTTTGGTTTCAAACGGATTCATAGGATTTATTCTTAAATTAATGTTTCCAGATTATAACAAAACAGCCTGCGCAAGGCAGGCTGTCTGTTTTCGAGCTTTAGGCGGATTAGTCAACCAAAGTAACTTTACCGTTCATCAAAGCGCCGTGACCTGGGAAGGTACAAGCGAATTTGTATTCGCCGTCAGCCAGTTTGGCAGGATCCAGAGTCAAAGAAGATTCTTCGCCGCCACCGATCAGTTTGGTGTGGGCAACAACGCGTGCATCATCAGGTTTAACGTAGTCAGTGTCAGCTGCGCCAACGCCATCTTTGAAAATACCGTCCATGTCTTCAGTTTTACCGATGACAATGTTGTGACCCATGCTGGCTTTAGGTTGTGTACCGGTGTGTTTCAGGGTGATGGTGAATTCTTTACAAGCTTTGCTTACTTGGATTTCTTTAGTGTTGAACTGCATAGCGTCGTTGGCTTCAACAGTAGTCGCGCAGTTGCCGGCAGCAGGAGCGGCAGCAGCGTCGGCTGGAGCAGCTTCAGAAGCAGGAGCTGCATCAGCAGGTGCAGTAGTTTCTGCAGGGGCAGCTTCGGAAGCGGCAGAAGCAGCAGGGGCTTCAGCAGGTTTTGCAGCTTCTTGAGAGCATGCAGCCAAGCCGATAACGGCAGCGGAAATCAGAGCCAGATAAGCTTTCATTGATGTATCTCCTAATGATGAGAGTTTTGTTAAGTTCTATTAACAGTACCACGCGAATATATTAATAAAAGGCAAACGCCAAACTAAAATTTATCCGCATAGCGTGATGTGAAATTCAGGCGTTATTTTGCTACAAACTTCACACGAAATCAAAGTTTCAAGCCAAGTTTACATCAGTTTACCTAAAAGAAAACAGATACTTTTTAGGTCGTATTTCTTTAGTATTAGATGCTATCAGCCGAACGATATAAATTTTAACATTTATTAACCGTAATCTCATCCGACATAATTTTAACGGCTATGCTTGCGTACCAATTCTGCCAATGCCACCGCCAATTCGGGATGTTTGCCTTCCAATTTGGCTGCTGCCTCATCGAAACTGTCTAAAGCTGCCTCGCTCAATCGCAAACTATTGGTTTTCGGCTGAACCGGAGGCTTGGGGACTACCCTGACCACCACTTCCCTTACCCCTGCATGCAATGTTTGCAACTTGGGCAACATGGCAGGCAGGATCATTTTCAAACGCGAAGCAGCCATATTGTTGGCGGCAAGCAAGACCAATCTTCCGTCTTCTACGCAGGCCGTCTGAAAATGCGGATGCAGATTGGCCGGCAAAACCGTTTTGATTTTTGCATCCAATTTCCGCCATTGTTGCGATTGTTGCAACAAGCCCGCCAATAAATGATCGCGCTTGCCTAATTGTGCTAAATCCATAGTTTCAGACGGCCTCTCAGTGAATTAACCAAACAATTACAATTGAAATACAGCAAAACCGCCTTTATTTCAAACAGCATTACCGCGTTATACAAGCGCTTGTGTTAAAATCCCAGTTTCGCCCACTATTATATCAAGGCGCAGGAATTATTCATGCTGACAAACATTGCTAAGAAAATCTTCGGCAGCCGCAACGACCGCCTGCTGAAACAATATCGTAAATCCGTTGCCAAAATCAACGCGCTTGAGAAACAAATGCAGGCCTTGAGCGATGCAGAACTGCAAGCTAAAACAGCCGAATTCAAACAACGTCTCGCCGACGGACAAAGCTTGGACGACATTTTGGTCGAAGCCTTTGCCGTCTGCCGCGAAGCATCGAGCCGTGTATTGGGCATGCGCCACTTCGATGTACAGCTGATCGGCGGTATGGTCCTGCACAACGGCAAAATCGCCGAAATGCGTACCGGTGAAGGTAAAACTCTGGTGGCCACTCTTGCCGTTTACCTGAATGCATTGTCAGGAAAAGGCGTCCACGTCGTTACCGTCAACGACTACCTCGCCTCCCGTGACGCGGGCATTATGGAGCCGTTGTACAACTTCTTAGGCTTGAGCGTCGGCGTAATCGTAGCCGATTTGCAACCTTTCGAACGCCAAACCGCTTACGGTGCCGACATTACTTACGGTACAAACAACGAATTCGGTTTCGACTACCTGCGCGACAATATGGTTACCGACCAATACGACAAAGTTCAGCGCGAATTGAACTTTGCCGTAGTCGACGAAGTGGACTCCATTCTGATTGACGAAGCGCGTACGCCACTGATTATTTCCGGCCAGGCGGATGACAACATCCAGCTCTACCGCGTGATGAACTCCGTTCCTGCCCAACTTATCCGCCAAGAAACCGAAGAAGGCGAAGGCGATTACTGGGTAGATGAAAAAGCACACCAAGTTATCCTGAGCGAAGCCGGTCACGAACACGCCGAACAAATCCTGACCCAAATGGGCTTATTGCAGGAAAACGATTCGCTCTACTCTGCCGCCAATATTTCCCTGATGCACCACCTCATGGCTGCATTGCGCGCGCACACCCTGTTCCACAAAGATCAACATTACGTCATTCAAGACGGCGAAATCGTGATTGTGGACGAATTCACAGGCCGTCTGATGGCCGGCCGCCGCTGGTCCGAAGGCTTGCACCAAGCCGTTGAAGCCAAAGAAGGCGTAGAAATCAAACGCGAAAACCAAACGCTTGCCTCTATTACCTTCCAAAACTACTTCCGCCTGTACAGCAAACTGTCCGGCATGACTGGTACGGCCGACACCGAAGCCTTCGAGTTCCAAAGCATTTACAACCTCGAAACCGTCATCATCCCGACCAACCGTCCTGTACAACGTAAAGACTTCAATGACCAAATCTTCCGCTCGGCCGAAGAAAAATTTGAAGCCGTCGTCAAAGACATCGCCGAATGCCACAAAAACGGCCAACCGGTTTTGGTCGGCACAACCAGCATCGAAAACTCCGAACTGGTTTCCCGCTTATTACACGAAGCAGGTCTGCCGCATAACGTTCTGAACGCCAAAGAACACGAGCGCGAGGCATTGATTGTGGCTCAAGCCGGTAAAGTCGGCGCAATTACCGTTGCCACCAACATGGCCGGCCGCGGTACCGATATTGTCTTGGGCGGCAACCTCAAACATCAAATCGAAGCCATCCATACCGATGAAACCCTGAGCGAACAGCAAAAACAAGCGCAAATTTCTGCCCTTGAAAGCGGTTGGCAAGCTGAACACGACCAAGTTGTGGCCGCAGGCGGTTTGCACATTATCGGTACAGAACGCCATGAAAGCCGCCGTATCGACAACCAGTTGCGCGGTCGTGCGGGCCGTCAGGGCGACCCCGGCTCCAGCCGCTTCTATCTGTCGTTTGAAGACCCATTGCTGCGCCTCTTTGCACTCGACCGTGCCGCCGCCATCCTCAACCGTCTGGCACCTGAGCGCGGTGTTGCCATCGAACACGGTCTGCTGACCCGTCAAATCGAAGGCGCACAACGTAAAGTCGAAGGCCGCAACTTCGATATGCGTAAACAAGTTTTGGAATACGATGACGTAGCCAACGACCAACGTAAAGTGATTTACCATCAACGCAACGAAATCCTGACCAGCAAAGACGTCAGCGATTTGACCCGCGAAATCCGCGCCGACGTTATCAGCGACTTGGTTGATTACCACATCCCGCCTGACAGCATGGAAGAGCAATGGGACATTCCGGCACTGGAGCACCAACTGGCTGCCGATTTCCGCCTCCATGTCGATATTAAAGGCTGGCTGAAAGAAGACAGCACTTTGGATAACCAAGACATTAAAGAACGCCTCATCAAGCGCATCGAAGACGAGTATGCTGAAAAAGTCGAATTGGTCGGCAAACAGGCTATGTCTGACTTCGAACGCAATGTTATGCTGCAAGTTATCGACAACCAATGGCGTGAACACCTAGCCGCCATGGACTACTTGCGCCAAGGTATCCATCTGCGCAGCTATGCTCAGAAAAATCCGAAACAGGAATACAAACGCGAAGCTTTCGCCATGTTTGAAAACCTGTGGCGCGGTATCAAACAAAACATTGCCGCTTTGCTGACTGCCGTTCAAATCGAGCGCAACAGCGAATACGACCACACTGCCGCACAAAGCGTCAGCGATGTTCAAACCGTCCACTCCGATGCGCCTGATATGGAAGAATTGCTCGGTCAATCGCAAACCGATTTGGTTACCGAAGCGTTCGATCCTGACGGTACAGACTTCAGCCCTGAAACGCTTGCACAAAACGGCCTGATTGTTCACCGCAATGATCCTTGCCCTTGCGGCAGCGGCCTGAAATACAAACAGTGCCACGGTAAATTGAACTAAGCAGTCATCTCAAAAGGCCGTCTGAACAAGTGTAAAAACGAAATCAAAGATTCTCGTTTCACCGTTCAGACGGCCTGAGAATTATCCAAATAAGCAAAAAATTTCCAAACCCAATTTCAAAAGAGTATCCCTATGGCAGGCAATACCTTCGGACAAATCTTTACCGTTACCACTTTCGGCGAAAGCCACGGCGCAGGCTTGGGCTGCATCATTGACGGCTGCCCACCCGGATTAGAATTGAGCGAAGCGGATATCCAATTTGACCTTGACCGCCGCAAACCCGGCACCAGCCGCCACGTTACCCAACGCCGCGAAGCCGACCAAGTCGAAATCCTCTCCGGCGTATTCGAAGGCAAAACCACCGGTACACCCATCGCACTGCTGATCCGCAATACCGACCAACGCAGCAAAGACTATGGCAATATCGCCACCAGCTTCCGCCCCGGACATGCCGATTACACCTACTGGCATAAATACGGTACACGCGACTATCGCGGCGGCGGTAGAAGTTCCGCCCGCGAAACTGCCGCACGTGTTGCCGCCGGAGCAGTCGCTAAAAAATGGCTGAAAGAAAAATTCGGTACTGAAATTACCGCCTACGTTACCCAAGTCGGCGAAAAAGAAATCCAGTTTGAAGGCTACGAATATATTTCCCAAAATCCTTTTTTTACAGCAAACCAAAGCCAAATTGAGGACTTGGAAAACTATATGGACAGCGTGCGCAAATCATTGGATTCTGTCGGCGCAAAACTTCATATCGAAGCAGCCAACGTCCCTGTCGGCTTGGGCGAACCGGTTTTTGACCGCCTCGATGCAGAAATTGCCTATGCCATGATGGGCATTAATGCCGTCAAAGGCGTGGAAATCGGTGCAGGTTTTGATAGCGTAACGCAACGCGGCAGCGAGCATGGCGATGAGCTCACGCCTCAAGGTTTTCTATCCAACCACTCAGGCGGCATCTTGGGCGGCATCAGCACCGGACAAGACATTCATGTGAATATTGCCATCAAGCCGACCAGTTCTATCGCCACACCGCGCCGCAGCATTGATATAGAGGGCAACCCTGTCGAGCTTGCCACACACGGCCGCCACGACCCCTGCGTCGGATTACGCGCCGCTCCGATTGCAGAAGCCATGCTGGCCTTGGTATTGATTGACCACGCCTTACGCCATCGTGCGCAAAATGCCGACGTTCAGGTAAATACACCGGACATTGCCAAACTGAAGAAATAACCGTTTATTTCTGAATATTCTCAGAAAAATTTAGCCAAATCACAGTCTTTATACTACAATAGCACCTTATTGCCGTATGACGAAAATACGGATTTATATTAGAGGAATACAACCGCAATGACACAAGAAACCGCTTTGGGCGCTGCGCTGAAATCTGCCGTCCAAACCATGAGCAAGAAAAAACAGACAGACATGATTGCCGACCACATCTACGGCAAATATGATGTATTCAAACGATTCAAACCGTTGGCCGTCGGTATCGACCAAGACTTGGTTGCCGCCCTGCCCCAATACGACCCTGCACTGATTGCACGCGTACTGGCCAACCACTGCCGCCGTCCGCGCTATCTGAAAGCCCTGGCTCGCGGCGGCAAACGTTTTGACTTGAACAACCGCTTCAAAGGCGAAGTCAGCGCAGAAGAACAAACCATCGCCCAACAGCACCCAGCCGTTCAACAGGCATTGGCTGCACAAGCCGAACGCCAAGCCGCTAAGGCTACCGCCGAAGCAGAAGCGGCTCCCGCACAAGCTGAGACCAACAAAGCTGCTGAATAATGTTCAGACGGCCTGATAAGGCTCATACTAAATAGAAAAAACCCCGGTTCAATATGACGCTTAAACGTCGATGAATTGGGGCTTTTTTATTACCTTAACCTTATAGTGGGCTGATTAAAAATAGCTTTGTTTGTTCATAACAAACTAAAATCTCCTCTTAATGAACATAAATAAAGGCCGTCTGAAACATCTTTCAGACGGCCTTTCTAAATCAAATAATCCATTAAAACACTGCTTGTAAAACCAAATAGCTGACAACAGACAAAACGGCAGCGGCAGGCAAGGTAATCACCCAAGCAAGGCCGATCGGTTTCATCAATTTCCAGTTGGCATTGCGGTTAACCAAGCCGATACCCAAAACTGCACCCACCAAGATATGGGTACTGGAAACGGGCAAGCCCATAAATGATGCGGCCATCACAACGGCAGCGGCAGAAAGTTCTGCAGAAAAACCTGATGCGGGGTGCATTTCTGCCAAGCTGGTGCCTACGGTTTTAATCACTTCTTTGCCGACAAACCACAAACCGACGATCAAAGCGATACCGAAAGTCAACATGGCAATCGGCGGTACGGCGTTTTGAGCAGTAATGCTGTTGGTACGCAACACATCCATAATCGCGGCAAACGGACCAATCGCATTGGCAATATCGTTCGCACCATGGCTGAATGCAAAACCGCAGGCGGTAAATACCTGCATCCATGAGAACATTTGGAAAGTAGATTTATCCAAATCTTTGCGTTTCAAACTTTTGGCAAATACAAACGTACCCATCCAAATAGCCGCACCGATCATGAAAATGGTCAGGAAGCTGTTTACATTGCTCATGCCCAAATGCAGATTTTTCAGACCTTTGAAAATCAACATGGCCGCAATCATCATACCGCCGACAGAAGCAATAAACGGCACCCAAGAATGCAGGGCTCTGTAAGAATCTACTTCACCCTTACGGCTGTCAAAGCGGTGCAGACCGCGATAATACTCAGACTGTAATTCTGTAGGATCAAAGTCCGGTTCATCATAAATTTGGGCATCGTGCGCCATTTTGGTGGCGTATTCGACTTTTTCAGATTCACTTAAGGCTTCAAAAAACAGGCGGTGCTCTTCTTTATAGGCTTTCTTCTCCAGCTTGATGCCTTTGAGCGTATTATCAGCCCAAGAGTTGTAGTCCAAAACGTTTTTCTTAATTCGTGAAAACAAAAGATAGGAAACGATGCCGCCCAAAACCGGAGACAATATCCAAGACAAGGCAATTTCGCCCAACTTGTCCCATTGAATCAACGCAACAGAATCCACACCGTTCAATGCCGCCATACACAAGGCGCTGCCGACGATACCGCCGATAATGGCATGTGTCGTGGAAACCGGCAGGCCTTTGTGCGATGCAAAAAGCAGCCACAATGCGGCAGCCAAAAGCGCAGACATCATAATAAAGACAAACTGCATCGGATCCAGATGCATGCCATTCAAATCGACAATACCCTTACGGATGGTATCTGTTACCTCGCCGCCGGCAATCACTGCGCCGCTGACTTCAAATACTGCCGCAATTAGCAAGGCTTGCGGAATGGTCAATGTGCCGGAGCCGACACTTGTACCGAAAGAGTTGGCAATATCGTTACCACCCACATTAAACGCCATAAAGACGCCGAAAAAGGTAGCAAGGATAAACAGGCCGGAGTGGTTGTAGTGGGTATAACCCAAGCCCCAATAAATAAAATAGCCGACCATGCTCACAAGCATAGCGGCAAAAACCGTATTAATCAGCTTCAAGTTCGCACTCGACTGAGTTTGAGCCATGGAAAGTTTCCTTTTGGAAAACATGTTGAGTCGCGTTATTTTAACCTCTTTGTAATCTTTCTTGCACCAACTATTTACATTAAATGCCGAAATTCCCGTAAAAACGTCAAAAGGCGTTAAAATGTCGTTTTACCTTCTCTTTCTGTAACTGAAATGCAACCCCAATACTATATCGGCATCATGTCCGGAACCAGCATGGACGGTGCCGATGCCGTACTGATTCAAATGCAGGGCAAGCAATGGCAACGAGCCGTTGCACATAGTTTTCTACCCTATTCAGACGGCCTGCGCCAAGAATTGTTGGCACTGCAAGACATAGGCGAAAATGAATTGCACAGAAGCAATATCCTGGCGCAAACACTCAGCCACCTATACGCCCAAACCGTCCAACAACTATTGGCAGAACAAAACCTATCAGCCAAAGACATTGCCGCGATCGGCTGCCACGGACAAACCATCCGCCATGCGCCTGAACACGGTTACAGCATTCAGCTGGTCAACCTCCCCCTATTAGCCGAACTAACCGGCATTTTCACGGTCGGCGACTTCCGCAGCCGCGACCTTGCCTGCAACGGTCAAGGTGCGCCCCTCGTCCCCGCTTTTCACGAAGCGTTGTTTCAAGATGCAAATGAAACCCGCGCCGTACTCAACATTGGCGGCATTTCCAATATCAGCATTCTTCCGCCCGACAGCCCTTCTTTCGGCTTCGATACCGGCCCCGGCAATATGCTGATGGATGCATGGATGCAACATATTTGGCGACAGCCTTACGACAAAAACGGGGAAAAAGCCGCACAAGGCAAAGTCCTCCCAGACCTGCTCACTTCCCTACTCGACCATCCTTACTTCAGCCGCCCTTACCCGAAAAGTACAGGCCGAGAATTGTTTTCTCTAAGCTGGCTTCAAGGCCATCTGAAAGGTAATGAAAAGCCGGAAGATGTGATACGCACATTGGTCTTTTATACCGCACAAACCATTTTTGACGCGACCAAACAAGCTGCTCCGGCAATTCATCATCTTTATATCTGCGGCGGCGGCATCCGCAATCCGGTGTTAATGCAAGACTTGGAAACTCTGTTTTCTCCCGACACCAAATTGCACAGCACAGCCAAGCTCCATCTTGACCCGCAATGGGTTGAAGCTGCCGCTTTTGCCTGGCTTGCAGCCTGTTGGTGCAATCAAGTTCCAAGCAATCCCTACCATGCGACGGGCGCACATTCATACCGAATTTTAGGCTCGGGACATTACGGTAACTAAAGTCGGATAAATAAAAAGGCCGTCTGGACATTTTCAGACGGCCTTTACTATATTAGCTTTTACTTATTCTTCTTCCGGCAAACGATTGATTTTTACACGGGCAATCCGTTGTCCGTCCTTCTCAACCACTTCAAAACGCCAGCCATGATAATCGATGAAATCACCCACATCAGGAATACTTTGCAATTCTTCCATAATCAAACCGGCAACAGTATGAAAGTCCGCGTCTTCCTCTTGAGCAGGCAGATTTAACTGGGAAGCCAATTCCACATACTCCAATGCACCATCCACAGACAGCGTTTCATCCTGACTGGCTGGAGCAGCCTCTTCTTCCTCACGCTCGAATTCCTCGGGGAATTCACCGGCAATGGTTTCCAACAAATCTTTCATGGTCACCATACCCAACACCGCACCAAATTCATCCACCACCAAGGCATAATCCGCGCTGCTTTGACGGAACAATTCAATCGCATTCAACGCTGTCGTACTGTCTGGCAAAATTAATGGCTGGCGCAAGGCCGTCTGAATATTGATTTCACCCGATTCAAGCAGCTGGTTTAGCAAATCTTTTTTACTGATATAGCCCAAAGGCTCATCTACACCTGCCTTACCGACAACCAACAACCGGCTATACGGCGTATTTTTCAACTGCGTATTTTGTTCTTCCCGACTTTGGGAAATATCCAATTTCTCAATTTCCCGACGCGGAATCATCACGCCCATAATCGGACGCTCCGCCAAAGTCAGCACGCTGCGAATCATGGATTTTTCGTTTTCTTCAAAATGCCCGTCATCGCCGCCATTATCGCCTGCTTTTGCCAAAATGCTTTCGCGGATACCCATCATGCCCAACACATTTTCAGCGGTGCGCTTACGCCAAGAAGTGCTGATGTAGTCATTTTTGCGGGCATTTTTTTGCGAAACCTGATTAAACAGTTCGATCAAAATCGAGAAGCCGATCGCCGCATACAAATAGCCTTTCGGAATATGGAAATGGAAGGCTTCCGCGATCAGACTGAAACCGATCATCAACAAGAAACCCAGACACAACATCACAACGGTCGGATGCTTGTCCACAAAGGCAGTCAACAGTTTGCTGGCAGAAATCATCACCGTCATCGCCACAACAACCGCACCCATTGCCACCATAATATGATCCACCATCGCCACTGCCGTAATGACAGAATCGATAGAGAAAACCGCATCCAAAATCAAGATTTGCGCCACAACGCCCCAAAAAGCAGAATGCTTCTTCTGTCCTTCAGCAACAGCAAATTGATTATGACCTTCAAGGCGTTCGTGCAGCTCGGTAGTCGCTTTATAAAGCAGGAAAATACCGCCGGCAAACATAATCATATCTTTACCGGAAATCTCCAAGCCGCCCAGCTCAAACAAAGGACGCGTCAGCGTCATGATGTGCGCCATAAAGCCCAGCATGAAAATCCGAATAACCACGGCCAAACCCAAGCCCGTTATCCGCGCCTTATCACGTTGCGACGGTTTAACCTTGTTTGCCAAAATCGCTACAAAAACAAGGTTATCAATACCTAAAACAACTTCCAAAACCAGAAGCGTGGCAAAGCCTATCCAAGTATGCGGCTCGGCCAACCAACTGAAATCCATAATGATTACGTTCCTTTAAAATACAAAAAGGCAGCCGTTCCGCTTAAAACGGACAGACTGCCAAATTTCGGGCATAGATAAAGGGAAAGAAGCGGTATAACAACTACTCTGCTCTGCGTCTTTCATGAAAAATTTATGCCTCGGTCAAAAATAATGGCAAACAGTTTATCAGTTTGACGAAAGAAAGGCAAAGTCTGACAGCATATTTTCTTTTAAAAACAGACTACACCATTACTTACCCGCTTTCAGACGGCCTTTTCTTACTTGATAAAACCATCAATCGGCGCATAACCCAAGAAATCTGCCTGATCATTCACTATCACAACCCATTCTTTACTTCGCGCACTGGTAAATGGCAAGAAATACAACTTTTTCCCATAGTTTTCCAGCGAAGCCTGTTTAAAAATTGACTCCTCACTCATGCCATGGGCTTTTACCAAGACAGACAACGGTTTCATTGCCTTACGAATTTTCTCACGTTCCTGCTGCGAATCTGGCAACCACCAAGAAGGCCTCATACTCGGTTCAATACCTTTCAAAGACAAAGCAAGACTTTGGTTAGCCTCATCCGGACTCGTTGCCTCACGCAACCCAACACGACGCACGCCAAACCAAGGTAAATCCTGCAAATCCTTTGGGGCATGGCTCAAATCATTTACATCAATTTCTGCAGCAGTTACCATATTTATCCTATCGGTTTCGAATACGGCAACCACTGGACGTGCCAAGGATACACTGAGACCTTTGCAAAACTCCTTTTCCCCCGATGGCCGAAACCCAAACAAAGATTTTCGGCTGTTTTTATTTCAAATATCCACTGATTCTACTCAAATTCCCCCTTAATCCCTCTTGGATACCTGATTAATCGGGTATCCGGCCGCCTTTTAGGCAGCAACAGGCGCACTTAGCCTGTTAGCGGCTTTCAAAAGGTTCAAACACATCGCCTTCAGATGGCTTTGCGCACTCACTTTGCTCAGCCCGAAGTAGGCTGCCCGGGCATAGCGGAATTTACGGTGCAGCGTACCGAAGCTCTGTTCGACCACATAACGGGTCTTCGACAAATATCGGTTGCGTTTGGTTTGCGCTTCCGACAGCGGATGTTTGCGGTGGGCTTTGCGCATAATACCGTCCAGTAACCGATGCTCTTCCAGATGTTGCCGGTTTTCCTCACTGTCGTAGCCTTTATCGGCATAGACGGTCGTACCTTTGGGTAACCCTTCCAACAAAGGCGACAGGTGTTTGCACTCATGGGCATTGGCAGGGGTAATGTGCAGTTTCTCGATATAGCCTTCCTCATCGGTACGGGTATGTTGTTTGTACCCGAGTCTGTATAAACCGTTTTTCTTTGTCCAACGGGCATCTTGATCTTTACTTGGTGTGGTTTGGCCGCTGACTTGCCCTTCTTCATCGACTTCTATGGCCTGACGCTGTTTGCTGCCGGCAGTCTGAATGATGGTGGCGTCAACGATTATAGGTGTAACAATGGGATAAGCCAGTTCCGACCTGCCAAAAGCATTACCTAAATGCGCTTTAACCTTTTCCCTTACAGCTTGCACCTCGTCGAAATTGGTTAACACATCTCCTAAAGTTTCAGAAAGCTGAATATAAACCACATCATCCGAAAGCTGCTCAACATGGTAGGCAGGGGCAGAAAGTAGTTTGTCCATACTGAACAAATCACTGTATGCTTTACCAAACACCACACCCCAATACATATCAGGCAGGCAATGGATAAGCTCACAGGTTGCGGCTTGAAACCAATCTTTGCCTCCAAACCCATACATATAATGAGACCTTTGCAAAATTCCCCAAAATCCCCTAAATTCCCACCAAGACATTTAGG
>ERZ773001.39-NODE-39-length-53039-cov-115.925_pt1 | contig 53039 bp, 36 predicted proteins | sample MGYA00511673_ERZ773001 | MGnify/ENA primary metagenome ERZ773001 (study PRJEB29015, sample SAMEA2738091) | human oral metagenome | biome: human oral; feature: human-associated habitat; material: saliva | place: China | collected 2162 ... | reverse complement strand
ATGCATCAATCCTTTCAAACAAAATGACGGATACACAGACAATTGAACACGCCCTTTTCTGAGGAACCACAACGTGAGGCGCTACAAAGGGCCTCAAAGGCACCACACAGGACCCCAAGCAGAAGATAACTCAAGCCCAGAAGAGCCCCATAACCCCGACAGTCGCCAAAACCGCCAACAGCACGAGGGCGCTACACCCGATCAGGGGCAGTGCACCCGAACAGAAGAGGTGCATTGCCTACGGATCGGGTGCAGCGCCCCAACGAACAAGAACAAACGCGGAGCTGACAGAACCTCTCCACTCCCCGCCACAACCAGCCCAGGCACAGGGCGCCGGGCGGATTAATTGTGCCCCGTTGACGCTGCCCCACCGCGAGGGTCGTGCAGGTCGCACGTAGCGACTCATGTTGTGCTCTGTTGATACTGACCACCGCGAGTCCCACCGAAAACTCCCCACCGCTCATCCTTGCGCTCAAAGTGCAGAACACCTCGCCCACAACACCCCATTTTCGCCCTTATTCGCCGAGGTGGACTACGCTTTGGGCACAACACCAGGCCAGACAGCCACACCACCACAAGCACCACCACCAAGCCCGAAGACGCCCCCGGGCAGCCACGCCATCACTGGACGCGACCGCCGCGATAGGGACCACATGCGACAAGCGCTCGAAACACCGACAGATCCCTCCTGAACATAACTTGCACGCAATTCGGGTACCCGAACTTTGTGCAGCACCCCAAAACGTTGCAATTCCAACGATGTGATGTCAACGTTTGAAATACGTGTGGGGGAATTGCGTGCGACATTTCTGAGGAACCGCAACATGAGACACCACAATGACCCCACGAAGTGCCCCAAGCGGAAGACAGCCCAAGCGGAAGACAACTCAAGCCTAGAAAAGAACCCCACAACCCCCGCAACCCCGACAACCGCCACAAGTACGGGGGCACTACACCCGAACAGGGGCGCTACACCCGATCAGGGGCACTGCACCCGAACAGAAGAGGTGCATTGCCTACGGATCGGGTGCAGTGCCCCAACAAACAAGAACAAACGCGGAACTGGCACACCGAACCACTCACCGCCGCACCCCTCCATGCGCAGCTGGGCCCTACTCGTAGCAGGATGGGCACGCCGCCCACGCCACCACCTGCACTCCGGCCCACTCCGACACCTCCTACACCCTTAAATGCGAAGAGCCGGGAAACCGCTCGAGGGAAAGAACGGGGACTGGTTGCTCATGGTCTCACGGACATGTTCGGGAGTGATGAGGCCGGGGTGCGTTCGGCTCACGCCTCGCGGATGGCCTTTATGATCCCGCTGCGCGGGTAGACGTCAACGACGATAGACGTTGTGAAAGGGCGGACGACGCAGGCCTGATAGAGGGCATTGTAGGGGCTCGTCGGCTGCGCGAACTCGTCTTGCGAGTCCGTCCTGATCTTGAAGCGACGCGACTTTCCGTCGTCAAAATGGAGAGTAAAAGTGTTGTAGTAGTGTATGGTGCCGCGACGCCCTCGCTCGGTCTCAGTACGGAATTTTTCGCAGCTTGTGACGGCTCTCATCTGTGGGCCGGTGCGGGCGTCTTCGTAGACTTCTGCGAAGGCCCCGCCTCCCGTGACGACCATCGTTGTTCCGATGAGTGCAGCGGCAGCAATCAAGATGAATGAGCCGATTGCTGGGCGGCTGTCGCCCGGCCCTTGCAGCGCATCGCGCATTGAGCGAACGAGCGTTGGGAGGGCTACATAGCAGCAGATGCCGCAGACAAGGGACGCCGCAGAGCTGATCATCGCACAGACCAACTCGCGGATACCGAAATTGCTGGACAGAATAAACGCAGCGAACATGACGATCAGGGACCCGAGGAATACGCAGGCCCATATGGTCATGCCGAGCTGTTGCCGAGTGTTGCCCGGACGTATCTCAGGGGAGAAGCGCGAACGACGTGGATACATGCTCAATTCCTCCTGCTCTCACACGTCCGTTGGCGTCGCACCCGTCCACTCGTACCAGCCCTGGTGCTGGACGATCCAGGCCATCAGGGCGTAACCGGCCTGTCCGGGCAGAGTCTGGCCGTCGGCACCGCGCGCCATGGAGGCGGCCATGTCCTCGAACCATTGGTCGTGGGCGACCAGCGGCGTGTAGCAGTCGACGAAGGGGATCCCGCGGCGCGCGCACACCTCGGAGCAGGAGGAAGCCAGGGCTTTGAGAGCCCCGGAATCGACCCCGGCCAGGGGAGGGGGACCCACGACGAAGCTGGGGATACCCAGAGAGGTCGCGCGGTCCGTGATGTTGGCCAGGTTCAGGCGCGAGCGCGCGGTGGAGATTCCGGCGGGAACGTCGCCGGGGCCAATCCCGATGACGAGGCCGTGGGGCTCTCCGTCGGCTAGGCGCGGCAGGACCTCGGCCTCCCAACGCGCGGCCATCTGCTTGGTTGTTTCGGAGGGGACCGCCAGCGTGAGGAAAGTGGCGGGCAAGTCGAAGGTCGAGTGGGCGTTGACGCGGCCAACCCAGCCCAGGCCTCGGGGGTCTCCGACGCCCGCGACGAGTTCGTCGCCGATAAAGCAGATGCGCATTGGGGGTCCTTTCCAGGTGTGCCTGCGCGCGCCCGGAACACCGGGCGCGCGCAGGGAAGTCGCTAGCCTTCGAAGGCCTGCGCAATAAGGGTAGCTGCTTGCTCCTTGTGAAGCGAGGCACGTCCAGCTGCGGTCGTCGCCGACTCGGGGCGCGAGACCATGCGGACCGGGCGTCCCAGCGATGGGAACAGGTTGAGCGCCAGGAACGGCAGCGCGCCCTGGTTGCGAGGCTCGTCTTGCACCCACGTGACCGACGCGTTCGGGTACTGGGCGAGCGCGGCTGTCACCTCGGCCTCGGGCAGTGGGTAGAACTGCTCTAGGCGGATGATCGCCGTCGAGGTGTCGCCGCGGCGCTCACGCTCCTTGGCGAGGTCGTAGTACAGGCGTCCCGAGCACAGCAGGACGCGGGTCACGGCTGCGGGGTCCGTGATCGACGCGTCGCCGATGACGGGCTGGAAGCTGCCCGAGGTGAACTCGTCGATGTGCGAGGATGCTGCCGACAGGCGCAGCAGCTGCTTGGGCGTGAACGCGATGAGCGGCTTGCGCGGGCGCTTGTAGGCCTGCGTGCGCAGCGTGTGGAAGTAGTTCGCCGGGGTGGAGGGCTGGACAATCCACATGTTGTCCTGCGCGGCCAGCTGCAGGTAACGCTCGATGCGCGCGCTCGAGTGGTCGGGTCCCTGGCCCTCGTAGCCGTGGGGCAGGAGCATGACGAGCGAGGAACGCTGGCCCCACTTTTGCTCTGCGGAGCACACGAACTCGTCGATGACGGTCTGCGCGCCGTTGGCGAAGTCGCCGAACTGAGCCTCCCAGATCGTCAGTGTCTCGGGGCTTTCCAGCGAGTAGCCGTAGTCGAAAGCCAGCACGCCGTACTCGCTCAGCGGGGAGTTCCACACGTCGAAGCGCGCCTGGTCGGCGGTCAGGAATCGCAGCGGTGTGAACTCGCGGCCGTCGTCGGCGTCGTGCAGGACCGCGTGGCGCTGGACGAAGGTTGCGCGTGCAACGTCCTCGCCGGACAGGCGAACGCCGGTGCCCTCCATCAGCAGGGTGCCAAACGCCAGGAGCTCCGCAAACCCCCAGTCGACGGGCTTGTTGCCCAGTGCCATCTCCAGGCGGCGCTCGCACAGCTGACGCAGCTTGGGGTGGGGCTCGAAGCCCTCGGGGAAGCGCACGTGGGCGCGGCCGATGCGGCGCAGCTGCTTGGCAGGCACGGCGGAGGTCCACCCGATCATCATGCCGGTGCCGGGCAGCTGGGACTCGGGCATGGTCCATTCCTCGTCGCGGGACTCCCCGGCCTCGCCCACGCCGGCGGTCAGCGCCGGGTCGTGCGTGCGGCTGCCCGGGTTGATCTCGGACACGGAGGAGGCACCACCTGCGCGAGTCTCTTCAAGGATGCGCCCCAGTTCCGCCTCGTATTGGGCGATGGAGAGGCGGGCCTCGTCCTCGGTGAGCTGGCCGCGACCCACGAGGCCGCGGATGTACACAGCGCGCGTGGAGGGGATGCGGTCGATGAGGGAGTACATGACGGGCTGGGTCATCGATGGGTCATCGCCCTCGTTGTGGCCGCGGCGGCGGTAGCACACCATGTCGATGATGACGTCCTTGTGGAAGGCGTTGCGGTACTCAAACGCCAGGTGTGCGCAGCGGATGACGGCCTCGGGGTCGTCTGCGTTCACGTGCAGGATCGGGACCTGAAGGCCCTTGGCCAGGTCGGTCGCGTAGCCGGTCGAGCGGCCCTGGGTCGGGCCGGTCGTAAACCCGATCTGGTTGTTGACGATGATGTGGATCGTGCCGCCGGTCTTGTAACCCTCCAGCTGGGAGAGGTTGAAGGTCTCCTGGACGACACCCTGGCCGATGAAGGCCGCATCGCCGTGGATGAGGATCGGGATGATCGGCAGGTCCGGGTCGCCCAGGTGCTCCTGCTTGGCGCGCACGATGCCCTCCAGGACGCCGTCGGCGGCCTCCAGGTGCGAGGGGTTGGCGGCCATGTAGACCTTGGTGGCCAGGCCGTCGTCGAGGGAGTACACGCCCCAGGTGCCCAGGTGGTACTTGACGTCGCCCGATCCCTGGACGGAGTTGGGCATGTAGTTGCCTTCGAACTCGTCGAAGATCTGCGCGTAGGACTTGCCCGCGATGTTGGCCAGCACGTTGAGGCGGCCGCGGTGCGCCATGCCGATGGCGACCTCGTGGATGCCGGTGCGCGCCGAGTCGGCCAGGATGTGGTCGAGCAGCGGGATCAGGGACTCGCCGCCCTCGAGCGAGAAGCGCTTTTGGCCCATGAACTTGGTCTGGAGGAACTCCTCGAAGGCCTCCGCGCGGATCAGAGTGCCCAGGATGTGGCGCTGGGCCTCGGGGGAGGGGGCCTCGTACGGGCGCTCGATGCGTTCCTGAACCCACGCGCGCTGCTCGGGGTCCTGGATGTGCATGTATTCGATGCCGACCGTGCGCGTGTAGGTGTCGTGCAGGCGCGTGAGGATGTCGCGCAGCAGCATCTGGTCGGAGCCGCCGAAGCCGCCGGTGGGGAAGGGGCGATCCAGGTCCCACACGCTCAGGCCGTAGGAGGCGATGTTCAGGTCGGGGTGGCGACGCACGCGGTAGGCGAGCGGGTCGGTGTCGGCAGCCAGGTGTCCGCGCGAGCGGTAGGCCTGGATGATCTCCGTGATGCGGGCGGGCTTGCCCTTCTCGCGATCCGGGTCGTAGTCGTAGTCGGCCTCCCACGAGTAGGCGCGTGTGGGCACGTGCAGGGAGGTGAAGACGCGCTCGTAGAAGCCGTCGCGGCCCGAGAGTTTGGCGTCGACCAGGCCCAGGAGACGGCCCGACGCCGCGCCCTGGATGATGCGGTGGTCGTAGGTGGAGGAGAAGTACATCGTCTTGCCGATGCCCAGGGAAGCCAGGCGCTTGGGGGAGACGCCGCGGAATTCCGCCGGGTAGTCGGTGGCGCCCACGCCGATGATGAGGCCCTGGCCGACCATGAGGCGCGGCACCGAGGTGGTTGTGCCCAGCGTACCGGGGTTGGTCAGGGTGACGGAGGCGCCCTGGAAGTCCGCGGTCGTCAGCGTTGCGTTGCGGGCGCGGGAGACCAGGTCCTGGTAGGCGTCGACGAACTCGGAGAAGGTCAGGGTGTCGGCGTCGTGGATGACGGGAACCTTCAGGGAGTGGTTGCCTTGAGCGTCGGCCACGTCGATGGCCAGGCCCAGGCCGATGTGCGCGAGCTGTTCGATGGCGGGCTTGGTGCCCTCCGTCGTGTAGCGCACGTTCAGGTCGGGCATCTCGCACAGCGCTTCGACCAGGGCGTAGCCGATGAGGTGGGTGAAGGAGACCTTGCCGCCGACGGTGCGTGCCAGGTGGGCGTTGATGAGCGCGCGGTTCTCGATGAGAAGCTTGGCGGGGATCTGGCGCTGGGAGGTGGCCGTGGGGATGGAGAGCGAGGCCTCCATGTGCTTGGCGGTCGCGCGCGCGGCGGACTTCAGGACGCGCAGCTCGTCCTGAACGGGGGTCGCGCTGGAGCGGGTGAAGGCGGCGCGTCCGTGCGCCAGGCGCGTGTAGGGGCTGGTGGCCTCGGCGACGGCGGCGGGCGGGGCTGGGGGCAGGTCGGAGCGGGTCACGGACACGACGGGGGTGGCTTCGTGCGCCGCCTTCGTTTCCTCCTCCTCGATGTCGAGGGTGGGCGGGGTGGCGCTCATGGGCACCTCGGGGGTGGCTTCCATTGCCGAGGCCTGGGTGGCCTGGGTGGGTTCGCTTTCCTGGAGCGCAGCGGGAACGGCCTCGGGGATGGCGGGGCGGGTAGCGCGCAGCTGCGGGGGAGCGGACTCGGTCGCGAAATAGGCGCGCCACGAGGGGTCGAGCAGCTGCGGATCACGCTCGTACAGGTCGCGCATCTTCGCGAGGTACCACTGCGGATCAGGCTGGGAAACTGTGTGAGTGGGCACGTCTTCCTCCGTTTGACTCACGCCGCGTGCATGGGCTTGTTTCGCGGCGACCGTACCGGACAGATTCTACCGCCGCGTGACCATCTTCACGAGACCTGGGCGACACTTGGTGATCATTTCAAGGGTCTTTGGTCCGGTATAGGGAGAGTATTGGCACAGCATCGCAGTGTGTGGAAGTGCGCGCTGGGTTGGTGGCCGTTGGCCGCTAGACTGGATGCATCATGGACTGCGACTCTGCTGGCTCTCCCGCCGCTCTTTCCCGCCCCCTGCCTGCGCGTATGCGCCTGGCCCGCCCCGGCCTCGTCGATAGGGGGCAGCGTTGACGACCGCTCTCATGCTCCTGCTTGGCGTCGTCTTAACCGCCGGGACCTTCGTGTTCGTCTCCGCCGAGTTCTCCCTTGTTGCGGTCGATCAGGCTGTCCTTGACAAGCGGGCCGAGGAAGGGGACCGCGGTGCCGCTTCGGTCCTGCGCGCCACCCGCACCCTGTCCACCCAGCTGTCGGGTGCCCAGGTCGGCATTACCCTGACGACGATCCTGCTGGGCTACACGACCCAGTCCGCCCTGGCCGAGCTGCTGGAGGGCTGGCTCGGCGCCGCCGGGCTCGCGTGGGGTCTGGCCACCGGTATTGCTGCCTTCGCAGCCGCCACGTTCATCAATGTGTTCTCGATGCTCTTTGGTGAACTCGTGCCCAAGAACCTGGCGCTGGCCCACCCGATGGCCACGGCCGTGCGCGTCGTCCCCTTCCAGATGGCCTTCACCGCCGTGGCGCGCCCCGTCATCTGGGTACTGGGCGGAACCGCGAACTGGGTGCTGGCCCGCATGGGCATTGAGCCGCAGGAGGAAATCTCCTCAGCGCGCTCGGCCTCCGAGCTGACCGCCCTCGTCGAGCACTCCGCCGAAGAAGGCACCTTCGACATGTCGACGGCCGACCTGTTCGTCAACACGATCCGCATGTCCACGCTCAGCGCCGCCGACGTCATGACCGACCGCGGACGGCTGCACACCCTCGGCGAGGGGGACAGCGCGCAGGACGTCCTCGACCTGGCCCGCGAGACCGGCCACTCCCGCTTCCCGGTGATCGGCAACGACTCCGACGACATCCTCGGCCTGGTTTCCCTGCGCCGCGCGGTCGCCGTGCCCGTTGACCGCCGCGCCGAGGTCCCCGTCATCTCCTCCTCCCTCATGACCGACGCACCCACCGTCCCCGAGACCGTGCCGATCGGCCCGCTCATGGTCCAACTGCGCGACGAGGGCCTACAGATGGCCGTCGTCGTCGACGAGTACGGCGGTGTTTCCGGCATCGTCACCCTCGAGGACGTCGTCGAGGAGATCGTTGGCGAGGTCTCCGACGAGCACGACCAGCGCCGCCTGGGCATCCGCCCGCGACCCGACGGCACCCTGCTCGTGCCCGGCACGCTGCGCCCCGACGAGCTGGCGCGCCGCACCGACATTTGCCTGCCCGAGGACGGCCCCTACGACACGATCGGCGGCCTCGTCATGAACGAGCTGGGTGAGATTCCCTCCGTCGGCTCGCGCGTGAGCGTGGACGGCGTGGGCATTGAAGTCACCCAGATGCAGGGGCGCAGGGTCGCGCAGGTCGCGATCACCCCCGCGCCTGCCGACGAGACGGAGGACGACGAATGAGCACCGGCATGGGCCTGGCTATCACCGTCGCGCTGCTCGCGATCAATGCCTTCTTCGTGGCCGGCGAGTTCGCGGTCACCTCGACGCGCCGTTCCCAGGTCGAGCCGCTTGCCGACGAGGGAGCGCGCGGCGCCAAAGACGCGCTGTTTGCGCTCAAACACGTCTCCCTCATGCTCGCGATCTGCCAGTTGGGTGTCACGGTCGCGTCCACGACGCTGGGCGTCGTCGCCGAACCCGCGATCGCTCACCTCGTGGAATCCCCGCTGGAGCGCCTCGGGGCGCCCGAGGCCACGAGCCACGTCGTCGGATTCGCCGCGGCCCTCATCATTGTGCTGTTCTGCCACGTCGTCTTCGGTGAGATGGTGCCGAAGAACATCTCGATCGCCGCCGCCGTGCGGATGCTGCTCATTCTCGCGCCCGTCCTCGTGCGCCTGGGCCGCCTCCTGCGCCCGATTATCGAGGCCATGGACCGTTTCGCGAACTGGTTTGTCCGCCTGGCGGGCTATGAGCCGCGCTCGGAGATCGCCTCGTCCTACACGATCGAGGAGGTCGCCTCCATCGTCGTGGCCTCCCAGGCCGAAGGCGTGCTGACCGACGAGCTTGGCCTGCTCAGCGGCACCCTGGAGTTCTCCGAGGAGACCGCCGGCTCGGCGATGGTGCCCCTGTCTGATCTCGTCGTCCTCCCTGCGGGTGCTACCCCCGCCGACGTGGAGGAACGGGTGGCCCACACGGGATACTCGCGTTTCCCGATCGCTGACAAGGACGGCGTCATCGCCGGCTACGTCCACCTCAAAGACGTCCTCTACGCCTCCGGCGAGGAGCGCACGCAGCCGATCACCCCGTGGAGGATCCGCCGCCTGGAGGCCGTCTCCTCGGACGACCAGGTCGAAGATGCGCTGCGCCACATGCAGCGCACCGGCGTCCATTGCGCGCTCGTGCGCGACGAGGGGCAAGTCGTCGGTATCCTCTTCTTGGAGGACATTCTCGAGCTGCTGGTCGGCGAAGTTCGGGACGTCCTTCAGCGGCCCTGATGAGTCGGCCGATGGCGCGTTCACAGCGAGCGTTGCTAGAGTGAAGCGATCAGTAACGAGAGGGGAGAGAGCGTGAGCGACATGGAGTGCCCGCTGCCCAAGCGGTCGCAGCTGCGCGCCGCGCGATCTCAGGAGACCGAATCGTCTCGGCCCATCACCCCTGAGATTCTGCCGGACGTGGCTCCGCCCCCGGTCCCTCCGACGACTCCGCCCGTGCGCGCCACGGCCTCAGCGACGCTCGCGCCGATGTCCCTGCCCCCCTCTGTCGAACTGGTGACCGAACCCGAGCCCGACTATTCGGACGCCGACTATGACGATCTGGACGACGACTACACCGACTACGACGGCGAGGTGTACGAGGAGGTCACGGAGACTGCCGAAAACGTGCAGGTCCCGAAGGTGGAGAAACCGCGCCGAAACGTTCACCCCGTCGGCTACCTGCTGCGCGCCCTCCTGATCGTGGGCCTGGCGGGGTCAACCATCGCCGTCCCGATGACGGGCCGCGTCGGATCTGACTCTTCCCTGACAGTTCCCGCGCGCTCCTTTGGCTGGACCACGGGACGCGGCAGCTGGGCCTCCTCTCAGGTCCTGCCCGAAGCAATCGCCCTGGACGCGACCCTGACCGCGAACTCGCGTGCGAAGGCCAAGGCGCCCGTCGCGATCACCGGCTGCGCGGCCGGCGTCGGCGCCGACGGCAACCGCAACGTCAAGGTTGTCGCCGACACAGTGTACTGGCCTCTGGCCGAGGGGACCTACACGGTTACCTCGCCCTTTACCGTGCGTATTTCTCCTGTATCCGGCCAGCTCCTGGCGCACGAAGGAACGGACATGGCCGCGCCCCTGGACACCCCCGTCATGGCTGTCTACGGCGGCGTCGTCGAGGAGCTGGCGGAGAACTCCCGATCGGGTGCCTACGTGCAGATCAAGCACACCCTGGCAGACGGCACGGTGTTCCACTCGGCCTACCTGCACCAGTACATGAACAAAATTACGGTCAAGCTCGGCGACACCGTCACCGCCGGCCAGGTGATCGGCGCCGTCGGCAACAACGGCTGGTCGACGGGCCCCCACCTGCACTTCGAAATCCATGACTCCTCCGATACGCCCGTGGACCCGGAGGCATGGATGGTCGAGCACAAGGCTGTTTACCTCGGACAGGAGTCTTGCTCATGATGCCCGTCACCATGCGTCAGGGACCCATCGTTTTCGCCCACCGCGGCGGCAGCGAGGAGGCCCCCGAGAACACGATGAGCGCCTTTGCCCGCGCACGCGACTGCGGCGTCCGCCATATCGAAACAGATGCGCACGTGACCGCAGACGGCACGGTCGTCATCTGTCACGACGAGACCGTGGACCGTTGCTACGACGGCAGCGGCACGATCTCTGACATGACGTGGCGTGAGTTATCGGCGCTGCGCCACCGCGACTCCGGCGAGTCGATGCCGCTCCTCGCACAGGTCCTCGAAACCTTCCCGGACATGTACTTCAACATCGACGTCAAGGAACCCGGCGTGGAGGGCCCGCTCTTGGACGTCATCGCCGAGCACGGGGCCGCCGACCGCGTCCTCGTCGCCTCCTTCTCTGAGCCGCGCCTGCGCGCCGTGCGCGACATCGCTGCTTCCGACCCCTCGCGCGCCGTCGCCACGTCGTTGGGGACCGAGGCTGTGGTACGCCTCGTGGGTGCCGCGAAGACCGCAACCAACCCCGGGTGCTGGCATGTGCCCGGGCCGCGCCAGGGCGCCATCGCCGCGCAGGTGCCCATGCAGCAGGGACCGATCCGCGTCGTCGACGAGCGTTTTGTCGCCACCGCCCACACCCTGGGCCTGGCGGTCCACGTGTGGACCATCAACACCGTGGCCGACATCCTGCGCCTCCTCGAGGTCGGCGTGGACGGCATCATTACCGACCGGCCTGCCTTTGTGCGCGACTTCCTGGATACGCGAGGCCTGTGGACGCAGCCTCCGGCTCCCGGCGCTGGCGTGCACCCGATGCCGAGGGACTAACCCGCACGCCCGTAAGCGCTCCTTTCCGCGCCGGGCGCGCTGGTTTCGTGGCGTGGACGGAGTCGCAGGCTCCGCCCCTCAATCGACGTATGCGTCAGGACCGCAGACTCACTCGTCGCCGCTGAAGTCGGCCACGGCCTCGTCCAGGCCCGCGCGGCGGATGCGCACGAGCGAGAGGGCGGTGACCTGCTCAAGGACCTGGCTTGGGGGAGGACTCTGCTGCCTTTGGGGTCATTGGTCGGCGCGAAACAGGTGGCTGTTAGGGCGCGAGCAGCCCCATCAACATCGCCCAGATCGCTGCGCGAGGCGGCGCGTCCAGTGTTGGATCCGCTGACAGGCGGGCGAGGGCTTTCTCGTCAAGCGGAGCGTGGATTTGCGCGTGCAGATGGTCGGTCACGAAGCACTCATAGTGTGGCCCCGTCCGCCACTGTCCGCGACGTGTCTCTTCGCGCACGCAGGTGACGACGCTCCAGCGCCCCGAGACGCAGTCCTGGGCGAAGTGTGACTCCGCGGGACCATATGTCACGAGATCGTTGAGCACATCCTGAGCGCCTTGTGCGTCGAGAGAACGAATCGCAGCGACGAAATCCGTGGGAATGTAAGGAGGCCCGTCGTGGATGGTCGGTCCGGCGTGCAGCAGGGAGGCGAGGGCTGCGATGTGGGGGACTTCGCAGTCATCAACCTGGCTGAAGTGCACGCCGTCCATATCGGAACGCATAACAACGGAGCGAGGTGCTGTGGGCCAGATCCTCCAGTCGCGCACGATGCCCGGGATGGAAGGGGACAGGACGCGGATAATGATTCGGGAGTGGGCTGCCCGCACGGGTTCGAGGATTCGTGCCGCGTTACCGGCCAGGCCGTTGGCACCGGCAAGCCCGAGCGACACCAGTCCGCTGGTGAGAGCAGCGCTTGAAATGTGCCCGGCATTCTCGTCACTGGCAATCATTTCGAGCAGGGCATCGGCCTGCTCGACGGTGACGATGATCTGATCCGAGGAGTTGGCGTCGATTGCCTGGTCACTCACGGTGTCACCTCCAGGGTTTGAGCCATCGTGATGAAATCATCGATGATAGTGGGGAATAGAATGCTGGGGCACGTACACGTCGCGGTCCACAGGAAACGCTGCGGAGGTTGCAGTGTCGCGGGCGCAATGCGTGTCATCCACGTGAGCTGACTGAGGGTCAGCGACACATCGTCAAGAATGTAGACGCCTGTCCGCCATCGAGCCCCCTCCGGGAGAACCGGCCACGCGAAGTCGTCAATAAGGTGGAATCCGGGCAACGCTTCCTCCACCTGCCTGATGGTGTCCGCGTAGACGTCGTCGTCGCTCGCGTCGGTGCTGAGCGCTCCGCCGGTCACCACGAAGGTCGGAACATTACCCTCATCTTTCGTCTCAGTGACGGCAACGAGGCGAACGCTGGGATCATCCGCGAGTGGGCCGAGCTGTGTGTATTCCTCCGGGGTCAGGAATCTCCATCCCGACGAAAGAGCCATTGTTACCTGTTCGTTCACCAGAATTCTTTCCTGCCCGCATGGTGCAGTGCCCACGCTTCCTGGTCAATGTTCCCGCTCTCATCCAGGAGGCCATGGCGCTTGGCGTACTGCCAATCGGCGTAGACCCACCGGGGAAACTTGATGGGCAGAAGACCGATGAGAATTACTAGGACAAGGAGTAATGAAATATAGACACAGGGCGTATACAGGACGCGAGGAATGATTCCCTGTTCGGCAAAGGTCATGACACCGACATCTATAAACGCTAGTGAGAATGCTGGGGTGCTGATCGCTGACCAGTTTCTGCCGCGAAGACCTGGTTTCGTCATAGTTCCCAAGATTCGTCCAAGGCGACTGTCAGAGAACATTTCAAGATACCATATTGTCATGCAGAAGATGCCAAATAGAAATGTCAAAACTGGCATGACATCATCGTATTTCATCGTCTGAATCCCTTTTACCCGTTGTCCATATGGCTATCAATGACTGAGTTGGCTCCGTCTCCAACCTTCTCTCCAGCGTAGTGCCCGATCAGTCCTCCGACGACACCGCCGACCAGGCCACCAACGACTGCACCAACGGGGGCGAAAGGCCCCGAGACTGCCGCACCGATGGCGGTGCCGCCTTTGGCTCCGAGTGCTGCGCCGCCCCACGTACCAAGCCCCGTGAAGGCTCCCTTCGTTCCAGCTCGCGCAATCTTGTGTTCCTCGCTCCATTCGGGGTGCTGCTCGGTATCGGTTTGGTAGGTGTCATAGGCGGTGATGCCGCCATCGACAACGGCTCCCGCCACACCGGCAAACTTCCCAACTTTTCCGGCGTACCGAGCTACCTGGCGTGTCCCTGCTGGTTCCAGCCCGTGCGCGCCCGTCGGGTTGTACTTCCATTGTGACAGATCGCCTTTGGCAAGGAATCCTTCGGGAGCCGCGTACAAGCCATCAAAGTGCTGCATTGTGAGCGCGGCTGAGGACTGTCCGAAAGTGTCAACTATTCCCACACCGCAGGCAACGCCGGTAGCGAGTAGGTGCTTCTCGTTAGGCACAAATTGATCTTTGAACGCGTTGAACACGGGTTCAATCCACTGCTCATAGGCATCCACTTTGAGGCTGTCTAACGCAAGTGAAAATACATACTCGGCTCGTTCGTAATTCAACCGCTGCGCCTCTGCTTGCGCTTTCAGATCGTTAAAACTGCGGACAAGGTCATCGTCCGACTCATCGAATAGTGTCACTGTGTCGCCGACGACGAGCAGACCATAGCCTTCAGCTTTCTGCGCGATTCCCTGGTACTCGTCGCGCACCGATCGCATCGAGTAAGCTAGCTCTGACACCGCGTTCTTGAGCGTGGACAGATCGCGAGAGACTTCGTCACAAACTTCTGATGTGATCCTCAGATCGTTTCTACATTCCTCGACAAGAAGAGCCTCCTGCTGAGCCACGATGGACGAAGCGCGGGCCGCATCACTGTCTGCGCGATTTAATACTCCCGCGCATTGATCGCACTGCGTCTCGAAGTCGAAGAGAGCGTCAACGTTGATGGGAAACGGCATGGAAAATGAGGCGCCATGCTGTGCTGAATCGTCACTGGCGCTCATCATGCCCCCCTGTTGTGCAGATACTCTTGCATCGCCTGAAGGTTTATGGCGTCCTGATCGTCGGTGCTGGCAAAGGCCTCGGAGGCTGCCGTCAAACCGTGAGCGACAGCTGACGAACAAAAGGCTGCCTTCCAGATCACCTTATTGATCCTGTCAACCTGAGCAGTAAGATCGGCTTCGTTGCTCCCGGCGCCACTGGGGGCCTCAAGAGCACAGGAGCCGATGCTCTCGCTGGAGTCTTCCAAGATGTTGACGGCGCGCGACACATCGTCCGCGTCCCATTTGACTCCACCTGACAACTCTCTCCCCTTACGCTGCGGTCAGTAGTGGTCAGGCTAGCCCCCTTCGAGAGACTGTCAAGGGGCCTCAACGGGGCCTGTAACACGCGCAGTGAGGGGGGCGGAGCCGGCCGGCTCCGCCCCCCTCAATCGACGTATGCGTCAGGACCGCAGACTCACTCGTCGCCGCTGAAGTCGGCCACGGCCTCGTCCAGGCCCGCGCGGCGGATGCGCACGAGCGACAGGAACACCAGGCCGGCGGCCAGAGCGATGCCCAGGCCTCGAACCAGCCACGACTCGCCCACGAAGATCATCGCCATGGCGGCCAGGGTCGGCACCAGGAGCGTGAACGCGTAGCCGATGTAGCGGCCAAACGACGGCATGGGCACGCCGTCGGACTCTGCGACCGACTTGACCATGAAGTTCGGGCCGTTGCCGATGTACGTGATCGCGCCACAGAACACGGCGCCCAGCGAAATCGGGATCAGGTAGTACTCGGGCACGCCCGCGACCAGGGTGCCCTCGCCGCCGGAGGCCTTCGCCATCTCGAAGAACGTCATGTACGTCGGGGCGTTATCCAGGATCGAGGACAGGCCGCCCGTGAACACGAAGTACGTCATGCGGGTCAGCGGCAGCGACGGGGCGATCTGCTCCAGGTAGCGCAGCGCCGGCGCCATCGTCGAGAAAATACCGATGAACAGGGTCGCGACCTCCATGATCGGAGCCCACGTGAAGGCGTTCTCCTCGAAGCGCACCTTCTTATCCGAGAGCTTGTAGGACAGGCCCGCGACCGTGAACATGATGATCTCGCGCCACGGCACGAAGCCGGTCCACGAGTGCACGTGGCCCTCGGCCAGCGCCTCACCGTCCCAGGACGGAGCGAAAGCGACGGACAGAATGATAATCGCGAAGAACAGCAGGTTGATCTTACCGTGCAGGCGCAGGGGCCTCACCTCGCGATCGTCGGCCTCGATGGAGGCAGTGTCCTCGGAGGCGTAACGCACGCGATCGATCGAGTAGTAGGACAGGAGCAGCAGCACCAGGACGAACAGCCACTCCTTCCACAGCGCGAACGTCCACGCGAAGGGCACGCCGTGCAGGTAGCCGAGGAACAGCGGCGGGTCGCCGAGCGGAGTCAGTATGCCGCCACAGTTCGCCACAATGAAGATCGTGAACAGGACCGTGTGCACGCGGTGCTTACGTTCCTTGTTCGTCTCCAGGAGCGGGCGGATCAGCAGCATGGCCGCGCCCGTCGTCCCAATGAACGAGGCCAGCAGGCCGCCGATCGCCAGGAAGATCGTGTTGTTACGCGGGGTTGCCTTGATGTCGCCGGCCAGGTGAATGCCGCCGGAGACCACGAACAGCGCGAAGAGCAGCGCAATGAACTGCACGTACTCCACTCCCGTGGCAATGAGCGGGCCGGTGCCCGCCCTCATGAACATCCAGACCGTCGTTGGCACGCCGAGAGCAAGCGCGACGGAGAGCTGGGAGCATTCCTTCTCCCACCAGTGTGCGGTCTTTGGGATGATTGGCAGAACTGCGATGCAGCCAAGCATCGCGATGAAGGGGAGCAGACTCCACCACGGGTAGGTCATTGGCCATTCCTTGGTAGACGATAGAAACGCTCTTTATTTTATGCGGTGGCCGCGTGGTGGGGAACGTTGTCCGAGGTGGGAGTGGCCTCATCGATGAGGCGGGGGCGGGCAGGTGCATCGGTGCGGGCACGCGGTGGGCGCGTGAATGGAGGCGACCGGGATACCGCGTCGGCGTGGCGTTGACGCGGATCCGGGTATGCGTGGCGCCCCGAACAGGACTCGAACCTGCGACCTCTTGCACCGGAGGCAAGCGCTCTATCCGCTGAGCTATCGGGGCAGCTCGGCCAGTTTAGCAGGCTTCAAACGCCCGCGCGTGACGGTGAGGTGTGCCATACTAGTGGGCGTTGCTTGTCCGAGAACCCCTTAGGAGGATCCCATGCGCGTCCATATTGCCACTGATCATGCCGGTTTTGATTTGAAGGAAAAGGTTGTCGCCCACCTGCGCGAAGCCGGTCATGACGTCGTCGATCATGGTGCGCTCGTGTTCGATGCGCTCGATGACTACCCGCCGTTCTGCATCGAAGCCGCCCAGGCTGTCGCGAGCGAGCCGGGCAGCCTCGGCATCGTCATCGGTGGTTCTGGCAACGGCGAGCAGATGGCCGCCAACTGCGTGGAAGGCGTGCGCGCCGCCCTCGTGTGGTCGGACGCAACCGCGCGTCTGGCCCGCGAGCACAACGATGCGAACGTCGTGGCCGTGGGCGCTCGTCAGCACAGCGAGGAAGAGGCCATCGCCCTCATTGACGCCTTCCTGGAGACCCCTTTCAGTGGGGACGAGCGCCATCAGCGCCGCATCGACCTGATGAAGGACTATGAGCGTTCCGTGCGCGCCTGAGGACTTCCGTGAAACGGGGCCGGTGATGACCGGCCCCGTTTCGCGTGCTCGCCCCGGCGCCCCGGCCTCGTTACGCGCCTCGGCCTCGTTGCGCGCCCCGGCGCCCCGGCCTCGTTATGCGCCCCGGCCTCGTGGTTCCTCCACAATGTCGCACGTAATTCCCCGGTGCGTGTTTCAAATTTTGAAATCTAAATGGCGGAATTCCGCGGTTTTCTGGATGCCTATGAAAACTTAGGTGAACCAAATTACGTGCGACATTTTGGTGGGTGGGGAGTGTTGCCTGGGCTTGGGCTCGGGCTTGGTCTCGGGCTTGGCCCCGGCCTCGTAGTTCCTCCACAATGTCGCACATAATTCCCCGGTGCGTGTTTCAAATTTTGAAATCTAAATGGCGGAATTCCGCGGTTTTCTCGATACCTATGAAAACTAAGGGGAACCAAATTACGTGCGACATTTTGGTGGATGGGGAGTGTTGCTTGGGCTTGGGCCTGAGCTCGGGCCTGGACTCGGGCTCGGGCTTGGCCCCGGCCTCGTAGTTCCTCCACAATGTCGCACGTAATTCGCCTGCGTGTATTTCAAATTTTGAAATCCAAGTGGCGGAATTCCGCGGTTTTCTGGATGCCTAAGAAAACTAAGGGGAGCCAAATTACGTGCGACATTTTGGTGGGTCTGGCCCCTAGCCTTGGCCGGTGAGGGTGAGGTAGACCAGGAAGAGGTTGAGCGCGACGATGACCGCCGCAATGAGGAACCCGGTCACGCGCAGGGTGCGCGTGTTCGCGTAGGCGCCCATGACCTCGGGCGAGGCTGTTAGGCGCATGAGCGGGATGATCGCGAAGGGGATGCCGAACGACAGAGCGACCTGCGAGACGACGAGCGCCCAGGTCGGCTCCGCGCCCGCGCCCAGGATGATCAGGGCCGGAATGAGGGAGACGAGGCGGCGCACCATGATGGGCACGCGGATGTGGAGTAGGCCGTTCATGATTTCGGAACCCGCATAGGCACCCACCGACGTGGAGGCCAGACCCGAGGCCAACAATCCCACCGCGAAGACGGTGCCCACGAGCGGTCCCAGCGTTGAGGAAATCGCGGCGTGCGCACCCTCAATCGTGTCGGTGCCTCTCTGTCCTGCCAGCGCGGCGGCCGCCAGGAGCAGCAAGCCGATGTTGACCAGGCCCGCGATGCTTAGCGCCCAGTAGATGTCGATGCGGGTGGCGCGCAACAGGCGTGAGAGGTGCCCCGAGGAGTGCCGGGCGTCGCCCGTAGAGGGGCCGAGCTCGTCGGCCTCGTGGTCGTTGACGAGGGAGGAATGCAGGTAGACCGCGTGCGGCATGACGGTCGCGCCCAGCATGGACGCGGCCACGAGAACCGAGTCGGTTCCCTGGAAACGAGGAACGAGCCCGCCGAGGATCCCCGACGGGCTGGGCAGCGCGACGAAGAGGCCCGCGAGGAAGCCGAGCGTGATGATGATCAGTAGGCCGACGATGATCGTTTCGAACTGGCGCTGTTTGCCTTCGCCTTGGACGACGAGAAGCGCCATCGACACGGCGCCGACGATGACGCCGCCCCACAGGAGGGGGACGCCAAACAGGAGGTGGAGGGCGAGCGCGCCGCCGATGACCTCGGCCAGGTCGGTCGCGGCGGCCACGATCTCGGCCTGGAGCCAAAAGGTGATGCGCCCGGGCTTAGACATGCGGTCGCCGAGCAGGGCAGGCAGGGACTTGCCGGTGACGAGGCCGAGCTTGGCGGAGAGGTACTGGATGACCATCGCGAAGATGTTGGAGGCTACCAGGACCCACACGAGCAGGTATCCGTAGCGCGCGCCCGCGGTGATGTTGGCCGCGACGTTGCCGGGGTCGACGTAGGCGACGGCCGCGACGAAGGCGGGGCCGAGGAGGGGAATGAGCTTGTGGTGCTGCTTGCTGTCCCTGGCGCTCACGGGGGTCCTCACTGCAGATAGAAAATATTCGGCTAGCCGAAATATTACCCTCCGACCGCGCTCGCTCCCGGGACGAAAGACGCCCGCCGAGGCCTCGTGTGGCCATGTTTTCACGCGCACACCGCGTATGGGTGAGCGGTGACGAGCCAAAACCCCGTAGGCTAAAGGGGTGACTCCTGAAGAACTTGCCTCCCTTATTCGCTCGACGCTGCTGGACGCTGCCGCCGCCGGGCGCATCTCCATCGACCCTGCCCTCGTGCCCGACCCGGTGACGGTCGAGCGTCCGCGCGTGCGCGAGCACGGAGATTGGTCGACCAACGTTGCCATGCAGCTCGGCAAGAAGGCTGGCATGGCCCCGCGCGCGTTCGCGCAGATCCTCGCCGACGACCTCGCCGCCGCAGACGGCATCGACTCCGTCGAGGTCGCGGGCCCGGGCTTCATCAACATTCGTCTGGGCGCGGGCGCGGCCGGCGAGCTGGCCCGCACCATTGTCGAGGCCGGGGCTGCGTTTGGCCGCAACGAGACCCTCGCGGGCCGCTCCATCAACCTCGAGTACGTGTCGGCGAACCCGACCGGTCCCGTGCACCTGGGCGGTGCCCGCTGGGCCGCCGTCGGCGACTCTCTCGCCCGCCTCATGGCCGCCTCCGGCGCCGCCGTGACACGCGAGTACTACTTCAACGACCACGGTTCGCAGATCGACCGCTTCTCCCACTCCCTCTACGCCCGCGCGATGGGCCGCGAGGTTCCCGAGGACGGCTACGGCGGCCAGTACATCGCCGACATCGCCGACCAGGTCCGCGCCGACGCGTGCGCCGCCGGCGAGCCCGACCCGATCACCCTGCCTGAGGAAGAGGCCATCGAGGTCTTCCGCGCTCGCGGCGTCGAGCTGATGTTCGCGGAGATTAAGGAGCGCCTGCACTCCTTCCGCGCCGACTTTGACGTCTTCTTCCATGAGGACTCCCTGCACAATTCCGGTGCGGTCGCTGAGGCGATCGAGCACCTGCGCAAGCGCGGTGAGATCTTCGATGAGGGCGGCGCGGTGTGGCTGCGCACGACCACCTACGGCGACGACAAGGACCGTGTCCTCATCAAGTCGGACGGTCAGGCCGCGTACTTCGCGGGCGACGTCGCCTACTACCTGAACAAGCGTGAGCGTGGCGCGGACGTCGCGATCTACCTGTTGGGCGCCGATCACCACGGCTACATCGGCCGCATGATGGCCATGTGCGCCGCCTTCGGCGACAAGCCGGGCGAGAACCTGCAGATCCTTATCGGCCAGCTCGTTAACCTGGTCAAGGACGGCGAGCCCGTGCGCATGTCGAAGCGTGCTGGCACGATCGTCACGCTTGACGACCTGGTCGACGCCGTGGGCGTGGACGCCGCACGCTATGCGCTCGTGCGCGTGTCGATGGACACCCAGGTCGACATCGATCTGGACCTGCTCTCCCAGCACTCCAACGACAACCCGGTGTACTACGTGCAGTACGCGCACGTGCGCACCTGCAACGTTGCGCGTAACGCGGCCATGCACGGCGTCACCCGCGACGCCGGTTTCGACCCCGCCGCCCTGGACACCGACGCGGACGAGGCCCTGCTGGCCGCCCTCGCCCAGTTCCCCGCCCAGGTCGCGCAGGCGACCGAGCTGCGCGAGCCGCACCGCATTGCCCGTTACCTGGAGTCTCTGGCTGCCACCTACCACACCTGGTACGGTCAGTGCCGCGTGACGCCTCGCGGCGACGACCCGGTCGAGCCTGGCCACGTCGCTCGCCTCTGGCTCAACGACGCGGTCACCCAGGTGCTGCGCACGGGCCTCGGCCTCCTCGGCGTGAGCGCCCCCGAGAGGATGTGACCCGGTGAGCGAGGCGGAGTTCCTGACCTGCCCGACCCCCGACGAGCGCCCCGACCTGTGGCCGTGGAGCGCGCGCCGGGAGGGTGGCGTGCTGCGCGTGGGAGGCGTTGACCTGACGACGGTGGCCGCCGACTTCGGCACGCCCACCTTCGTGCTCGACGTCGAGGCCATGCGCGGCCGCGCCCGCGTGTGGGCCAGCGCGATGGCCGAGGAGTTCTGGGACGGCTACGGCATGAGCGGCGGCGACGCCTTCTACGCCGGCAAGGCCTTCCTGAGCGCCGACGTCGCGCGCCTCGTCGCGGCCGAGGGCCTGGGTATCGACACCGCCTCGCTCGGAGAACTGAGCCTCGCCCTGCGCGCCGGGGTGGACCCCGACCGCATCGGCCTGCACGGCAACAACAAGTCGGACGCGGAGATCCGCCTCGCCCTCGAGGCCGGCATCCACCGCATCTTCATCGACTCGATGGACGAGGTCCACCAGATCGAGCGCATCGCCGCCGCTCTCGGCGTGGTTGCGCCCGTCATGGTGCGTCTGAAGTCCGGCATCCACGCGGGCGGCAACGAGTACATCGCGACCGCCCACGAGGATCAGAAGTTCGGCCTGTCCCTGGCCACCGGCCAGGCGTACGAGGCCGTGGCTGCGATCAAGGACGCGGCGCACCTGGACTTCCGGGGCCTGCACAGCCACATCGGCTCCCAGATCTTCGGGACCGAGGCCTTCGCCGAGGCCGCGCGCATCGTCATCGACTTTGCGGCGGTTCTTCGAGACGAACTCGGCCTGGACGTTCCCGCGATTGACCTGGGCGGCGGCGTCGGCATTGCCTACACGGGCCAGGATCTGGAGCCGACCTCGCCGGTCGAGGTCGCCCGCGCGTTGGCGACCGTGGTGCGCGAGCGCTGCGCCCACCATGGCCTGCCGATCCCGCACGTGTCCGTCGAGCCGGGCCGCTCGATCGCTGGCCCGTCGATGGTCATGCTCTACCGCGTCGGCGTCGTCAAGGATGTTTCCCTGGAAGACGGGGGAGTGCGTCGCTACGTGGCGATCGACGGCGGCATGTCGGATAACATCCGCCCGGTTCTGTACGATGCGGCCTACACGGCGACGCTCGCGAATCGTGACCCCGCCCAGGCCTCGTCTCTGGCGCGTTGCCGCATCGTCGGCAAGCACTGCGAGAGCGGCGACATCATCATCCGCGACATCGACCTGCCGGCCGACATCGCGGGCGGCGACCTGCTGGCCGTGCCTGCCGTCGGGGCGTACGGATACTCGATGGCGTCGAACTACAACATGTTGACCAAGCCCGGCGTCCTGGCCGTCGAGGACGGATCCGCGCGGTGGTTCATTCGTCCGCAGACGGTCGACCACCTGCTGGCCCTCGACGCAGGTCTGGAGTGAACGCCGGCCTGTAACAAGCAGAGCAGACGGGGAGTGCCTACGGGCGCTCTCCGTTTCGCTTGCCTTGTGTGCGGCCCCCGTTTCTTGGACGTCGACATTAACGTCCGAGGAATGGGAGGTCGTTCGGACCCTTTGTTGTGAGAGGGTCGTTCTGAGCAGTCCTGGTGCAGCCGTGATACTTCCCCAGTAATGTCGCACGTAATTCCTCCCCAACTATTTCAGAGTTTGAAATTGGCTCGTTGGAATTGCAACGTTTGTGGGGGCATTCGAATACTGACCAAGTTAAATTACGTGCGACTTTTGTGGTGGAGGTGGGAGCTTGCAATCGGTGGGGGTTTGTCGGACATGCTGCGCACATAGCAAATAAGGTAAGCCTACATTTTGTTGTTACTGGCAAACCCTAGGATGATTGTTGCTACCAACGCAGTCATGCTCCGCCGAGTAACAATCGAAAGTCGAGGAACAATGCGCCGCACTGCCGCACGCATCGGAGTCGTCGCCGCGCTCGCCCTGTCCATGGGCGTCACGACAGCGCTGGCCCCGCCCGCACACGCCGACGAACCCACCGATGGCCTGATCTCGTCGGTTCGCCCGAACGATGACGAGATGAACTACGCCATCAACCTCGCGGGCACGAACCCCGAGGACCTCCAGCGGGCCCTCGCCCTCGTTCCCGGAGCCGGTGGCGCGGCCCTGGCCTCGTACCCGCAGATCGGCACCTTCTTCGCCCAGAGCGCCACGCCCTCGTTCGCCCCCGATCTGGCCGCCAAGCTGAAGGACGCCGGAATTCCCGTCCACTCGATCGGCCCGACCCGCACCCAGGGCGTGCTCTACTACGAGCGCGTTACCCTGCCCACTGACGAGGCCGGGGACGCTCCCGCTGAGGCACCCGCAGACGCGGCGGGCACTGGCCTGGCCGCCATGCGTGATGAGACCGCCACGGAGGTGGCCACCGAAGAGATCTTCAACTGGGGTGCTGTCGCCATGCATGCGCGCGAGGCCGGTCAGGTTGACGTCGAGCGCGCGCCCGTGACCGTCGCCGTCGTCGACTCCGGCGTCGAGGACACGCACCCCGACCTGGCGGGCCGCGTGGACACGGAGCGCTCCGTGAAGTGTTCGGTGAACGGCGTGGCGACGCAGGACTTTTACGGCTGGCGCGACGAGTTCTACCACGGCACGCACGTGGCGGGCATTATCGCTGCCAACCACAACGATATCGGCATCGACGGTATCGCCCCCGAGTCGACGATCGTGGCCATCCAGGCGACCAACGATAATCGCCTGATCTACCCCGAGTACGTGACCTGCGCGTTCATGTGGGCCGCCGATCACGGCGTGGACATCGTGAACAACTCCTACTCGATGGACCCGTGGGTGTACTGGAGTCCGACGGACCCGGAGCAGGCTGCGGGCCTGGAGGCCGCGACGCGCTCGATCAAGTACGCGCAGGGCAAGGGCCTGGCGGTCATCGCCGCCGCCGGTAACGAGGGGGTGAGCATCGACAATCCCACGATTGACAATGGTTCCCCGACGGATGCGCCCTCGCCGACCAAGGGACGCAACGTCGAGGGGAGCATCCGCGTGCCCTCCATGCTCGACGGCGTCGCCCAGGTCAGCGCGGTCGGTCAGGCGTACAACGTGAAGCCGGGCCTGTCCCTGGGCCGCGCCGAGTTCTCCAACTATGGTCACACGATTGATTTTGCGGCCCCGGGCGACCAGATCTACTCCACGGCCCCGCTGCTCTTCTACAGCAGCGGCTACGCTGTTGCTGACGGCACGTCCATGGCGACCCCGCACGTGTCGGGCGTTGCAGCCCTCATTAAGTCGGTGCACCCGGAGCTCACGGGTGCCCAGGTCATCGACCTGATGAAGCAGCAGGCGGCGGCCAACTACGGACGCCTTAACGCGCCGATCGACGGTAAGGAGTACCGAGGCTACGGTTTCCTCGACGCGCTCGATGCGGTGACGGATGGCCGGGGACAGGTCGACGAGGCCAAGGCTGGTACGTGGGTCAAGGATGCGGTCGGCTGGTGGTGGCGCAAGGCCGACGGCTCCTACCCCTCCTCGCAGGCGCTGCGCATTGACGGGAAGACCTACCGATTCGACGAGCGCGGCTACATGGTGACCGGATGGGTGCTTGACGGCGGCTGGTGGTTCTACCACGAGGCCTCGGGGGCCCAGGCATCGGGCTGGGCCAACGTGGACGGCACCTGGTACTACCTGGAACCCCCCGCGGGCGTGATGGCTACGGGCTGGGTCAGCGTGAGCAGCGCCTGGTACTACCTGGACGCGTCCGGCGCGATGGTCACGGGCTGGGTGCAGGATGGGGGCGCCTGGTACTACCTGCAGCCCTCGGGCGCGATGGCGACCGGCTGGGTCAAGGACGGCGCGTACTGGTACTACCTGGATGAGGGCGGCGTCATGGTGACCGGTGAGCGCATGATCGACGGCATTGCCTACTCCTTCGACTCGTCGGGTCGTATGCGTTAGCAGCCGGTGGCGGAGGCTCGGGATGGGGACTCCTAGGGCTGACGATACCGGCAGTGGAGGGGTCGCGCAGGCGCGCGGCCCCTCCACTGTCATGCTCGCGATCGCGCAGGTGTTGACCGATTTCAGCAGATATAAATTGTCAGACCTGTCAAACTCTAGGAAGATGGTCCTGCGCGTGTACGTGGTCGTGCGCGCGTTAGCGACAACTGAAAGTTGAGGAACCATGCGCCGCAACGTTGCACGCATCGGGCTCGTCGCTGTCCTCGCCCTCTCCATGGGCACCGCGACGGCGACAGCGCCACCAGCCCGAGCCGACGAACCCACCTCCCTCGTTTCTCCCGCACGAAGCAGCGCGGGCCTCATGAACTACGCGATTAACCTGAGTCCTGGCTCCAGTCCCGTTGACCTGGAGCGCGCCCTCGCCCTGGTTCCGGGAGCAAAGGGCGCTGCCCTGGCCTCGTATGCGCAGATCGGCACGTTCTTCGCTCAGAGTGAGTCGGCCTCGTTCGCTCCCGATTTGGCCGAGGCCTTGGCGGGCGCCGGGATCAAGGTGCACTCGATCGGTCCGACCCGCGTGGCCCCCGTGCCCGAGGGCGAGCGCGTCGAGGCGGCTCACCCCGGTGAGGATCCTGCGCCGCAGCCCGCGCCCGACCCCGCGCAATCCGGTGACACCGCGGGCCAGAGCGGCGCTCAGTCGGGCGGCCACTCCGGCGGCGTGCACAGCGCTCGCGGCCAGGCGGTCAGCGCTGCCGATGGGGCGGAAGAGGTCTCGAACTGGGGAGCTGCGGCCATGAGCGCCGCCGATGCGGCGGCCGTGCCCGTCGCGCATGCCCCCGTGACCGTCGGCGTCATCGACACGGGTATCGACGACATGCACCCCGACCTCGCTGGGCGCGTCGATCAGACCCGCTCCGTGTCGTGCGCGGCCAACGGCATTGCCTCCCAGGCGTACGGGGGCTGGCGTGACGACTACTTCCACGGCACGCACGTCGCCGGCATTATCGCTGCGAACCACAACGGCGTCGGCATCAATGGCATCGCGCCGGACGCGACCCTGGTCTCCATCAAGGCCGCGAACTCCGAGCAGCTCATCTACCCCGAGTATGTGACCTGCGGCTTCATGTGGGCGGCGGGACACGGCGTCGACATCGTGAACAACTCCTACTCGATGGACCCGTGGATGTACTGGAGCCCGACCGACCCCGAGCAGGCCGCGGGCTTGGAGGCGGCGTCGCGCTCGATCGCCTACGCGCAGGGCAAGGGCCTGGCCATCATCGCCTCGGCCGGCAATGAGGGGGCGGACAACGACCATCCGACGACCGACTCGGGATCGCCGACGGACCTGGACACGCCCATCAAGGATCGTCCCGTCGCGGGCTCCATCCGTGTGCCCGGCCAGGTCGCGGGCGTGAGCCAGGTCAGCGCGGTCAAGCGGGTCGACCCCGAGACCAAGCCCGAGTGGACGACGCTCGCGCGCGCGGACTTCTCCAACTACGGTAAGACCGTCGATTTCGCGGCCCCCGGCGAGGACATTTACTCGACCGTGCCGCTCGCCCTGTTCCCCAGCGGCTACGCGAAGACGAGTGGCACGTCCATGGCGACGCCCCACATGACGGGCATTGCCGCGCTCATTAAGGCCACGCACCCGAGCTTCACGGGTACGCAGATTATCGATCTGATGCGCAAGCAGGCCGCCATCGACTACACGCGCCTGGACGCGCCCGCCGACGGTAAGGAATACCGGGGCTACGGCTTCATCAACGCGCTGACGACGATGCGTCGCGACCAGATGCAGCCGACCGTGAACACCCTCGAGTACCGCGTCGGCAAGGGAGAGTGGAAGAGCCTCGACGGCGCGGTCCTGCCCGCTGGCCCGGTCACCTTCTACGCGGCGGCGGCCGCACCCATCAGCCACCTGCACATGGATGTCGCTGGCCTGACCAGCGTCGACCGCGACGGATCGGGCAAATACAACGAGCCTGACCTGAGCGTGTCCGCCGAAAACGTGGACCTCAGCTCGCTGGTGCCCGAAGGAACTGACTCGGTGACCGCCCGCGTCCAGGTCAGCGCCACCGGCATTAACTTCGACCGCCAGGCCGATGACGACACGAGCCGCGAGGCGACCTTCACGGTGTCGCGCGATCCCGCCGTCGTTCCCCAGCCCGAGCCCGATCCGGGCACCGGCGAAGCACCCGTGCCCGGCACGCCTACGGCCGGAATCACCGCCCCCGCCCGCGCCACCGAGCAGCTGCCCGCCAACTACGCGGTCAACCTGCCCAAGAACACGGATAAGGCCACCTTCGAGCGCGCCGCAGCCCAGGCCTCGTTCAAGGGAGGCCTAGTCCTGGCGCGCTACCCGCAGTTCGGAACCTTCTTCGTCCAGTCGGCCTCCCCGACGTTCTCGCCCGACCTGGGAGAGGCGCTGATCAAGGAGGGCATCAGCTACGACTCGATCGGCCCGACCCGCCAGGCGCCCGTCGGCGGTAACGAGGCCGTGGTCCCCATCGACTACGCGACCCGCGTGGCCGCGGACAAGGCGATCGAGGCCGCTCCGAAGGCCGACGCCGCGCAGACAGGCGCCGCGCAGACGGGCGGCGCTCAGAGCGAGGACGAGGCCGGGGTGACGCCCGACCCACAGACCTCCAACGGGTGGCACCTCCAGGCGCTGCGAGCCCTGGAAGCCCAGGACGTGGACGTCATGCGCGCGCCCGTGACGGTGGGAGTGATGGACCAGTCCATCGACGACACCGTGCCGGATCTGGCCGGTCAGGTCGACCACGCGAAGTCCGTGGCCTGTAACGTCAACGGAATCCCCAACCAGGATCCGGCGGCGTGGCGCTGGGACGACGCGACCCACGGCACGCACGTGGCAGGCTCGATCGCCGCTAAGCACGACGGCGTGGGCGTGGACGGGGTTAACCCGACGCTGACAATCGCTGCGATCAACGTGGCCTCGCGCAACGGTGGCTACTTCTACCCCGAGTACATCGCGTGCGGCTTCGTGTGGGCCGCCGAGCACGACATTTCGGTGACGAATGGGTCCTACTACGTCAACCCGTGGAAATACTGGATGCCGAACGATCCCGAGCAGGCCGCAGGCCTGGAGGCCGTCCAGCGGGCCGCGGACTACGCGACGTCGAAGGACGTCATTAACGTGGTGGCCGCCGGCAACTGGACGACGGACCTGGATAACCCGCCGGCCACCGACGATTCGTCGCCGGGGGACACGTGGGGCGCCTTCGAGCGGGATGTGAAGGGCGGCGTCTACCTGCCGTCGATGATGCGTGGCACCCTCGCGGTCTCTGCCCTGCAGCTGCCTGAGGGCGCGGACCCGGCCACCGGCGTGCTCGAGCCGACGTCGTGGTCGAACTGGGGTGCCTCGACGATTGATTTCGCGGCTCCCGGCGCGAAGATCTACGCGCCTCTGACGAGCTGGTACGGCAAGGCCTACGGGAACCTGTACGGCACCTCGCAGGCTTCGCCGCTGGCTGCGGCCGTGATCGCGACGCTGCGCCAGGTGCATCCGGAGATGAACTCCTCGGAGATCATTGCGTTGGCGAAGAAGCAGGCGGGAGCGCCTTCGAATTGGGATCGCCTGGCCGCGCCTGTCGAGGGACGCGAGTACCGTGGCGCGGGCCTGCCCAACGCCCTGGATGCCGTGCTCAAGGACCAGCCTGCGCCGGTGATTGGCACGGTTGAGTACTCGACGGACGGGGTCGCGTGGAAGCCGCTGGCGGGGGTGACCCTCGCGGGCCGCGTGTCTGTTCGCGCGGTCGTGTCCGGTCCTGTGACGAGTGCGCGCCTGCTGCTCGGCGACCGCGAGATCGCCAGTGGGCAGGGCAACGGCGCCTTCGAGGGCAACTCGGTGACGCTGCAGGCTGACGGCGTGGATGTGTCGCATCCGCAGGGAGTGGGCCGCTTCGCGGGGGCTGCGACCGTGACGGTCGAGGCCTCAGGGCGCAACGCTGATCCGCGGGCCGACGACGACGCGACAGCGCGCGTTCCCTTCACGGTCAGCCCCGATCACGTCGGGCCGGACGAGGCCCGGGCTGGGCGCTGGGTGTCCAGCACCTTCGGCTGGTGGTGGCGTTATGAGGACGGGACCTACCCGACCTCGACGCAGCTGCGCATCGACGGAGCGATTTACCGCTTTAACGCGCGCGGCTACATGGTGACCGGATGGGTGCACGAGGACGGAGAGTGGTTCTACTACGGGCCCTCTGGTGGACAGGCCTCCGGGTGGGTTCGCGTAAACGGCACGTGGTACTACCTGGATCCCCTGACCGGCGCGATGGCGAGCGGATGGACGAAGGTGCGGGGTACCTGGTACTACCTGTCATCCTCGGGTGCGATGCGCACCGGCTGGGTGCGTGATGGATCCTCGTGGTACTACCTGACCTCCTCGGGGTCCCTGGCCACCGGCTGGCAGCGCGTGGGCTCCAGCTGGTACTACCTCTCGCCTGACGGTGGCGCAATGGTGACCGGCTGGCTCAAGGACGGTGGCTCCTGGTTCTACCTGTCCTCCTCCGGGGCGATGGTGACCGGGGCGCGCTGGATCGACGGCACGCGCTACGTGTTCGACGACGAGGGGCGCCTCCAGGAGTAGGCGTCACGAGGCCGGGGTTTCCTCCCGGCTGAACGCGCAGGGGCCGCGCACCTGTTCGGTGCGCGGCCCCTCGTGTGTGTCCCGCCCGCGCGGGGAGAGAAGTCGTGGGAGTCCCGTTCCTTTGGGACCTATTCGTGCATACACTGATATGTGTGCGAATGGGTGGCTTTGCTGGTAACGCGAGCGGTGCTCGCAGAAGTTGGTTTAAGGAGGTAACGATGGCGACGTATACGTCAGCTGATGGGGCGACGTTCACTGATGAGGATCTGGAGCGTTGGGGGAATGAGGCCGAGAACGGTGTTCCCTACGACGGGAAGCATCTCGGTTCGTCTGCGGTCGGCCGCCCGATTAGCGTCGGCGTTGGCGCTAAGCCGTTCACCCTCCGTCTTGATCGTTCTCGCCGTGCCAAGCTTGCCGAGGCGGCACATGAGTGATCGTCTCATTCGCGATAATCCTGTCAGCGATGAGCAGATTCAGGCGTGGGCTGATGAGGCTGAGCGTGGCTACGACCTGACCAAGCTGGCGTCCCCGCTCCCGGGCCGTCCCCTAGTGGGGAACGGCCCGGGCGTAGGCCTCACGGTGCGGTCGGACGAGCAGCCCCTCGACGCGATGATGCAATGCGCTTCCTCGGAAGGGGAATGACAGTCATCCTGACGCGATACGTGCAGCGGTGCGAATAGGCGATCCGTTACCCCTTGCTCGCGGACGTGAAGCCCGCCTTCTCGGGGGTCGTGCCCAGGCGCATTGGGTGGGTTAGTGGCCTTGTTTTTCTTCCCAGGTGTCGGTGTTGTTGATGACGAGGTGGGACAGGCCCATACCCATTGACACCGCCGCTACCGCGACACTCGTTCCGCTAGCTTCGGCCTCAAAAAGTGAAAAATCAAAGGGCTCGTCGGCCGCATTCACACCTGACGACAGCAGTGTCATCGTCAGAACCGTGCTGGTCAGCAGTGAAGCGGCGAGTCGTTCAGGGTTATTGACGAACATCAGGATTCTTCGAACCTCCTTGGATGGCAATCCACCTACCATCTTGCCATGTCATCAGAAGCGCAAATACTAGTGATTGTTCCCCTGTAGAAGAAATAACTCTCTGGCCTTTGCAACTCGTGCCATCTGATGTCGTGGTGAGAAGGACGACGAGCACTGAATTGGGCGGCACATCATTGCCATTAGGACGTTGCGGCTCGACGCGCAGAACATGATTAACACTTATTCGACTATCGTATGTCCAGCCGTCGGAGTACATGGAATTTATGTCAGATATAAACTTGTTTCGAAAGCTGTCATTAGGGTCCGACACGTTCTCAAAGGGTTGTGTGTCTCCGGTGTTCCATGCGTAGGCGAGCGTGTCGAGGAGGTATTCGGCGGCGAGTTCTGCTCCTCTTTCTGTGTTTTCTTTGGCTTCTTCGGGTAGTTCGGGTTTGGTGTAGGTGGATGCGGCGTGTTCGGCTGGGCGCACGAGGACGCCGTCGGGTCCGATTTCGTAGCCGCCCGACATGGCTGGCTCACTCGATACGGACGGTGAAGGCCGAGCAGCGGGGGTAGTCGTTGCTGCGATGGTGGGTTGTTCTCCCCAGGCGTGCCACCAGCCGTAAGCGACACCGTTTATGTAGAGCGAGTAGGATCCGCCGATGAACAAGAAGACGACGGCGACCCGGATTCCCCAGTCGATGGCGTCGGCGTCCATCCATGCACGAAAGCGCGCCTTCGCTCCCTTGGGCCGGTTGCGCTTCACGTCAGCCCGATAATCGGCCCATCTCTCGCGCAGCGTGTACTTACGTGGGGTGGACTCGCGACGGAACTGCTCCTCGTCCTCCTCGGTCACGGGGCGCTCGGTGAGGGGTGGGACCATCATGGCGTGTGCTCCTTTGCTCGCCTAGACCGTGTGTGGGTTGTGTTTGGGTGGCTGGGGTTAGTGGCCTTGTTTTTCTTCCCAGGTGTCGGTGTTGTTGATGACGAGGTGGGACAGGGGGAACTTGCCGGTGGTCTCGGTGGTGGTGACCAGGCCGTTGATGGTCTGGGTCTCCCCAGTGAAGGGATTGGTGGCTGTTCCGCTCCACGTGGTGGTCAGCGTGATCTCGCGGTCTTCGTGGGGGTAGGGGCCATCGAGCATGGAACGCCACCCCTGTGGGGGCGTGTAGTAGTGGCGGATGAGGCGTGGGTCGTTGTTGGGGTCGATGCCCTCTTCCCATGCCAATCCCGGTGATGTTGTGATCGTGTTGGGGGTGCCGTCGCCCCAGTTCCATTCGTATTTCATCGCTGTGAACGTCACCGTGACTTCGCGGCCAAACAGCGTGACCGTATGGGTTTGGGTGGGGTTGGTGACGTTGACGATGGTGGGGATGTGCTTGTTCGTGTAGGAGACCCTGGGGGGAAGTTTGTGGATGCCAGCCCCATCGGCTCGAACAGTCGCAGCGGCGCGACGCAGAATCGTCCGTGTTGATGGGGGAGTAGACGGCGTTGCATCGCTTGGAGGGGGATCATCGCATCGCACATAGGTTGGAGCCAAGTGATGACCAGATTTGTAGGACACGGGGTGTTCACAGTGGTAGCCAAAAGTAAAGTCGTAAATAGCCCTCGGCGGCTCCGGCGTACCTTCCGGGAGCGGTGTCACCTCGCTCGACGGCGGCTGATATGAGCCTTCGTCGCCGCCAGGCGTATTTTGTGGCGTTGAATCAACTCCCTCCATGGTTCCTCCGAGTGTTGCACGGTCGTCCTCGGCGTTTGCATCAAAATTGTTATCCCATGGTATATCGGCGTGAGCCGAGGAAGATGTAAGAGTGAGTATGACGCCAAACAGGATGTAGAATGCTACTCTGTTCACTCTCTTAATTCTGCGCATGATCGGCATCCACTCTTCCTTGGGTTTCCATCCACCGCCCGTTACTCCAAGACATAATGAATGACATTGTTGAACCGTATTCTTCCGTGTTGTCCTTAGTCCTAAGACCGTAACACTTAACTCCGTCTCTGGAGGAAATGTGAAAGGTTACTCGGATTGAGTTTTCGGGTACGTCTGCACCGTTGGCGGCTATAGGTCCAACTGAAATAACTTGATCAACAACAGATGATGTTTCGTAGGACCATCCGTTCGTATATAGGTCGTCAATATTGCTAATGTACGTCGAAGCAAACTTCGATGTCGGTGCTGACATGTCTGCCAGAGGTTGTGTGTCTCCGGTGTTCCAAGCGTAGACAATGAGGTCAAGGTAGTGCCTCGCCGCTGCTTCAGCCCCTTGCTCGGTGTTTTCCTTGGCTTCTTCTGGTAGTTCGGGTTTGGTGTAGGTCGAGGCCGCGTGCTCGGCAGGGCGCACCAACACGCCGTCGGGTCCGATCTCGTAGCCGCCGGACATGGCGGGTTCGCTCGATGCGGACGGCGAAGGATGAGGAGCGGGGGTAGTCGTCGCCGCAACGGTGGGTTTCTCACCCCAGGCGTGCCACCAGCCGTAAGCAACACCGTTGATGTAGAGCGAGTAGGATCCGCCGATGAATAGGAAGACGACGGCGACGCGGATCCCCCAGTCCACGGCGTCGGCGTCCATCCACGCCCGAAACCGGGCCTTGGCTCCCTTGGGCCGGTTGCGCTTCACATCAGCCCGATAATCACTCCACCGCTCCCACAGCGTGTACTTGCGTGGGGTGGACTCGCGGCGGAACTGCTCCTCGTCCTCCTCGGTCACGGGACGTTCAGATAGGGGTGGGACCATCATGGCGTGTGCTCCTTTGCTCGCCTAGACCGTGTGTGGGTTGTGTTTGGGTGGCTGGGGTTAGTGGCCTTGTTTTTCTTCCCAGGTGTCGGTGTTGTTGATGACGAGGTGGGACAGGGGGAACTTGCCGGTGGTCTCGGTGGTGGTGACCAGGCCGTTGATGGTCTGGGTCTCCCCAGTGAAGGGATTGGTGGCTGTTCCGCTCCACGTGGTGGTCAGCGTGATCTCGCGGTCTTCGTGGGGGTAGGGGCCATCGAGCATGGAACGCCAGCCTTGAGGCGGGGTGTAGTAGTGGCGGATGAGGCGTGGGTCGTTGTTGGGGTCGATGCCTTCCTCCCATGCCAATCCCGGCGATGTTGTGATCGTGTTGGGGGTTCCGTCTCCCCAGTTCCATTCGTATCTCGTGGCGGTCAGGGTGATGGTGATCTCGCGGCCGAACAGTGTGGTCGTGTGGGTTTGGGTGGGGTTGGTGACGTTGACGATGGTGGGGATGTGTTTGTTCGTGTAGGACACCCTGGGGGGAAGTTTGTGGATTCCGGCGTCGTTGGCGTGGATGGTGGCAGCAGCACTGCGCAGAATGCTCAGAGTCGAGGGAGGCTCTGACCACGTTTCGTCGGAAGGTAGGAGATCGCCACACCTCCAGACAACCGGCAAGATGTAAACGTCCGTCCTGTAGGATAGTGGGTGCTCACAATAGTCGCTCAGTGCAAAACCTGGGCGCGCATTCTGTCGCTTAGGATCACTGGTGGGCTGGTGATTGTTGTTGCTTGAATGGGGCTGATAAATGCCTCCTTTGGTGGCAGGACTGCTGTTAGTCTCTTTTTCCCAGGCCTCAGTGTCGATGTCTCGGCCATTTCCGTTCGCGTCAAAACCTGAGTTTGGTGCGAGAGCTGTCGAGGGAGGGGTACTGTATATCAGTACAATGAATAATGTCGTACAACAGGCAAGGAAAATACGAAACCTATTCTTCATCATGATCTTTGGCGCTCCCTTGTACCTCGGTCCAACGACCATCGGTCCAGGTCATGAATAAGGAGATCGTGGAGCTGTGTTCAGTGTCGTCTACAGTGATACTTTGCCCCTTACATCTTGTTCCGTAGTTGGCGTTAACTCGAAAACGGACACCTATGGTGTTAGGTGGAATCGCTCCTCCCTGTGTGGGAACCGCTTCCAGGCGGAGTACCTCTTGCACTGTTGCGGTGTTCCCAAACGACCAACCATTTGTATACATCTCTTTGGTATTGGCAATGTGGCCCGTGGCGAAATTTGATGACGGGTCAGACATATCAACGAGCGGTTGTGTGTCTCCTGAGTTCCACGCATAGACAATGAGGTCAAGGTAGTGCCTCGCCGCTGCTTCGGCACCTTTCTCGGTGTTTTCTTTGGCTTCGTCGGGTAGTTCTGGTTTGGTGTAGGTGGAGGCCGCGTGTTCGGCGGGGCGCACCAACACGCCGTCGGGTCCGATTTCGTAGCCGCCGGACATGGCGGGTTCGCTCGATGCGGACGGCGAAGGCCGAGCAGCGGGGGTAGTCGTCGCAGCGATGGTGGGCTTTTCGCCCCAGGCGTGCCACCAGCCGTAAGCGACACCGTTGATGTACAGGGAGTAGGATCCGCCGATGAACAAGAACACGATGGCGACGCGGATTCCCCAGTCGACGGCGTCGGCGTCCATCCACGCGCGAAGACGGGCCTTCGCTCCCTTGGGTCGGTTGCGTTTCACGTCGGCCCGATGATCGGCCCATCTCTCGCGCAGCGTGTACTTACGCGGGGTGGACTCGCGGCGGAACTGCTCCTCGTCCTCCTCGGTGACGGGGCGTTCGGTGAGGGGTGGGACCATCATGACGTATACACCTCTCCTGTGAGGTCTCCTCCTGGGCGCTTCCGACGCTGGAAGCACATCCTGTTCCTGTCAGATTACGCGCAGAAACGACACGAAACACCAAGAATATGCGGTAAGCACCATGGCACGTTGTCCCACCCAACCCGCACGAACGTGCACGCCGCCACCCAACCCCGCCCCGACCTCGTCAAACAACAAACAGACACGCACTGGCGACCAACGGGGCCGCTGTCAAGGCCGACCATCAAACGGACACGACACCGACGGTAGGCGGGGACGTGGAGAACTCGCGCTGAGAGGCAAGAGCCGTCGAAGACGCCGCGAGAGGCATGGCACGGGGGCCGCGCACTGAAGATGTGCGCGGCCCTCGTCAGCAAGAAGCACCCCACAGAAAGGCACAGAAAAAGGAAACCTATCGACGATCCGCAGCCACAAACCCCGCCTTCTCGGGCGTCGTGCCCAGGCGCGCGGCGATGAGCTCCTTGTCCTCCTCGGAGGCGAGGTCACGGACCCACGAGGCGTAGGTGGCCTCGTCGGCGTGGACCTCCTGCGTGAGCGGGTTGCGCCGCTTGGAGACGATCGTGCGCACGTGCGCGGCGAACACCCACACGTTGGCCACCAGGGCGGCCGCCGAGAGGATGAGCATCGCCCAGGGGTTGTGAGCGCTGCGGTGGGCGAACATCGAATCGTGCATGAAGTGCGGGAATGTGAGCACGACTCCCGACCACAGCGTGAGCGTGTACGCGCGATACTGGATCCACGCGCCGCGCCCGAACTTCATGAGCGCCGGGATCGTGCACGCAGCCAGCAGTGCCACGCCCGAGTACCACGCCCGGTCCGCCAGGCAGTTGTACACGTAGGCGAGGTTCCACAGGTCGTAGGCGATAATCCACCCGATCGTCAGGTCACCCCAGATGAGGGCGCGCTCCTTGCCCTTGGACACGAAGATCCCGACCCACCCGGAGATCGCGAGCAGGTTCAAGATGCCCGCGATGCCGTTCATGATGTTCCACGGCCCGCCCCACGTGACCATCCCCTGCGAGGGATCCACCCCGTGAATCCCGTAGCACTGGAAGTCGCGCACCACGGCCTCGGCGATGTTGATCGCGAGGATCGCGGGCGGGATGATCAGGTACCAGCGGTTGTAGCGCAGTTTTGGGAAGACCTGCAGGGCGACGAGGCACAGGGACCCCGCCAGCGCCGAGTACTGTTTCACGATCGGGAACCAGCCCGCCGAGGCCGTCCCCGCCGTCGAGTGCGGCCACCAGAAGATCGTCAGGGCGATGGGCACGACCACGAAGAGCGCGAGGACCACCCACATGTTGCGCTGTGCCAGCCACGCCGCGCCCGCGAGGAGCGCGATGACGAGGAGGAGCATCGCGTAGTCCCACCACTGGCCGACCTCGAAGAAGAAGAGCGTCGGGTAGTCCGGGGGAGTGACGGCGCCCATCAGCGCTGCTCCTTCCCCCAATTGGGCAGGTAGGTGCGCTCCATCTTCTGGCGGATCTGCTCCTCCCAGGAGAAGGCGGGCTCACGCCAGCCGTCGAAGTAGGAGGCGTCGACCTCGCTCGCCCACGGGCTGTCCGCGCCCGTCGGCGGCCACGACGGGTCGTCGGTGACGGGCGGGCGGATCTCGGCGACGGCCGGGGCGGAGCGTCCGTAGCGGAACCACTGGGTGTAGGTCTCCTCGAAGAGGGGAGTGCCGTCGTAGCGCCCGGCGGGCGTGCCCGAGTTGAAGAAGCGCCCGCCCAGCATGCCGCGCATGAAGCGGCCCGTCAGGTGCTGCTTCTTCTTGAACTCGAGGACGCGCTTGACGTAGAGGTTTTGCAGGTGGGTCATGCATCCGCCGATGAACTCGATGTTGATCCAGTTCAGGGCTTTCATGGCGGGGGAGGCGGGCTCGTAGCCGATGCGCCAGTGGTTGATGAGGCGCGTGCGCCCGCCCGACAGGGGCACCATGTAGAAGCACCAGGCGGCGGCGAAGTTCGTCATCCCGGGGAAGCGGAACGCGTAGGAGCCGGGTGCCTTGGGCGGGTTCTTCGTGTCGACCCACTGGACCATGTACTTGCCGGGCACGACGTCCGCCCACTCCATCGACATGCCGTGGAAGTCGAAGGCCGCGATGTCGCCGGGCACCATCGAGTCGGGCTGCTGGAACTCCTCCTGGATCTCGTAGGAGTTGAAGAAGGGCAGGCGCGCGAAGACGCGCTCGAGGAACTCCGAGGAGAAGGACCCGGACTTTTCCGCGCCGATCTGCTTGAAGAGGCGCCACACCGCGTAGGCGGGCGCGTCGATCGTGATCGCGTAGGTCGAGGAGTAGCCGTTGTCGTAGTTGGCGTCGATGAGGTCGTCGCCCGGGTAGTGCCAGGCCTGCTCCTCGGGCGTGGCCTTGCCGCTCAGCTGGCTGAAGGCGTACATGCCGCCCAGGAGCGCGGCGGTTCCGGCGAGGCTGGCGGCGCAGAGGGTACGACGGGATCGGGGGGTGCGTGTCATGAGTCCTCCTCCTTGAGGAAATTGACGAGGGGCGCTCCCGCTGGTTGGGACCTTGGGGGAGCCCCGGCGCGTTATGGGATTCCACGGTGAACCCCGCACACTAGGTTAGTGTTTGGGACTATGATAGCCGACAACTATTAGCCCGGTTGCACATTCAAAGGAGAATGCCGTGGACTCGCTCTTCCTGTGGGAGATGGGAACTCCCAAGGCATCTCTCATCTGGCTGCTGGTGCTCGCCGCCCAGATCGTCGTCGCGGAGATTAATCGCCGGTGGAACTGGACGATCTTTGCCGTGTGGACCGTGGGCGGCATCGTCCTCATGCCCTACGCGTGGATTCACGGGACGCCGATGGTGGGATGGTTCCCGTTCGGCAAGTACGCGATCATGATCCTGACCGCCACCATGACGGGCACGGTGCTGGTGTACGCGAAGCGCAACCCGGTCAAGGCGCACAAGTACGCGATCTGGCTGGGCGTGGCCCTGTGGATCGGCCTGGCCGTCAACATCATGGAGGCGAACATCCGCGACCTGACGATCTGGTTCAACGCGGATTCGTACTACGCGTGCGGCGCCGACTGGCAGTGCCTGAAGGGCGTCAACGACGCGCACACGATCGACATGATCGCCGGCCTGCCCGAGGCTAGGGGAGTGACCGCCGAGCTGCACTCGGCGCAGTGGTACCAGGAGGTCGCAGCCAACCTGGCCGCCCGCCACGTCGGCATCGACCCGGAGACGGGCTTCCGCACGATCGGCGGCTACTGGAACCTCCTGTCCGCCGCCGCCGGCCTGCTCAACATCATCACGATCACGGGCCTGGGCAAGATCATCGTGACCTCGCCCGGCAAGCGCTCCGTGCGAGGCCTCATCTGGGTGGACATGGTGTGGCCGTGGGTGATCGCCTACGACCTGTGGAACCACGCATTCTTGTACAACTCCCTGGCCGACTACACGTGGTACTGCACGCTTGCCCTGCTGCTCGCCTGCACGATCCCCGCGTTCACGTGGGCGAAAGGCCAGTGGATCTGGTTCCGCTGCTTCACCCTGGTCTTCTGGATCTCCATGAACACCCTCCTGCCCGAGGTCTTGGTCCCTCCCTCGGACATCTTCAACTTTGCGACCATGGACCCGCGCGCGAACATCGCGTGTGCGGCCCTGGCGCTCGCGGCCAACGTCGCGCTGTTCGCCTACTGGCTGTACAAGATCGTGGTGTACAAGAGGAATCCGATCACGGGCGTCCTGTACTGCGAGCTGTCCGAGTTCCGCACCATCGTGCGCGAACACTGCGATGACAAGGACAAGTACTTCCTCGTCGATCGCATCCCCGAGACTCCCGAGGAGCTCGGCTTCGAGCCCAACTCGCCCACTCCGCCGCTTGATGGGTATCGAGCCTGGATGCCCTGGTGGAAGGGAGCGGATAGGCGGCACCCGTCGAAGAGGGAGGCTGGTTCGCGCTCGTAGATAGCGTTCGCGTTCATCGTTGACGAGGCCTCCCCGCGTTGTGGCGGGGAGGCCTCGTTGTGTGCGTACAAGTTCGGCGCTGGGAATGTCTCGAAAAAAGCTCGTGAAGCGCCGTATTGTAATGCGCCGCATGGCGCTCGCTGTCTTTCGGTGCTGGTCCTTATGATGCTGCTCGAGCCACGTGCCAAGCAGTCATAATGCGCCTTATGGCGCTCTGAGCATCGGGAGACGTGTTCATAGGAGCTACTGCTCCTCACGCCCCAGCATGCAGGCGTCCGCTGATCTAGCGGGGAGCGTGTCCCTGGAACAAAACAGTAGTCATGCGCCGCCTGGGGGCCTCAACACGATCCAACAGGCGCTTCTTAGGGTGGTGCCGGGCTATGCGCAGTCCTGCTTGATTCCCTGGCCTTATAAACCCCGTCAGTGCAAGCGAGACGGGCGATCTCATGGTACCCCATCAAAAGGGCAACTCCCAACAAAGTGAGTGATACGCGACTGAGACAAGCCGGCATCCGCCTTACCATGATCAAAGCGCACTCCTCAATAACAAGCATCTGACGAGACCCCACAACCGATCTGACGAAACCAACATCACGACACTAAAAACTGCACCCATCACACCCCTATTGTTTTCGGATCAACTTGTTAGAGAGGCGTTAATTAGATCCCAAACTCGTTTGAGCACAGGGTCCTGTTGAACCGGGTCAAGTTGCTTACCGGCATCTTCAATCCCGTGGGCCAGGAGTAGAAGTGTGAAGCCACGAGGGTCGCCAATAAGGTTGAAATCGTCAAGAATCTGGTCGTAAGGGACTGACAGAGGCGTGAGATTCAATCCAACCGCGACCATCGCAGCGATCTGTGCACGGTCTTGAGCTGTTCTAGCGCGTTTACGCTGCGGGTTTGAAGTGAATTGTCGGACGATTAAGGCCACGTGTCCTTTAGGAAGGTTCTTTCGTCCGATTGCGTGAAGGGCTGCCATCACTTGGCTCTCAGGAGTATTTGCGTTATGTTGAACCCATAGTGAAACTTTTGTAGTGTCGTTATGGACATTGGCTGCAATGTCGATTGCTGTCTTGAGTGCTATTTCAAGTTCTCCGAGGAGAGCCTCAATGAGTTCAGATTGTGATGGCGTCTTGCCTTTGCATTTCACGCCAGCTCGCCAAGCACTAGCCTGTTTCTTTCGAGTAGAATTCGCGTGTTGCCCATCGTGCCGTTGAGCACTGAGTAGCTCATCAAACTCCCTAAGTGTTTTCTTCTGTGCTTTAGTGCCTATTCCGCTCAAGAAGTCAAGATCGTGCATCAACTGTTCGTGATACCACTTCCAGATTACGGTGACTATTTCCGTAAACCGCGCATCTTTATTCTTAAGTGTATCTTCTGGAATATTGGGACATCCCGCTCCTACGATTAGGCGCTTGTGTCGGCTCAGATCTTCAGATGCTTTGATAATGCGAGTCTGGATCATGATTGTTTCCTCGCTGCGGAACGTGGACGTATTGGGTCGGCGATAGGGCCACGATAGTTAAAGCCAATATGAAACTCTGGAAGAATTTCGCCGTTCGAACGGTAATGCTCAGATGAAAAGTGTAGGGGTACGAAATCAATTTCAGCCCTTAGCTGATCGACCCAGACCCTACCCTTGCGTCCGTCTGCCGATGCCCATGCAACCCGTCCTGTGTACTTGGTTGGATTACCGTTTGAATTGCTCGCAAGGTATGTCAAGTGGACTCGTCTGCTTACATCAAGGCCTAGAGAACCCAATTCTCTGAACTCTGTCTGGCATCTATTTATAAAACCCATGTGGAACAGTGCTAGCCCCCTTAGGAAGCTGATACGGTATTGGTCAAATGTTGCAGCACCGCGAAGTGAATCGAGTAAATCAAGGCACTCCTTCCAATCTTCCTGTGTGAACGCTACGGTATTTCGCTCGCCTCGTAAGGGATATTTGCCAGTCTGATCTTGCCAGTAGAGGTCAAGGATAAGGCGCGCACACTTCCAGTCGTCCCGGACATTAGTCGGTGCTTCGAGCAGTATGCTCAGAGCACTTTTTATCGTCTCATGATTGTTTCCTTTATCTAGTGCGTGCCTTGCGAGGAGGTAAGTTGCGGAGGGATCATCAATGGATTTTAATTGGTCCACGAAGCTCTGCTCCTGGTCCGTTTCACCTAGGAGTCGAGCGATCTCCGCTTGACGGTCAGTGTATTTCGCACGTTGACCTGGTGAAAGATCGTCGGGATCAATGGAATCAAGTGAAGCCCTGGCGTCGGCCAGAAGTTTGAACCGTACTTGTGGAGTTAGAAGGCCGGATGGCACAGTGTCCTTAGCTACCCAAGCAAGCACATCAACAGGGTAAATGTTTTCAGGGTCTATTGCGCGCGCACGCATGACAGTGTCAAGGAGTCGGGAAAGGATCGGTTCGATCAACCCTACGGGAGATGGATTGTCTTGAGCGACTAGCTCGTAAATCTGTGATCCAAGCGAAGATGCTAATTCAACGTAAAGATTGAGACGCGTGCGTGGTGCGATGTTGTCATCTTCTTCTAGTGTTCGCTGTAGCAGATCCTCTGAATTGCGAAGGCAGGCTAGACGTTTTTCACGGGTGTTTTCTCTGTCGCGTTGTGACCACTTAATGAACTCTCGCATGAGATTTACTTCTAGCAGTACGAGCCGGGGGTGCGACATACCGCTCTGCTGACGTTGGTCGGCAAAGGCATCCGCCAGTTCTCCGTACCAGCGGCAGTAGCGGCCATGCTCTGGGCTTTGTGGCCCAATATGTTCCATCAGGTCGACGATGAATTGAACTTCGCCGCCAGAGGTGCGCCTTCCAAACTGAGGCTGTATGTAGCGAATTAACGATGAAATTACATCGATTTCGGTTAGATCTGTCAGATTCTCTTTTGAAAGAAGCTCAGCTTCGAGGCGCGTGCGGACACCAAGGAATTGATTTCCACTGGCGTCTTCTGTCCATCTGAAAATATCGAATTGACGTACAAAGTCGACGATTGCTTGCGAGCCTTGGCGCCCAACGACACGTAGTGCCAATTCAAGGGGTACGACAAGGCTACGTCGACCAGCGGTGAGCAGCATAGCGCTTAACTGTTCCGAAGTACTTCGCTCTGCGACGGGAAGAGCTGCTAGATCTTCCGGTGAATGATCAGCTGGAGCCAGTGTGTCGATGTGAAAGCCCGATGCGATGAGCGCAGCTGCAATCGCTGTCATGCGCGCGTCTGTTTCTGGTTGTTTATGCTCGCGTGAAAGGGACTCCATGCCGGATTCGGCTGCCCGCATTTCGAGGGCGAGTCCACGGCGCAGACCCGACTCCGTTTCGGGAATAGCCCGGTAGAGCATTGCAAGGATGGAGGAGTCTGCTTTAGCGTTGAGTGCAGGAAGGTTGATTCCGTATGATTTCAGCCAAGGCGTATAAGCGTTAATCTCTTCTTTGTCGAGTTGGATTGGAGCGGTAATGAAGTGTTGCGCTTCGCCTGAACGACTGAGATACGCGCTTCCGATGATGAGCACGCGTTGTCCACGCGCCCGAAGTTGTCTGTGCAGTGCAAAGTAGTCATCGGCATTGACCATCCCATCCCAGATAAGAACAGTCTTGAGCCCAGTCGCCCCTTCAACCCACAGGTTGTAAGCCTCAATCTCAGATGCATTTGGGCGATCATGACGTCTTGCTTGGTGGAGTACCGCAGCCTTCCCGGACCTTGCGAGCATCTGTGCAAGCCAGGTAAGGGCAAGGCTCTTGCCTGTCGCAGTTTGCCCCTGGAGAATGATTGGAGCAATGTCATCCGGATCGTTGAGTGCTGCCTCAACTTTTTTGAGGAGCAGTTTTTCATATGTTCGGGGTAGCTTCATTCCAGATGCTATTGCCCGCCAAGGAGGTGCACCTTCTGAAGAACCGAGGAAAGTTCGGAATCGTCGGTATGTTAGCGCTGTGGTAGCGTGTTCAAAAGGCTGAAGGAGATCGAGATCAACTGGTCGTGCGGTCCCGATAATTCGGTTCCATATTGCGACATCAATTGGAACAAAACTATTGCCTACGGGGATTAAGTGTGAACCAGCAGTACTGCTGGCTGCGAAATCCTGCAAAAGTCCTGACTGGATTCCGGCTTCAAGGAATTCGTTCAGAGTCTCGATGTGCGGTGTGACGAGTTTTCTGCTGATCAGAGTGGCTATGAAAGAGTTTTCTATTGTGTCAGCCGTTGCTGAGAAAAGGTGTAACTGACCTGGGCCGAGACGATTTGCGAAATTGTATAGGTCTTGCGCTGATAGCCAGTCGTATAAAGACCAATCCTCGATGAAGACAGTGCCTTTTGGGGTGATTAGCTTGGGGTCGAGTGTCTCTGAAGCCTTTTGTTTCCATTCGACCCATTCAATTTCATTAGTAGGCGGACGTTCGTCGTTGGGAAGGCTGAGTCCGCCGAACAAGTAGCGGAGTTGGAGTTCTGTAGTCGATCTTGAACTACGCGTATCTCTTGAAGCAGTCGGAACTACGCGTCGCCAATCGGCTTCGAGGCATGTGCTTAGCGTACTGTCAATTTGTGTTGTAAAGACGGTATTCCATGGTATTTCAGCGATTTGCGTAAAGTGTGAAGGGGGTTGGAATTGCTGTGCCAGCTGATCGTATTTCTCCAGGTCTCTTCTGGGGTCCTCGGTCATGCTGTTTGCGGCTGCTGTCCTGAGTTCTTCGGGGAAAAACCATGTGGAGTCGCTCGGAGGGGCGGTGAGGCTGTGGACCTCTTGGCTTTGTCCGAGGATTAAGAACCTTGGGCCCATGTTTAGGCGTGCGAACAGCTCTCGATCTTTCAGTATCAAGCTACTTACCCTCCCTTGGGTGAATTATGTGCGTTTCTATTGTATTGGATGGTGGTGTATCTGAATGGCAGCTAGTGGCGGATGGGTGATCGGTGGTGGTATGTGCGCCTTCGAGTCTTTGGTTCTTTCGTTCATGTGCCGGAGTGTTCATTGCCTGTGTGTTGGCAACGGCGCCTCCCATCACTCGCGTGTGACTGTCATCTCTGACCGTAACACAGCTGTTTGGATAGGTCATGCGAAACTGTCAAGATGTCTATCGAATTAAAAAATACAAGATAAATAGCGGAGGTTCCTTGTTCTGACAATCAAATTAATCGCTCGGTATTTTTCAACTCTTCAAACTGTATAATTGATTGGTGGGTTGATTCTGGTTGGTCGATGGAGGTTGTGTGGAGAGTGGGTGGGGGAGAGGGGGTGGGTGCTGCTCGTGCGCTAACCCCTCCATTTCTTCACCAAAAGGTCAAGAATTCTTAAATTGCGAAACGCGCTATGAGGTTAGTGACAAACCTTGAGACGATGGAGCAATGGCGTGCCGTCCGGAAAGCCCCGGAGACGCGTCCCCATCCGTACAGAAACGAGGAACTCTGATGCATCAACGCACATGGAAGGCCCTCATCGCGGGAGGCTTAGACGCTTCCATCCACACCCAACGATGAAGAGCCGGATATGGGAGGACAGTAGGCTGTGTCAAGCAGGTGGCGATGCCTATATGGCACATGGTCACGGTTTGGGTGTTTATGTTTTGGCATGTGGTGATTGCGCCAGAATTATGCATGTAATTATTTGGCTTGTATTTCGGCATAAAAGCTTGTATGTGGGTGACTTGCCCCTGTGATTTGTGTGTATTGACAAACCTGTGGATCATGGTTACTGCGTGGACGAAGTTGTCCGCGCGCAGTGACAATCGAAAGTCGAGGAACCATGCGCCGCACTATTGCACGCATTGGCCTCGCCGCGGCACTCGCTCTGTCGATGAGCGTGGCCACGGCGACCGCCCCGCCCACCAGCGCCGACGACAACGTCGGCTTGGTCGCGCCCGCCAGATCTAGCGCGGGCCTCATGAACTACGCCATCAACCTCGACCCCTACGCGGGTGAGAGTGAGATGGCCACTGCTATGGACCTGATTCCCACCGTCGGTGGGATCCTCATGACGGACTACCCACAGTTGGGCACCCTTTTCGCCCAAAGTGAGTCGGCCTCGTTCGCGCCCGACCTGGCCGCCGCCCTGGCGAAGGCCGGGGTGAGCGTCCATTCGATTGGGCCGACCCGCGTCGCTGCGGTGCCCGACATCGAGCGGTTCACGAACCCGCTTCCGCCGCCGGATACCGCGCCTGAAGCCGCCGCGCCCGACGCGGATGCCGCCGCCGCGCCCGCGGACGCCCCTGACGCGGATGCCGCCCCGACGATCCCCGGCCCGAACAGTCCCGTTGCCTCGTCCGGCACGAACTGGGGCGCCGAGGCCATGGGCGCCAAGGAAGCGGCCGCCGTCGTCGTGACGCGCGCCCCGGTGACCGTGGGCGTCATCGACACCCGCATTGACGACACACAGCCCGACCTGGTCGGGCGCGTTGATACGAGTCGGTCCGTCTCCTGCGCCGTCAACGGCGTCGCGAGCCCGGTTGAGGGGCCGATGGAGGGCGGACCTGCCCACGGCACGCACACCGCCGGCATCATCGCGGCCAACCACAACGACATCGGCATGGACGGTATCGCGCCGGAGGCGACTCTCGTGTCGATCAAGGCCGTCAACGACAGAGACAAGCTGTACCCCGAGGCCCTCGTGTGCGCCTACGAGTGGGCCACAAGCCACGGGGTGGATATTGTCCACAACTCCTTCCAGATGGACCCGTGGGTCTACTGGAGCCCGACCGATCCCGAGCAGGCCGCCGGCCTGGAGGCCGCTGAGCGCGCCATTCACCACGCCCAGTCGCGCGGGCTCGCGGTGATCGCCGCCGCCGGTGACCGAGGCGTTGACCTCGACCACCCGACGACGGACAGTGACTCGCCGACTGACGCAACCCCCATTCCGAATCGCTCCGTCGAAGGGGCCCGGATGGTGCCCGCCATGGTCAGCGGCGTCGCCACCGTCGCCTCGGTCGGCAAGGCGGACTGGGACGACCACTCGCTGCGCGCAACGCTGACGCGCTCGGAGACGTCGAACTACGGCGCATCCGTCGACTTCGCGGTGCCGGGTGAGTCGATCTACTCGACCTACCCGAGTGGGCGTGTCCCCCAGATCTACGGATCCGCGTCGGGCACTGCCAAGGCCGCCGCACACGTTACGGGTGTCGCGGCCCTCGTGAAGTCGACGCACCCCATGCTGCCCGGCGAGCAGATCATCGACATCATGCGCAAGCAGGCGGCCAGGGACTATGGGCGGCTCGCAGCCCCGGCTGACGGCAAGGAATACCGTGGGTACGGCTTCCCCGATGCTCTGGGCGCTGTGCTGCGTGACCAGGCCCAGCCCATGATTCGTGGCGTCCAGTACCGCGTCGGCGACGGCGAATGGACGGACCTGCCTCGCGCGGTCCTGCCCGCCGAGGTCGTGCAGATGCGCGTGACAGCGCACGCGCCGGTGTCCTACATGAACCTCGCTATTGCGGGCATGACCTCCGTGTCCACCGAGTCGGAAGCGGGATACGTTGCTGAGCCCCTGGACCTGGACGCGGACGAGGTCGACCTGCGTCAGGTGATACCCGACGGCCAGGAGTACGTGACCCTGCGGGCCGTCGTGTACGCCGAAGGCCTCAACTACGACAGGCACGCTGACGACGACGTTAGTGGCGAGATCGCCTTCACGGTCGCGCGCGACCCGAACGCCGTGCCCGACCCGGACCCGGCTCCCGGCCCCGGGGACGACCCCGTCCCCGGCGAGCCCGTCGCCCCCGGCATCATCTCGCCGGACCTGCCGATGCATCAGCTGCCCGCCAACTACGCCGTGAACCTGGCCGCGGGAACGGATGAGGCCACCTTCGAGCGCGCGGTCACCAAGGCCTCGTCCATGGGTGCGCTCGTGCTCGCGCAGTACCCGGCCTTCGGCACGTTCTTCGTCCAGTCGGGCTCGCCCACTTTCGCGGGCGACCTGGGTGTGGAGCTGTCCGACGCGGGTATTTCCTTCCACTCGGTGGGACCCACCCGCCAGGCTCCGGTGCTCGGTAACGAGGCCGTGCTGCCCGTCGAAACCGCCGGAGGACCCGTGGTCGCAAGCGGGGATACCCCTGCCCCGGCCGGGCAGTCGCCGGTGATCGTCGGCGGCGTCTTCCCCGACCCGCCGGGCGATAACCAGTGGCACCTGAAGGCCATCGGCGCGCTGGACGCGCAGGGCGTGGACGTCATGCGCGCGCCCGTCACCGTCGGCGTCATGGCGGACGGCTTAGAGCACACGATTGTGGACATGTACGATCGCGTCGACTTCGACAAGTCTGTGTCCTGCAACGTCAACGGCGTCCCGCTGCGCGCACCCCAGGTGTGGGGCAAGGCGGGCGCGACGCTGGGCACCCAGATGGCCTCCGCGATCGCCGGACGCGGCGTCTCCAGCGGCGTACCCGGCGTGAACCCGACGCTGAGCGTCGCCGCGATCGACGTGGAGTCGCCCATCAACGGGCAGCATTACCCCGAGTACCTCGTGTGCGGCTACGTGTGGGCAGCGGATCATGGCATTTCGGTGACGACCACCTCTTACGCGGCGGACCCGTGGAAGTACTGGATGCCTCACGAACCCAACCAGGCTGCGGGGCGCGAGGCGATGCGGCGCGCCATCGACTACGCGGCGTCCAAGGACGTCATCAACGTCGTGGATGCTGGCTCGGACGGCATTGACTTGGATAATCCGCCGATCAAGGACTCCTCGTCGCCCACCGATGCGTGGGCGCCCTACGAGCGTGACTCGTGGAGCGGCCTGACCATCCCGAGCATGATGGACAACGTCGTACCCGTGTCCAGCCTGCGCCTGGTGGACGGGCAGGACCCGGCGACGGGCATGCTCGAGCCCTCATTCACCGCGAACTGGGGCAAGCAGACGGTCGCGTTCGCATCCCCCGGCGAGAACGTGTACACGTCGCAGACCTGGGACTTTGCGTCGCGGGGTGGTGTTGTGAAGAATTCGTCGATGGCCGCTCCCGTGGCCGCCGGCGTGATCGCGACAATGCGCCAGGTGCACCCCGAAATGGATTCTTCTCAGATTCTCGAGCTGGCTCGCAAGCAGGCTGGCGCTCCCGCGAATTGGGATCGCCTGTCCGCTCCCGAGGGCGAGCGCGAGTACCGGGGAGCGGGCCTGCTCAGCGCCTCGGACGCGGTGCTGAAGGACCAGGCTCGGCCCGTCGTCGGGGACGTCGAGTTCTCGGCCGACGGTTCGACGTGGGCGCCTCTGGCCGGGCAGAGCCTGTCCGGGCGCGTGTCCCTGAGTGTGACCGTGACCGGGCCCGTCACCTCGGCACGGTTGCTTGTCGGCGGCAAGGAGGTCGCGACCGGGCAGGGGAGCGGTGAGTTCTCCGGATCCGGCGTGACGTTGCGGGCCGACGGCGTGGACCTGTCGCAGGCCGTTGCCGGTGGTTCCGGTGTTGGTGCCGCGTCCGTGACCGTTGAGGCGTTCGGGCGTAACTCCGATTCTCGCGCCGACGACGACGTCACCGTGTCCACCGCGTTCACGGTTGTGTCGGGGGCCGGTTCGGGTTCCGGTTCTGACGCCTCTGGCGTGGCCGAGGCCGGGGCCGGGCGCTGGATCACCAGTAGCCGGGGCACGTGGTGGCGTTACGACGATGGGACCTACCCGCGGAACGTGCGCCTGCGCATCGACGGGAAGGTGTATCGCTTCGATGCGCGCGGCTACGTGGTGACCGGCTGGTCCCGCGTGGACGGCAAGTGGTCCTACTACGGAGCCGACGGGGCGCAAGCCTTTGGCTGGACGAAGATCCGCGGCACCTGGTACTACCTGGATCCTTCCACGGGCGTGGTGCACACCGGCTGGCTCAAGGACGGTGACCATTGGTACTACCTGACGCGCTCGGGGGCCATGGTGACGGGCGTGCGCTGGATTGACGGCACACGCTACGTGTTCGACGCCGCGGGCCGGCTGCTGACGTAGGTGTCGGTAGCCTGACGGATTCCGGGTGAGACAAAACGGGGCCGCGCACGAAAACTCGTGCGCGGCCCCGTTGCTATGCGCCCTGTGACGCTCGGTGCTTTCTGGCTCCGAGGGGGTGCGTGCTGTTCGGCGCGTGTTGTCTCGTGTCTGAATGCACCTGATGGCGCTCGGTGCTTTCTGACTTTACGACGCCTCCTACGCCAAGCAGCAGACGATCCGCGTCTTAATGCACCTTTTGGCGCTCGGTGCTTTCTAACCGACATCTCGTACAAGGTCGGTGAGCTGACCATGTATGAGTCTTAATGCACCTTTTGGCGCTCGGTGCTTTCTGACCCGCAGTCTACGAAATCGCAGAAGAGATGAGCGAATTCCTGTCTTAATGCACCTTTTGGCGCTCGGTGCTTTCTGACACGAAGAAGCAGTCGCTGAAGAAGTGGGAGATCGAGTCTTAATGCACCTTTTGGTGCTCGGTGCTTTCTGACCCGTTGGGTATGCCGTATATGACGGTCCCACTCATACTGTCTTAATGCACCTTTTGGCGCTCGGTGCTTTCTGACTCGACATGAGCGACGATCAGCTCACCCAATTCATCAGTCTTAATGCACCTTTTGGCGCTCGGTGCTTTCTGAATCCGGCTCCCGCTAACGAGTCGCCCGCGACCGGCATTAAGTCTTAATGCCCTTTTTGGCGCTCGGTGCTTTCTGACCACGGAAAGAGGCCTAATCATGGCAAACCCCCGACTCGGTCTTAATGCACCTTTTGGCGCTCGGTGCTTTCTGACCTGCACATGCTGCATTTGCTGTATGGCCTCCAAGGTTTTGTCTTAATGCACCTTTTGACGCTCGGTGCTTTCAGACACTAACAAAGAGGTATCGATCAGTGTCAAGTTGAACCAGGTCTTAATGCACCTTTTGACGCTCGGTGCTTTCTGACGTCAGAACATCGTTGAAGAGAAGACGGCTGAGTTCGCCGCGTCTTAATGCACCTTTGCGCTCGGTGCTTTCTAACCAACGATTTCAAGCGCCGCGGAGTCATCATCACCCCCGTTTTAATGCGCCGTTTGGCGCTCGCCGCTTTCTAACACCCTGGACGGCCTGAAGGAAGGCTATCTAGTTCAGCGGTTTTAATGCACCTTTCGGCGCTTGGTGCTTTTTGACTGGATACAGCGATTGGCTTGTCACCGGCGGCGCGTTGAGTCTTAATGCACCTTATGGCGCTCGGTGCTTTCTGACGAAACGATCCGCCTAACATGTGGAAAGCGCGGCGCGTCTTAATACACCTTATGGCGCTCGGTGCTTTCTGACGCTGAGTTCGTGGATGCGGTGGGGTGCGTGTTTCAGAGGTCTTAATGCACCTTTTGGCGCTCGGTGCTTTCTGACCAAGAGCGGGCGTATCAGGAAATGAAGTCGGCTTTCGGTCTTAATGCACCTTTTGGCGCTCGGTGCTTTCTGACTTGAGCTGACGAACACGATCAAGGCTTTCGGCAATGCAGTGTCTTAATGCACCTTTTGGCGCTCGGTGCTTTCTGACACGCCAGGTGGAATACGCGGTGGAAAAGTGGCAGTGCACGTCTTAATGCACCTTTTGGCGCTCGGTGCTTTCTGACCTTGATCGGAGCGGCGGTCGGAGCTTTGGCCTCGCTCGGTCTTAATGCACCTTTTGGCGCTCGGTGCTTTCTGACTTGACGAGGCCACCGGCTTCGTAGTCTACGCCGGAGACACGTCTTAATGCACCTTTTGGCGCTCGGTGCTTTCTGACAACGGACGTAGCAACAAGCTAAGGGGCAAGTCCTGCTGAGTCTTAATGCACGTTTTGGCGCTCGGTGCTTTCTGACAGGCGGGGTTCACCGACCCCGTCATTATCAAGGGCGTCTTAATTCACCTTTTGGCGCTCGGTGCTTTCTGACTCCGCGAAGCGGCGATCGGTCGTCTCCTGGGCTTCGAGTCTTAATTCACCTTTTGGCGCTCGGTGCTTTCTGACCGCAAGATTGGAACCAGATCGCGAACGCGATCCCTGGGTCTTAATGCACCTTTTGGTGCTCGGTGCTTTCTGACTGCTCGGCGTGTCGCACCCTCTGTGGCCAGGGGAGACACCATGTCGGATCGCCAGTGGTCGAAAAAGCACCCCTCCGACCAGCAAGCACGAGGTCAGATTACCAGACTTTTCGTTGCGACTGCTCGCATCGCCGCGGAACGCCTGCGGGGCCGACGCTGTCCCGGAAATCGCCGCCATCGTCGGCGTGTCGCCCCCCATAACGCTTCACACTTGTAGAGTAACCGCAAGGTTGTTGAGTGGAAGGACAGACAATGACGATACTCGCCACGGCCTCGTCCCTGAGAGAAGCGCTCACCCCCGAAGCCCTCACTCGCGCCAGACGCCGACTCCTCACAGCACACCCGGACCCCACCAGAGCGAACACCCCCACGCCGGGAAGCCTCACCGACGAACAACTCCGTGTCCTCGCCGCGAGCGACTGGGTCCCGCCACGCATCGCCGCACTTGACACGAACACTCTCACAACGGCCGACCCCATCACTCGGGCGCTCCTGGCCGAATCGGTGCGCGAAACCCTCGAACGCTGCTTCGCCGCGGAACGCCCCCACGGCACCTACGACGACACGCGCGCAGGACACGACGCATTCAGCAGAGGACTCGTCGACGACTACGACCACGGCAACCACCACCTTGCGCGAGCCACCATCCGCGTCGCCGACCCGGTCCTCGTGACCTGTGCGGGCCTTTCGGCGCTGGACGTGTCCGACGCCGACGCGCCCATTATCGACGAACTCGTCCAGGTGGGGTTGTGCGCAAGTTGTTGACGGTTTGTTTATGCGGCTGTTGCCTGGGCCGCTTGGTGTAGTTCGTATTCGATGGGGGATTTGCCGCCCAGGCTGGTGTGGATGCGGCGGCGGTTGTAGAAGTCTTCGATCCAGGTGGCGACCCCGGTGTAGACCTGGTCGCGGGTGGTGAAGGTACGCCGGTAGTAGTACTCGGTTGTGAGGGTGGCCCAAAAGGATTCGGCCATGGCGTTATCCCAGCACACTCCAGCCCGCCCCATCGACACTCTTCCTTTCACGGCGCGCATGTAGGCGGCCAGCTTCTCGGAGGTGAACTGTGTTCCCCGATCAGCGTGGAGCACGACCCCCGTGGGGAAGGCACCACGGGTGGTAGCGGCCATATCGAGCGCGGTGATGACCAGGTCGGTGCTTTGCTGCTCACCCATGGCGTATCCGAGCACTCGACGCGAGTGCGCATCGCGCACGGCGCACAGGTAGACCCAGCCTTGGGCGCAGCGCAGGTAGGTAAAGTCCGTGATCCACACGCGGTCCAGGGCGCCTTGGTCCCACTGGCGGGCGCAGTGGTCCTCATGGGCCACCGGCCCGCGCCGGCCGCGCCGGGCTGGGCGTGGGTGCGTGTTCAGGCCTGTCAGGCCTTGGCGGCGCATCGACGCGGCGACCGCACGCACCCCCACATCCACACCCGCGCGCGTCAGAGCATGGCGGATGCGAGGAGCCCCATAGGTGCCGCCGGACACCTCGTGTTCCCAGGCCACCGCCTCATCCAAACGCCGCCGCGCCGATGCGCGCTCACCCCGCTGGGGTGCACGGTTTTTCCACGCGTAATAACCCGCGCGCGTGACACCCAAGACCTTGGCCATCACAGTGATCGAGTAGAAAGCCTTCTGCGCGTCCATCAGCTCAAAGCGCTGGTGTTTTGGTGCACGGAGGCGAAGAAGGCGCTGGCTTTTCCCAAAAACTCATTCTCCTTCTCCAGCTCGCGCACCCGCCGACGCAAAGCAGTGATCTCAGCTTCCATCTCACGCGGATCAGGACGACCCTCACGCACGGCTTGACGCCGCTCGCGCTCGAGTTTGACCCACCGGCCCACCACCGATTCACCCAGCCCTAAATCCCGGGCCACAGACGCGATCGAAGACCCCGTATCCAACACCAGACTCGCAACATCACGACGATACTCCGGCGTAAAACGACGACGAGTTCCCATAACAGGCACCTCACTCTCCGCAGGCGGCAGTGTCATAGGGTGTAAGCAATTTTCGTGTAGTGGTGATGCTGTTTGGTGGCTGATCATGGGGTGTCGTCGGATGCTGAGTGTTGAGGATCGTGCGGCGATCATGGCGGGGGTGGATGCGGGCTTGTCCCAGGTGCGTATCGCCCACTTGATTGGGCGTAGCCCCTCGGTGGTGTGCCGTGAGATCGCCCGCCATACGGGCCCTGACGGGCAGTACCGGGCCGAGGAGGCTGACAAGGCAGCCCGCGCGGCCAGGCGTCGCCCGAACAAGCGCCTGTTGGATTGTAATGAGGTCCTTCGCGACCGTGTGATTGCTGATTTGTCTCAGGGGCACACTCCCCGCCAGATCAGCGCACCGCTTG
>ERZ773001.38-NODE-38-length-53566-cov-13.3511_pt1 | contig 53566 bp, 35 predicted proteins | sample MGYA00511673_ERZ773001 | MGnify/ENA primary metagenome ERZ773001 (study PRJEB29015, sample SAMEA2738091) | human oral metagenome | biome: human oral; feature: human-associated habitat; material: saliva | place: China | collected 2162 ... | reverse complement strand
TCCATGCGCATTTACAGTCTCCGGGGCACTCCCGGCGACGTTGATATTGATTGCTGCGTTCAAGTCGCGGTCCATAACAAGGCCGCAACCATCGCAACGGTAGGTTCGCTCGGACAGGTAAAGCTCGGCTTTCACTCTCCCGCACCCTGAACAGGTTTTACTGCTGGGATACCAGCGGTCGATCACATGTAATCTTGCGCCGGTACGAGCTGTCTTGTACTCCAACTGGCGTCTGAACTCGCCGAACGATGCGTCCATAACGGACTTGGCGAGGTGATGGTTTTTGGCCATGCCAAGAACATTCAGATTTTCGATGCTGATCTCTGAGTACTTGTTGGTAAGATATGTCGTGAGCTTGTGTAGTGAGTCCTGGCGTTGGTTCGCTACATGGGCGTGTATGCGCGCCACTCTGGCTTTTGCCTTAGCGCGGCGATTTGACCCAGGCGTCTTACGGCTGAGCACCCTCTGTGTGCGTCTGAGCTTCTGTTCTGACTTTTTGAGGTGGCGCGGATTCTCAATGACCGTGCCGTCCGAGAGAGTGGCGAGTGTCTTAATACCCAAGTCCACTCCGACCGCGACACCTTTCGGCGCGGGCTTCACCGGCTCATCTTCGCGTTCTACGGTTAATGACGCAAACCAACGACCGGTATGTTGAGAAATGGTCATGCGCAATACACGAGCGTCGCCTACGCGCGCGGCTACATTCTCCATACAATGGATTCTGCCGATGCGCGGGAACTTCAACGCCTTTGGGTCGTTCTGAATGAGTCCGAAACTTCCGGTAGCGTAAGCAAAACTAGGAACTGTCTTACCTTTTGCCTTGAACTTTGGGAAGCCCACCCTATGGCCCTTGCGCACTCCCCTGCGACTCTTGGCCCAGTTGGACAGGCCCTTCGCGAGTGACTCAACCCCGTAACTGTAGGCTTCCTTGGAATTGTTAGCCCACCAGATAACACCATCGTCATCGACGGCTAATTCGCCCTTGTTGGCGTTCCACCACTTTCGTAGTGAGTAAAAAGACCATTCAGGCTTCTCGCCCGCATCTAGCGCTTCCTTGACGTGCGCCAGGGCTGCGTTGTATGCGAACCTCGCAGCACCAGCGTGAGAGAAACCGACGCTCCTGGGCGGGAGTAGGGTCAAGCGCGACCTTAATGGCTTCTAGCATTATGTAACCCCCTCTCTCGCGCTTGTCAGTAGATTACAGCATAACGACCATTTACACCACGTCTGGGGCTAGGCGATTCCATTCGTCGCCTAGCCCCAGGTGGATGCTAGGCGACTGTCCAGATCTTCCTAGCCTCCCACGGGAGAGCCTGTGTGTCCCGTCCTCTCTCCCGGGGAACGAAGATAAGCCTATCTCATCAAAATATAAATGATGAGAAACTTGATCAGGGACGCTCAGGCTCAAGATAGTGAACGAGAACGTCACCATCATCGTTGTGAGAGAACAGGTATCGACCACCAAGTCCGCCAACGCCGTATGTGGTGTGACGAATGATGTCGCTGACGGACGAACCATGAACAAGAGTGGCCCAGTTTCGGTTATCGTCAAAGCTGTTGATCGTGGACCGAGACAGAGAAGGGAGGTCAAGGAGCGCAATGTTGTACAGGCCATTAAGGACGGCCAAGTCGTCGTCAGTCAGGACAGCATCAAGCTTTTCGCCCTTCACGTATCGACTGAGAAGCCCCGGGTTTGTGATTGAGGGATAGAGATACACAGCATCTCCAACGGCCTCATTGAGGTACTGCTCATAAGGGAGCAGAACAGTAACCCAGGTCTTGCCCACTGGATTAACTGTTGCTTCAAGGTCAACATCCGACTGGCGTACCTCGTCAACAGCCTTAATGAAGTAATCTTTGTCGGAGGTGATCTTTACTGACATGTTTTCTCCTGTTTCATGATGTCTTTCGCTGGTTTATGTAGCGAAAAATAACTCTGGGGATAATTTTAGCCGATTAGGAACCGAGCAGCGCCTTGACGATGGAGTTGGTTCGCAGTCCACCCTTTTTCGACTTCGAGAGGACGCGGGAGGAAAGCGTCAATTCACAGCTATCCGGCGACGTTCTCGCCAAGTGCAAGTAGTCGTTCGACAACTCCCTCATGGCCCGGCGAATGGCGGCCTGTCTCTTCTTCACGTCTCCAGAATTATCCCCTCGGTCTATTTCCTGAGCGATGGAGATGATGGAATCGATGTCCCCGTCAAGAGCGATGGCTTGCAGTTCTTTCTGAAGCCGCGCATTCCTCGCGTTGCCAACATCCCTCGTTCCAGATACGATGCGGGACCGCATCTGAGAGAACCTATCCCTCCCAATCGCCTTCTCAAGAACAGCATCAGACTTCGGATCGCCAAAGGCAATCTTCCCCGAACCAACAACTCTCTTGCAAATCCTATCGGCGCACACTCTACGCCTGACTTCAGCCTGTGCTCGGATGTCAGGCTTCAGCTCGTCAAGGGGCTTCAACGACTCCACTAGAATCTTCTTGTCCAGGAGGGCTGACTTGGCCTCCTCCGAAAGCAGGTTAACCTGGCCTCCTTCAAGAACAGACTCAAGTACAGCCATCTTGTCCACACAGTGCCGCATTGCAGTCGAATCAGCCACCGACGACACATACTCATCGAGCGCAGAGTCGTCACTGAAGCCAAGGTCGTGCTTGGCGAGAGCTACTGCATGCAGCGCCATTGACCGCTCAGACCTCGTTAGTCGACCGTCATTGGAGACTGCACGCTCATAGAGGCCAGGCTTAATCTCGTCCATTCTAGACTGGGCTGCGGTCGTGAGTCCTTGTGATGCGAGCCACTGGCTTGTCAACGTAATCTTTGACGCCACCGAATACGCCGACAATTCCTCCCTGGAAGGCAGTGATGCAGAGACCATATCCGAAGCAAGAATCCTCTTACCGTTCGGGAGCCTGACCTTGGTGGACCCTCTGGAAATTGACTGCCCCGATAGACGCCTGGCGGTGACTGCCTTCTGCACCATATCAGCGCCAGCGATAGCGCGGGCAACGAAGCCTGAGTTATACGCCCCAGAACCGCTGTCGTCGCTAATGCTCGGGATGATCACTTTTCCCTGCCTCTTCTTCACCGAATAGCTGGATGGAAGAGTTCTCATGGCCCTGCCGACAGCCTGGGTCATGGACCGTTCATTGGTCTTAGACCTGTCAGCGAAAACCACGGAATCAATCTCAGGGATATCGACGCCCTCAGAGAGGATGTTGATGTTCGCCAGTACATTCACGTCAGGACGCCATTCCGAGGACTCAACGAGAGCCTTGTCACGGAACATGTCCAGTGCCGCTTTCCGGTCGGCGTGAGATGTCTGGAAATGGGCCGTGCGTACGTCCATCTGGTCTGCGATAAGACGCATCCTGGCCCTGCGGCGCACCCCCGGGTCCTCGCTATCAACGTTCAGGGCGGCGTTCTCTGAAGTCATGCCACCGGCCCTGTGAGAGGCAACATCTTTCATGGTCGACACAACCGCTTCAGCCTCAGCCCTGCTGGTTACGAAAACGAGCACGTTCCTTGACTGGTCGTCGACGACCATCTCATCGAGCGATGAGTAGATAGCCGCGTAGGTATCCGGGTCCGGATACAACACCCCATTTGCGCGCTCAACAACAGTGCCATCGGGAGTAACGACCGGATCAGCGAAATCCTGCAGGTTTCCTTTCAGGGAGACCCCGTTCACGACGTACTGCGCCCCTACAAGAGCACCTGAGTTGATAGCGTCATCCATCGAGATCACGCCTCCCACTCGCCCGACCTTATCAAAATCGTTTGAGTAAACCGCCTGGGAGTCAGAGGCGAGACCCTGCATATTCGTATCAACCGTCCTCGTGACGGGGGTGGCAGTAAAGAATGCCCTGCGATCAGACTGGATGCCGCCGTCCTCATCAGTGAAGCTGCCAAAACGTTCTGAGAGGCAGTCGAACATATCCGAGTCATCCGACGTCAGGGACGCACGCTCGGAGGGCTGTAGCCTCGGACCAAGGATATTGTGGGCCTCATCCGCGATCATGATGTCAGCACGAGCACCCTTCTCTCCCAGGGATTCTGCTGCGATCTTCTGCCCTGCTGTTACCTTATCCGCAGAGTCATAGGTAGAAACGATGACAACCGGGACGCCCTGTTCTTTCGCCTCCTCGATCTTCCTGGCAATGGCGTTCTCGTCAATAGCCCCTGTCTTGGCATCGATGACCTGATCGTCCTTGCCAGGGTCATTCGCCTTGCGCCTGCGAGAGTGGACCTCAATGACCATGAACTCGTCACCCGGGACCCCGAAAGCATTGCCATCGAACCTGAGGCCATCAGCGGTCTGCTCAGCTAGGTTAATCGAGGACGTCAGGATGACCCCGATGCCATTCGCGCCTGAGGCCGTCGTGTACTGCCTGAGGACCTGCTGGCTCATATAAGACTTACCAGTTCCGCATGCGGCGATCATTTGCGCCTTGTCGTCCTCGTCAAGGACACTCATAAGACCCTTGAGAGGTTCAACCTGGATGTGCCTCGGCGGCCGGCCATAGAAGGACATTCCGCCCTCTTCAAAGCGTTCTGACGAGAAAACGCCGCTACCGGCTACTACGGGGGAGGTAGTAGCCGGGGGAGCGGTAGAAGCGACGCGAGGAGGAGCATCGTCTTTCAGTTTTCCCATACGCCGCAGAACACTATTCCTGCGGCAAATCGATAGTTGCCTCTTCCGGGGATCGTGGGTATCAGACCCGCATCTTCCACCGTCCGGACACGGTACGAACTGAGTAAGCATGACTTCGTCCATTCTTTAGAATGATCTCTACGAATGATTCTACGGGAATGACCTGCCTCGTTGTAAACCGCCCCTCCTACGCTATGGCTGATTGATGGCCGTAGCTAGTTAGTTGGTTGTCGTCTTTCCCACGTGGGCCGCCTTGGGCATATCCGACTCAGTGACCATCTCGTCACGAGCATAATTCCAGGGCCGAACCAGGTACAGAACGATTGCTAAGAACACGAACGGAAGAATGAACCACATGGAGGCGCGGCGGCCATCCTTCGGCGTCATCGCTTCAATGACAGCCAGGTTGCACATAAAGATCAGCGCCACCGGGGCAGTCCACCAAACCAGCTTCCCGATCACACGAGAGAAGGCAGAGATAGCGATGACCGCGAAAGCAGCCATGATCGAGATGTAGTCATCTCGGGAGATGGTCTCACTGAACGGCGACTTCGAGTACGCAACAATCACGTGCTGCGACGACGAGGCGATGGCTGTGATAAGCGGATGAAAGATAATGGCAATGGCCGCAGACGTCCACGGGACCCATTCCTCCACATCATGCCTACCGTCAATAGCGTTGCCAGCGGCATTCAGGAAAGCCACCGCAAGGCACGAGTACACGATCAAGTTAATCAGCATCATTTCTGCTCCTCACTAGTCAATTGTCACGATCTCGTCCTTGCGAAGCCATTCCGGAAGAAGCTTCAAGGACGATTTGAATGTCGTAACGATCCATTTTGTCTTGACTCTCGGACGACGATCAGGCCACTTAAACTTGCCGTCAGTCAAGATGCACAAGACGTCAGGCTCAGGGTATCGCCGCCCCTCGAAAACCAGTTTACCAAGGGAGACACTAACAGCGATACTAGAGATGTCAGTGATACCGCCACCATAGTACATCGCTCCCCACACCTTCGAATCATCCCACCGAGAGGTTTCAGAGACAGCACGGATACCAAAGTCCACGGCGATCCATAGAGTCTTTGCATTAAAGCTGGATGCTACGTCAGACGTGACGTCCTGGAAAACCTTGCCCGCAGCAATAGTGTATGCGCCCGCCATGGAACCGGAGACATCCTGAATGCAGTAGATACGTGGAGAGTAGTCAAACGTGCCTGGCATGATCGGCCCCAACATAGGCTGATTCGGGTTACGAACAGCAAGGGACATATCCGTAGCGCCTGCCATCCTCGCCGACTGTACAGCGGATACCGTGACACGTCGTTGCCTGCTGGCGAAATCAGCTTTCTTCTTCTTCATATTGGAGACGGCGGCCGACAGCATCACGTCTTCAACATCGCCAGAAAAGACGCCAGGGTCCTTCGAAGAGGCAACCAGGTCTTCATAGACCTCATCTAGGGCATCCTCAAGTTGACTTTCATCGTTACCGTCAACGCCGAACTGCATCGAATCAGGCTTCATCGGGTTAGCATCGAGGGCGTCATCCGGGTTATGGATGCTATTCTGCCACATGGAGGATAACGGGTCATCCATCCTCTCGTCAATCCTATTCATGACCTCCCGGGCCTGATCGATGGGTGTACCGTTATCCATCGACTCTGTCTTCGGGGTACTGCCCCCTGCGTTACCCACGCCCTCGGAAGAAGGAATACCCTGTCCCTGTTGCTTAGGAGAGGCGCCCGCGCCAGCTCCCTTGATGTCGGATAGCTGTCTTGCGTCGCCTCCCCGGCCTGCATTCTGATCCCCGTCACTACCGCTACCCTGGTCGCCGTCGTTATCCACTGAGTTATCCCCAGCCTGTGAATCGGCGTCGCTACTGCCGCTGTCCGGGTCGTCGGAATGGCCGTCCCCCGAGTCGCCGTCAGTGGCATCACTGCCGTTATCCTCGTCCGAGCTTCCCTGGCCTTCTGAGTCGTCATCCTGGTTAGCTGGGTCATCGGACCAATGGCCTTCTTCCTGGCCTGGCTCATGGGTAGAGGCGTCGTCGCCTTCTTGGTCGTCATCAGCGTCATTGTTACTCTCGTCGGCGTCGCTACCCCCACTGGCTTGGCTATCGTCGGCGCCCTCGCTGGTATCGGCGTCCTCATCTGTGCTACCCTCTCCTTGACCGCTGTCGCCGAAGTCATGAGGGGCATCATCCTCCGAATCGCCAGAATCGGCGTCAGAGGCCATGTCGTTCTCGCCGGTATCGGAGTCCTCTCCCTCCTCGTTCTGCCTGTCCTGGGGCGTTTCCTGCCCTTCCTGAGGGCTTTCCTGGGTGTCGGTCTCGCCCTCGTCGGCGTCGTCGTTCTCGGAATCCCCTGAATCTGGGTCGATGATGTCCTGGCTCTGCATGGCGTCCATGATGATCTTTGCGTAGCTCTCAGCAGTCATCCCAGGCTCAAGACCCAGCTCATCCGGGAAGAAGCCACCGATAGCCCTGATGTCCGGCATCTTGCCAAGCTGGTACTTCCTGACCTCTGAGGCAGTGAGACCAGCCTTCATCAGGAAGTTTTCTGACGCCTCCCCCGTCGGCGAAATCCGGCGATACTCTGACTCGATGGCTGAGTTAATCTCCAGGGACATAGCCATAGGAACAACGTCGGACCACTGATCTTCAGGGACCCATGACATTCGATCCCACATATTACGGAGGTGCAGTTGATATTGGAACTCAATAGCGGCTGCGATGTCGGGGACGGATGAACGCAGAGCAAAAGCCTTATCAACGTAAATGTTGCCATCTCTATCCGTTGAGGTAATTGCCGCGAACTGTTCTCCCGGGAGCGTGTCTGTTGAGCTGGGGATAATGGAGGTGCCAGCTGACATCGGCCCCCAGTGAGGTTTCAGGGCAGAGATATAGGTAACGGCCTCCCGGACCTTATCAGTCGGGAAGCCGTCAGCCGCATTGTTAATGATCGCCACTACAGGTCCTTGAACTCATTCGTAATCCATGCCGGCGTCGAGAGAGCCGCACGAGAGGAAATGACGGACGGCGTGGATGCCATCTTTATTCCCTCCGGAGCTAGTCTATAGAACGCCATCGTCGCAGGGTTAAGTACATCCATTGTTGCCATGGCCGTATTAATGACGTGGCTGTTCGGACACCAGTGCCGAGTGACATCGCTAATGAAGATGCGAGACTGGGCCTTCCTGATGGATGGGCCAGGATTAACCAGCTTGTCTTCTACGTCCAGAACACCCCTGTTCACACGATAGCGATAGAGATCCCTATCGTGCTTTGGGTTCGTGTTGGCGAAAACTACCGCAAAGTCAATATCCGACGTAGCAATAGCAAAAGCCCAGGCCATCGCCTTCTGGGAAATAATCTCAGTAGGAGCCTTCGCAGTCGTGACCTCAAGTAGAATAACCCTGCCGGATGTGGTCACGACAGATGCGTCTGAGACGTTCCCTCGAATGTAGTGACGCGACGTATCAACGAAATTTGAGATGTCACCGGACTGCTCGCCAAGGACACCAGTAACCGACGAAGAAACCTCCTGGAGCCTGAGGGCGATCTCCGCTGTCTGTAGATTATGCCTGTGGGTGAACATACCGCTGGAGCCGATAACGCCACGAGAGATGTCTCGCCCAGACGTCACCATCATGTACTCGAAGTCAGTCAGGTTCCTTGTCCATCGCTCCACGAAGGGGCCAGTGCCGCGACCCGAGGCAATCCTCCATACATGACCGAGCCTGTTGATCGTCTCGTCATGGTCAATTGTCTTCCCGTCAGCGCGAAGCAAGACACCGCATCCATATAGCCGCGTCAGTACCTTATGCGCCTCATCGAAGCTCACGCCCGCGAAAGCCGCAACTTGAGCTGTCGTCAGAGTGTGGAACTGACCCAGCGCTGCCATGGCGCACAAAGACGCCTCCGAGTACGTCTCTGGCGTGTACCCGTCCATGAAAGACCGGAGATTCCTCTCAAGAGGGCCAACGCTACCGTCTGTCCGCGAGCCAATCCAAAGCTTCTTAGCGGAACACTGCTCAAAATCCAGAGCTGCGGATTCGCCGTAGGTCATGTCAAAAATCGGGTCAAAGCGCGATACGAAAGAAGTCGCTGCAGGAAGCCTGCTCTTGTAGAGAGGACGAAAGTCCATCTTGCCGCTCGGACCCTCAACCCCATCAAGCTTCGCGGCCCTCGGCAGGAGGAGGTTAAAATCAATAGGCATTAGTCATCTCCATTTTCGATAAGTATGTCATCGGAGGGCTGGCCCCCAGCATGGCCGGTCATGATCTCCTCGCCGTACTTCGACTGGAACAGAGCGATAGCGTCCTTCACGGACGTCACCGAAGGGTCGAAAAGCGACTCAGTCCAGTGGCTAAGCATCGGCGCGTGCAGAGTAATCGGCGGCGTTAGGTTATCCCCGATCATGAGGATACCCATTGCAGTGCCGTTACGCTGATAACGGATGTTGGCTTCTGAAATCTGAGCCTTGTTAATTGACGACGATGAGTTCAGGTCCCGCGTAGCTACGTCTAGGTCCGAGGTCGAATGGCTATTGAACCACAGTTTCGACCGGAACCCAAGAACCATGCTCTGGGTCTTGATTGGCATCTGGGTGAGAGACTGTGCTCCAAGGAGGTATGCATTGCCGTACGAACGACCCTCCTTGACACACTGCTGAACGACATCGGGAACGTCCTCAGAATTCGCTGACTGGGCGATATCCGCCGCCTCGTCAAAGAAGACAGGGGTAAGACGCTTCGCCTTCTGCCATCCGTTACAATTCTGCCGGATGTAATTCCATTGGAGATAGTTGTAAATATTGATGACTCGGCGAGCGAGGCTCTGGTCAATGGATCGGAAAATGAGGCTGCCCTCGTCATTACGGCCGGTTGCGTAACCGCCCATGTTGATAATGATGGGCTTACCGCTCCCGATCATGTCCTTCAGTGTGACCGTCTTGCACTTCGGATTCTTGGACTTCCTCCAAATCACGGGCAGCTTCCGGAGATCGTTCAGCTTGTTCTGGACTGAGGAAATAACAGATGCGTTCGTCCTGACACCCTGGGGGGTGAACAGTCGGTTAGAGAATGAACCAATCGCTCGCGCGAGGTACATGTCTCGCTCCTCCGTCGAACCGCGTTCATCTGCAGGAAGCTCCATAGCGCCGTCCAGGAGTTCCTGCTGTAGGTCAATGATCCTGCCATCACCGGGCTGCATGAACGAGGAATCGCTACCCGTGAGGTAGTATGCAAGCTCGATGACGTTGATATCGTCGACGTCGATGACCTCGTCAAGCCCGAGATACTTGATCTCATAGGGCGTCAGAAGCATCGCAATGAGCAGGAAGCCGTACATGGCATCTCGGGACGCACCCCTTACCGAGTCTCCCCATGCAGCCTGGATGCCGGTCACGAAGTCAGTGCAGGAGGTAGCAATCTCCTCCAGGGACGCTCCATCAACCCACCTCCTACCAGTCAAGTTGAATTTGTAGGCAGACCGAGGGTTATTGAAGTCGATGAACATGACGTCCTTGATGCCAGCCTTCAGTACAGACCGAACGACGTCATACGCGCCTTCACCCTTCGTTTCACACCAAATCGGCGTGACCTGATACGATGACCTGCGACCCAGGGGGTCAGTGTAGTAGCAACACCCCATGTAGACCGACTGCAGGAAATTTGACTTGCCGGACGACGGCGCCCCAGATGCATATAGGCTGTAGACGAGGTTCTTGACCGGATATGTCACTGCCTGATCTTTCCCAGACTGGCCGAAGTACAGAACCTCATCCTCAAAATCCTGCATCGACGCCGGCAATCCTAGCTCCTGCGTCCTCTGCGAGTCAATGTCAGTGTCAATGTCATCTCGCTCAGGGAACGACATAAACTCGAATGCAGCGCCGAAGTGCAAGTAGAGAATCTGCTTACAGGACGGGATGGCGATACGGTCGTGTGACACCTTGTTCGTATCCCCACCAATAGTCTTGCCGGCGGAAATATTACCGAGGATGAACCTGAGCGGGTTAATGGAGATATAGGGAGGAAGCGGGAGTTCGCCACGAGACAGCGTACGCTCAAAGACAGCGCGGGACAGCGACGTAGTCATTGAGGCATGAATGCCGGCTGCGATCATCGGGAGCGCCGACAGGACATAGGCGAAAGGCGAGCCAATGAGAATCCAGCTCATAAGCATCATCAGGATAGTCGTCGGAACGGCGATGCCGAAAGCAACGTGAACCTGCTTCTCATTCGGCATCGTGGCGACAACCTTCCACCCCGACGTCGACAGGGCACCGTCCGTTTCATTAAGGGATGAGCGGGAGAGGGGATACGACCCCTGAGTATTCGCCGTGGCGATGGAGACGCGGAAGCCCTCAGACACGATGGCTGACTTATCAGCAAGAGACGGGGCAGACGCGAACTCGCCGGCCTCCTGGACAGCGGAACCTGTGATGAAGGCCCTGAGCTTGTTGCCTTCCTTATGGCGGACCTGCTCCATAGACATAAAGACCGCAGAGGACTCACCCGAGGCCAGGGACGACCATGCAGCCGAGAGGTTCTTGGATACATGGCCGCGTCCCGAGACCTCGTTATTGGAATTGACGTTGCCGAACTTGGTGGCCTGACGCCAGAGAATCATGGGGGCGCGATGGGGGAAGTTCGGTGCACGCTTCAGTCGCTTAGCGGAACCTCCCATGCCGTGCGCTACCTGATTGGCAACGTGACCGTCACGGTCATGAAGATTGCTCACGCCGAGGAAGAAATCAACAGCTCCGGTGCGCGGGTTTTTGGCCCATACGCACTGAACCATTCCTCGACGGAGGAACCAGGTTGACCCGAACGTCACCGTAAGACTCTGCAGGAGGGACTTCAGGTACGTCATGCTGGAGATATCGTACCTGCCAAGATCAGCGCCCGCGCGGCCCTCAGGAGTGATCTTGTACCAAGCGAGTCCGCCAATCTGACGCTTGCGTAGCTCGTGGTACTCCTCTCTGAGATTGAAGCGGAACAGGTACGCCAGGATACCTAGGGTGACCGCCATCGAGAGAATGGTCAGCAAAAACATGGATGTCTCCTCTTACTGCTCCACGGAAGGCTCAGTAGCCCCCATGTTGTTCAATGCATCCATCTCCCAGTGAGACGTTAGGGGAGTCTGCCCCTGCGACGCCCGGAGATGGTTCGTCACACACAATTTCAGTTTCTTCCAGGAGTCATTCAGGGACGCCATGACGGCGTTCTGGTAAACCAGGAACTCCTGCTCATCGGTCATGTTGTTGAGGTTGATTAGCTTCTGGGCAGCCAGGGTGAGCTTGTGAATCTCCCCATCGTTCCGGAGCTTAGCCTCGTAATTGTGGAGTGCCGTAGAGATCATCGCGTACTCCAGGCGACCGACCACTGTCTCCCTGATAACCGGGGCTGACAGGATCATAGAGCAACGCTCCATTTCAGAGACCAGGGCGATCACATCATCGGCGTTCTTGAAGAGGGGGTCAACGAAATCGGAGATCGGCTTACCGTTGACAATCGCATAAGTGATGTCCTTCGTCAGGTTCGACGCCTCCGAAACAGCACTGCCGATGCGGTCACCCTTATCACTCGCATTAGTCACGAGCTTATAGCCGTCGCGGAATGCGCGGCCCTGGACCGTATGGAACTTCCTCGACGAATCCTTCTGGAGATAGGCGATCTTCTGAAGAGCCTGCGTTGTCGCCTCTTCCACATCCTGGATCGTCAGGCCATTCGCCTCAATATCCTCGATGCCCCATTTAACAGAGTCAACCTCGGGGGTCTCGTACCCCTTGCGGTACTGGTTCCAGGTCTCCTCAGAGTAATCGATGCCACGCGCCCGGATTGCGTTAATCCAGTGAGTATTGCCTCCATCCTTCTCAACGAGGCCCAGGGCAACCATCAGGTAATACATCCTCACGGCCCACCGGGTCGGGTCTTTCACCTCACTCTCGCGGAAACGGGTCAGCTCAGGGTCGATCCAGTAGACCGGGTGGCCGAGCCAGTCGTACGAGATGTGGTCAGGTGCGAGTCGCAGGCCATCGGTACTTGCTCGCCTAAACCTCGGGACCGGGACGAACGGGAACCCCCAAGGATTCTCGATGAATTCGTTTTTGCGCTGCACGAGGTAGCTGTTATCCTCCACGAGGACGCGAACTGAAACCACCTCTTGAATGGTGGAAACACGGAACATGCGGATGTTTCGTGTCACCCCAGTGTCAACCTGGCCAGCTCGGATAAGGCGCTCCATGACCTTGATGCGCTCTAGTGCTCCTGTCATTTCTCCTCCTGTTTGTTAGAAAACGCTAACGATGATTCTGGACGGCAATGTCCCTGCCGTCCTCAGTAACAATGACATCGCCGCCGACCAAGGGCTTAATGGCAGCCATTACGGACTGGCCTTCTTCAGTAGACCAGTCGCGGGAGTCAACAACGACCTCTGCCGTCTCCTCGTCGATGAATATGTTGATGGGACTGTTCGGATCTTCGACCTCACGACGGACTTTCTTGCGGCGGGCTGCGGAAGAAGCCCTCATTCCTCGACAGGCCATAATCTCGTCAATAACGATGTCCAGTACCTCTTGGTAGATATCGTCTGTCTTATCGCCGCCCTGATCAGCGGCGTTGTCGCTGCCGTTCTCGCCGTCATTGCCGTCGCCGTTCTCGGTCGCCGACCCCTTATCGCGGCCATTGGGGGCCTCAGAAGGCTCACTGACGGCATTTGAGGGCTTCTCGGTAAGAGAGGGCGAGGCCGAGGGGTTGGTACTCGTAGAAGGCCAGTTATCTGTCTGGCCTCCAGCAGCCGCAATTTCTTCCACCCGAAGAGACAGTGCTCGAATGGCATCGAGAATGTCGTTGACGTAACCCTGGTCTGCCTGGGCGTACCCTGCGTTATCTCCATCCCCCGCGATAATGGAGATAACAGCAGCTTCGATAATGCCTCGCGGCTCCGACCCCGTACGACTAACCCTGTGAGCCTCAGACATAGGGATAATGGCTGCCCGCGCTCGGGAGCCTGCTGTAGCGATGTCACTGAAACGAGACTCAACATCTTCTCGTCGGGCAGGGGAAAGAAGACTGGGGGCGTGAGCGCAGATGAAGATGTCACGCAGAGCAGAGGCGGTCTCAGAGAACAGGGCGTTAATCGTTGACCCTGCGGATACAGCTTCGGCAATCGCCATAATCGCGCCACCGAGGTCCCGATCAACGATAGCCTGAGCAAGGATAGTGCCCTGGCCACTCATAACGGCCTTACCGCCCATCAGTACTCGTTGCAGGACCGACAGCGTGTCTCGTGGCGAACCGTCTCCCTCCATAACGACTGCCTGTACCGTCTCGTCATCCAGGGGTTCGTGGCCCTCTCGTTCAACCGTGTCAACGACAAGCTGAGTGAGCTTATCGTCTGACACCTGGTTGAAGTAGTAGGTGACACCGCGACTGCGAATGGTTGCAGGAAGACGCTCAGGGTCGGTAGTGCAGAAGATAATGAACGTATCACTGGGCGGCTCCTCAAGCGGCTTGAGGAGGGCAGTGATGGCTTGGCCATTCATTTCCTGCACCTCGTCAATAACGAAGATGCGGTTATCTGCCATGGAAGTACCACTACGAATCTCGTCCGCGATGGCTCGTGCGTCCGCAACACCAGCGTTACTCGCGCCATCCAGTTCATAGTATCCAGGGGCATCGGAGACCGGGATACGGCATGACTCGCACTTACCGCAAGGGGAGCCGTGGACCGGAGCCTTACAGTTCAGGGCGCGAGCGACGACGCGAGCGATAGATGTCTTGCCTGTTCCTCGGGGACCCGCAAAAATAAACGAGTGAGGCAGAGAGCCATTCTCGATAGCAGAGGACAGAGACGAAACAATATCCTCCTGGCCGTACACGGAGCCGAAATCCGACGGACGGTACTTGTTGTACAGTGCTGCGTTCGACGACGCCTTCTCTTCTGACATATGTCCTGCCCTTGTTTTCTGCGTAAAAAATCCTAACCCTGATTCTAATAGCAAGGTAGGAGGAATGGGGGAGGGGCCCCAGCTAAGCAACACGCCTAGATGAGGCCCCTCGTTAGCCGCTGTGGTGTCAGAGACGATCCATGTACTTATCAAGTACGTCCTGCAGGTCTTCAGGAGAGAACGTCTCTCCGTCGATCTGGATGGACTCTCCCTGCTCCACGAGTTCCTGGAGCTTCTCCTCAACCCGTTCCGAATTGACGTTCAGGGCCGAGATGATGCTATCTACGTCTCGCGTCTTCAGGGCCGGATCGGCTTCAAGAGTCGCCTGGTGAGTACGGAACCCATCATCAACCGAATTACCAAGACGCTCAAGTCGCTCATTGATACCGGACGCAGCGGTCTTGATTTCACGCTCGATGCCTGACTCTTCGGCTGCGTTGGTGACGGGGCCGGACTCCAGCTCGCCACGATGACGACCCATGCGCTCTGCCGCCGAAAGCTCAACGCCCTCTCGGCTGAGAGACTGAGCCATATCGGTGTTGCGGTCGATTGCCTCTGCGATGAGTTTCCCAGCATTATCGGAGGGGTTAGTAAACCGGGACACGCCAGAACCGGAGTACGACAGGTCACGAGAATTGACCTTATCGACGCTTGCCAGCTCGAAGAGTTCATCAAGACGAGCCTGGTGCTCATTGAGCCATGCTGCTTCCTTCCTAGTGGGGAGAGGGACGTTACCGAGGGTGTTGAGGCGGCTACTGATCTCGGACGCGCGCTCAAGGATTCGCCGGTCGTCATCAGAGAGACTGTCCCCGAGAGTATCCATGACTGCGTAGAGCTTATTGTTGTATCCGAGGGCGTCCTGGCCGCTCACTGTTGTGTACGTGTTCTCAGGACGGATGCCACCACCCGTAGCAGGGTTAAAGATGGAATCAGATGAGGTGCCATCCATCTTCTCGGAGTCAGTACCAAAGCCACCAAGCTCGGCCATGGTGAACGCCCAGTCGACAGCGGTGCGGCCCTCCTCCTCCATGGCCTTAATACCAGCCTCGTAGGTCTCATCGGAGATGGCTTCCGCGAAGTTCTTGCGAACCTGCTCGGGAGTTGGCGGAACATCCTTATGCAGGAGGCCGCTATTACCAGCAACGGCCCAGTACGCCTTCTCTGCTTCCGCAAAATACCACTCGTCGGTCTTCTCATCCTCAGGCTTCGGAGCAAAGTCCTTTTCACCCTCAAGGATACTGTCAGCGAGGCCATTCGCGAGGCTGCCACCAGACGTCTTGACGAGAGCCTTGTCATCCGGGGGCTCGTTGTCGTCGTCGGTCTCGGCCTTGGACTCAGGAGCGGCCTCATCGGTCGCAGGGGAGTCGTCGTTACCCTTGACGTTAGTGAGGTTGTCGTCAGCCTTCTTCTGCTCCTCTTCATCCTCGCCCTTGTCGTCGCGGCTGAAGAGACTAGAGAGTGCCTTCTTGAGGTCTCCCTTACTAGAAGCATTCTCGAAAGCCTCATCATCCCTCTTGATAAGTCCAAGCGGCTTACCAATGGAATCGAAGATGGCCTTCCCGGAGAGGATGCCGGCTCCCGTAATCGCGCCCTTGAATGACGTAAAGTCGATCTTGAAGTACTGCTTCAGGATGAACTTCATGATACCGAAGGCTGCCAAGATGGCGAACATGATCTCGACAGTCTGAATGATGACAGGGTGACTGGGGTTGTACAAGATCGAATTGAACACCGCGATCATCATGGACAAGACCTTTAGGACTGCCGTAAAGAAGGCCGTACTTAGGTGCGCCCACAGGATGGAGTAGGCGCTAATCTTCATGAGGCTGCGGAACTGGTTGTTCGGGATGATGTTGATGAGTAGTGTGAACGGCAGCGTGAACCAAGCCATCACAGCGAGTAGCTTCGAGAGGACAATACCGATCACGAGAGGGAGCAGGAAGTAGGCGATGGCAACCGAGAGGATCAAGGCGCAGACTGACGTAACCAGAGTCGACACCGTGTTACCGCCGATCACCGCCAAGTAGTAATCGTACGGGCCAGTCTCGATGGCCGCCGCGAACAGCGGGGCTGCGGACGACATCTTCTTAATGCCCATACCAAGGAACTCAACATCCGGCTCCCGGAAATTCATGGACTGGGCTGTCGAGAAGCCAGAGCCAGTGAATCCGGTGATGGCAGCCTTCGCAGCTAGTCGACCGGCGTCCGCCTGGCTTGTCTTCCTTTCAGCACCTTCCTTACCATCGGCGTTGTTCTTGCCGTCCTTGCCGTCGCTGTTGTCCTTGAGACCGCCGATGTAGTCGCTGAGCTTCTGATCAGTGTCTTCGATGCCGAAACCAGTCTTCAGGATGTCCTTCGCCTTATCAGCGGAGGCGCCCGCGAAGAGAATGCCAGTTAGCTTCTTAGCATCGTCGTTACCGTCCGGGTCCGCCTGAGCGACACCGTTGTACATGGCAATAGCGGTGCCCCCCTCCTTAGTGGTGTTGAGAGACGAGAAACTGACGCTACCAAGCTTATCTGCCTCTTCCTTCCACTCGGAGAGCATGTTATAGTCAACCGCGCTATCTGGGGCGCTGGACATGACCTTGTCTCCGGCAGAGCGGTATCCCGTATTCTTCCAGCCCGACTTGATCTCGTTATTCTTCTTGTTCTGCTCGTCTACGGCATCCTGGACGTGATCCTCATTTCCAACGAAGAGACCGACAATCGGGATGTTCTTCGTCACGTTAGAAGCGAGATTCTTACCAGTGGCGCCAACGTAAGAGAATAGGTCAACTCCGGATGTTCCCTTCGAGAGAGCAGGGTCACGGACGACCGAGCCAGCAGGGATAGCGCCACAGAGACCACCAGCGTCAGACAGAGAAGCATCGATATCAGCAAGAGTCCTGGACCCGTCCAGGTAAATCTTGGATGTCGTCGTACCGCCAATGGGGATGGAGATGCCAGGATCGCCGCCCTCGCTATCATCCCCGGTCTGGAGACCCTTAGCGGTCTTGATGGCGTCAGCAGAGATGACGTCGCCCCACGTCTCAAGCAGCTTAGGCTTGGGAGACGAGACATTACAAGCCGCGAAATAGAACGCAGCCTCGTTCGATGAGTCCGTGGACGTGTACGGACCCCACATGTTGGAGATGGCACGCGACGCCGCGAAACGCTCAATGTCCGAGCCAGAGATCATGCTGGCGACATTAGTGTCAATGGAAGCGGCCAAGGGGTACTTGGTGAAATCCTTGGTTGATTCCGCTACTTCCTTATTGTTCTGTGCCAGTGCGATCCTGGTGAGAAGCATGTGCTCTGCGCCGGAGACGCCCGCGTCCGTTTCAAGACGGTGACACCACGCATTACCGGCACCACTAAACGATGAATCGTCGACGGAGCCATACGAGGAATTAACCACCAACCTGAAGTACGAATTTAGCGCAAGTTCGTCGAGAGCCACGAGGAACTGGTCTCGGCTAGATGATGCACTAGTACCCGACTGGAACACCGTGTGCATGGCTCCAATGTAGTCAGAGCACGCGCCACCCACGGCGGGGCCAGTTTTCAGTGACCGGCCAGTGAGAATCATGGACGTAAAGTTGGTACCCTCACCGATAAGGCTTGCAGTCTGAGTTGCAACCCATTCTGCTCCACGGGCGTACCAAGTAGGCGACGCGAAACCAGTGCCATTACCCGTCAACGAGGCAGACCCCATCGAGAAGAACAGGAACATCGACGTAGCAGACAGGATAATCTGGCGTCCGAGGCCGTTCGCCATGATCGGGTGCTCACGCTTTTCTTTCGACTCCCGCCTATCCTTCGTCACCTTGTATGCGACGACGATAGCCGCGATGATAAGAATGAGCGCGATGATGTTACCACCAGTCGTAGAGTTGAGAACACCGCACTCCTGGGTTTCGGCGGCACAGACCCGATCAAAGTCCGCTCGTGCGCCCGGGACAACCATCGCGTAGATGAGGCGGAAGTTGCGAGTGATCATGCCCATGAGGGAGAAAACCGCGTCAAAGGAGAGACCAATGGCCGCGACGAGGCCAGTCGCCTTCAGGATAAAGCCAGACACCGAGAAGAACAGTGACGAGATGAAGTTCGTCGCAGTACTCAGGGCCGACCCAGCTGAGACCAGGTAATACGTACCGCCAGAGGGGGAGAAGCCCGTCCAGCGGTCCCAGGCTAGGAAGTGCGTCGACTCAAGCAGTGTTCGACCGCTACCGTCCGCCCCCTGGCCTGAGATGTCAACGAGCGCGTCTTTGAATGATGCCATGACGTCGCTACCCTGTTCCGCAGCATGAGCCGCCTGGACCCCAGCCGCTAGGAACGTGTAACAGACAAGCATAAGGGCAGCCGAAAGACTCACCATCGTACGATGGCGAACGGCAAACTGCCTTGCTCGGAAGACAGCAGCCCTTAGTCCAGACACCAGTCCGGAAATAGACGGATCCGGCTCACGTTGTTTCTTATTGGCCTTATTTGTCATCCGGCCACCTCCTCATTTACTTCTTTCTCTCTACGAAGCTCGTCTTGCATTTGGTATGTGGCCAGGCGTGCCCTCTCTCGGTACACCCAGTTAGTCGGGACGTTCCGAGGCACTAGGATAAGCTCCACGGCATCGCCCACGAACCCACGGGGGATCGGGGAGCGAGGAACAGGCGCAGAGCCGATGTACACCTTACATTCCACGGGGGTAGGAACCCCATCAACCCAGGTCGTTTTCATTTCAGAGAAGTGGCGGCGGCCAATCAGGCGATCCGTCCAGCGATACCGCTGCTCCTTCTGCACCCGGAACCACTCGCCAAGGGATTCGCCAGACGTCTTCCGATACGGGCTGAACTTAGTGGCAGCACGACCGAACAGGAAGCCGACGACTGCGGCGACCATGCCGAAAATGATGCTTAGGGGAATGCCCTTGTCGCTACCGACACCTGGCATGGCTGATAGAACCTGAGCAAAGCCAATGCCAAGTACCGTGAAAAGTAGCATCGAAATGCCGATGATAACCATATCGAGGATAGAGAACCGCATTGCGGTCTTCCAAATTCGCTGTTTCGGCATACGCCGCACGAATACGGCGTTGAGAATAATGCTGCCATGATCAATAGACCGAGACAGCGGCGTGTCCGATGCCATAGCGATATACCACCCCTTTCTGTAATGAAAATTCTATTAAAAAGAATACCGGCGAACAATCGGTAGACTGTCGCCGGTATCCATTCTAGAAGGGTTGAAATCACTGGGGAGGAGTGACGCTCCCGCCGCCACCGCCTCCTGCGGGGCCGCCTGCGTTCTGTAGGAGCGCTGATGCCTTCTCGCCGATCCAGCTCACCGTATTGTAAACAATAGCGATGAAGGTATCCACGAGGGTCAGGTCAATCAGCACTGCAATCAGTACGACGAAGCCAGCGATCTTACCGCCGCCGATAGAAGCCAGGCCACCGCGACCGCGACGAGAAGGCATGGCGTACTGGAAGATAATGTACCCAACCCAAATAAGGATCAGGGCAGCAGCCGCGAAGCGGCAGTAGAGCTGGAGCTGTCCGATGTCCTGCAGGTTAAACTTGGGCGGCGAGCCAGCCGCCGCGAAAATGGCGTTATGCATTCAAAACTCCTCTGTGTTCAGGTAGGCCCTTTTCGGGACTAGGATAACGCGAGAACAGGCCCCGTAATTGTTTCGCGGTAAGATGAACGTGCATTTAAAGCATGGATGCGAGCAATTCTAGTTTCATTTCTAGAATGAGGCATATATTCTTGGCCGCAATCGCGCTGACCTGGACCCGAGAAACATTGCCGTCTGGAGTAATAACCCAGTCAGTACCCGTGTCCCTCGACCGAATGGCTGAGGCAAGCGCCTCGTTGACGTCGATCATCTGAGAAATGATCTCGGACTTGGCCGTCTGCTCAGAAACAGGGCCGTACACGTCGTCCCAGTCCGGAGAGGACACGAACTCCTTGATAGGTCCCCAGTCCATAAGCTCTTCGCTAGACAGTCTTCGGGGGCCGGTAAGCCACCTAACGATGATATCGAAGACTCTCATGCGAACTCCCAAAATAAAATGTCATGCCGAAAGTGTCAGTCTCTAAGATGCGCCCCTATCGGCTGGCTAGTGCCTTGATTCTGGAACGAGCCATTTTCTTCCTGAGGTCGTCCATCTTCTCTGCCCTGCTTCGAATGTCTCCGGTGCCACATGACAGAGCGACGTACGAAGGAATAGCCTCACCGAAGTCGGCATCCTCTCCAATGCCAGTCAAGTCGCGGATAGCGTCACTTAGATCAGTGTCATCAACGTGCTCACCCTGCAACGATAGACGAATGGCCTCGCACTGCTCCTGGTACGGGTTGTCCTCCCCGGTTACGGAAGACTGGCTGCAGTACCTCGCACTCTTCAGGGCAGCGAGGCCAAGAGCGTCAGGGCGAGAACGAATCATCCTATCCTGTGCTACGGACAGAGACTTCGCATTCTTAGCAGAGGCTCCTCTGACGCGGGATGCAGAGAGGAGTTGGCGTAGGGAATCCTCGTACGCAGACTCTAGCTGTGAGTAAGCCATCCACGAAGACGAAGAAAGCGCGGGAGTCATACCTACCGCGCTGGATAGAGAACGAATGTTCTCGACCTCTTCGATTGTTGCATTGGATGCCTTATCGGCATACTGGTTTGAACCAACTCCTCGTTTTGGCATTCGCTACTCCCTTGCGCACCTCATACATATCCGACCACCTCAGCCGATTAGCCTCTAATTATCTTACCGGTAAGAAATGATGGGCCGCAAGGGAGCGAGAAGTCAGGGGCGGTTATCGGCGGAAACGACGGAAAAACTGAAGGATGCCGCCCCCTCGCGTCGCATAACTCTGGGACCGGACGAAGGAATCCCAGTGCTTAATCTCATCGAAGTGATGAACACTCTCGATGGATTGTGCGACGTTCAAGAGGGTGCGCTGAAGAACCTCGCCCTCCTGCAAGTTGCCAACCCAAGCTCCGTGCTCCCCCGACTGGTCCTCCAGCTCAGCGATATTGGGGAGGAACCCCGCACATGCATACGGAGCAAAGCGGGAGATGTAATCCTCAAACCGACGCTGCGTACTCTTCATGAAGAAGAGAGACACACGTGACATGTTCATCCTCAACTGAGATTTCATAATCTTCAGTGCACGATCAACGTCATCGTTATTGCCACGCGACGACGTCAGGACCGCCGCGTGCGCAAGAGACGCCATAGCCACCGAGACAGGATCAAGAATCTTCGGAACCGACCCATCAACGATAATGATGGGATCGATCCCCTTGAGGTTCATCAGATACTCAATGATCTCACCGATGGCCCTGGAGATAGGCTTGATGTCGTTAGAATCAACCTCATAGGGACAGGCGATCACGCGAAGGCCGGACTCCAGAATGTAGGTGGAGTCGTCGATGGCCTGCTCTTTCATCTCCCGGAACTTCTTAGATGAGGTAGTCTTTGTGTCTGTTGCCATGCGGCGCATGGCGTGCACATAGTGGGAGATGTCATTACCTCTCGGGATGTCCAGACGGGACGCCCACTTAGAGTTCTCAAAATCAGCCTCGATGACGAACACCGGTCGCTCATCAATACGGCCTGCGCGCTTCATGGCAGAGGCAAAGATATTACCCATGAGGTAGGCAAGGGTAGTCTTGCCAGAGCCGCCAGCGACGCCAGTCACCCACAGTAGAAAGCTTCGGTTATCCGACGTCATCGGCCGGAACGCTAGCGAGCCAAAAGAGGCGTGGGCGATTTCCCTGGCAACCTGGTCACTGATATCCATGGGGTCCGGCAATTGACTCTGGTATGGAGCCAGTCCATAGTCGTCAAGCGGCGGGTCAGAGACAAGAGGGAGGCCAGTGGAGGCTGAGCTCACGGTAAGCTGGCTTGCCGAAGAAATCTGGCCTGTCGCGGGGACCCGGGAAATCGCGGCGGGATGCGAAACCTTGGCGGGATGGGCTACCGGGGCCGCCGGGGAGACCGTAGAGGCCACAGATACGGGTTTGGCGGCCTCAATAGGGGCTTCAAGTGAGTTTGAGGTGCGACGCGAACGGCGGGCTACCTTTTCTTCCTTGAGGCCCTCAATGGCCTTACCGGCTTCAATAGACACAGCGGGGACAACACCGTAACCGTCCCCATGCCTCATCTGCGAAGGAATAGCAGCCGTGTTGAAGGAAACTCCTGCCTTGCGAATCTGACGGCACGAGTCAATGAAAGACTCGCTGGCGGAAGAACTGACAACAAGCTTATTCTGGGCCACGTCCTCATCTGAAGCGCCCGCACTCTTAGGCTGGGACACCAGGAATTTCGCTGCCTCAAGCAACCCGTTCCGGTCACCAGTGAAAACAGCTACCTCGTCAGCGCCGACTTGCTTGGCGATCAACCTCGCAGTCTTCCAGTCATCCGGGAAAGCCACAAGAGCAAGCCTCTTGCTACTCATTAGGCATCCCTCCTTTCTCTACTAATTAGTCAGTTTACGTCGGAAACGTCTTCTGCATCGGAGTCCTCTTCAGACTCCATTGTAATCACGTCTGCCAGGAATCCGCCGTATGCGCCATTGGAGCGCATGACAGACAAGTCTTCTTCGCGGGCTTCCTGGTCATCTAGGATTTGCTGGTACGTCTTAGTCAATCCCATTCGCCGACGCTCATCCTTAGCCTCCTTGTCAGTACGACCAAGGTCAAGCTCACGCTTCGGCCAGGGGCCAACGATAATACCGCCGGACCATCCGTATACGTGGTCAACCATATAGGCACGGACAATCTTACTGCCACCGGACGACTTGGCGCTATCCGCGCCAGCGTTAATGATGTACCGAGCGTACGTGTTCGAGGCAATAGCCTTCGGGTCGTCAGTTTCCTTGGGAAGCTTACTGACCCGGAAGAACCACTCAAGATCAGTTCGCGACTCGGGTGCAATGGCCATCATGATGTACCGCCCAATAAAAGAGGCCATCTCAGATTCCCCGTTTTCCGCCGGAGAGCCGAGGAAGTCCTGCATCTCCTGCGTGCCCAGAATAAGGTTGATGTTAGCTTCGCGCCATTCTCGGCCAGCACGGTTAATCGTGTTCATAGCTTCCGACGACCCCTTAAGGACGTGGGCCTCATCGCAAATGATCATGCTCTGTTTACCGATAGCCCTGGCCCTGGCAACCGAATACTGGAACATCGTAACAAGGGAGAGCATCGTGTCAGTCTCGTTATCCGTGTAATCCTCCGGTCGCTTATCAGCCGGAGGCAGGGACATAGAGTCGTCCCACTCGAAAAGAATGGCCTTAGCATTCTTCAGGCGGGTCGAAATCACCGATGCCGCATTCGGAGGAGCCATGAAAGACGACCAGAACGGGGACACCTTCTCTTTATCCATCACGAACTTCACGACCTCCTCATCTTCCAGAGGCGGAAGAGTGGAGCCGTTGCCGAGCAGCACCTCTCGCGTCGACCGGTAACGAGGATCAAGGCAACGGTCCTTGATTCGGGCACTGACGCTGGTTCGACGAGCTGCACTAGAGGAGCCATGGTCAGATGTCATCTTCATAGAAGTAATCACGGCATCCGAAATGACACTCGCGATGGCCTCCCTCTCCTCAAGGAAGAAGAAAGGATCGGCGAGACCGGGGTTGTCTTGCAGATACGATCTCTTCATAGAAATCGTCACGCCACCCACGTAGTCGAACACGGCTTTCAAGGTGCCCGTCTGTTTCGGGTTGTAGTAGGCGACGAAATCACCTTGCATCACGGCCTGCACGGCGAGCTGTAGGAGCAATTGCGTCTTGCCCGCACCCGGGCGGCCGGAAACCAGCCATACGGGAGTGCCATTCAATCGGGATGCCGCATCTAGTTCAACCATGATTTCCGGGTAGCTAGACTTGTCATCTCCCAGACCCACCATCACGCCGCCAGAGGCGAGAGGTCGACTACTCTGGAAAAGCGTGGAGAACGCGATGACGCCGGGCATGAGAGCGTTGCTCAAGTGCGGACGCTTGGCATTACCGCGAGGAATGCTCATGACGTGCCTCGGGTAGGTAGGAAGCGTGGAAAGCAGTGCTGTATCCTGGCGTCCGTGAAGCAGGGCCACGTCCATGCCAGACTTCGCGAACATCTTCTCAAGGGCCGTTTCAGCGGTACGCTCTTTCGGGACCTTGGATGCAACGATGATCTCGGTGTTGTCTAGCATGGGGATGTGGTTACGAGTAACGGATTCACGAGCAGCGAAGATTAAGTCACCGTAGCTCAAGGACCCCTTGCCGGTACCCGAAGTCTTAGTCTTGCTGGAGTTCTTCATGTCCAGCATGTTATCGATAACGTCATCAGCCCTAATCTGCGCGCGGATGCTAATAGCTACGACGTCCGACGAGGGACTGAGCAGAGGGGACGCCCATCGAGTAGACTTCGCATTACTCATCGGGTCCACGTAATCCAAGGACTCAGACGGGCGAATAGCCGACATGTATAGCTCACCCCAGCGAGGAGTGATAACCGACCTGCCGTGGACCGGGACGTAAAGCTTCTGATCCTGTAGCTGACGTCGCATGGCAAACTGCTCATCAGACACACCATGCCACGCAGTCAGGCGCTCAAGAGCCTCACCATCCTCGACAAAGTCGAGATCACGGAAACCGTGCTTGAGCATAATGTCATGCACATGATTCAAGTCAGAGATAAAAGCATTCGCACGAAGACGGTCAAGCTCAGTGAAGGAGTCGATGTACCGCTTGATGGTGTCTTTGAACGAGTATGCCCTGTCGAAGAGAGAACCTTCGATCAGCTTCACGCCCATGAACGAACGCCAGACAGGCTTCGTGTAGTTAGCAGCGAGACGACGCAGGTAGTCAGCATGTGCCGGAGTGTCATTCGCAGGAGGAGTGATCCCCTTCGAAGGCTCCTGCGTAACCTGGATGTGGATGTCCCTGCGTAGGTCCGTTTTGAGCTTATCCTCCTGGGCGCTGAACATGGATGAGAGGTCTTTGCACATGTCAACGAAGAATGACTGATTTTCGATCTTCTCCCAGTCGTTCGGGAGCCACCGAATCTGCACGTCCTCCGGGAACGCCATGTACAGCCATAGGGAGCCATCGTAGCCCTCGAAAAGGCCCTGCCGCCAATGCGACACATACGGCTTCGAGTCAACCCAGCCGTCGTTGGCCTCAGAGTAAGGGCCGTGGCCACGACCATCAGGGTCTACGCCGCTAACAGACTTATAAATGCGCGCGAGGATACGCGAGCCAATCGAATCTGCCATTAGTTCCCTCCGTTATTCTGCGTGCCGCTCGTACGCTGCTTCTGTGTCGGTGCGGTCTCCTCCGTCATGGCGCTGCCGTACCTCGTCAACTTATCATAGGACCCAGCCGCGCCCCAGTCAATCACTGAGAGAAGCGCTGTCTCCTTGCCGGTGACGAGAAGGTCCATTGTCATTGTCTGCTTATATGTCGTCTTACCCGTGGACTTGCCGGAAGCATCCTTAGTGCTGGAGTCGACGACATCCTGAATCTGCCAAGAGACGCGTGCATACCCGTTGTTGGGCTCATTCATCGATTTCGACCAAACCACCTTGATCGAGTTAGGGACATAGGTCCAATTGCCGGACACGAGGCCAATAAAGACATCGCCCTTATTGGTGTCGCCAGTCAGTCGCTTCAGCGTAGCACGATCATCTTCGGTGTACGCCTTAGCCCAAGACTCAAGCTGGGAAAGCTGCTCAGTTGAGACACTCCAATTCTTCAGGTCCTTCGGGCCACTATCGGCTTCAACCTTAGCGTTCACGTCATCGGGGTTAACCAGTGACGGTTCAGCCACAAGAGCCGGGAGCGCGAGATCAGACAAGTCGTCGATGCGTAGGAGGATCGTAATGTACTGCAACGTTCCGTTCACCGTCGCAGAGTAGGTCAGCGATTCTACATAGGCGTTAGGGTGATCCTCCGTGGGCTGCTTCGTCTGAGAGCCATACACGAATGCGATGTTCGAGACAACGGGCGTACCGTCGAGAGCCTTGGTTTGAGCCTGAGGCTGCGCCTGGCCGGGCTTCTGGTCCGTCGTGGCAGCTGCGCCCGACTGAGGCTTGTCGTCCTTCTGCGTCTGCTGCGCTCCCTGACCATTGGCGGTCACCGGAACAGAAGAGGGCCAAGAAATACCGTCCGCCAGCGCTACCGGCTGTGACCCTCCGTTATACCAAGCCGAGATGACCTGGCTCCCGAGCTGGGAGAACCGGACCTTGACCGAAGGGTTGTACTGCTCCGTGAGCATTCCCTCTAGCTGGCTAACCTGGTGCTGCGTCCTAATGGCGTTGTAGCCGCCCACGAACGTAGAAACAATCAGCCCGACCATGACCGTCGCAACGAGGAACCGAAGCACTCGATACCCAACGCGGCTTGAGGGGCGGGACATCCTGGTGAGCGCTTCCTCAATATCCCTATCACTGGGGGAGAGTGGACGCTTACCTGTCGCGCCACCCTTCCCAAAGTCCTTCAGATTCGTCTTGGACAATATAACCCCTTACCTCGGTCTGCGGCTTAATTCTTCCTTCATTCTAGCGACGAAATCACATTCCAGTGGAAATCTTAAACAGGCGGAATGCCACGCCAGCGAACAAAAACAGGACGACTGCTACCCCGATCATGTACTTGTGGATACGGCGGCCAGCTATGATGATGGGCTTCGTATTCTCGTACTGCGCCTGCTTCCTTGACTTCATGTTTTTCACGACATGACGCCAGGAGTCGGTCTCATACGGAGCTGTCTTGGTTTTGAACCAAGCTAAGTAATCCGAGGAGTGCGCGGTTTCCGATGCCTTCGGCAGCATCAGAGCGATAAGCGTAATCCATACGAGCTTGATTTTCTTCATAAGCGGGATGGATGCGGTTACCGGCTTCGATGAGCTGAATTCCCTGCTTCGCTCTGACGGCGGCAGGTTGAAGTCATTCATATCTTCCATATCTTACCCTTGTCTAGTTGCATCCCTGATTAGATGCGGCTAAAGAAACTCTACCGGCGATGAAAAAGGCAAAATGATAGGGCCGAACAAGAGCGATGCCCTTGAACGACCCTATCGCTAACGCCTGTGGCTGACGTTAGTTATGCGACTGCCTGTCACTCGAAATTTCAGGAAGCCTTCTTGGAAGCCTTCGCGACCTTCTTGGCACCGGACTTACCGGCACCGTCACCCTTCTTGCCACCGAACATATACTCAACCCCCTTTCAAGGTTTAATTTGCGGGCTAGGAGAACTCTCCGTTCGCCCCTCGCGACGTAGATAACTATAGCGGATAAAAACATGGAACTGGGCGCTACACGAGCTTTTGTGACAAAACTTCGTGCAGTAATAAATCATGCAAAAAACATGAACGCCGCAACTGAAGAAAGCACGACCAGGAGTGCCACGACCCCGACAATAATCGACGTGCGGGAACCGCCCTTGTCCTGGCTTTCACCGTCGCTATTAACACCATAGCCAAAGCCAGCAGACCAGTTATCGGCGTCGCCGCCCTCATCCTGGGTTGAGAGCCATCCATCGGACGGGGTAACCTTCCCTGGAGCGGTGGCCTCGTCTGTAGCCTCATCCTCGTCAATGTCTATATCAAGCAGCATGATTTCACCACTATCCGTCACAGGCTCGTTATTCGAGCCAAAAATATCCGACATGGACTCATTGCTAGAGTCTCTGATCCTGGATATGACCCGAGAGAACGGACCGTTGATAACTACCGCGTCGGCCGTGATGCTTGGCATGGCGTCAGTTCTCATGCTGGCGGACGGTAACACCCTTGACCTTAGTCAGGGCATCGATAATGCCTTCCTCCGAGGAAGATGTCTTCAGGGCCTTCAGGGCAAGGTGGTTCATTCCAGACCATCCCACGTCGTAGCCAAGCGATCCCCCATCAAGGAAGATTTCTCCTTCCACACGAGGCATATTGGTATCCCCGCAATCTAGGACGCGCTGCTTCGCCTGCGGGTCCTTGGTGACATCGATCTTTTCGACCTCGAAGCCATAGTTCGAAATGGCCTTCGTCGTCACAACGCAACGACCGCAGGTCGGGGTAGAAAGGACTTTGAAAGATGCTGTCATGTAATCCTCCTGGTGTTCTTGTTATTGAAAAACGCGCCGCTCGAAAGCCGCGCGACGATCTCTCTAGACTAAAGCTTTAGCCTGGCGAACTGTAGATAGCTCAGTCCTCTTTATGCGAGTCAAAAACAAGACCCTTGGCGATAAGCCATGACCCGCCGCCGAGAGTCTTAACGGTGGTTGAGCAAAGAGAAGACCCGTGCCACTGGCTTGCCCATTTACCGAACTCGTCCAGTGTGTATCGGCTCGCACGCTCCTCAGACAGAAATTTGTCGACAACACCAACCATCTCATTGAAAGACAAGGCATAGTAGCGACGCCCCAGTCGACGAACTCCAGCTATATCGCTGATTACTCTCCACTGCTGCGACCACTGAAACTGCTCATGTCCGTTATCCGTGAGCCAAGATCGGAACTGCTTCTCCATCACGACCTCTTTGTCTAGGTCAGCGGCGCATTGCTTCAGTAGGTCGGCATACTCATAAGCGCTGCTTACGTAAGGAGTGGGGTCCTTGACTCTGCGCCTGTAGGAGTCGTTGAGCGGTATGACTGTGCCAAGGACCGTTACTGGGTCCCGGACATCGTCCTGCTTGATCCCGATTGCGGAAAACAGGTCAATACTAGACGCCCACCAGTTCTCGCGGGCCAGCGTCTTAATGATGTCGGTCTGTTCTTTGTCAAGCTTAATTGATGGTTCCACATTAGTCATTTCAAGCCCCTATTCGTTAACGGATGCTTCTGCGCTGGCGTACGTCGGACCACCGTTGATATCACTGAACAAATCGTCCATGTCCGGGCTAAACCAGCTTAACGGATCATCGAACCCTGGCATCTCCTCGTTGATGCCCTCTTCAGCATCAGGGGTGAATTTTCCCGGAGCGGGAATTGAGGGCTGGCATGGCTCCTGGTTCGGGACCCCGAAACGACCGGAAGTCACATCTGCTATGACTCGGTACCCAGTGTCAATGCCATCCCCATGCTTCATCCACGACAGAAACACGCATACGGAAACCACGACAGCAGGCCAGGATAGCCAGCCGTCGATATTGAGAACCGTGTAGGCCGACGAAACAACTGCGGGAACCCATAGCCGCGATGGGTTATACCTGCGGTACGTCACGTACGAGAACACGCCATACGCCACCAGTAGGCCAGAGACGACCACGAAAACCTCATCACCGAAATGCATGGCGTCCGTCGGTTACCGGGAACCGAAAATGAGAAGCTGTATGGCAGAAAAGATGATCAGGAGCGCGAAAAGGCCAGTCACGCCATAAAGCGCGAACATCGGGATGCGCAGGACAGAATGCAGTGCCTTCACCCACGGGCGGCGGGTATCCTCACCAACCAGCTCGGACGAGGCGTCATCAACCTTCCACTTACACGCTTCACAGAGCTTCAGGTAGGACGCACCCTTTTTAGCCGTGCCCATGTACTCGCCCTCACGGACAAGGGAATTGCATCGGTCGCAGCGGAAATCGGATGCAGACCGAAAGGTCTTGAACCGGCTGAAGAAACCCCGGGTAACCGACCGACGAGGCTTGCCGTTGAAGGCCTCCACTGGCTTCTTATAAGCCTTGCCAGTCGTCGGAGGGGTAATCCCTCGACCCTTCTTACTCGTGGCTTGAGATCGCTTTTTAGAAACAGGCATCATAACTCCTAGAAAAGGTCCATATCTTCAGGGACTACCTCAACGTGATCCATCGAGGACCCAGCGGAAGAGGCTAGCTCATAGAATCCACGAGGGAGAATGCAGTCCACGAAAGATGCTTTCGACAGCCCCCTGAATGCAGCCGTCGAACGAGAAGAAAAAGTCAGGGCAGAGTCGGAAGACAACCGGACGTCGACGAACTCAGCATTCTTTAAGATGCAGTTAGAGAACTGGGCCGTCATGATGCACCGGTAGAACGTCGAATCCGTGAGATCACAGTCTGCCATGGAAACCGTCGCAACAGAGCGCTCAATCTTAAACAGCTCGCAGCTAGAGTTAGCAACCGATATCAAGACCTCTTCAACTCCGTCCTGTCGACACCCACTCTCACTGCTCAGGGCCAACGAGACCCCCGGCGTATCACGAATCTCAAAGTCAAAGAGAGAAGAGTTCACGAGGTTAATGCTGCCACTCGTGCCAGACCGGAAAAGACCAGAATCTAGAATGACCCCATCGCCGCTGATATGCACCCTGGATGCGATGCCTCGAACATTGGAGAGATCGCACCCATCCCCGTGAATACGGACATCTGAGTTCTCGAAACGGGAACCGTGGAATGAGCCATGGTGCATGACGAGGTCATCGACCACTGAACCGCTTACGTGGAGCTGGAGTCCAGGACGGACTGTGACCTTCTCTTTCTGGTGGCTGTTAAGAATAATGTGCTGAGACGTCAACTTGCCACTCCCTCTCTATGGTGACGAAGCCAGCCTGCGTACTTTTGAGCAGCGACGCTGTTCCTCTTACTGTCGCTGGACATGTCATCAAGCCGGATAGATTCAGCAAGAAGCAGGTCCGTATACGACAGCCAGGACCAGCCAGCTTCACTCGCGACGTACTCAGCCGGTCGCTTGGACGTTACCGACTTCCATTCTGAGCGTGCGTTCAGCACCTTTGCAAGATACGCGACGAAGCTCGTAAAAGACGCCATAATGAGGACCGGCGCGAGAATAGCAATATGCGTGCGAAGATAACCTGGAACCTGCCCTGTCGCCGTGAGGTACAAAATGCAGTACGTCAGTAGGCAGAAAGTCAGGGACATCACCGCTGGAGCTGAGTACTTCAGCTCGGTCTTCTTGATCCATCCATTCTTATCTGCGGACATCTCCGTGTACCTGTCAATAGAGGACATCGCCTTACCAATAGACGACGCCTTATCAACGGGGAGCATGAAGATATACTGATCCACTCCTTCGATGAGTGACACTGTATGAGTTGTCTCTATGACTGACAAAACAGGATGCCGTTTCACATCACTCTTCATAGCCCTCCAATCAAGCCTCGTTGCGCGCCTTCTGACGCTTACTCTCTAGGTCCCAATTCTAGCGAATACGAAGCCGAATATGGGGAAAGAGGGCATAAAGAAACACCCTGCCGAAAACCGACAGGGCGTCTCTTGTGATTAGGCTGCTAGTTGCCTAGTGTCACTCGGAAGCGGTCTCCTTCGCGCGACGGCGACGACGAGCAATGATCAGGCCTCCAGCGACACCCGCGAGGACGATACCAGCGCCGAGGAACGGAAGGGCATTCGCGCCGGTACGAGCCAGAGCGGCGGAAGCAGGAGCGGGCTTGTTCTCTTCGACGGTCGTGGTCTCGTTAGGGAGACCGCATTCGCCCGAGTGGAGGACCGCACCGCTATCGCCAACCAAGGTCTCGACCCAGTAGTAGTCACCGGGACGATCAAAGACAGTCTCCTCGGACTCAAAGGAGCCAGCGGAGGTAATCTTGCCGTAGTTGGTTGAGAATGCCTCGTTAGAGGGCTGGCAGATGGCGTTGCCGTTCGCGTCCTTCTGAGCGTAGTATGCCTTGAAGGACAGGTTCGCGCCATTCTTCGGCAGGGTACCGGAAACAAGCGCCGTGTCGTGCGCCTTCTCACCGTACTTGATGGTGGGGGTTGCCTGCGTCGTGATAGTCACATCCGGGGCAGGGACGTAGAACTGCTCGTCCTTGTCGTTGAATGCCGACTGGAACGGGGCCACGCGGTCATCGCCATCGAAGGAATAGACGAAGACATAGTAGCCATAGCCATTATCGGGAACCGTAACCTTCGTGGCGTCGTCGTCGCCAATCTGGAAGGTGCCGTTCTTGGCCTCAATGTCGAAGCGACCGAACACCGGGGCATCGGCGGGGACATCGGCAGTCGAAGGCTCAGACGCAAGAGGACCGTACACGGTCACGTGGGCAGCAGCCAGATCGGACTTCCAGCCGGAGTTGGTGCCGGAGAACTGGCCGTGGTCATCGGGGAGATCATTGATAGTGATCTGGTCGAAGGCCTGGCCTCCGGGATTAACCGTGTACTCCCTGGCCTTGCTCTGGTGGCTGATCTCGTGCTTGACCACAGAGGACTCCTGGTACTCAGCGAAGGGAGTCTGGTACCCCTCGTAAGAGTCGCCATCTTCAATCTTCCAAACCCAGGTGTAGAAGCCAGGGGTCATCGCCTTGAGGTTGCCGGAGGTCTGCATCGTGCCGGCATGATCGAAGGCAAGAGCCTCATAGCCGACAACCGGGGTACCCTCGGGAACATGATCCGCCTGGCCTACCGGGTTAGGGAGGGGGCCATATAGCGTGCCAGTAGCGGTAATGCTGGCGTTCTTCCCGTCCTTGTCCGTGATCCACTGGTCACTGCCGGAAAGAGACAGGGTGACATTATCGATCATCGGGTCGCCAGGCTTAACCACCTGAGCGTCGGCAACGGTGGTAATGACCGGCTTTGCCTTATCGGAGATAGCGGTTTCACCGGTGGCAGTGGCGGGGGCCGGAGCAACGAGCATAGTCTGCAACCGCTCAGACTCACGATACGTGAGCATGGGGCCATTGCCCGGAAGGTCGGTCGCTGAGTAGTTGAGATGGATGGTTCCGAAACCCGTAGCCTTAACGGTGACGCTGCCGCCGGAATCGATGGTCTGGCTCTTCGAACCGTCATCGAAAGTAGCGGGGGAGTCATCGGGGATGGATGCAGTCACCTTGTACCCGGTCACTGCCTCTGCGGATCGGATAGTGACGTTGTCGACCGTGTAGGTCTTGCCGCCGTCGGTCGTAACGGGATCACTGCTGTCGATGGTGTAGTCACCTGCATAGGCGGCGGCGTCAGCCCAGTACTGATTGGCGAGAGCCTGGACTGCGGGATGAGCAGCCTGGATGTCGTCAACCCAGCTCTGCCACTCAGGTCCGATGTCAGCCTTCTCACGAACAAGGAGCGACAGGGCCGCACGCGAATCAGCAGTACTCACGCCCTCATAGAGAGAGAGGGCCGCCGCGAGCTGCTTGTTGTCGATCTGGCCAGAATAGGCAGTTGGACGAGAACTGATCTTGCCAGCCTCGACACACCAGGCCAGCTTGCCGTCCGGTCCTTCGAATGCTCCAGCCCAGTGGTAGGCAACGGGGGACGACGGCAGTGAATTCTTCACGAGGTAGCCGGGACCCGAAGTAGCCGCGTCGGCGTTAGCGGCGGGAACCGAAACCGCCATGTTTCCGAGAACTGACGCGCCGATGGCCAGTGCCGCGAACGCGCCAGTGAGACTACGGCGATAAGACGCCTTCAAAGATACCAATGTATCTCCTTTCTTAAATTGAATGCGACTGTGGGGATTGGTGATTGATTCCCAGCAACCGTCGCTCGGTAACTACGATCTTAAAGGTATGGGTAGTATGGCTTGCCGCTTGAAACGGGGCGTCGTAGCCCATTAATTAGGCAAATCACAGAGAGGGAGCCGCCGAGCCGATGAGCTGGCGTGCCTTCCGGTATGCCTCCGAACGAGACCAAGATGAGGCGGGGTGAAAGCGCGTGCCTCGTATCCGCTCCTCCGTGGCTATGAGTTTTGCATGTGTGCTCGCCGGGACCACTGCCCTACGGTTATTGACGATGCTGTCGATCATCTTTCCGCTGACCCCGGACATCTCAGAAATGTCTTCAACACTCATGGCCCTGTACATCATAGAGAGGATGACCTTCTTAGAGTCGCGGGATGGAATGAGTGAGACGACTTCGCTTGAGGAATCGTAATTGCTCTTTCGGTGGACAAAAGCGAGGCCCCGGTTAATACGTACGGCGTCCACGAGAGGCAGTTTCGTAGCCACGCCAGAGAGAAGGCCACGAACCACAGACTCGCTCACCGACGATCTCGACGCCACCTCGTCAGGCGACCTCCCGAAAAGGTTCACCGCGCGCGAAACCGACTCCTTGGCGTTGGAAGGATCCACGTAGACAGAGAGGACATTCAGGGAGAGGGCAGTAGCCACGGCAAGGACAACATCGTCGTCGCCAGAGGGGCGGCCCGACGGGATGGAACCGAAGGAACCCTGGCACCCCCACATGAGAGAGCCATCGTTATCGTGCACGTCGATAACCAAATCCTTATTGCCCTCGTTTGCATCGATAATGTATGCGGTTATTCTCCTCGTTGTACTCATGACTGGCTCTCCCTCCTCCTGCAATCCTAGATGGGCATAACATTTTACCTACCGAGGATTCTAGGGGAGCAAAAAGGATGATGGTGTCTAGATGGATTGCTTACGCGCCAATAAACGCAGCCCCAGACTCAGATCCCAGTCGGTCGCCGAGGCCAATATTCGCCCGACGCCCAGCAGCAGCACCATCCTCACTCCAGTAACTCTTCCGACGACTCTTGCTAACCGTCGTTGGCCCGATATCGTCACTGACGAACTGGTCTAGTCGTTCCAGTCTATCCTCCATAAACAAGACGAGGGAGTCGCCGACCGTATCCTTGTGGCTGGCGATAAACTCCTGCTGCTCCACTCCATACCTCTCAACGAGACGGTTACCGACGACGCTTGCGAACGTAAGAATGAAGTCAATACGCTCGCCACGGGAAATGTCACTGGCGTACATGTCTGCGGTGAGCTGATCTTGGAGCAACTGGAAGGCGAGCCAGGCCATAGACATCGGCTCCTTAAAACCCGCAGTGTAGTACCACTGCCCGGCATGGACGTTACCGTCCTCATCGACTTCCTGGACTTCTCCCTCTAGACGGACGACCCGGCAGCCAAAGGCGCGGTACACGGCATTTAGGAGGGAGCCAAAACGCTTCGCATATGGATTGTAGATGAACACCTTCTCAGAGAAGGGCAGGGACTTATCGCGACGCAGGTCCTCCTCCGTCATATCGTCCAGTGAGAGAGCATACTTCGCGAGAAGCTTCTCTGCCTGCTCGCGCGCGAGGCGTGCCTCCTCCTCATACGGGGAGCCATTCGCGACGTTGAAAAGCTTGCGAACTCGCTCCTGAATTCGCTCGAGCTTGTCTTCCGGGTTAAGAGCCATTTCTTACTCCTCGTATAGAAGGGATACCGGATACCTAAAGTATAACACACTGCCCCGGGCCGTCGATAGGAAACGAACCCCGGGGCAGTCGAGATGGCGTGCAGGAAACCCGCACCACCCTTTACAGCTCAGAGGCGAGCGTCCGACTCCGGAACGCCGTGATGTCCATTCCTCCCATCTGCTCCACAGACCCGAACATGCCTTCAGACTCGTCGTCAATAACCCGCTGCTTCAGGCCAGTATCCTTACGAGCATTCGGGATTGTGATGCGCGCTGTACCCCGCAGCTTGCCGGTGTTGTTAAAGACCCCATTCGCAGAGTTCACGAACGCAACAGACGGCGAATAAATATCCAGCTCCTTATCCGCACGATACGACGGCGCAGCGTCTATGATGCTCCCAGTCCACATCAGACCCGACGTCATCTCCTCATTGACAAAATCAGGGTCGATTTCCCTGAACGCCGCCTGAAAATCTGCCTTGTCCTGGCTCTTCTGCTCCTCAGACTCCCAGTCCATCACGCCCACGACATCACGGTCCCAGACGGCAGAGGAGATAGAGTCATACCACTCAGGGGAGCCATACTCGCCTTCAGCGTTCTCATATGCATCTTCAAGGTAGGAGGAGTTAGTACGCAGGAGGCGCTGGGGCGTATTCTCAGCAAGAGACTTCACGAGGTCAGCTTTATCCCAGCCACTCACCTCAGAGATCAAATCCTCACGCTCATACTCATCGACATACTCAGGGTCAATACCCACCTTTTCAAGCATATCGTCAAGGCAGTCATCCACGTCCTCGCGGATGGCCTCCCGATACTCATCCTCGATATCGGTATACAGATCATCGTCACCGTCGAGATACATCTGAACCTGATCAGGGTCCAGGTGGTCATCAGGCTCGATCAGGTGATCAGAGCTATAGGTCAGCTTCCCAGAACTAAGCGCAAACTCCACCGTGCGAATATTGTCCTCCGTGCCATCTGCAACAGCCGGGGTCGGAAGACGCAGTAGGTCACCGGGCGAATCCGACATCACCCGATGCGCAGCTTTCATGCAGTCTTTAAAAGCCTGCGAATGTGGTTCATGCTGCTGCGAACCACACCTTCCAGCATTCGGACACGGAACCAACGTCCTCATCAGTACTCCTCTGTGCATATCGAAAAACGGCGCCCCTTCCTTTATACGACGCCCTTACCCTAATTCTAGAGGGGCGGCCAGGAGCAAGAAAAACCCCCGACCGCCACCTATCCCCCACTAGAGAATGGACGCCTTCTTGCGGGTCTGCTCGTACTTTGACCATGCACGAGCGATATCCTGGATACGTGACGGGAAAACCGCGTCCTCGTCAGTCTGGAGCTGCTCAACGTTATACATGATCATATCCACCGCCTCAATCTCATCGACGGAAGGCAAGTAGACGCTGGGCTCATCAAGGTCGTCATCGACGAAACACTGCTTATTGTGCTTCAGGTGCTCAATGACCTCCTCATCCTCGAAGGACAGACCTTCAGTATCGTCGTCCAAGACGAACATGCTGCGGTCGATGCTAGATGCGAGCATTCCCATACGCCGGTCGGCCCACTCGTTATAGACATCTCGAAGCTTGCCAATATCCACGAGAGGAACGCGCCAGTGATCGATGATATGATCAAGGGTAATGTTCTCAACGGGGCGAGTAAAAACGACGCTATCATCATTCGCCTTCGATGTCACGCTCAGCGACCCACGGTCAAGGATCGCGAACAGCGGGAAATCCACAGGCTTAACGATGTCATCGTTGATAATGGCTGCGTTATAGAACTTGTCCATGCAGAAAGCCAGCGCCGAATCACGCAGGGCATCCTGGGTGTCCCCAAAAACAGGGGAGTAAACCTCCACCTCACCTTCCAGGGTCCAGCAGTGAACGCCCTTCACTTTATACCAAAGGCCACGAGGGCCGATATAAACAACCTGGTTCTCGTCAGTAACAATGCACTTGTACAGACCAGCATCCAGCACCGGCAGCTCAAAATCTACAGTTTCCGACATCGCGACACCGCGAAAATTCTTGCTCTCGAAGGAGGCGTGCAGAGAAATAGCCTGCGCACCTGCCTGAATGAGGCGCTTCTGAGTACCGCTTGTCTGAATTGTCACCATGGGTAGTTCTCCTCTCTCGTCGTCGGATACCTAAAGTATAACACAAAGCTGGGGAGGAAGCGAGACGAAGGAAGACGCGGCCCAGAAGGAGTGAATGGGAGCTACGGAGGATGGCGTGGCTAGTCCCACGCGCGGGGCAATCACCCCGCTCCACCGGTATTCGTGATGCATAAGGCACAGTAGGCAAGCGAGTCTAGCATCAGCCACAGGGCACAGGGACGGAGACAGGCCAGTGGAGAACGCCCCGAAACTATGGATGGCTCTCGCCCTCGAAGCTGTCTAGGGTTGCCTCCTAGAGAAGAGGGGAGCGACAGGCCCCATCACAAAGCGGCAGCAAAGCTATCCCACTCCCCTCACCACATCGCATCGGCCCCCGTCGACAAGCAGTTCTATTCAGGGGGTTCCCTAGCCAGGCAGCCCTGAACTGCACCCCCCTCCCCCAAAACGGATGAATGCGTTCCGTCGCTCCCTGCGCTATTTAATACGCCAAAACCGTACGACCCCTCTCAAACGCGCTCTCGCGCCCTCGACGCCCCGGACCCCTATAACCCGCCCCTCCTATACTGAAAACGCCCCAATCACCATCCTGGCCGCCTCCCCGACCCCTCCGAGCGCCCGTCCCTCTCCTCTCCGAAGAAAAGACCCCGGAAACAGGGCAATCCGACTAAACCTCAAGTCAACCCTACAGCGCCAGGAGCCCCGAACCAGGTTACTTCTGGATGGCTCTCCTCCGAGATGCAATAGAAATGAGCTGCAGCGGGAGTAAGCTGCGCCCCTCCTAGCCAGGCAACCCCAGACCGCCCTTTCCCTCAACCGAGACAGCTCTGCGACCCTCGCCACTTGCCTCGAAATGAGCGGAAATGGACAGACAGGCGCCATTCCTCAAAACAGGGCAATCCGCACCAGTCTCTAACCTGGACGAGCTAACGACTGAATGCGTCACCGAGCCAGGACATCATGACAGCAAAGCAGCCCCTAAGCCAGGCAGCACTGTATTGTCGCGGCCCTCCCTGCCCTCTCCGTGCCCCCCTTATACGGCGGCCCGGCCCCGGGAACCGGACGCCCTCCTACCGACCTGACGCCGAAACCAAAGACAGCGACAAAGGCCCATTCCCTAAACAAGGCAATCCTGGGTGGCCCCTACGAGCTGTTGTTGAGATGGGTTGCACCCCTTTATAGAGAGGCCACCCTCAAACGCGGAACCAGGCCAATCGACCTTAGCCAGGCAGTTCTGCGTTGCCACCCCTAATCCATGCAGCGCTATTATAGCTCCCGGTCCAAGAGAGAAGAATGGCTCATTACCCATGGCAGCCCCTCAGCAACCCAGTACTGCGCTCACTACCCCTGTATTGCCGTTCCTCGAAAAACGACTACCCGGAAATGTGGCCACCTTGAACCAGTTGGTCGTGTACTGACCCAACCTCTCGCTGAAGCATTCCCGCATTCCTTCCACGAACCAAGCCAGCACCCACATCCAACCAGCCCCAGACATTCTTAGCCAAGCCAGCCAATATGCGTCCCCAGCGACGCTACTGCCCCTCTACTGCACTAACCGACCCCTCGCCCCAGCGACGCTACTGCCATTCACTCTCCAACCAGCGACGAATGGGACGCCTCCTGAGGCAAGGCAGGATTGCATGAGGCTTCCACTAGAACAGAACAGCAATAACGCCCTACCCAGGAAGTCCTGCGTTGCCACTCCTAATAGCCAGGCAATCCTGTATTGGCCCGGCCTCTCGCCCTAGTATTGAAATTGCACTGGCCCTTCTTCTGGGCAAAATAAAAATGAATGGCTCCCGCTCCCTAAACCAAGCAGCACTATCCTGCGACTCCCCTCCCGTAGCCAGCAGCACTAATGCTGCTTTCCCCGAGCCAGGCAATCCTGAATACCCCATCACTTCCCGAGCCAGGCAGCACGCCACGGGAACCGCCCATCTCAGCTTGCCTTGCCATGGCGTCCTTCACTGAAGCTGATGTTGCCATGGCTCCCGCCACCAATCAATCCAGTCCTACATGGCGGCCTCCTTGCTCTCAGCAACCGGATGCCTCCCGCTTCTGCCATCACCTTGCTTCCGAACCAGCGACAATGGAGCTGTCGCTCCCTAAAATGACTCACCCCCCTAACCAAGCCATTGATCAACCACTCCTAACCAAGCCAGCCCTGAATGGCGTCCCCCTAGCCAAGCCACCCGTATTGCTCCCGTCTCTCCAACGCCCCCTGTAGTGGCGCTGACGCTCCACTGTAATGCCTTACTTCCTCCTTAGCTGCATTGCCATGGCTACCGCCCCCTAATCAAGCAGTCCTGTATGGCTTCCTTCACTGAAGCTGCTAACGCCTTGCTTCCTTCCCGAGCCAGGCAGCCCGCCGTGGGAGCCTCCCCTCCTGCCTTGCCATGGATGGTTCCTCCCTTACCCAGCAAGCCAATGAGGTATTAAAAGCAAATAGGACGAGGCAGCCATGAGTCAAATAGGACGGAGAGGCAGAGCAGAGCACACGGTCCATGAAAACAGAGCATCAGTCAGAAGTAGCAATACAGAGGTTCTAGTTAGGGCAGCGCAGCTCGCAAGAGGCAGAAGCCAGTAGCAACAAGTCAAGGCATCAGTAAACGGATCAAGCGGGCCATGTAGGCAGTATAGCGGCCGAGGGAACGAGGATGACGCCACCGGCGTGCGGCGACGAGACCGGAAGAAGAAGCAGGCCAGTTTGCACGCCACGCGGGAACGAAGCAGCGAGACATTCGAGACAAGGCAGGAAAAGTGGTCCAGGTAAGGCGTGGCGATAAGGCAGTGAGCAGAAACCGAAGAGCGGGAAAGAGCGGCGACAGCCGCATCTAACCAGCCAAAACTCAACTCCAACCCAAGTACCCAGCGTATTCAATAAGAACACATCATTTCATGAAGTGGCGCGGCGGGCGCGGTCCCCTCGGGAGCAGCCGAATGGCTGCCCCCTCCGGGGGAGAGGCCGCCCGGGGCGACGCCTAGACCGGCCTCTCCCCCTTCTTCGGCTTCGCCTCGAAGTTGTAATCCAATCCCTTCGGGCAGAAGAAAAGCAGCAGGAAGAGAGGCGACAGCCGCATTAATCTTGGACGGAGGCAAGGCATCTGTATTCCAAAAGCAGAAGGGAAAGCGACAGCAGGAAGGCTGTAGAGGCGAGAAGAGCGCCATTCAGCACTGAATTGGCGAGAGAAGCTGGGTTCAGGGTATAGCTGTCGCTAGGCTGCGATCAGCTGTATTTGATGTGTAACGGGGAGGCGCCTATTGTCGGTTGCTCGGTTAGGAGCGACCGACCGGTGGCGGTCCGCTACGGACGAGGGACGAAAGGTCTACATCCCTATCAGAAAGGGCCTCAACGCCCTTTGAGACGGCTCCGAGGAGCGCTCGGTACGAACGCCGGAACTCGCGAGCTGCGGCCGCCAAATCGGCGACGTAGGCCTTCCACGAGAGGGCGGCGCGTTCCATTGAAAGAATGTCTCCAGTGAAGCACTGAACGCGCTTGAGTAGCTCTTGAGCCATAGAGCCTCGCCCATTCACAAAACGAATGATCTTCGAGAAGTCACTCTTAAGGTCGTTCTCTGAAACCTGGTTTGTTATGCTTGAGTCGATGAGAAGCGACAGCCAGTACCCGTAGGTACGCATCAGTTCGGGGTCTGAGTCATCCTTATAGAGCTTGGACGTGCTGCGGAAGGCCACACCTACGTCGGTGAGGCCGTTTAGCTTAGAGGGCGTGACGTAGCTGACCATACGGGACATGAGCGCTCGTGCGTTCGAGGCCGGCATCCTGTACTGGTCTTCCGTTAGTACCTCGACCTTGCCCTGAACGTAGCCCATGCGGACCTCGTACAGGTTGCTCTTCCGCCACGTGTCCTCGGTCATATCCCTTGTCCTGTCAACCGCAGCGTCAAGGCGACGGCAAGCGGATTCAATGACCATCATGAACGGGTTATCGGAGTCCGTGACGCTGTCGAGGTTCTTGAAGCCTTCGATGATCTCCTTGGCAGTGAAGCGGTAGGTTTCCCCATCCTTCTCTGCGATGAATCCGTCCTTGTGGAACGTTGTGTACGTGGAGAGGAACTGGCCGTTCTCTACGAACCCCTGTTTTGCCACGCGCTCCTGTCCGATAATGCCGGGGCCTACTCGTTCACAAAGCTCCTGGACGGCGCGTTCCTTCTCTGTCTCGGCGGGGCCAAGAAGCGTACCCTGGAGCTTGCCTCCGGCGCGGTCAATGAGTCCGATGGCTTCTAGGTCCTGCATAAGGCGATTACATTCGTTATGGCTGATTCCGCTCTGCATAGAGAAGTATCGCGAAGAGAGCGGCATCGAGCCAATGCCGTTATATTCGCGCGTAGAGAGAATCTTGTCGAGGGAGAGAACGCCTTTGATTGCGCGGTCGAATGAAATGCGGCGCTTATTCTGCAAGATGGAGAGGAGGAGGATAGCTGCTTCCGCGACGTCATCATCGTAGAAGTGGGCGTCCGCAACAGACTTAACCGTGGATTCCCCGTTCTCACCCTTTTCAGTCTTCAGGAAGATAGAAGTGGGGCAAGGGAACCGGTCAATTTTACCGTCGGTATACTCTGCCTCGTCACCGCCGTAGTAGCTGCGGGAGAATGACGGGGACATGTAAACCTTGCCGTTAACGATATCCGCTGTCCTAATATCTTCTGCAAACTTACTTGCGGTCTTCCAACTTGTGTCAGTGCCGTTCTCTTTACGGTAGACAAACTCGTACATAGGTTCGAACGAGCGAGCGGCTGCCTTGAACTCGTCAGTCCCTTCCCTAGTCACTCGTCCGTACTTGAGGGCAAATGAACGCGAGGTGAACTTGGGGTCCTGCTCAACCTTAACGCTGGAGTAAGGAGTGTTCTCGATGTCCTTGGGTGTGACGAAGCTAGGCGCGCCGTTTTTGGCGAACGTACGCGTCTCCTGCTCCTTCTCGCCCTTCTTGTTGAACACGAGATCGGCAAACTCTTTATCCTGCTCAATGACGTCATCATGGCACCTGACATCCATATCGCGAGTGACTCGCTCGAACTGCTCGGCGAGGAGTTCGCCAGACCAGGGGGTGTCCATAGCCTTCGGGTCATTCCAGTCTCGGCGGTACATGTTCGAGAAGTCAATAACACGAGAGGAGCCGGAAGACTTTCTCTTGACGTTAGATCGGCTCAAGGACTCAACTAGACGAGCCAGTAGAGCCTTCAAGAAGGCCATATCGCCGTCAGTCCAGTGGCCATCGCTACGAGCGATATCGGTTTGAATCTCGTAGATGTTGTCGTACTTGTTGCCGTCGTCGCCGAGCATGCTCTTTGTGTGGGACATGATGGCCGTGAACGACTCAGTCGCCGGGTCGTACGAGGGTCCCTTAAGGGCGTCCGTAATCTCGTGTGCCTGCTTCGGGGTGATCGGCTGATCTTCGAGAACGAAGCCACTTCGACGAATAACGTCCAGGCGACGGCGACGGAAGGCAGCCGTATTCCTCACGTACTCCTCGGACGTACGTGCTGCCTTGAAGCCCTTCTCAGCATTCTCTATGACCTTCTTAATGTAGGCAGCGTTCTCTCGGAGGTCACGCTTCCTGGAGTGCATCCCCGGCTGCTCGGTTAGAGCCATTTGCGTTGCCTGCAAAGCCGCCTTCTCGGGGAGCTTATGGAGGTTGTCGGTGTTGAAGTTCAGGACAGCACCAGTAAGGTCAACGAACGCCATGGGCTTCAGTGCGCCGCGCTTACCTCTCGTATACACGTTAGAGAGCACATCGAGGGGTTGGTTATCGGCGGTACGAATCTTCCTCTGACGCATACGTACCGCGTAGGGGTTGCCGTAAGACTCAGAGACGAGGTTGTGCTCCATTTCGCGAAGCCCGCGCTCAAAGTGGGTCATCCACTCCTTAGACAGTTCCGGGTTCCTCGTAATATCCATCGCTAGGTTGTGGACGATCATGCCCATTCCGTACAGCGCGGCATCGACGATAATGCGAGCTAGCTTCGTAGCTGACTGTTCGTAAATGCTGGGGCACATGTTCATAATCGAGCCAGTAACGCTTGCTACCGCGTAATTGAACTGTGCATTGCTGAGTTCTCCCTTAAGCACGTGAGGGTTGTCGTCGAACTTCACCTTGCCTTTGGGATCAGTGACAATGAAGATAAAGATGAGGAGTCCGGCCATACGCGCGGGATCGCCATACAAGCCGCAGAAGCGGCAATTCTCGCCCTTAGACATCATCAAGTAGAGGGCTTCGATACCAATGCGGTGACCCTTAGGGTTAGTGCGTGACTTTTCCTTCAGCGTGCGCTGCCAGGCAAGCTTGCCGTACTTCTTCTCTTGTTCTTTGAGGTCAAGCTGACGATCCCGCTTTCGTTCGTGGCGCCGGATCACCTCTAGAATGAGGCTTCGTTCGGCTTCGAGTTTCTGGCAGCTAGGGTCCGCTGCCATTGCCTTTTTTGCTGCCTCATTGTATTCAATCTGGCGCTTCAACCGCTTCATGGGATTTTCCATCAGCGTGTCAACCCCAGGTTCTCTAGCGTACCGAATTTCAGCTAGAAAGATGTCCCTTTTTCCGTTCAGGGCCTTATTAATGCGGGCGAGATCGACGTAGGCATAATCGATGCTGTCGTACACGGGCAACTTGGGCCGCTCTGTGTTGCCATTAACGCGGTCGGCGCCCTCGCTGCGTGCATTCTCGGATGCGGCGTTATTGTCATCGGAGGTTGCGGCAGTGTCGGTGGCTACCGGACGATCATCTTCAGCAGCAGGCTTATCTTCATCGGCGGCGTCAGCAGCGGGGGCCGGGGCCGGAGCCGGGTTCTCGATAGCCTCGGGGGCACGACGGCGGCGACGACGAACCGGACGGGGCTCTTCATCTTCGTCTGTAGCCGGGGTCGTGGGCTCAATAACCACAGGATGAGGAGGACGGCGAGGGCCACGAGCGACAGCGCGTTCACGAAGACGACGGGCGACGCGCTCTGCGACGGATTCGCGACGACGGGTAGGACGCTGGTCATTCTCTTCCTTGTCATCGAGGTCATCTTCATCGGCGGCGTCAGCAGCGGGGGCCGGGGCCTCAAGATCACGGCGAGGACGACGGCGACGACGAACCGGACGAGCATCGTCTTCGTTGATGTCGTTAGTGGCGTCTTCTTCCTTATCGGCATCGTCAGCAATAACCGCCAGACGGCCGTTCTCATCCCAAGCGACGCGGCGAGTATACGTACGACCGCCACGGAACGTAAAGACGCAGGTGCCTTCCTCATGCGCGTCCAGGTCCTCAAAGGCGTCAAGGGCAGACTCGGCGGCGGCTAGCTCGGGATGGCCTGCAGGGCCATAATGTTCAGGGCTACGAGGATCACTCTCGATGCGCTCATCGACCAGTCGGGAACGAACAGGGTCGAACTCCTCATACTCGAAGCCATGGCGAGCTGCGAAATCGCGGCGCCAGCGGGCTAGCTCCTCTTCATTGTCGGTATCCGGGGGGGTATGGATTTTGCCGCAATTAAAGCAACGAGCATCTTCATCCTCGTTGTCCTTGGAGTCAACGGGAGCCGGGGCCTCATCACCAAAGGTACGACTAAGACGGCGACGACGAACCGGACGAGCATCTTCATCCTCGTTGTCCTTGGAGTCAACGGGAGCCGGGGCCTCATCACCAAAGGTACGACTAAGACGGCGACGACGAACCGGACGAGCATCTTCATCCTCGTTGTCCTTGGAGTCAACGGGAGCCGGGGCCTCATCACCAAAGGTACGACTAAGACGGCGACGACGAACCGGACGAGCATCTTCATCCTCGTTGTCCTTGGAGTCAACGGGAGCCGGGGCCTCATCACCAAAGGTACGACTAAGACGGCGACGACGAACCGGACGAGCATCTTCGCCACGGCGAGACTTCGCATCCTCCTCACCGTCCTCGTTCGGCTCATTTTCCTCGTTGTAGTCAATCAGATGACCCAGGTACGACGGGGAGCAGAGTTTAGTAGATGAATCGGAGGGATTATGCTTTTCAGCTAGATCTCGGGGCCATTCATTATCTTCTCCAAGAAGGGTGGTGTAATACACTTCGCTGTTGTATGCGCTCTTCGGAATGTCTTTAAGGCCGTAAACCCACGGACGTGGACCATCTTCTACATACTCCATCGCGAATTTAATGAGAGGGTATAGCTTGTCTCCGTAATGGCTGAACGTCGAAAACAGCTTCGGCATGTCGCCGCTATTCGCGTATGCGTTGAGCACGTATGCATCGAAGAAAGATGCAGGCGTGACAATAGAGCGCACTGAAGGGGTGTAGGTCCTGTACTGGTATTCGCGACCACGGTTAACCTGAACGCCATTCTCCATAGCGAGCGACCGAATCTCAGAAATCTTCTCTTCAGTCGCTTTAGGCTCCCAAAAACCGAGGCGAGTAAGCATTGCGAAAACCGCGACCCTCGAAGTGGTGTCGAAAGACCAGAGGAAGCGGCGGCACAGGAACTTATCGCACAAGCCATCCGACTTAGACATCGAGCCGACTCGTGACAACGCCAGGGAGCGGTTATTCGCGTTAAGGGCCTTGTCGTACATACCCTTAAAGAAAGTCTCGGAGATGATGCGAGTAAGCTCCTGATGAACCTTCATGGGCATGTAGCCTGTGTACAGCGTGAAGTGAGCCTTCAGGCTGACAGGGTCGACCTCGACGACAGGGAGGAAGTTCATGTGGAAGTCGTTGGCGAAGTAATCGAAAGCCTTCTTCAGGTTCCAGCACGGCGTTTCCCTAATACGCCCTGACTTGATCAGGGCCTTAATGGCATCCTTAACCAAGTTGAGCCAGTTATAGCGTTTCCTCCCCAGAACGGACTGGCGAATAAGCCGGTCCAGCTTGCCCGGCTTACCGGTCTTCAGGTACTCGCTGACGGGGGTAAACAGCGGGACATCGATATCAACGTCGATAGTGGCAGACACATAGTCGCCATCGTCGGTCTTCGCGTACACACGGTGAGCGTAGCCAAGACACTTCAGGAAGCCGTCAGCCGGGGTCTTGCCCTCGGGAACTATGCCCTTGCAGATCGCGTCATCACGCTCAGGGTCAAAATCGCTGAGGACTCGCTTAGGGGAATTATTCACGAACCAGAGAGGGTTATCGCTACCCATCGTGAAGAAAAGAGACGCAATACGGGATTGTTCGGACTCTTTCTCATGAGCTTCTTTGCTGAGAGTGAGAACATCGTCCAGGATGGTTTTACCGGGACGGGGAGTGCCGCCAAAGACGCCGTCAGGAACGAAACGAGAGACGATATCTGCCATGTCGCCGATAAAGGCGCGGCGGAGGTCTTTCTCCTGCTTATCCGTCTTGCCTGTTTCCATCTGCCGGCCCTCCTAAAAAACCTATTAACGAAGCGGCGAGGGCGATACCCGAGTTAGGAGATGGTACCGGCCTCGCCGCTAGTAAGAAGAATACCCGATACGCCCCCCGATTGCCACCCGAAACGCGCTAAAACACTGTGGGAACGATCACAGTTCCGAGCAAAACGGCCACAACCGCCACATTTGCCACCGGTCGCACGACCATATTCTCCACAGTACCGTCAGTTGTGATCCAGTCAAGACCCACGCTTACGGGGACAGGCCAGAGGAACTTGACCCTACCAGCGATCATGTCCTCCACATCGTGCAAGAGAGCGCCACCACCAACGATAGCAGCACCAAGCACAGGGGTTACAGAGCTAAAAGCAAGGTAAGCGACGATAGCCACGAGAACGACAGCCGCCACATGGACCGCCCACTTCTTCGCCCCAGTAACAAGAGCCACGCTCAGGTAACAACCAAAAGCAGCAAGAAGCACCCAAGCCACGATGTTCTGCGCGCCGTACCAACCCAGCACCCCAAGTCCGAGAACCGCGAACACTGAGTGCGTCCCCTTACGATGCCCGCCGGCCAAGGCTCTCACGACAGGACTCAGCAGCGCACCGACCGGCCCCGTCTTCTTGACGATGGTTGCCCCAGGCTCATCGAAATCCGGAGCCAGTGCGTAACCCCCGAGAGACATGACGACGATGAAGCATACCGCGATCTGGCTCCACGTCATCGCAGACGTAGCGGCGTTCATCGTCTCGGACGCACGATTCACGAAACTTCCCACGGAGGACGACCATGCCTCGCTCATGGTCTCCCATTGCATATACTCGAACGCGAACGCACCACCAATCGACGCCGACAGAGGAGCGTGAGTTTTAGCCATCATAACGAATGACTCCTTTCATTTCTTTCTCTCCCTAAAGTATATCGCGAACATGGAAGAGTTTTCTCGCCGGAGGAGAAACAAGGCAGTATGGCAAGGGGGCCAGAAGACAGAGGCAAGCCAGCAAGACAGAGGCCGGGATACCAGGAAAGCGATTCAAGGCCAGATCATCCTCGTTCCGCCCTCCGGCCCCGAAACGGATATGAAAAGCCCCCAGATAGACGATGATGGCCTACCTGGGGGCTTTCTGTGGGAGTGGGTGGGTGTCTCGGCTAACCGAGGAACAAAGTCAGTAGATCACTCACCGACACCGAGAACCACGCCACTATCGGGAGTAGCAGCGACCGCCTGCGTGACGACCGTATCGTTGTTAGTGGATGCGGCCACCGGAGCATGCTGTTCCGTCACAGGAGCAGCCTGAACCACAGGGGCAGCGGACTCAACGACCGAAGCCTCAGCCGGAGCTGCCTGGCTAACCGGAGCAGCAACCTCGGTGTAAACCGGCTCTGCCTGAGTTACCGGAGTCTCAACGGGAGCAGAAGCAGCGGCAACCTCAGCCGGAGCTAGATTGGATTCAGGGGCCGGAGCCTCGTCAACCGCAGCGGTAGCAGGGCCAGCCTCAGGAGCGACATCCGTCACCGGAGCAGACTCAGTGGAAGGGCCAGCAGCTTCAGCCGGAGCCGGGGCCGGAGCCACCTCAGAAGGAGTGGTCGTCTCAGTCGCAGAAGGAGCAGCATTCGAAGCCGTGGTCTCAGCCTCAGGAGCCTTACCCTTCACCTTCGGGAGCGAGTTATCGAACTCATCGTTCTTGGCTGAATTCATGGTCTGCGTACCATCGGACTTGTACTCAGTCACCTTGTCGTCAGCGCCAACCTGGCTCGCGTTAGTAGATGAACCGGTCTGGACCACAGTCTTAATGGCCTGATCCTTACGACCAGTGCGGACAACGTTCCCATCCGCGTCAAGACGGGAAGTGACAATTTCTTCCGCCACGCCAATGCCAACGCGGTCAACGTTCGCATCCAGGAGGACCTGTCGCTTCTCCGGGTCCTGGTTAATGGCCTGGTTAAACACACGGTTCGCGATGGCATCCGCCGTGTTATTGTCATCTCCGATGTACCCGCCGCCGGTCGCTGTCGTGTCACTGACCGCTTCGCTCTTGTACTGAGTCACGCCGTCCAGGTCAGAGCCATGGTTTTCACCGGCCTTCCAGTCACGGTAGTTGGCATCAGCGATACCCTCCTCAGCGGAGTATGAAGCCCAGGTCTGCGCTGAGTTAGTCAGCTGCTCAGAGGGGACCAGAGGCTTCAGGCCAAGGTCGGCGCGCGCCTTATTGATGAGTCCCAGGTACTTAGCCCTGAAGGTCTGCATGAACGAGTTGGCTTCGTCAGCATGGCTGGGTTCGGGGGCGGGAGTCGGAGCCGGGGCCGGGTCCTGGTTATTGCCACCCGGGATGGGCGTGGGCGCGGGTCCGGGACTGGGTATGAACGGGGCGACGACACCGGGGTTGTTGTTGCCGGGCGTGCCATTGCCAGGGTTCGCGTCACCGCCACCAGGGGTAACGATGGGGACAACGACAGTTCCGCCGTCACCGTTAGGAGGCGTGAGGCCGCCGTTAGGAGGATTGAGAATGCCGTCACCGTTGTTGCTCGGGGTCTCAATCGCAGCCTTATCAGCATCCGCCTTCTTGGCGTCAGCTTCAGCCTTCTTCGCATCGGACGCGGTAACGACCGTGCCAGTGCTAGAGGTTGAGTCCTTGTCGACGGTGAACGTGAGCGTGTTGCCATCTCGGGTCACCGTCAGGCCATTCTCGCGGCCAATAACGCCGCCTCGTAGACCCTGCTCATCGAGGGCGCGTGCCTCGTCCGCAGTGAGCGTCTGGGTGAAAGTGGTGCCGTCGTTGTTGGTCTTAGCTCCGTTATCGTTGCTGTTGCCCTTGTTGTCAGCACCGGACTGGGACGGGGCAGGAGTAGTGCGCTGAGGCGCCGGGGTAGAAGTGTCCTTCTGAGACTGTTCCGTAGCGCTCTGGGACGGCTTGCCGTTAGCCTTGCCGTTGTCGGCATTATGATTGGCACAACCGGTAGCGCCGACGACGGTAGCCGCGATGACTGCGGTTGCCGCGATTGCCTTCTTGATGTTGATGTTCATGATCCTCCAAACTGACGGGGTCCAAGATTTTCCCGGAACCCTCTGAGAAACTATTGTGAGCTACGGCGACACTGAAGATACCGCTGCTTCCTGATTCATTGACGAACTGCGAAGAGTCGGAAGGTTGATGCCCGCCATACTCTTCGTCTGACTTTCATCTCCACAGGAGTTTAGCTACGCTCCATAGCCATTGATTTTGATATTGTCGGGGTCGCCCGCCAGTTAGGTATATCACATAACGGGCGGGCGGGAGTATGCTCATGTGAGCGTCGCCCGTATCCGAGCTAGTCTATCCGGGCGTGCTCCTGCAAGCTTAAGAGCGTCAGTACGACCGAACTGCACTAACCTCCTGCGAGCCACTAGTAACAACGTAGGCATATCCGCCACTAGCAGGAGCAGGCTCGTCATACACGAACGTTGCGATACCGGTAGATGACTGGACCGGGAACTGGAACACCTGCCCATCAACGTTCACTGTCATCGACAGGTCCATTTCACCAGTAGAGGTCACGACGAATACCAGGCCTTTACTGGTCTTACTCGCCTTCACGGAGAGAATCTGTGACCCCTTATTGGACGTTGCTTCTGCCGGGGACTCGGACTTCGTGGCTGCCACGATCTCGTTGATGAGGTCTGACATGGTGTCGTCGTTGGTGTTCTTGTCAACCTCGCTGATTGCCCGATCAATGGCGTCCTTACTGGCGGGGGCTGACGCTGCCGTCTTCGCCCCAAGATTCTTCGTCGCCGTCACGAAAGACTGCTCCGTCAGGGCCGACTTGGCTACGGTACTGCTCTGGTCCTGATCAGATGCGACAGTGGTCTCGGGGCCGGGGGTACTGGTGCTACTATCAGATGTCGTGCTTCCCGCGCCGCCCCCGAACGACGGGAGCATGTTAGACGAGTACGCAGCAAACCCTCCAGCAGCAAGGCCGATCAGGGCAAGAGACGAGACAACCAGCAAGCCAATCCACTTCCGGCTACGACGAGGGCTGTCGTAATGCCCGATGTGGTCATCGTCAAGGTCGGTATCCGTGGGGGCCTGAACCTCGCGGTGCACGGTCTTCTCAGGCTCAGCGAAAAGCAGCTCAAGGTCGTCGTCCGTCGAAACGGCGTCGTTTTCGTGCTTGGTGTCGGCTAGCTGCCTGTCGTGCACATCCTGGGTGTCAGGAATAACCTGGGGTAGAACGAATGCGTCATCCTCATCCCCATCCCAGTCAATAGCAGGAAGCAGAGGGAGATCATCGTTAGTCGACGCCGAGCCACGATCGCCTGAGCTGTCGGTAGCCATCTCTTCATCGTCAGGCACGGTGAAGAGAGACAGCTCATCGTCGGGTGCTTCCGGGGAATAGCTGCTTGCCTTGCCGGATTCGACGCCGGTGCTGGAACTGGAGCTGAAGCCGGCATCCTCTTCCTCGGCGTCGCCAAAAATAGACGTGAGGTCAATTTGAGGCCCGGCCTCCTCGTCTGCCTCCTCTTCGTCGTACCCCTGAATCTCTGAGATGATGGGGAGCTGGAACTCCTCCTGGTCCGTGGTCGTAGCCAGGGCAGTATCTTCAGCCACAGAGTGTTCACCCGGGAGCAGGTCAGATTCCTCGTCAAGGAAGTCAAGGTTAAGGTCCTGCTCCTCGTCGCCGGCGACTGCCTGGCTGCCGTCGCCCGACTGGATGTCATCGTTTCCCGTCTCAAGGCCATCGAAGGCCAGAAGCTCAACAGCCTCATCTGCCTCCTCGGGGGTCCGATCCTGGTTCGCTGTGACGTGGGGTTCCGGCTCCGGGTCCAGCTGTAGCTCAATAATCGGGGGTGCGTCCTCCTGGCTTGCCGTAGGACGACCCTGAGTGACATCGGGATCAGTAAGCAGGGCAGGTTCAGGCGTCGGCTCCGGCCCCGACTCCGTTGCTAGATGCAACTCGGCGTCCGGAGCCGGGCCATCGAGCACCAAGGAAGCACCGCCCCCATCGCCGAGGTTCATGACGTCCATGAGAGAGGAATTCTCCATAGCGAGGAGGTCATCGAGAGACATGCCATAGTCGTCGACATCCTCTCCTTGCTGCTTCGTCGACGTGTTCTCCACGCCTCCAAGCCCCAGGAGGCTATCGAGGTCCATCTCTTCGTTGTCCGCCATCTCATTCTCCAATCATTTATCACTTGCGAAGTCGTGGGCACTGCTTATTCCTAAATGATTCTAGGGTAGAAAACCGCCGGTTTTGATTTGTTCTAGTCCGCTATGGTGTGTTATAGTGGGCTTAAGTAAGAGAAAGGAGGCAGGCATAATGTTTGATTCAGTTAAGGTCGCACTAGACCCTACCCCCGCGCAAGAGCGTCGTCTCCTTTCTCATGCTGGCGCAGCCAGGTTCGCATACAACGCAGTCCTGGCCCACGTCGAGGAAGCTGCCGAGGCGGGCGAGAAACCTGAATGGTCTTTCTATTCACTAGTCAAATGGTGGAACCACAACAAGGGTGAGTTGGCCGTCGATGATGACGGTGTTACTTGGTGGCAGGAAAATTCCAAGGAAGCCTATAGTTACGGAGTTGAGTCCTTGGCTAAGGGCCTGTCTAACTAGGCCAAGAGCCGTAAGGGTGCGCGTAAGGGCCGCAAGGTGGGCTTTCCAAGATTTAAGGCAAAAGGTAAAACTGCACCTCGGTTCGCGTGTGCATCCGGCAGTTTCAGACTCATCGACGGTGACCCAAAGGCGTTAAAGCTCCCGCGTGTTGGTAGTGTTCACTGCATGGAGAATGTAGCGGCACGCGTGGGTGATGCTCGGTTGCTACGCATGACTATTTCCCGGCGCGCAGGTCGCTGGTATGCATCATTGACTATAGAACGCGAAGATGAGCCAGTGAAGCCCGCGCCGAAAGGTGTCGCGGTCGGAGTGGACTTGGGTATTAAGACCCTCGCCACCCTTTCTGACGGCACGGTCTTCGAGAATCCACGACACCTCAAAAAGTCGGAACAGAAACTCAAGCGCGCGCAAAGAGCGATCAGTAGTAAGATGCCGGGGTCCAACAGGCGTGCTAGAGCAAAAGCCAAGGTCGCCCGCATCCACGCTCATGTTGCAAATCAACGGCAGGGCGCACTACATAAGCTAACGACGCACCTCGCCAGTAAGTACTCCGAGATCAGCATCGAAGACTTGAACGTTCTTGGCATGGCGAAGAATCACGCCCTTGCCAAGTCGGTCATGGATGCGTCATTCGGCGAGTTCAGACGCCAGTTGGAATACAAGACAGCTCGTACTGGCGCACGATTGAATATCGTGGACCGCTGGTATCCCAGCAGTAAAACGTGCTCACGATGCGGGAGAGTGAAAGCCAAACTCTACTTGTCTGAGCGAACCTACCGCTGCGAGGGTTGTGGTCTTGTCATGGACCGCGATCTCAATGAAGCAATCAATATCAACGTCGCCGGGAGTGCCCCGGAGACTGTAAATGCGCATGGA
>ERZ773001.36-NODE-36-length-54606-cov-138.867_pt1 | contig 54606 bp, 44 predicted proteins | sample MGYA00511673_ERZ773001 | MGnify/ENA primary metagenome ERZ773001 (study PRJEB29015, sample SAMEA2738091) | human oral metagenome | biome: human oral; feature: human-associated habitat; material: saliva | place: China | collected 2162 ... | reverse complement strand
AGCGCAGGAACTCCCTGAGTTCCCCTCCAAGCGCCGGGTCCTCAAGGGCGAGCGTGACGTTAGCTTCGAGGTAGCCGAGTTTGTCCCCGGTATCGAAGCGCCGCTCGTCAATGACTACACCGTACAACCCTCCACCCTCTTCTTCGGGGAGGCCGATCATGCGCGCGTACCCATCTGTGAGCTGATACTCACCGCCGGCGCCGGGCTCGATGTTTTCGAGGGCCGTGAACACGGCCGCGTCGAGCAGGTAGCGGCCGACGACCGCGTACTCGGACTTGACCTCGTCGAGCGGGGGCTTCTCCGTGACATCGGTGATGCGCATGAGCTGGCCCTCCTCCAGGTCGACGCCCTCGGGAACGGGCAGCACCTCCACCGCGGTGGATGCGTAGGCAGTGGCCTGCTCGGGGGTGACCTTCAGCAGGGCGACGACGCTGCCGCCCAGCGCCTGCCGAACCTGGATCATCTTGCGCAGCAGCTGCGAGCCCGGCTCCATCAGGTCGTCGGGCAGCAGGACCGCGAAGGGGGCATCGCCCACGTGGGACTTGGCCTGAAGGATCGCGTGGCCCAGGCCCAGGGGGTGCCCCTGGCGCACGGAGTGGACGCGCGCGTACTTCTTGTACTCGTTCACGTACTCAAGAGCCTTTTCCTTGCCGGCCCTCTCCAGGTCGGCCTCAAGGCCGGGTTCGGCATCGAAGTAGTCTTCGATGGCCTGCTTACCCGCGCGGGTGACAAACAGGACGTCCTCGATGCCAGCGTCGGTGGCCTCGCGAACGATGTACTCGATCGAGGGGCGGTCGACGACGGGGAGCATCTCCTTGGGGACCGACTTCGTGATGGGCAGGAAGCGGGTTCCGCGACCGGCCGAGGGGACAACTGCGTGCACGACGGGCTGGTTCTTATCTGACATACTGCAAGGGTAGCGAAGAAACCGCCCGAAAGGGAGACGATGGCCACAAAAACAACTCTCCGCGCGGAGATTCGTGCTCGCCGCAGGGCTCGCCGCGCTGCCGCCGCGCCCCTCCCCACGCCCATACTTCTCAAAACTGACCAAGCGCCCATCTTCGTACACCACCGCGCAGAAGCGGCAGGAATCGTCTCACAGCTGCGCGCCCTAGCCTCGTCGATGGGCGGCGTCACACTGCCCGCGCTCTTCGTCTCCACTCCCCTAGAGCCCGACATGTCCCTCGCGCTCGGGTTGTTCCCCCGCGCGCTTCTGCCCGTCCTCCGCAACGAGGCCGGGGATGCCCTGGGTGAGCCGCGTTGGGGACTGTGGGAAGCCGGTTCCGCGCTGGCGACCCCGGGGCCCCCTCCCGCTCAGCCGGCCGGCGAGGCGTGGGGTGCAGAGTCGCTCAAGAAGGCGGATCTGATTCTTGTCCCGGCGCTGGCGGCGAGCCCGGACGGGGCCCGCCTCGGCCAAGGCGGAGGGTGGTACGACCGCACGCTCCCCCACCGCAACCCGGCCGCGCCGGTCGTCGCCGTCGTCTTTGACGACGAGGTGCTCGCGCCGGGAACGATCCCCCGTGAGGGCCACGACGTGCCGATCGACGCGATCATGACGCCCACGCGCACGATATGGATCCAGGACCGCTAAAAAAGCCCCACACAACGACCGACGACCGACTTGACACCCGCTTGTCACGCAGCTCTCAGAGATCACTTTTCGGCTCAATTTCAGCAATCTTTGACCAGATTACAGAAAGTGCGACGAACATTACTCTCTAAACACTATCTTTCAGACCAAAGTCCCCCTAGTGTTTTCAGTGGTAAGAGCGCGCCCGCGTGGCGCCAGGCCCCGGCGGCTCCGGCCCGCCACGCCGATTCTTTCGGCGATCCAGACCTGTCGGCACAGCCGACCCTTCACACAGGAGATCCCATGCTTAAGGGTTTCAAGGAATTCATCGCTCGCGGCAACGTCATCGAGCTGGCCGTCGGTGTCATCATCGGTCAAGCTTTCAAGCAGATCGTCGACGAGCTCGTGACTGACATCCTCAACCCCGCGATCGGCGCCATCTTCGGCAAGCCGGACTTCACCAAGTCCTTCATCCTGCACATCGGCGAGTCGCAGATCCTCTTCGGCGCTCTGCTCACCGCCATCATCAACTTCCTGCTCATCGCCTTCGCCGTGTACTTCTTCATCGTCGTCCCGATGAACTACTTCGCCAAGATGCGCAAGAGGGCCCAGGATGCGGCCCCCAAGGAGGTCTCCGACGAGGTCAAGCTCCTCACCGAGATCCGCGACGCTCTCGCCAAGGGCGACCGCGCCTGATCCTTGCCCCTCCTTGCGAGGGAACGCGGCGGGGCCGATACACATCGGCCCCGCCGCCTTTTTGTATCCGCACGCCGACGTGTCGCGCCCTCAACGCTGCAATGCCCCTCAGCACGCCTCAACGCCACAACGCTGCACACAGCCGCGCCGCTGCGATACGCCGCAGTACTCCGTTGCATCCCCGTCGCGACACCCCGTCACGAAACCCCGTTGCATCCCCGCCGCGCCACCCCGTTGCGTCCCGTCGCAGCACACGGTCACGCCCCCACATCTCGCACGTAATTTGGGTCCCCTTACTTTTCTGAGCACCCCAACAAACCGCATGATTCCAACGATGCGACTTCAATATTTGAAATAGTCGAGAGGGAATTACGTGCGACTTTTTTGGGGAACCATGCCCGAAGCGGCGTAACACGGTACGTCATGGCGCGACGGAGCGTCGAGCAGATCGCGCGCACGAAGGCGACAGAGCCCCCGCACCCGACAACTGGTCGCGCACAACCATCGCTACGCCCCGCACCCGACAACTGGTCGCACACAACCATCGCTACGCCCCGCACCCGACAACTGGTCACGCACACCCGTCGATGCGCAGCTGGGCCCTATAGGTGGAGCATGGGCGACCTCGCCCATGCTCCACCTCAAGGGTTAACGTGCGCATCCAAGGGCGCGGGGCACCACCCATCGGGCCTATCAAGCCCCTCACCTTGCTCAAAGCGCAGTCCACTTCGCCTCAATCGCGCCATTTTCGGCAATTTTCACCGAAGTGGACTGCGGTTTGGGACAAACCCCGAACACTGCACCGCACCGACACACAGGCGGGCCCCACAGGTGGGAACACTAACCCGTCAATGCGCAGCTGGGCCCTATAGGTGGAGCATGGGCGACCTCGCCCATGCTCCACCTCAAGGGTTAACGTGCGCATCCAAGGGCGCAGGGCACCACCCATCGGGTTATCACTCCACAGCGCGTACTGTGGAGCGGGCGACCGCGCCTGATCCTTTCCCTTCGGGGAAGACGGCGGGGCCGATGAACATCAGCCCCGCCTTTTTGTATCCACACGCCGTTGTGTCGCGGCGCCCTGTCGCGATACACAAACGCACCGACACACAGGCGGGCCCACAGGTGCCCAGAAACAGGGCAGCGGACGGAACTCGGCCCTAGGCGCGCGCCTGGGCGTGCGGGGGCACGTTGTCGAGCAGGCGCGCGTCGTTGGCTCCGTCGCCCCGGTCGGGAGCGTCGGCCATGGAGCCGGGGCGCGTGTCCTCGGGGCGTACTCGGTCCTCCCAGGAGGGCGGCAGACCCTCGGCGATGAGACGTCGGTCCACGTCGGACACGAAGCGCGCGACGCGGCGGCGCTTGCGCGGGGCTGGCTCACTCATCGCCGTAGCCCTCGTCGCCGTCCGCGTCGGCGGCGTTGGACGCAGGCTTGGTGCGGCGCACGACGTTGCCCAGGACGGCGTCAGACTGGAAGCCGCGTCGCGTGATGCCCAAGGCTTCGCGCAGCTCCTCGGCGATTTCCAGGTCGGTGCGCTCGATGCCGTCCGAGCGCACCCAGGTGGCCATCTCGTCGAGTTGGTCGTCGGAGTAAGCGGCCAGGGGCAGGCCCTTGGCGATCGCGGGTCGGGGCCCGCGGTTCTCCTCGGAGGCGCGTTCCTTCCGCTTGATTTCGAGGAGCATGCCGGTCGTGTCCTCGTCGGCCTTCTTGCGGCGCTTGGATTCCTCGTCGAGGCCGTCATCGAGCATGGGGGGACGCGGCTTGGCGGCGGCGGGGGCCTCGTCAGGATCGTTCGCCGAGGCCGTGGCGTCGTCCTCGGAATCGGCGCGCTCCTCGGAATCGACAGGCTCACCACGGTCCTCAGATTCGGCGTTCTCGGCGCTCTCGCCAGCCTTCTCGGAGGCGGTCGACGGCACTGCGGCAGGGGCCTCGTCCGCGTCGTCGTCACTCACGCGCTCGGGCACGGCGACGGCCGGGACGTCGGCGTGAACCTGCAACTCGTCAAGGGCGTCCAGGACGGCGTCGACGATCGCGGAGGATTCCTTTTCCGGGTCGATGAACAGGGCCATGGACAGGGCGGTGTAGACGTGCCAGCCCTGGGCTTCGAGCCAGCGGGGCCGGGCACGGTCGCGCACGCGCTGGCTGGGTTCAGCCAAGTATTCATCGTCGTCGGTGAGGACAGCGAGGAGGAGGCGTCCAGGACAGGCCGGATGTCCGATGGCCAGGGGGACGCGCATACCGCCGGGGATGCCGACGTTGGCGACGACCTCAAGGCCTCGGGAGTACAGGTGGTCGGCGAGGTCGACGAGCAGGCGGTCGGGCTCCCCGGCCAGCACCGGCCAGGCATCCATGCCTTCGCCCGCGTGCCCCTCGGCGATTTCGAGGAGGTCCACGAGCATCCGGGAGCCCGCGTGGTGCAGGCGGTCGCGGTCGATGTCCTCGCTGTGCAGGGAGGACACGAGCGTCAGGTCGCCGCGCACGACGCGCAGCACCTCCGCCAGGGCGTCGGCTCCTTCCTCGGTGGACAGGATGCCGAAGTCGTGGATGACGCGCCCATGGGGGGTCTTCGCGAAGCCGACGGAGAGGATCAGGGACTCGCGCGTGAGTCCGAGCGCCTCGGTGGGGCCGACGACGACGAAGGGTTCGGGGGTCGCGAGGTCGAAGAACGAGGCCAGGCCGGGCTCGTCGGAGCGCACAGTATGCAGCGCTTCCTTGATGCGCTGCGCGTGGCGGTCGGACATGGCGACGACGGCCAGGGAGCGTTCCGGGGATTCCACGGCGTGCTCGATGACGGCGTCGACGACGGCGCGCACCTCGGCCGTGGTCGATTCGATGGCATGGGCGCCGGGGGCGGGCATGCCGGTGGCCTCGACCCAGCGGGCGGACACGGGCGCGTTGGCGGCCGTCCACGGCACGGGGATGCCCGCATGCTCGTAGCCGTAGCGGGCGAGCAGCAGCGCAACCTGGTCGTTGAGGCGGCGCGGGCCGGGCTCGACGCGCAGGGTCGGCAGGACGGAGGCCAGGGTGCGGGTCGCACCGTCGTCGGAGGCGGCCGCGAGGTCGTCGATGACGACGAGCTGGTGGCCGCGCGCGATGATGGGGGCAAGCTCCGCCAGGGGCAGCCCGTCGGCGCCGTCCAGCACGACCATGTCAAGGGTGCGGCCGGTGGGCGCCAGCATGGGCACCATCGCGGGGACCGTCATGAGGACGGGCAGCAGGTGGCGCACGAGCGGGTAGGCGATGAGCAGCTCGAGGTCGGAGGGCGCCGCCCCGTCCTCGAGAAGTTGGCGCAGCTCCTCGTACTGGCTGGGCCTCGCGGCCAGTGCGTTCGTGCGGATGCGGCGCACGCCCGTCATGGCCTGCGGGATGAGCGAGGCCACCTGGGCCTCGTCGAGGTCGCGTCCTTCGCGGGTCAGTTCCTCCAGGGAGGCGGGGTCGATGCCGCCAAGCGCGGGCTGGGCCGCGAGCATGGCGCGCAGCAGGGAGGCCCACCAGGCCAGGTCGAGCTCGGTATCGATCTGGTTGTCGGCAACGCCGCGGTCGACCAGGTCCTGGGCCAGCTTGTCGAGGCCGTGGACGGCCAAGCGCGAGCGCATCTCCAGGCGGGCGGGGACGTCACGGGCGGCGGAGGTGTCGCCCGCCCACTTCTCGATGAGGGTAGACAGGCGCTGCAAGTGGGTGGCAACCAGGTCGGGTTCCTCGGCCGCGAACACGGGGGCGATGGCGTCAAGGTCGTCGCGCACGGAGTCGGTCAGGGCCGAGATTTCACCAATCTTGGCGGGCAGGATCGGCCAGGAGTCGTCGCCACACACGGCGCACCAGGCGTCGCGTCGCTCTTGGACGCGGATGAGAGCGCGGTGCAAGTCGGGCACATGCACGCCGGGGCGCACGAGGTCCTGGGCCTGCTTAACCAGGCGCGTACGCTCGGCGCGGCTCATGGAGATGTCGTGGTCCTTGCGCCACTGCTTGGGGGCGGTCGCGATGACCATGTCGGCGGCGCTGCGCTCGAAGACGCGGGGCTTGAAGACGTCGAGGACGTCGGCAATGCCGTCAAACATGGCGAGCTGGCGGTCCCACTGGGCCAGCGTCGCGGCGGGCTTGATCCCGGCCTCGCCGGCGACGGCGGAGATGTGAACACGCAGCTCGGGCAGGGCCTTCGCCAGCCGGTTGACGCGCACGAGAGCATCAGAGGCCTGTTCGTCAGAGGTCAGGATCGCCGAGGACCAGGCGGAGGATGCGCCGCCGCTCAGGCGGCCGGAGTCGAGGGCTTCGCGCAGGAGGGCCCGGGCGCTCTCGCCCTGGTCCGTGGCGATATCGAAGAGAGCCTGCTCGGACAGGCGTACGCGCGTCGTGGGCGCGTCGTCGCCGCTGGTGAGGTCGGTCAGGGCACGCAGGGCGTCGGCTGCGCACACGCCGAAGCGGCCGTAGGGCTCATGCAGGGCGCGGGCGTAGGAGTCCAGGGAGGAGCGCACATGGCGCAGCCGCTGGCGCATCGCGTCAACGGCCTCCTGGTCGACGACGGGCGACATGTCGTCGATCGCTTCCTTGACGCGAGCGGCCAGGGAGCGCCTCGCGTCGGAGTAGCCGTCGATGTTGGCGATGACGTCGGACAGACCCAGATCCGCCAGGCGCGAGTAGGCAGCGATCGAGCGCGAGGGCGCGGTGGACACGTGCAAGACGGAACGCCCATTCGCGGCTGCGTCCGCGAGGATCGCGGCCACGATGGAGGCGTCATCGCTGTGGGCGGGAACGTCGATGAGGACACTGCGCCCCTCGGAGGCGGCTTCGACGGCGTCCTGCTGGGCGGGAATCAGGTCGCCGACGCCCTTTTCTGCCCAGGGATCGCGGTCCTTGGGGTTGCGCGTCAGGGGCGCTCCGGTCAGGTCGCGCAGCGCGTCCTGGTCCCCGGCGAGCGCGCGGATGACCGTGGAGTCAGCCAGGGCCTCGACGTCGTATTCGAGGCTGGCAGACAGGGGGCCTGCGGGGTGGCTGAAGAGGCCGACGACCAGCTCGTCGCGCAGTTCGAAGCGCGCCAGGACGCCGCAGGCCTGGCGCAGGGCGTTCATGGCCTGGGAGGAAGAGAATCCGTGGTGTCCGGTGGCCTGGGCGAGAATGTCGCTCCCGTTGATGTCGACGCCGGCGCCGCGCAGAGCGTTTTCGAGCTCGGGGGCCAGCAGCGCGCCGTGTCCGACGGCGATGAGCACGTCGTCGTCGCGTCGCACGAGGCGCACGGGGCGCAGGAGGGCGGGGACGGTGATGATCTCGGTCCCGTGTCGCCACGAGGCGGTTCCAATGGCCAGGTGGATGGGCCCGGTGCCGTGCGCGGCGGAACGCTCCTCGGAGCGGGCAATGATCGCGCGGGCGCGGCCGAGCGCGCGTCCCAGGGCGATGGGTTCGCGGATGAGCAGGCTCAGGCGCACCGGGTGCTCGGTGAAGAGCTGGGCGAGGCCGCCGGGGTGGGCCTCGGTCAGCGACAGCGTCGGCAGGTTCTTGCTGTCGGCGGCAATGGTCTCCTCGAGTCGTGTGCGCCACGCGGCGCGCGCAGAGCCGACAAGGGTAGTCGGGTGCGTCGACGTGGACGAGGACGGGGTGGCCTCGGGCTCTGGAGCGGAACGGCGCGAAAAGATACTAGGAACCACGGTTCCACCCTACGGCAGCGCGGCTTATTGACCGACGCGGCGCGCCCGGATGAGGTCGACCAGCGAAATGGTCACAACGGCTCCGATGATGAGGGCCATGCCGACGATGTCGACGCCCGTGTAAGTGCTGCCCATGATGAGGGCGGAAAAGCCGGTCGCTGCGATGGGTTCCACGCATCCCACGAGCGAGGCGCGCACGGGTCCGATGCGGTCCACGCCCCACAGGTAGGCGGTGAAGGCCACGGCGGTACCCAGCACGACGGTGATGGCCATGGCGAGGGCAACATCAGGCGTCCAGGTGATGGAGTAGCGCCACACGCGCCCAACGAGGCCGACCAGCGCACCGGAGATCAGCAGGCCGTATCCGACGACGAGCTCCGCACCGTAGGTGGCGATGAGTCGTGCGGGTAGCAGCGTGTAGGTCGCCAGGGTAAGGGCCGCCACCGCTCCCCAGACGAGGGTAGTCGGGCTCAGGGCGAGGGTGTCGAGTGAGGCGTGCGTGGACAGCAGGAACGTGCCGGACAGGGCCAGGATCATGGCGGTCAGCTCCGAGGCGCGGGGCCAACGCCGGTGACTCAGGCACACCCAGACGACGATGAGGATGAGGCCCAGGTATTCGAGGACGGTGCCCGTCCCGGCGTTGGAGGCGCGGATGACCCCCATATAGCTGAGCTGGCAGGCCGCCAGGCCAAAGACCGCGTAGACGGCGAGGGAACGCCAGTTGCGCGCCGATCCGACAAGTGCGCGGTGCCGAGGGGTTACTCCGCGCGCGCGGAAGAGAGCGTAGGAAACGGTGAGGAAACCGGAGGTGAACATACGGAAGAAGCTGATGAGCATCAGTTCCAGGCCGTGATTCTCCATGAGGTAGTCCGCGGAAACACCGGAGGCCCCCCAACACACGGCGGCCACAATGGTCACGATGTATCCGACGGCGCTACGCATGAAAATCCCTCACAAGTGCCCCCGAGACGATTCGAACGTCCGACACCCGCTTTAGGAGAGCGGTGCTCTATCCCCTGAGCTACGAGGGCGTGACACATTGTCCGGGCCAACTCTAGCAAAGTGTGCGCCGCCGCGTCGCGTGACCGAGCCCTCGCGCGCTCGATGTCACCGGCTAGGCACGTGCGCAAACGAAGCCGGGGCGCCCACTGGACACCCCGGCCTCGCCAGTGGCACCTTAGCGGCGTTCCCACTCCGTGTGGACGGCGGTCGCTCCCTCGCCCAGGTGAGCGGAGGGCACGACCATGACGGGGCAGGTGGAGTGGTGGAGCACGGTCTGCGAGGTTGATCCGAGGAGGACCCCGGCCAGGCCGCCGCGCCCGCGCGTGCCGACGACGACCAGGTCGACGGCGGTGGAGAACTCGATGAGCAGCGACGCCGCGGAGCCGTCGAGGGCGTGGCGCGAGACGTGCAGGTCGTCGCCGTCCAGGGCGGCGTCGATGGCGGCGTCCATGCCTGCGCGGACCTGGGCGAGCAGCGCCGAGTGATCGACGCCCGTCGGGGTCCACGCCATGACGGAGGGGCCAGCGGCGATCGGCACGGCCGAGACGGCGGTGACGCGAGCGTTCCACAGGCGGGCCTCGTCGATCGCGTGCTTGAGGGCGCACGAGGGCTGGTCGGTGCCGTCGATGCCAACGACGATGCGATCAACGGGGGTGAACTTCTTGCCCGAGGTGTGGCGCGGAACCACGACGACGGGGCACTTGGCGTGCGCGGGCAGGGCCGAGGAGACGGTGCCAAGGAGACGATCGGCGAAACCCCCGCCGCCGCGCGAGCCGACGACGATCATGTCAACCTCGGCGGAGAAGTCGATGAGGACGCCCGCGGGGTCGCCCGGCTCCGTCGAACCGGACACGTGCGCGGCACCGCGTTCGCGAGCCAGCGCCTTGGCTTCCTCGACGACCTGTTCGGCACCGGCCTTGAGGGCTTCGTCGTCGAGAACGGCGTACCCGCCGTCGAGGGCGGCGGCAGAGTAGGAGGCCAGCGCATAGGTGCACAGGCAATGGATGCGCGCTCCGGTGCGCGCGCCGCGATCAGCGGCCCATGTGACGGCGGCAAGGCTCTCCTTCGAGCCATCGACACCGACCAGAATGACTTCGGTAGAACTCATCATGTCCTCCTCGTGGTGGCAGTCACTTATATTGTGCCGTATTTTGACGATGCGCGAAAGCCCAAGAGGTCGAACACAAGACAATCGCCGCAGCCCGAGGGCTGCGGCGATTGTGAAGAGTTAGCGCGGATCAGTAGCGCACGTAGGTGGCGCCACCGCGCACCGGCGAGATCTGAGACAGGCGGCCGGGGACCGTCGCCTCGACCATCTGGCCGTTGCCGATGTAGATGGCGACGTGGCCGGGGTAGGACACGATGTCGCCGGGCTGCGGGTCGGACACGATGGTGCCGCCAGCAGTCTGAGCGGAGGAGGAGTGGGGCAGGTTGATGCCGGCGGCCGCGTAGGCGTACTTGACCAGGCCCGAGCAGTCCAGGCCGGCGAGGGTCTCGCCACCGTAGACGTAGGGGATGCCGGTCAGGCCCAGGGCGACGGACACGATGTCGCTGCCAGCCGCGTTCACGGCGGCCTGGCGGGCGGAGGTGTCGGTCGAGGTGGCCTCGCCGCGGGTCTCCGAGCGCGAGGCGGCGCCTTCGGAGTTGTCGTTGGCGGCGGGGGCCGCAGCGGCGGGAGCCGGCTCCGGCTCGGGGGCCGGGGGCGCCTCGGCGGTGACGGACGCGACGACGTCGTCCTCGGCGGTCCACGCGATGTCGGGAACCTCAACCGTGGTGACATCATCGACCGCAATGGTCGTGGTGTTCAGGTCCGCGCTCTGCGGCTCGGACTGAGGGGTAGCCGGAGCGGCGTTAGCAACACCGGCAGCAATCGCGGTCAGCGCAACACCGGCTGCCGACGCGAAGGCGATCGGGCGAGCGGCGTTCGTGGGGCTGACGCCCTCGACCACAGCAGCGGTCATGGGGCGGCGAGCCAGGCGGTGACGCGGAGCAGGCTTAGAAGTCTTCACTCGTTTTCTCCCTGTTTCCCTGCGAGGTTAGCTGTCGGGTTCGGGCGGGAGGCCCGGCTCGGCGTGCGAGCTTCACCCCAAGGCTACGAGGAGCCAGAAATGGGTTCCCCGCGTGAGACGCTTTTTCCGCGCCATCCGTTGTCTCACTTCGGGTCCCGGATGGGCGGTTGGCCTGATGACCGGTACTCACTATAGCCTGCACAGCTGGTCAATGTCACGTTCCGGTAACACACCAATACCCCGCCGTTATCATTTCGTGACATTTAAGCCCCAGAATTTCAGGCAAAACTGGACCTATCAGCAACTCGTCACACTTATTCCATAATCCGAGATGGGCTTGTTTCCGGGCAAAACAAAGGCCGAGCCCCAAAAGGGCCCCGACCTCGTCACACTCGCGCCTACTCGCCGCGAACGAACAGGTGAGCAGCCAGTGACATCGCAATGGTCAGGTAACCGCGCACCTCCCCGGCCTCGTCGAGCGCAGAGACGCGCACGACATCGCCGTGCGCCGACAAGCCCACGCGCACGCCCGGACGCAGGCCCAGCTCATCGAAGGCGGCCAGCAGCTCAGGATTAGCCTGGATAGGTTCGCCGATGCGCGCCAGAGTCAGCGCGCCCGACTCTGGCGAACGCACCGCCAGCTCCGCGGAGTGCAGGCGCTCAGTACCGCTCACGCCCGGCAGGGGGTTGCCGTAGGGATCGAGCGTGGGGTCGTGAAGCAGCTCCACCAGGCGCGCCTCAACGGCGTCGCTCATGACGTGCTCCCATCGGCAGGCCTCGTCGTGGACCTGTGCCCACTCCAGCCCGATGACGTCGAGCAGCAGGCGCTCGGCCAGGCGATGCTTGCGCAGCACCTCGGTCGCATGCGCGCGCCCCTCCTCGGTCAGCTCCAGACGCCGATCCCCCATCACGTGCAGCAGCCCGTCGCGCTCCATGCGCGCGACCGTCTGCGACACCGTCGGCCCGGAATGTCCCAGGCGATCCACAATGCGGGCGCGCAGGGGCGTCACCCCGTCCTCTTCGAGCTCGAGAATGGTCTTGAGATACATCTCGGTGGTGTCAATCAGGTCTGCCACGTCGTCCTCCTTCAAGGGGCACCTACGAACACCAGGATAGGGTGACCTTCCTTTTCTTGGATGGAATCGACACACTCATGCGAAAAAGTGCGCGTCGTGACGTGCGCTTTTTCACCCTAATTCGATTAATGGGCATGATGGAAATAGATCCGCGCGCGGGGTTAGGCTGTGGACATGGTGGCTTTCCCCGACATTGACCCGGTCCTCCTGCCCGCCGACGGCCGCTTCGGCTGCGGTCCTTCCGTGGTGCGCATCGACCAGCTCGAAGCCCTCTTTACTCCCCTCCTCATGGGTACCTCCCACCGCGCGGCCCCCGTGCGCAGCGTCGTCGCTTCCCTCAAGGAGGGTCTGCGCACGCTCCTGAACGTTCCCGACGGCTACGAGGTCGTCCTGGGCAACGGGGGCGCCTCCGCGTTTTGGGACGCGGCCTGCGCGTGCCTCATCTCCTCGCGCGCGGCCTTCGGCTCGTGGGGCGCTTTCGGAGCGAAATTCGCCACCTCAGCCGAGCGCGCCCCGCACCTGGCCGCTCCCCTCATCGACGAGGCCGTGGCGGGTTCCCTGGTCACGCTAGCACCGCGCTCGGCCGCCGAGGGCGTCGACGCGTACGCCTACCCGCACAACGAAACCTCGACGGGCGTCACCTCTCCCATCTACCGCGTGGATGCACCCGACGCGCTGACCCTCGTGGATGGCACCTCCATCGCGGGGGCCGCGCCCGTGGACCTCACCCAGGTCGACGCTTACTACTTCTCGCTGCAAAAGGCCATCGGTTCCGACGGCGGCCTGTGGGTGGCCGTCCTCTCCCCCGCTGCCATCGAGCGCGCCCACGCTATCGAGGCCGCCCCGGGCGGGCGCTGGATCCCCCAGTTCCTCTCTCTGTCCGCCGCCATCGACAACTCGCGCAAGGACCAGACGCTCAACACGCCCGCGGTCGCGACGCTCATCATGGCGCAGCACCAGGTCGCGTGGCTCAACGAACGTGGCGGAATGGACGCCGTCGCCGCCCACTGCGCCCGGGCCTCGTCCCTCGTCTATGACTGGGCGAGCGCGCACCCTGCGCTCTACCCCTTCGTGGCCGAGGAGGCGTGGCGTTCACCCGTCACCGCGACGATCGAGATCAACGCCGACGTCAAGGCCTCCGACCTGGCCGCGCACCTGCGCGCCCACGGCATCGTGGACATCGGCGCCTACCGAGGCGTGGGTGCCAACCAGCTGCGTATCGGCACCTGGCCCAGCGTGCAGATCGGCGACGTCGAGGCGCTCCTGGAGTGCATCGACTACTGCCTGGAACGCGTCCTCTGATCGCCCACCCGCGCGGGGGCGTCAGGCCGACGTGACCGACCGGCGCGGCGCATCCACCGAGGAGTCGGCGTCCACGCCCACCCACGGGAACGAGGGCCGACGCACGACGCGCCCCTTCCAGTGGATCATCGCCCACGCCCCGCAGATGAGCGCGATGCCCAGGGACGCGATGCCGCCCACGAGGAGCGACCAGCGCGCGCCGAAGGTCGTGCCCACCCACCCGATAAACGGCGAGCCGATCGGCGTCGCGCCCAGGAAGACCAGGGAGTACAGGGCCATGACGCGCCCGCGCTTGTCGGGTTCCGTGCGAGTCTGAACCAGGGCGTTCGCGCTCGTGTTCATCGTGAGCATCCCAAAGCCCGTGGGGATCGACAGGAGAGCAAACCACCAGTACGACGGCGCTAGGCCCAGCGCGATTTCCGCACTGCCGTAGAAGGCGGCGCCCATGAGGATCGTGCGCAGCCGCGGGGCCCGGCGCGCGGCCCCCGTTGCGCCCAGGATCGATCCCAGCGCCATGAACGAGGACAGGATGCCGAATGACCCGGCGGCCTTACCGAACACCGTCGTGGCCATCAGCGCGCTGGTCATCTGGAAGTTCATGCCCAGGGCACTCACGACGAAGATGAGCGCCATGATGATGCGAATGTCCGTGCGACTGTGCACGTAGGCGACGGATTCGGCCAGCTGGCCGCGAGCGCGCGGCACGAGGGTACGCGGGTAGAGGCGGTCGGCGCGCATGAGGGCCAGGGCGATGACGGGGGCGGCGAACATGCCGGCGTCGATGAGGAAGACCGGGCCCACGCCCCACCAGTCGATGAAGAATCCCGCCGAGGCCGGGCCGATGAGTCGCGCGGTGTGGAAGGCGGTGGCGTTCAGGGCGACGGCGTTGGCCATCTTGTCGGCTGGTACGAGCTCACCGACGAAGGCCTGGCGCGCGGGTGTGTCGATCGCGGAGATAGTCCCCGAGATGAAGGCCAGGACGTACTGGTGCCACAGCTGCCCCGTGCCCGTCAGGACGACCAGGCCGATGATGAGGGAGACGAGGCCCACCCCGACCTGCGTGCATTGCAGGAGGCGCCGGCCGGGGACACGGTCCGCCAGCACGCCCGCGTGCGCGGAGAACAGGATGATGGGCATGAACTGGAGGGCGGTGACGACGCCGACCTGGGAGGCGTCGTGGTCGGTCAGGACGGTGAGCACGTACCAGTCCTGGGCGACGCGCTGAAGCCACGCGCCGGTCGACGCGATCAGGGATGCGACGAACCAGTAGCGGTAGTTGACGTAGCGCAGCGAGGCGAACGTTGCTGACACGGGCGCTCCTCCTTTTCCCTCACCACCCGGGGACGAGGCCGGGGCGCTCGCTCCCCCGCTCGCCGGGTGCTCTTCCAGGATACGACCGACCCGCCGGAGGCAGGCTCCGGCGGGTCGGACAAGGGGTGACAGATGAGCAATCAGGCGACGCCGAGGAGGCGCTGGACCGGCCCCATCAGGAAGTAGATGACGAACAGGCCGGAGACCAGCCACATGAGCGGGTGGACCTTGCGGGCCTTGCCCACGACGAGCTGGATGACCGTGTAGGTCACGAAGCCTACGCCGATGCCGACGGACACGGAGTAGCCGAAGGGCATGAAGGCCACCGTCATGAAGGCCGGGATCGCGACCTCGGGGTCCTTCCAGTCGATCTCGAGGACCTGGGTCATCATGAGGTAGCCGACGAACACGAGAGCCGTGGAGGCGGCCTCGGTCGGGACCAGCTCGACGAGGGGGGCCAGGAAGGTCGAGAGCAGGAAAAGCACGCCGGTGACCACGGAGGCCAGGCCCGTGCGCGCACCCTCGGCGACGCCCGAGGCCGACTCGACGTAGGACGTGTTCGAGGAGACGCCGCCGACGCCGCCGGCCACGGCGGCCAGGGAATCGATGATCAGGATCTGGCGGGTCTTGGGCGGGTTGCCCTGCTCGTCCAGCAGGTTACCTTCAGCGCCGACGGCGACCATGGTCCCCATCGTGTCGAAGAAGTCGGCGAGCATGAGGGAAAAGATCAGCAGAATGATGGAGACGACGCCAAGCTTGCCGAAGCCGCCGAAGAGGTCCACCTTGCCGAGCGTATCGAACACGGGAACCGCGATCGGGGAGCCCGTGAGCTCGGGGACGGTCTGGCCCCAGCCGGTCGGGTTCGTCTCGGAGATGAGCTGGATGCCGGCGAAGAACTGGACGATGACCGCCAGCACGGTGGAGGCGACGATCGAGATCAGTACCGCGCCCTTGACGCCTCGCACGTGGAGGATGATCATGAGGAACAGGCCGAACACGAAGACGAGGGCCGGCCACCCGTCGAGCGACCCCGAGATGCCGAACTGGACGGGGGTCGCGCCCGTACGCACGATGCCCGCGTTCACCAGGCCGATGAGGGCGACGAAGAGACCCAGGCCCACCGTGATGGCAGTCTTGAGGGCGGCGGGAACCGCGCGGAAAACAGCCTCACGGAAGCCCGTGAGAACGAGCAGGAAGATGAGGATACCTTCCCAGGCGATGACGCCCATGGCCTCGCCGTAGCTCAGGCCCGCGCCGCGCACCAGGGTGAAGGCGACGACGGCGTTGAGGCCGAGGCCGGCGGCGAGGGCGAGCGGGTAGTTGGCAACGACGCCCATGAGGATCGTCATGATGCCCGCGACAAGCGCGGTGCCGGCGGCGATGCCCTGGGTCGTGATCGGACCGTCTTCGGGGATGGCCTTGCCAAGAATCAACGGGTTGACGACCAGGATGTAGGCCATCGCGAAGAAGGTGACAATTCCACCGCGGATTTCGCGACCGATGGTCGAACCGCGCTTGGAAATCTGGAAGAACGAATCGAGTGACTGTGTGAAGCCGCCGCGGGACGGGGCGGTCTTTTCTTGGGTATTCACTGGTTAATCGTGCCTGGTCGCGCCCGGCGACGCAAACATACCCGCCGTGTTCCCACTTGTTGAGAAAGTACCCGGGAGTTGCCTCCCGGGTACTTCCTATCAGTTCGTGTGCCGAGGCCTCAGTCGGCTTGACGCTGCTCGGTCTCCTCGGGGGTGTCCTCGGAGTGGTGCGCACCCTGCGCCTGCTCTGCCACGGCCTCGTCGGAAGCGGGCTCCTTGGCGGGGCGCGGCATCGGCTCGGCGTCGAGCGCTCCCTCGTTCACGCGGGAGGGGCGAACCGGCCAGGCCGTCCCATTCTTGGGCACGTCGGTCTCCGAATGGGAGCCGCACGTGTGATCCAGGGAGACGACGGCGCCGTCGTCGGTCGCCCACTCGTTGGCGCACACGCCGAACATCGTGCGCATACCGCCGCCCATCTTCACGAGAAAACCGCAGGTCGAGCACGTGTTGCGCGGACGGCGACCCGTATTCGGGCCGCGCTCCGACTCATACCAGCGCTTCGCGGCCTGGCTGCGCCCTTCCTCGGACAGGACGCGCGGACGCCCCATGCCAGGTTCGCGCACGACCGGCAGGTCCGGGTCCTCGCTGGTGTCCTCGAAGCTGTGCTCCAGGCGCTCATCGTCAGCCACATAGGGCAGGGTGTCCTCGCGCGAAATATCCGACGGACGCAGGCGTTCCTCCCACGGAACCCACTCGGGGGCCAAGAGCGCGCCCTCGCGCGGGGTCATGTCAACCTCACACACGGTGGCGACGCGCCCGCGCGGCACGCGCGCCACGGTCACCGCCCAGCACCAGCCCACGTAGCCCGCATCCGTGGAGGCAAAGTAGTGCGTGCCCAGGCGATCCGACACCATCTCGAAACCCACGTGCTCGCCGACAGGGCGCGGGTGCGCCACGGCCTCGGCGCCCGAGCGGGCCACGTCGAGCGCGGCCTCCAGGACGGCGTCCTTTTTCACTGCCCGCGTGCGGGCCACAGTCTTAGGCATCAAATTCCTCTGCGACGGCGCGCAGCACCTTCGCGATCTTGGTCGCGTTGTCCGGGTAGGATCCGCGGCGCAGCGCGGCGCTCGAGGAGTCGAGGAGCTTGATGAGGTCCTCAACCACGGGCACCATCGCCTGCGGCTTGCGGCGCTTGGCACGGGCAACGGAAGCTGTCTCCTTCAGGAAGCGCACGCTCAGCGCCTGCGGTCCCTTGCGTCCGTCGGCCACCGAATACTCCACGCGAGCACCCACCCTGGGACTGCGCACATCGGCCGGCAGCGCGGACGAGTGGAGGAAGACATCCGCCCCGTCGTCTCCCGCGATGAAGCCGAAACCGCGATCAGCGTCGAAGAATCTCACTTTACCGGTGGGCATGGTCCCCTCCTACTCTCAATAGTCTCTCAGCCCTATGGGCTCCCCCTATCATAGGGCGCTCTCCCGCCCGGCGTCCGAGCCTTGCCACTGCCTGTAGCGAACAGCACCGCCGCCCCCTCAATCGCGTACACTGACCCACAGCAGCACCAACGTTTCGCATAGTGCGTCACATCGCTGACCAACGCGCGCGCCGTGGTGTACGTTAGCCTGTTCACCACAATGCAGGAGGACCCCGTGTCACGAATCCGCCGCTTCAGCATCGTCACTATGCTCACCTCGCTCCTGATCGCGCTCGGTGCCCCCGCGTTCGCCACCTCCCCCGTTACCACGAGCGGTATCGTGACCGACCCGACGGGGTGGCTGGCTGACTCCGACCGCGCCGCCATCGAGACCGCTGCGCGCACCGCCCGCTCCAAGGGCGTCTCCATCGATGTTGTCATCGTTGACAACTTCTCAAATATGGACGCAGCTCAGTGGTGCGAACAGACCTTGAAGAACTCGGTTACCTCCAACGGCACCATCATCTACTACATCGGCTACGAGACGCGAAAGGACGGGTCGTGCGTCAAAGGCGGATCGATTTCATCGAGCGTGCGCGCCGAGGCCCGCACGCTCGCCGAGGCGAAACTCTCCAGTAATCCCCTGACGCCCTCCGACGCCGCAGCAGGAGCCGTCGCCTTCATTGACCACGTCGCTTCCAACAAGAATTCGACGACAAGCTCGACGGGCTCACGCTCCTCGAATTCTCCTAGCTCTTTACGCCTACTCAGCGGCGGACCGTCCTTGCTCCCCGTGATCCTGGTTGGATTCTTGCTGATCTCATACTTTGTTCGACGCAACTCGCGCCGCTCCGTGCCCACCGCCGCACAGACTCCCAGCCAGCCCGGCAACGCACCCGTCATGAGCGCGCAGCAGCAAGCAACGGCGGCGAATCGCCAGCTCCTGGCCGCCGACGAACAGGTGCGCAGCGCCTCCGACGAACTCGACTTCGCGCGCCTCCAATTCGGCATCGCAGCAACGGACGAGTTCTCCCGCACCCTCGAGGCCGCCAAGGCCGCCGTCTCGCGCGGATTCGCTACTCAACAGCGGATGGAGGATGCCCACAGCGACGCGGAAAAGGCATCCCTGGCCTCGGCCATCATGCGCGACCTCGGGACGTACATGAACCCCCTGAGCGCCATGCAGGACTCGTTCGAGCGCAAGCGCTCCGAGCAGGCCAGCCTTCCGCGCCGCATCAGCGAGGCCTCCGAGCGCCTAGCCGAGCAACGCGGCGACCTGGAGCGGGCGTCCACCGAGCTGGTCTCGATCAGCGGCATCTACCCAGCCCAAATGCTCGCCTCCCTGCAGGACAACCCCGAGCAGGCCCGGGCGCTCCTGACAACCGCGCAATCCGCTATCGAGGCTGCGCAGGGGGAGGTGGACAGCAACCGCACCCAGGCGGAGAGTTCGCTGGATACGGCCCACCGAGCACTCATGATGGCCAAGCACCAGACCGACGCGATTTTCTCCGCTAAGTCCGACCTGGACGCGATCCACGAACGTCTGAGCGCCGCTATCGGCTCCATCTCGGCCGATATAACGGACGTGACGAGCCTGGGCGCCGAGCCCGCCGTCTTCGACCCACTGGTCGCCGACGCGCGCGCCGCCATCGCCGAGGCCCAGGCTGCCCTCATGAACACGGGCGACCCGCTGGCTGCCCTCGAACACCTGCGCGCCTCCGAGGCCATGCTCGATTCCGCCCTCGCACCCCTGCGCACGCAGCGCGAAAACAACCAGAAGGCGCGCGCGAGCGCACAATCCCAGATCTCCCTGGCAGAAACCGCCATCGAGCGCGCCCAGCGATACGTGCAGGGCCGACGCGGCGCCATGGACCTGAACGTGCGCTCCACACTTCACTCCGCCGAGCAGTCGCTCAAGGCCGCCCGCGCAAGCCTGGACGCAGACCCCACCAAGGCCTCGACCCTGGCCTCCGACGCCCGCGCCAGCGCCGATCGCGTCCTGGCCACGCCCCTCAGCGAGGCAGGTGCCCCCTGGGACGCTGACCGATCCTCCCGCTCCACCTCGACGCTGTCCTCGGTTGGCTCCACCCTCGGCGAGGCGCTCCTGTGGTCGATCCTCATGTCCAACTCCGGCTCGTCCTCCCACCACAGGAACAGGTGGGACAACGACCACGACTCGTGGAGTTCGGGTTCGAGCTGGGGCGGCTCATCGGGCGGCGGGGGCGGGATCTCCTCCGACCAGGGCAACTTCTAGTTGGCCGAGCGAATGGCGACCATGGCCTCGTCGACTCAGCGCGGGTCGCGTACACTAGCCATGGAGCCGGGCAGCGTGACACAAAATACAGCGCACTGTCGACAAATCCGAGCGTGACAGTGTATTTTAATCTGTTCACCATCAACCAGGAGGGTACCGTGACACGGATCCGACGCCTCAGCCTCGCCGCTGCTGCGACAGTGGCGATGCTCCCGTGCGCCGCTCCCGCGTTCGCCGTCGAGCCCCTGAGCGCCGACGGGACCGCCACCGTCGCCACGCGCGTCGCATCCCAGGCCTTCGGCAACGCGGCCTCAGCAGCGCCCGCGGCAACCGCGACCAGCTCCGCGTCCACGAACACGACCCCCTCCCCCAGTACATCGTCTTCTTCCTCGTCCAGCAGCTCATCGTCCTCGTCCTCCTCCGGCAATGGATTCAAGTGGGCGTTGTTCGGCCTGGCGGCCGCGGTCTTCGGCTCGATCTCCTCGATCATCAAGCGCAAGCAAGACCGAGAGGACGAGGACCGGGCCGCTCGGGCTTCGCAGGAGAGCTGGCAGGCCGCCACGCAGGCGGCGCAGTACACCGTCGAAGAGGCCAACCGCCGCTTGCTTGAGGCCGACGAGGAGGTGCAACGCGCCCACGACGAGTGGACCTACGCGAGGGCCCAATTCGGGATTTCGGCCACCGAGCAGTTCCAACGGCTGGTGGAGGACGCACAGGAGGCAGTCACCCAAGGCTTCGCCACGCTCTCTCGCATCCACGGGGCCAACAACCCGGAAACCAAGACGGCGCTCGCCACCGAGATCGTCACCACCCTGGATGCGACCCTGTCGCCCCTGCGCGACGCCCAGCGCACCTTCGGCGCCAAGCGATCCCAGCAGGCCGCGCTCCCCGAGCGCATCGCGCAGGCCCGCGAACGCCTCGTCGAAGAAGCGGCGGACGTGAAGCGCTCACGGGAGGAGCTAGCGAGCATCGCGAGCATCTACCCCGAAAAGACACTCGCGTCCCTCCAGCCCAACCCCGACAAGGCGGCCGCCCTCCTCGAGTCCGCCCGCACCACCCTGGACGCCGCCGAGCTGGCCGCCGACACGGACGCCGCGCGAGCAGCCTCCTCCCTGGACACGGCAGAGCGCGCGCTCCTCATGGCTCGCCAGCTCACGGACGCCATCCTCAGCGCCAAGTCCGACCTGGACGCGATCCGCGAGCGCCTGGGAGCCGCCATCGCAGCCGTCACCTCCGACCTGGCCGACGCCGAACGCCTTCAGACCGACCCCGACCTCTTCGCGCCGCTCATTGCCGACGCGCACGAGGCGATCACAACGGCACAGTCTGCCCTCATCACGCTCGACAGCCCGCTCGATGCCCTCGAGCACCTGCGCCGCGTCGAAGCCAGGCTGGACGCCACCCTCGACCCCCTGCGCGCCGCGGACAGGGCCACTGCCCATCCTCCCTCCCACACGGGAAGGGGATGAGCACGCCCCCGGCGCGCCAGTAAGGGCCACACCATTCACCCACCGACCTGCGGGGCCATGGCCTCGCGCTCAACCCGCGCACGAGCGCACACCACACAAAGGAGAACATCATGGCTGAGAAGCAGACGATCCTGGGCCGCATCACACAGCTGGCCAAGGCAAACATCAACGCCCTCCTCGACAAGGCCGAGGACCCGCAGAAGATGATCGACCAGCTCATCCGCGACTACACCAACTCGATCATCGAGGCCGAGAACGCGATCGCTCAGACCCTGGGCAACCTGCGCATGGCTGAGAAGGACTACGAGGAGGACGTCAAGGCCGCGGCCGACTGGGGCCAGAAGGCTGCCGCCGCCTCCGCGAAGGCCGACTCCCTGCGCGCCGGCGGTGACGAGGCCGGGGCCACCAAGTGGGACGATCTGGCCAAGGTCGCCATCGGCAAGCAGATCCAGTTCGAGAACGAGGTCAAGGTCGAAGAGCCCGCCCTCGTGGCCCAGCGCGAGGTCGCCGAGCGCCTCAAGAAGGGCCTGGCCCAGATGAAGGATAAGCTGGCCGACCTCAAGAACCGCCGCGACCAGCTGGTCGCTCGCGAGAAGACCGCCAAGGCCCAGGCCCAGGTCACCGACGCTCTCAACTCCATCAACATTCTGGATCCCACGAGCGAGCTGGGCCGCTTCGAGGACCGTGTGCGCCGCCAGGAGGCCATGGCTCAGGGCAAGGCCGAGCTGGCCGCCTCCAGCCTGGACGCCCAGTTCGCGGAGCTCGAGACCGACTCCTCGCAGCTGGAGATCGAGGCTCGCCTCGCCGCGCTGAAGAACAAGCAGTGAGCGGCGCGGCCTTGGCCGCGTGACAGACACACAGGCCGGGCGGTCCCTCGCGGGGCCGCCCGGCCTTGCTGTGCCGTTGTGGTGTCTGTGAGGGTGCCGCGCACCCGGCACCGGGTCCTGCTTACAGGAAGGCCATCGGGTCGAAGTCGTCGATGTCGATGATGTGGAGCCTGGGCAGGCGGACCTGGAAGGCGTGCACGTCGTATTCGAGGTCGATGATCTCCAGGCCTCGCTCCTCCAGATCATGGAGCTGGGAGGAGAGGAACTCCTTGAAGCACATGACCGCGACGCGGCGGCCCTGGTCCAGGAGCGCCTCAATCTGAGGCAGGAAGTCGGCGTCGTGGCTGGCGAGGATGACGTCACCCGAGCCAAGCTGGGCAATCGCGTCCATCGTGCGCTGCAAACCGACATCGACGACCTTCATGTCGGCGGGACCCGACAGGGGAATCACCTGGTAGTCCATGGCAGTCAGGGCCTGAACAAAGCCCATCGGCAGGAAGCCGGAAGAACCGTTCAGGAAGAAGAGGCCCTTGGCACGCTGATGCCAGCGCCCGTGCGCACATTCGAGGACGCGATCCCAGCGCGGACGCTCCTCGGGGTTGGGCCGACGATCCAGGACCGACAGTCCCAGCGTCGCATCAATATTTTCGCCGTCAACGACGAGATATGTCGTTTGTTTATTAGAGCTTTCCATGGGGTCAATTGTAGATGACGCGGCACAGACCACTGTCGGCCTTGGGTCCTAGGACAGTGCCGGGGGCGGCCTCGAGCGCCGGACGGCTCACACCCCGTCGATGAAGTACGGGGCTTCGATCGCTTCGTGGGCGAAGCGCTGCGCCTCCTCACCGGCTCCGAGTGCCGGCGGGCCGTCCAGGACGAGGGTCGCGAGGCCGTGAATGTAGGCCCACAGGGTGACCTCCGCGCGTGGGTCGTCGGTCCCGTATGCGAGCGCGGCCAGCGAGCGTAGTTGGGAGCGCGCAGCCAGGCTGGCCGCGTGAAGGCCCGGGTGTGCGCCCGCGTCGTACATGTCTGATCGGAACATGATCCGGAAGACCCCGGGGTTCGCCAGCGCGCAGGTCAGGTAGGCGTGTCCCGCGGCGCGCGTTGTGTCCTGCGGCGCACGCCCCTCGCTCGTCTCCCTCGCCTCGCGCAGCGCCCGTTCGAGGGCGCGGTATCCCTCCTCGACGAGGGCGACGAGGATGGCCTCGCGCCCTCGGAAGTAGTGGTACGGGGCCTGGTGGGTGCAGCCCGCGCGTCGTGCGACCTCGCGCATGGACAGGGATGATGGGCCGCCCTCGTTGAGCAGGTCGCGGCTGATTGTGAGGATTGTCTCACGCAGACCCTCGGGAGTCGTTGAGCGCATCATGATCACAGTGTAGCCGAAATACCCCCGCGACTTGACAGCGTCTAGTTGGGCATGGTCCCATAAGTAGACACTGTCAAGTTTTGGGAGTTCTCATGTATGACGCCATCATCATCGGCTCCGGCATCGGCTCACTCACCACGGCCGGACTGCTCGCACGCACAGCCGGAGCGCGCGTCCTCGTCCTCGAACAACACACCACCCCCGGCGGCCTTACCCACTCATTCCGTCGGATGGGCGCTTCCTGGGATGTCGGGCTGCACTACGTGGGAGACATGGAACCCGGATCGCGCCCACGACAACTCATGGACTACCTCACCGACGGCGCCCTCGCGTGGAACCGCATGTCAGCAGGCTACGACCGCTTCTACCTGCCCGGCCACGGCCTCGACGTCACAATTCCCGCCGGCGCCAACGAGTACCAACGCCTCCTCACCTCCCTGTTCCCCCACGAAAAGACAGCCATTCGCCGCTACTGCAGGGACGTGAAGCGCGCCTATTCCTGGATGTCACTGCACTACGCCCGCGAGATGGTGCCCCCGCGCGCCGCCCCCGCCGTCCGCCTCGCCCAACGCGCGCTCGCAGGCCACGCGCTCGAGCGGACGCAGCACTACATGGAACGCAGATTCCGCGACCCCGCGCTTCGCGCCCTCCTGACCACGCATTGGGGCGACTACGGCGTCGAACCCGCGCGCAGCGCCTTCGTCGCCCACGCCATGATCGTCGGCCACTACATGAACGGCGCGTGGTTTCCCCGCGGCGGAAGCGCACAGATCGCGCGCATGATCGAGAAGGGAATCACGAGCGCCGGCGGACGCATCCGCCTCGGCCAAGACGTCGAAGAGATCCTCGTCGAGGACGGGGCCGCCGTTGGCGTGCGCGTCACCGACCACTCCGGCGCCCAACCCGTCTCCTACGAGGAGCGAGCGCCGATCATCATCTCCGGCATCGGCGCCCGCGAAACCTACCAGCGCCTGCTCCCCACAACCGGGCCAACCGGAGAGCTCACAGCGCGCGTGCGCGAACAGGTCGCCGGCCTCGGCCACGGCGGCTCCGCCGTCACCGTCTACCTCACCCTCGACCACTACCCGGAGGGCGTGACCGGGGCGAATGTCTGGATCAACACGGACACGGGCCGCGCCGACCCGGCCCGTATGACCGCCGACCTCCTCGACGGGCACCCGCACTCGGCGTTCATCTCCTTCCCGGGCATCAAGTCCGGGGAAGCGCACGCGACCGCGGAAATCATCTCGTTCGTCACGCCCGAGGCCTTCGAACGCTGGGAGGGAACGAGGCCGGGGCTGCGCGGGGAGGATTACGAGGCCCTCACGTCATCCATGGCACGCGCACTCATCGACCTCGCCGAGAGCGCCGTGCCCAGCCTGACAGACGCCGTCCGATACGTCGAGGTGGGCACGCCGCTCACGGTCGAACACTACACGTCCCACGCCCGCGGCTGTTTCTACGGGCTACCCCTCACGCCCGAACGATTCCACGCAGACCTCGGCACGCCCTCGACCCCCATCACCAACCTCATCCTCACGGGACAAGACGCGGGAATGCCCGGCATCGTCGGGGCCGCCATGGCAGGACTCTCCGCCGCCTGCAAGGCCCTGGGACCCGCGGGATACCCGCGCATCAACCGGGCGCTGCGAGCCGCACCCACCGGGGACCGTGCGCCGCACACCCCAACCCCGCAACCACGCGGCGACGCCGGGGCAGGCAGATACACGGCGACAGTGGAGCGCGCCAGCTGGCTAACGCCCACCATCCGCGACATCACGCTCCAACTCCCCACGCGCGCGACATGGGAGCCGGGCCAGTACGCGCTCGTGCGGGTCGCCCCCTACCAGTGGCGCCCCTATTCCCTCGCGACACCCTCCGGGCGCTTCGTCAGGCTCCTCGTGGACACGCGCACGCGCGGACACGGCGCGGCGTGGGCCACCCACGCCACACCCGGGGACCAGGTCACCCTCGAACTCCCCTACGGACACTTCCTCCACGACGCGGCAACCGGCGACACCCACCCGGACGACACTCCCCGCCGACGACGCATTTTCGTTGCCACTGGAACGGGTATCGCACCGTTCCTCGCGGAATTCGAGCAGGGCGTACGAGCAGACGACGTCCTCCTCCTCGGATTGGCCACCACGAGCGAGGACCCGACAACGCGTCTGGACACTCCCCTCCCGCGCGTCATCCACTGCGTGAGCCGCGAGAATACACCCGGAACCTTCCACGGTCGCGTCACCCACTACCTGCGCGCCCACGGCATCGACACCCGCGCCGACTACTACGTGTGCGGCTCACCCCTCATGGTCGCCGACGTCACCCGCCTCATCCGCGACGCAGGCGGGCACGTCCACACCGAATCCTTCTAGTCCCTTACCCCGCGCCGCACACGACGAGGCCGGGACCGCTCCACGCAGCCCCGGCCTCGTCAATTTCAATGGGTGACAATCACTTCACGTCGTCGTCAACCCAGTCGAGCGTACGCGTGACAGCCTTCTTCCACAGGCGGTAGGTGCGGTCGCGCTCGGCCGGCTCCATGGACGGCGTCCAGCGCTTGCCTTCCTGCCAGTTGGCCACGACATCCTCGGTGCCCGACCAGTAGCCAACCGCCATGCCGGCGGCGTAGGCGGCACCCAGGGCGGTCGTCTCGATGACCTTCGGGCGAACGACGTCGACGCCGCACAGGTCGGCCTGGAACTGCATGACCAGGTCGTCGTGCGTCATGCCGCCGTCAACCTTGAGCTCCTTGAGCGGCACGCCGGAGTCGGCGTTCATCGCGTCGAGGACCTCGGCGCTCTGGAACGCGGTCGACTCCTCGACGGCGCGGGCGATGTGGCCCTTGTTGACGTAGCGGGTCAGGCCCACGATCGCGCCGCGAGCATCCGAACGCCAGTAGGGGGCGAACAGGCCGGAGAAGGCGGGGACGAAGTAGACGCCACCGTTATCCTCGACCGTGCTGGCCAGCTCACCGATGTCCGAGGACTTGACGATCATGCCCAGGTTGTCGCGCAGCCACTGGACCAGCGAACCGGCGACGGCGATCGAACCCTCGAGGGCGTAGACGGCCGGCTGGTCGCCGATCTTGTAGGCCACCGTGGTGAGCAGGCCATTGTCGGAGAAGACGGGCTCGGTGCCGGTGTTCATGAGCATGAAGCAGCCGGTGCCGTAGGTGTTCTTCGCCATGCCCTTCTCGAAGCAGGCCTGGCCGAAGGTGGCCGCCTGCTGGTCGCCGAGGATACCGGAGATCGGGGTGTCGATGAGCAGACCGTTCTTGCGGCCGTAGCCGTAGATCTCGGAGGAGGACTTGATCTCGGGGAGCATCGACATCGGGATGCCGAAGATCTCGCAGACGTCCTCACGCCACTGCAGCGTGCGGATGTCCATGAGCATGGTGCGCGAGGCGTTGGTGACGTCGGTGCAGTGCACGCCGCCATTGATGCCGCCCGTCAGGTTCCACAGAACCCAGCAGTCGGTGTTGCCGAAGAGCAGGTCGCCGGCCTCGGCGCGCTCGCGGGCACCCTCGACGTTGTCGAGGATCCACTTGATCTTGGAGCCGGAGAAGTAGGGGGACAGACCGAGGCCACAGATCTGGCGGAAGCGGTCCGGGCCCTCGTCACCCTCGAGCTCCTTGACGATGTCGGAGGTACGCATATCCTGCCAGACGATCGCGTTGTAGACGGGCTCGCCGGTGTTCTTGTCCCACACGACGGTGGTCTCACGCTGGTTGGTGATGCCGACGGCGGCGAGGCTGTGGCGGTTGATCTCCGCCTTCTGCAGGGCCTCGGCGACGACGGTGCGGGTGGTCTCCCAGATTTCGATGGGGTTGTGCTCGACCCAGCCCGGGTTCGGGAAGATCTGGGTGAATTCCTTCTGTCCGACGGAGACGATCTCGCCGGAGTGGTTGAAGATGATCGCGCGGGTCGAGGTGGTGCCCTGATCGATGGCGAGAACGAACTTTTCGATGGTGGTCATGAGTGTCCTTTCGGAGGCGTTGTCACGTCGTTGTGTGTGCCGCGCCGGGCCACCTGCGCGGCTTCAGGGGCGTCAGCGCCCCTATGAACTTGTTGGTCCCCAGCGCTGGGGATGGTGCGGGCGAGGCCGTGGCGACCTCGCCCACACACTCATCCTCAGGCGAGGGCGACGTAGTAGATCACAGTGCCGACAACGGCACCGACGATGGGGCCGACGACGGGGACCCAGGAGTAGCCCCAGTCGGAGCCACCCTTGCCCTTAATGGGCAGGATCGCGTGAGCGATACGGGGGCCGAGGTCACGGGCCGGGTTGATCGCGTAACCGGTGGGGCCACCGAGGGAGTTGCCGATGACGACGATGATGAGGGCGACGCCGAGGGGGCCGACGTGGGTCTCGGTGTAGCCGGAGACGAAGATCCACAGGATCAGGACGGCGGTGCCGATGGCCTCAGTGAGGCAGTTCCACCCGTAGGAGCGGATCTCGGGGCCGGTGGAGAAGACGCCGAGCTTCAGGGCGGGGTCGCAGTCCTCGTCGAAGTGCTTCTTGAAGGTGAGCCAGCACAGGACGGCACCGACGAAGGCGCCGAGGAACTGGGCAACGATGTAGACGGCAACGTTGGTGCCGGTGACGGGGATGTCGCCCGCCAGGGTAACGTTCGGGTCGAACATGTGAGCGACGACCTTGGCGATCGTGACGGCGGGGTTCAGGTGACCGCCGGTGCGGAACGCGACGTAGACGCCGGCGAAGACCGCGAGGCCCCATCCCCAGTTGATGAGCAGCCAGCCGCCATCCTTGCCCTTGGACTTGGGCAACAGGTTCGTGGCGACGACGCCGCCGCCGAGGAGCAGCAGCACAGCTGTGCCGAGGAACTCAGACATGAAAATCTGGCTCACGGTAGGGACAGCCGTTTCTACGGCTGCCGGGAACAGTGTTGAGAGCATGTTTCCTATCTTTCTCCGACGCGCCTTCACGTCGGGTCACGGTGGTATTCCGCCGATAACTGTGTGCCATCGAACAGTATCCACGCGGATATTGTTGACGGATCACACCAAGTATGGCACTTCATGCACGTTAGCCCAAACCAAATGCACGTTCGTTCATCGCTTCAGGTGTGACCCTGACCATCTGTCGCAGACAAATGTAACTCGCCAACACACGAATGAATACTCAAAATCACACATCTGCACGCTTGTGCATGGCACACTAGAAAACGTGACAATACGTGACGAACAGGCGCACGAGGCAGCCTCAATGTACTACCTGCAGGGGCAGACGATGGAGACAATCGCCCGCCACCTGCAGATATCGCGCTCTTCCGTGTCCCGACTCCTCGCCCACGCGCGAGAGGTCGGGCTCGTTCGCATCTCCGTCTCCGCCTCCCCGGGCACGAAGGGCACGCTCGCTGGGCAAATCGCCGACCTGTTCGGCGTGAAGGTCTCGGTCGTTCCCGTCCACGACGTCCACACCGAGGTCAACCGCCTCCACAACGTCGCTCTGGTCGCCGCCGAGCATCTCGTCGACATGCTCTTCCCCGGAGTCACCCTCGGCATCGCGTGGGGCAACACGACCGCCGAGGTCGCCCGCGCCATGCCCCACGTCACCTTCGCCGGCTCGACGGTCGTCCAGCTCAACGGCGCCGCGACCGCCACCGAGTCCGGCATGCCCTACGCCGAGGCCATCATCTCCCGCGCAGCCAAGGCCATCGGCGGGCGGATCGTCAACTTTCCGGTGCCGGCCTTCTTCAACTACGCCGACACCAAGAAAGCACTGTGGCGCGAACGCTCTGTCCAGTCCGTCCTCGACACGATCGACAACGCGGACGTGGCCCTCTTCGGCGTCGGATCCATGTCCGCGCGCCTGCCCTCCCACGTCTACTCGGGAGGCTTCCTCGAGCCCACCGAAATCGCCTCCGCCCAAAACGACGGGGTCGTCGGTGACGTGTGCACCGTCCTCATCCGTGAAGACGGCTCCACCAACATGCCCCTCAACGAGCGAGCCTCCGGCCCCACGCCCGACACCCTCAAGAAGATCCCCCGACGCCTGTGCGTCGTCTCCGGCGCTTCCAAGGCCCTGCCCCTCCTGGGTGCCCTGCGCGCCGGGGTGGCCACCGACCTCATCCTCGACGACGGCGCAGCCCACGAGCTCCTCGATCTCGTCCACACGCGCGCCCTGCGCCCCCGAACGCGCCTCTAACGCCCCCGCGCGCCCGCGCCTGACAGCGACAAGGGCCCCGGCCTCGTCCATGGAAGGAACGAGGCCGGAGCCCTCACCGCGGAAGAATCAGCCCAGGCGCTTGACCAGCGGGAACGGAATCGTCTCGCGGATACCCTGGCCCGTGAGGACCATGAGCAGACGGTCGATGCCCATGCCCATGCCACCGCACGGCGGGAAGCCCTGCTCCATGGCGATGAGGAAGTCCTCATCCATGACCATAGCCTCGGGATCGCCGTTGGCAGCCGCGAGGGCCTGCGCCTCGAAGCGCTCGCGCTGGACGACCGGGTCGGCCAGCTCGGAGTAGGCGGTCGCCGTCTCGAAGCCGCGCACGTACAGGTCCCACTTTTCGGTGAGGCCGGGGCGAGTGCGGTGGTAGCGGGTCAGCGGGGAGGTGTCCTCGGGGAAGTCGTAGACGAAGGTCGGCGCCCACAGCTTGGAGGCGACGAGCTCCTCGAAGATGTCCTCGACGATCTTGCCGGCAACCGCGTAGTCGTCAACCTCAAGGCCGATGCGCTCGGCGTACTTGACGAGGGTCTCGCGCGGCGTCTCCACCGTGACCTCCTCGCCCAGAGCCTCGGAGGTGGAGGCGTACAGGTCGATGCGGTCCCACTGCCCCGACAGGTCGTACTCGGTGCCGTCGGCCAGACGCACGATTTCCTCGCCCTCGGACAGGTCGAAGGCGTCGCGCGCGGCCTGCTGGATGAGGTCGCGCGTCAGGTCAGCCATGCCGTTGTAGTCCGAGTAGGCCTCGTAGGCCTCCAGGGAAGTGAACTCGGGGCTGTGCGAGGAGTCCATGCCCTCGTTGCGGAAGTTGCGGTTCATCTCGAAGACGCGATCCACGCCGCCGACGACCGCGCGCTTGAGGTAGATCTCCGTGGCGATGCGCAGGTAGAGATCGGTATCGAGCGCGTTCATGTGCGTGACGAATGGACGCGCGGCAGCACCACCGTGGATCATCTGCAGCATCGGCGTCTCGAGCTCGATGTAGTCGCGGCGGAAGAAGTTCTCGCGGATCGAGCGGTTGACGGCCGCGCGGATGCGGACCATGTCGCGCGCGGCGGGGCGCGTGATGAGGTCGAGCTCGCGGCGACGGATACGCTGGTCCTCGGACAGGGTGATCTCTTCGCCGTCCTCGGTGGTCCACGTCTTGGGAAGGGGGCGCAGCGCCTTGGAGGCGATGGCCCACGACGCGTCGGGGGCGGGCAGGGCGGCGGAGGCGGCCTCGTAGGCGGCCTGCGCCTCGGGGGTGACCTCGGCGGGGGTCGCGAAGATCGACAGCTCGCCGCGGCGCGAGGAGATCACGCGACCGTGAACGAAGAGGTGATCGCCCAGGTCAACGTCGTTCTTGTAGGCGGCCAGGGACTCGGCGCCGACGGAGGCGGCAGAGAGCATGACCTGGATCTTGTTACCTTCGCCGTCCATGAGGGTCGCGAAGCACAGCTTGCCGCCGTTGCGCGCGAGGATGACGCGGCCCGCCAGGCCCACGTAGTCCTCGGTCTCTTCGCCGGCCTCAAGGTGGGCGTACTTCTCGCGCACCTTCTTAATGGTGGTCGTGATCGGCAGGAGTACGGGGTAGGCGGGGATGCCAGCCTCCATGAGGCGGGCGCGCTTAGCCGCACGAACCTTGACCTGCTCGGGGGTGTCGTCGGCGGGGGCTTGCGTGGGGGTGGAAGAAGAATCGGTCATGCGCCTATCGTAGCGGGTTATGAGGACGCGACGAGGCAGTGGCCCGGTTGGGCAGATCACGAAGTGTCCGGCCCGCTTCCTTCTCGCGCTGTCAGTGGGACTCCCCGACGTTCGTTCATTAGGCGGTGAGAGCGGCCAGTGGGAACGTGGTAACCCCGCCCTCGAGCGTCATCGTTGGACCATCAGCCGTCACGACAGCAGCGAAGGAAGGCGCTCCCATGCGCTCATCGTCAACCACCTCAAGGAATCGCATCAGACTCTTGGCTCCAGCAGGTATCGCGGGCTGTCCGAGCTTGACCTCAATCGCTCCCCATCGACCGTCAGGGAGCTCGACAATCACATCGACCTCGCGTCCCGCCTTATCTCGATAGTGCATAACCTGCCCCCCAAGCTCCTGCATGTAGGTGCGCAGGTGCTGAACGACCATCGATTCGAACCAGAACCCCGCCGTGTTCAAGTCGGCGAGCAGCTTACGCGAGGATGCTCCCAAAGCCGCAGCAGCCAGTGCCGGATCAACAAAGTGAACCTTAGAGGCGGAGCGAATAGCAGTCTTCGACCGTATCTGTGGAGACCACGCGTCTTGTTTCTCGACAAGGAAAATACGTTCCAACGAACCGATGTACCCGCTAACGGTACGCGGCTGAATATCACCCACGCCTCGCATATCCGCCGCGATCGTTGTCAGCTTCAGCTCGGACGACAGGTTGCGCGCCAGCGAGCGCAGCAAGGCTGTCACTGTTCGTGGGTTACGGCGAGGTTCATCATCCAGACGCGCAATGTCACTGACAGCAACATCCTCAAGGTACGCGCGCAGATTACGCTGGGCATCCTTCTCTACCACATCAAGGTCTGCGGGCCACCCTCCATGCACGAGGGCAGAGAGCATTGTGGGAACATCCATCGGCGAGGTGAGAGCAGGGGTGGGCAGATCACCGTCAAAGAGGCCCCCGAGCGAGACAGTTCCAACTCCGAGCCCACGCTCTTCGAGAGTCATAGGGCGCATCCGCAGACGCACGAATCTGTGTGCACCGGAGTGTCGCATCGAATCCTGAGCGGGAACCGATGACCCGGTGAAGATGAACTGCCCCTTCGCACCACGCCGATCAATCTCATGCCTGGCCGTATTCCACAGCTCGGGCGCCAGCTGCCACTCATCAACGAGGCGCGGAGTCTCACCCTCGAGCAACAAGCGCGGATCCACCTGGAGAGCAGCTGCAACACTAGGCGAACCATCATCGAGGATCACGACCGATGCGGCGTGGTGCCGCCCCGTCTGTGTCTTCCCGGACGCACGGACACCATCGATCAGCACACCACCCGAGGCTCGCAATGCAGATTCGACGCTGCGATCAAGAATACGCGACCGGTACATTGTCCCTTTCTTTCAAGCAAAAAGTCGCACATGAAGCTGTTGTAGCGCATGTTTTGGCCACATTTCATCGCATGTTTTGGACGAACATTAGCGCATGTTTTGGCTGCGTTTTAGCGCGCGTTTCGGACTAACATAAGCGCATGTTTTGGCTGCGTTTTAGCGCGCGTTTCGGACGTACAGTTGCGCATGTTGTGCCTACCTCGGCTCTGGCGTCACCTCTTCACGGCAGCTGGGCCCCACTGGTGGCAGTGGTAACCCCTCTCTGCGCAGCTGGGCCCTATAGGTGGAGCATGGGCGACCCCGCCCACACAGCCACCTATCGGGTTAACGTGCGCATGAAGGGGCCCACACTGCCACCTATCGGGTTAACGTGCGCATGGAGGTGCCCACACTGCCACCTGTGGGGTTAACAGGCTCTTCGCATTGTGGGGTGTGGGGGTGGTGTTCGAAGTGTCCCGAGGATCGTGGACAGTGTCGTGGGACGACGATCGAACACAGGAGTTCGCCTTGGGCGCCTCATCAACCAAAACTCGCACGTAATTTGGGTACCCTAACGTTTCATAGGTATCGAGAAAACCGCAGAATTCCAACGATGTGATTTCAATGTTTGAAATACATGTCGGGGAATTACGTGCGACATTTCTGAGGAACCACAACATGAGACGCCACAAAGACCCCAGCAGAAGACAGCCCCAGCAGAAGACAGCCCAAGCAGAAGACAACCCAAGCCCGGAAGACAACCCAAGCAGACAACTCAAGCTCAGAAGACGCCCACATCCCCGGCAACCACCACAACTGCCACAAGCGCGGGGGCACTGCACCCGATCAGGGGCGCTGCACCCGTTACGTGGCGCTGCACCCGTTACGTGGCGGTGCACCCGAACAGAAGAGGTGCATTGCCTACGGATCGGGTGCAGTGCCCCAACAAACAAGAACAAACGCGGAACTGGCACACCGAACCACTCACCGCCGCACCCCTCCATGCGCAGCTGGGCCCTACTGGCGGCAGGATGGGCACACCGCCCACGCCACCACCTGCACTCCGGCCCACTCCGACACCTCCTACACCCTTACATGCGAAGAGCCGGTTAACGCGCGCATGAAAGGGCCCCAGATACTCGAAGCGCCCACTGTCACCAGTGGGCGCTTCGCCGTGCTGTCAAGCGTTGGTTAGACACCGGAGCTCTTCAGGCCCAGCTCGCGGGCACGCGCGGAGTCCTCGGGGACGGTGCCCGCGTGGTCACCGGCGCTCACGATTTTGTTGGAGCCGTCGACGAAGACGACGGAGGGCTTCACCTGACGCACGAGGGATTCGGGCACGTGGGCGTAGGCCATGATGATGACGAGGTCACCGACGGTCACCTTGTGGGCGGCAGCCCCGTTGAGCTGGATCGTGCCGCTGCCTCGCTCGCCCGCGATCGTGTAGGTCGAGAGGCGCTCGCCGTTGTTGACATCGACGATGTCGACCTTCTGTCCGGGCACGATGTTCGCGGCGTCCAGCAGGTCCTCGTCCACCGTGATCGAGCCGACGTAGTGCAGGTCGGCGCCGGTGACGACGGCGCGGTGGATCTTGCCGATGGCCATCTCGCGGGTCATTTCCATCACGCGTTCTCCCCCGCATGCTCGGAGCAGGCGCAGGCCTCGGCGTGCAGCGCGACCTCCATGTTGTCGATGAGGCGCGTCGTGCCGACCTTGGCTGCGATGAGCAGGCGTCCCTCGCGGGTGCCGTCGGCGGCCAGGGTCGCGGGTCCGGCGCCTTCGCCGACGGGCACGGATTCGGTGCCCGCAAGGATCTCGAAGGTCCCCGCGTCCACGAGCGCGATGTAGTCCAGATCGATGCCGCCCTCGGCGTCGATGACCGCGCGGCACTGCGCCACGATGTCCGCGGGAGCGGCCCCGGCCTCGGCGGCCTCGGCGCCGCAACGCAGGGAACGCGACAGGGCGCGGGCGCGCACGCGCTCGTCGTCACTCAGGTACTGGTTGCGGCTGGACAGGGCGACGCCGTCCTCGGCGCGCACGATCGGCACGGCGTGGACGCGCACAGGGATGTCCAGCTGGGTAAAGACGGTGCGCAGGACAGCGAGCTGCTGGGCGTCCTTCTGGCCGTACAGGGCAACGTCGGGGCGCACGAGGTTGACGACCTTGGTGCACACGAGTGCGACGCCCGCGAAGTGCGTGGGGCGCGTCTTGCCTTCGAGGACGCGCGCGATGGGGCCCGGGTCGATGGTCACGGTCGCGGGCGTGGGGTAGACGTCCTGGGGCGCGGGCGCCCACACGAGGTCCGCCCCCACCGTCTCGAGCGCGTCCATGTCCGCATCCAGGGTGCGCGGGTAGGCATCGAAGTCCTCGCCGGGCGCGAATTGCGTGGGGTTGACGAAGATCGTGACGATCACGTGATCGGCCAGCTCGCGGGCTTCGCGCACGAGCTGGAGGTGCCCGTTGTGCAGGGCGCCCATGGTCATCACGAGGGCCTTGGTGCCGGGCAGACGCGTCAGGGCGTCGGCCAGCTCGGCGCGCGTGTGGGTGAGGATGGGACGATGGGTCATGTTTCTATTCTTGCAAATCTTGATCCTTCGGTGCGAAATAGAGTCGCTATCCTCACGCCTGACGCCAATCGACGAGGCCGGGGCATCGTCGCGCTGTGTCGCGCACGAAGGGGTGGGTCAGGATGCCCGGCGCATTCAGGCGCCGGGGTCGAGGAGGGCGGCCTCGACGGCGGTCGCGGCGCGTTCGTCGAGGAGGCGAGCCTCGCGCAGCAGCCGAGTCAGGGCCCGGGTCATGTCGGCGTAGGTGTCGCGCTCCCCCGCGAGCGCGTCGCGGGCGCTCAAGCAGCGGGCGTGCGCGGCGATGGTTCCGGCGTCGCCGCGGGCGGCGGGCCCGGAGATGCCGGCGGCTCCTTCGGTGAGGGCCCGGTCGAGGGCGGCCTCCAGGAGGGGGCGGGCGTACAGGGCGGGGTCGGCGATGCCCGCTTCGGTCAGGATCCGCATGGTCTGGACGGTGATGCCGGCGATGAAGTTGGCGCCGTGGGCCAGGCCCGCGTGGTAGAGGGCACGGTCCTCCTCGGCGACGACGACGGGTTCGCCACCCATTTCGACGACGAGAGCCTGCGCGATCGGCAGGAAGGGCGCTGCCGCCGTCACCGCGAAGGGAGTGCCGACCAGGCGCGCGACGTCCACGCTGGTGCCTGTGAAGGTCATGGCCGGATGGATAGCCAGGGGGATCGCCCCGGCGCCCGCGGCCGCGCTGAGCAGCCCGACGCCCGAGGCCCCCGACAGGTGGATGACGATGTGCCCGGCCTGCCAGGCGCCGAGGTCGGCCAGCCCGGAGGCGAGAGGGCCGATCTGGTCGTCGGGGACAGCCAGGATAACGACCTCGCTGCGCCGGACCACCTCCTCTGGGGAAGCGAGGGGCACCCCGGGCAGCATCGCGTCGGCCCGCTCGCGCGAGGCGTCCGAGGAGGCGCAGACGGCGACAATCTGATGTCCGACGGCGCGCAGGGCTGAGCCGATGACGGGGCCGACGTGGCCCATGCCGATGATGCCGATGCCGAGGCGTCCGGGGGTGCTCATGGTGTCATTGTCGCCGATCCGCGCCTCACTCGCCGCTCGCCGCCGGCCGAGAGGTCGCCTCGACGATCTCGGTGACGCGCGAGAGCCAGCGCTCGGGTGCCTCGGCCTCGCGTCGAATCTTCGAGGCCTCGGACAGCTGCGTGAACAGGCGCAGTGAGCGGCCATCCTCGACGTGCTCGGCCGTGGAGGCAACCCGGCCGGGCACCAGTTCAGCACGCACGGTGGCGACACGGCGCCAACGCTGGATGGGGCCCTGGCGCAGCGACACGGACTGGATGCGCGTGAGCGGGATGATCGAGAACCGCAGGTTGAAGAAACCGTCGCGAATCGCGAACACAGCGTCGGTCAGGGCGAAGGCGCGCCGACTGTAGACGATGGGGTCCAGGATGCGCGCGCTGGGCGGAATCGGGGTCATCCAGCGATCCTCGCGCGTGCCCGCACGCAGCGACGTCAGGAAGCCGTCGGGATCGTCAACCCCCAGGTCGGGAATCGCGATCGCGATGGCCTGGCGGACCTCGGCGAGGCTTCCGACGGGCAGCAAAACGTCGGAGGCGACGTCCACCCGCATGCGATCCTTGTTGTTCGACTCATCGTTGGTCGTCTTGGCGTTGCCCGCCTGCGTGATCTCGACACGATACCAGCCGAAGATGCGCCAGATAAGAGGCTGGGTGACCTCCAGTGCATGGATGCGCCCTGGCGGGATCGTCACGTGACGACGCGCCGTCAGGCCTCGCTTGATATGCACACCGTCGGCCGCGATCGAGGCCGTGAAGCCGAACTCACGGTCGAAGCGCGCCCAGACGGCCTTCAGGAGGCTCAACGATCCGGCGAGAATACCGAAGAAGCTCATGAGCGAGGTCACGCCCACGTAGACCACCAGGAACCCGTTAAGGAACAGCAGGAAAATACCGGAGAACAGTGCCACCGCGTTGTCGAAGGTCGCCAGCATGGAGGCCAGCAGCTTGACGAAACCGACCTTGAACACGCGACGCTCGGGGGCTTCCAGCGGGGAGGCGCCGCTTCGGCGGCCCACGGTCGAGGCCACGGCATCGGCAGACGGGTCCACGACCTCGTCAATCGCGCCCGAGGCCAGGGCAAGCAGGAGGGCACGCAGCTCCTCCAGGCGGCGGGCACGCAGCAGGCCCAGCTTGATGCTCGAATCCGCTCCGCCCGCGACCTCAATATCGAGGAAGCCGAGGCCGATGATGCGACCCAGCAGCGAATACGACACATTGACGGACTGGATGCGTGACAGCCGCGCGTGACGCTGGGTGCGCTTAAGGATACCGGAGCGATACCACACGGCGGTCGAGGTCACCGCATAGCGCGTCATCTTCCACGAGAGGTAGCAATACAGGCACGACACAGCAGCGACGATCACGGCGACCGCCGCGAGGCCCAGGAAGAGAGTCCCAACATCGAACTCTGAGGCCACCTCGTCGCCCGCCAGCCAGGAGCCGATCGCCGCGGCATTGGCCACGGTCGCCAGACCCACGGCGCCAACAACCGAGCCCACCACGCGCCGCGCATAGGTCAGCGGATGGAGATAGTGCCAGTCCTCGGGGGCAATCCCGTGCGCGGACAGGTCCTTGCTCATAGGCCCATCAGCTCCGCGGAACCACGCTGGGCCAGCACGTCACGCAGGCGGGCCGCCTCGTCGACCGGCACGCCCTCAAGCTTCGCGTCGGTGTGCGCGCTCGCGGTCGAAAGCTTGATCGTCGCGATACCCATGAAGCGCAGGACGGGGCCCTGGTAGATGTCGACATACTGGATACGGCCGTAGGGAACCGTCGTCAGCTTGCGGTTGATGACGCCTCGGCGGATCACGAAGTCGGTCTCGGCCAGGGCGTAGCGCAGGGCTCGCACCTGGGCGGGGATCAGCCACAGGCAAAACAGGGCGATGAACGCGGGGATGAGCATGAGCCACCACAGCGCGGGGATGTCGACGATGAGGACGAGGCCCGAGATCGCACCGCATAGGGCGCCACACAGGGCAAACACATTGCCGAGGCGCAAGGCCGCGAGCTTGGGGGACACGTGCTGGAATTCGACACCCTCGGGAGAAAGGATGTCCACTGTGCTTCTAGATGACATGCTTCAATTCTTACACAACTTATCCGCGCTTTTTCTTGTTGATACTATCAGCCCGCACGCAAGCTTGTGACCAAGCAAACATTCACCCGCTTACCTTTTACACCTAACTATCAGGAAACATCCAGGCTCGTCCGGGACACTACAACCATGAGCAACACTGGAACCGAGGCAAAACTGCTCGTCGTCGACGACGAGCCGAACATCCGAGACCTCCTCGCATCCTCCCTTCGCTTCGCCGGCTTCGACGTCGTCACCGCCGAGGACGGTAGCGGCGCATTTCACGAAGCCCAGGCCTCGCGCCCCGACCTGATCGTCCTGGACGTCATGCTCCCCGACATGGACGGCTTCACCGTCACGCGCCGCCTGCGCGACGCCGGCATCACCACCCCGGTTCTCTTCCTCACCGCCCGCGATGACATGCGCGACAAGATCCAAGGCCTGACCGTCGGCGGCGACGACTACGTCACCAAGCCCTTCGGCCTCGAAGAGGTCGTCGCCCGCATCCGCGCCATCCTGCGCCGCACGATGGGCTCCGAAGAAGATGATGCCTTCCTGCGCGTCGGCGACCTGGTCATCGACGAGGACGCGCACGAAGTCACGCGCGCCGGCATCCAAATCGACCTGTCCCCCACCGAGTTCAAGCTCCTGCGCTACCTCGTCATCAACGCGGGACGCGTCGTGTCCAAGATGCAGATCCTCGACCACGTATGGGAATACGACTGGGACGGAGAGGTCGCCATCGTCGAGTCCTACATCTCCTACCTACGCCGCAAGCTCGCCGTCGAGGGCGCTTCCGGCGAACTCATCCACACCAAGCGCGGGGTCGGCTACATCCTGCGCGCTGAGGACTGACGTGCACCGCAGCCTGGCCCAACGCATCGAGGCATGGTGGGATTCTAAGCCGCTATCCGCGCAGCTCGTCACGCTCATCACGCTGCTCCTGGCCATCGGACTATCCCTGTCCGGCACGGTCATGATCGGGCTGCTCCAGCGGCACCTCACCTCGCAGATCGACGACCAGCTGATCGCGACCGCGCACACAATCCAGATCTCCGCGTCCTCCGCGACCTTCGCCGCCGACGGCCAGGGCGGCATCCCCACCCTGTACTACGTCCACATCCGCGACACCAACGGCCAAGACCGCTACCTGTTCTCCGAAGACACGCTCAAGGCCTCGGGAACACCCCACCTGCCCGAACTGGTCGACACCTCCTCCGCGCCAGTCTCCTCTTTCCGCACGCTGCCCGTGACCGTCTCCTCTTCGAAGATGGGCCTAGGCTGGCGTGCACTCGTCGTGCCCGTGTACGACCAAAACACCGGAACGTTCTCCGGCTACATGACGATCGCCCTGCCCCTGGCCGACGTCCAACACACCCTGCGTACCACGGCCTCGTACTTCGCGGTCGCCGGCTCCATCATCGTGATCATCGGCGCCTGGGCGGGCCGCTTCCTCGTGCGCCGAGCCCTCCTGCCCCTGCGCTCCATCGAATCCACGGCCGGAAAGATCGCCGCGGGCGACCTCACCAAGCGCGTCACGCCCCACCCCCCGACCACCGAGGTCGGCTCCCTGTCGCTCTCGCTCAACTCGATGCTCACCCAGGTCGAGCAATCCTTCGAGGCCCGCCAGGCCTCGGAACAAAAGATCAAACGCTTCGTCTCCGACGCCTCCCACGAGCTGCGCACGCCCCTGGCCGCCATCTCTGGATACTGCGAGCTCTACTCCATGGGCGGCGTGCCCCCCGAGCGCATCGAGGAGGTCATGGGACGCATCGGCTCCGAATCCGCTCGTATGGCCACCCTCGTCGAAGACCTCCTCACCCTGGCTCGCCTCGACGAAGGCCGCCCCCTCGACATCACCGAGATCGACCTGGTCAAGCTGGCCGACAACGCCGTCTTCGACCTGCAGGCGCTCGACCCCACGCGCACCGTCGGCCTGACCGGCATCAGCGGGCGCACTCCCCCGATGACCCTCATCGTGCCCGCCGACCGCGACCGCATCTCCCAGGTCTTCACCAACCTCATCGGCAACATCGTGCGCTACACCCCCGACGGCTCCCCCGTTGAAATCGCGCTCGGCCGCAGCGGCGACACCGCCATCGTCGAGCTGCGCGACCACGGACCCGGCATCGACGAAACCGACCGCGGACGTGTCTTCGAACGCTTCTACCGCGCCGACACATCGCGCAACCGCAGGTCCGGTGGATCCGGCCTCGGCCTGGCCATCGTCTCCGGAATTATGGCCGCACATCGCGGAAATGCCTCGCTGACGAAGACCAAGGGCGGCGGCCTGACCGTTCGCATCGAGCTGCCGATGACGTGAAAGACGTAACGAACCGGCAGGCAAGCGCCCGCTTTCCGCGCGTTTTTCACCTTTTTTAGCCCGACAGTTGCCAATAAACCTCACAAATTGTGCTCGTTTTCTTACCAGCGAACGTGACCGTGAGGGAAAATCGCACTAGCATGGCTCGGGTATTCCTCAACTAGGAGAGTGGCCCATGGGTGCACAAGCACCTCAGTGGCTGCTGACGTCGTTCGTCGACGCCATGCAGCAGATCGGCGCGACCGCGACCGAAACAGACCTTGAACATGAGGGCGCAGACCTCATGCAGCGCTGGAACGCACCCAATCGTCAGCTGCACAATCTGCGTCGGCTCATGAACACGCTGACCCATATCGACGAGATCGCATCGTCCGCGCACGACCCCGACATCCTGCGCGTCGCCGCGTGGTACCACGGTGCTTTCCTCAACAAGGCGCTTGAGATCAAGCTGGGCGGCTTCCAGGCGAACTTCGCGGCCACCCGCTGCATCGACCACGCGCACAACCGCCTCACCAACCTCGGCGTCACCGACGAGGTCGTGGCGCGCATCGACGAGCTGATCGCGTTCCTCACGCGCCACCGCGCTCCCCGCTCCGACTTCGACGCGCAGGTGCTCGTGGACGCCGACCTGGCTGGCTTGGCGTGCAGCCCGCAGGACTATAAGAAGCTGCGCACATCCCTGCGCGCCGAGCTGAGCGAGCTCGACGACCTGCAATTCGTCAAAGCGCGCCTTGCTCTCGTCAAGAAGCTCCTGAGCTACGAGACCATCTACCAGTCTCCCCTGGGGTCCGCCTGGGAGGACACCGCCCGCGCGAACCTCGAGGTCGAACTAACACGCCTCGACCGCGAGAAGGCTCAGCTGTACGCGGCCGCTCAGACCGAGGACGCCGACGATTCGGATGACTCCGATGACACGGAAGAGGTCGAGGATGATTCGGTGACCTCCACGGGCACGCTCATCATCAAGCGCCGCTCCATCAAGAAGCGCATCCCCGTCGTGTCCCCCGACAACGAGGTCACGTCGACCGGCGTCCTTCCGCGCAAGATCGAGGATCTGCCCGACACCGACGAGGACGAGGAGGCCACCTCCTCCCTGGAGTCCGCCGTGGAGTCCCTGGACCTGCCCAACGCCGACTGAGCGTTCCACGCCTGTTTCACGCTCCCCCCGTCCGTTGGCGCTGCCAACGGACGGGGGGAATTGCAACCATAGAGGTTCGACACGCCGGCGACACGCCGACGCAAGGCTTCTATGGTTGCAAAACCCCCCGCCGCCTCATCCCGCGCAGCGGCTTCCCGCCCCCACCCGGGGTAAACGTATCCACAGGAACGAGCCCCGGCCTCGTTTATGCACAGGCCCTGCGCGTGTCGCTCCCCTATCCACAGGACACGGATTGTGGCTCGACTCGCATCACTCGCGAGCGTAGCGTCGATGGTGACGGGCCCACCCGGGGCCCACAAAGGAGTGACATCATGACCGCTTTCGCCGTCGACGCAGCCGAAATCTCCACCGCCTCGTCGCGCGCCTGCGCAACCGCAGCCACAATCCGAACGGAGGTCGACAGCCTCATGACCCAGCTGCTGGCTCTCCAGGATTCCTGGACGGGCGGGGCACAGGTCAACTTCCAGGAGACCATCACCCAATGGGAGGCCATCCAGACGCAGACTCACGACAGTCTCGACACGATCTCGACCCAGCTCGAGTCCGCTGCCTCCACGTACTCGGACGCGGAGGCGCACACGACCGCCCTGTTCGGCGGGGTCTACTGACGCGTCGGGGGCGGGACTCTCACGAGTCCCGCCCCCAGGCGTGTCAGCGTCGAGCTAGGTGGCTCAGTACATGCCACCCATGCCAGCGCCAGCGTCGTCGCCACCCGCGGCCGGAGCCTCGGGCTTGTCGGCGACAACGGCCTCGGTCGTCAGGAACATGCCCGCGATCGACGCGGCGTTCTGCAGCGCGGAACGGGTGACCTTGACCGGGTCGGAGATACCAGCGGCCATGAGGTCGGTGTACTCGCCGGTCGCAGCGTTCAGGCCGTGGCCGGGTTCCATGTTGGCAACGCGGTCGGCGACCACGCCACCCTCGACGCCCGCGTTCTCAGCGATCTGCTTGAGCGGAGCGGAGATGGCCAGACGCACGATGTTGACGCCGGTCGCCTCGTCGCCGGTGAGGGCGTCGAGCGTGGGCAGCGCAACGGTGGCAGCCTGGATCAGGGCGACGCCGCCGCCGGCGACCAGGCCCTCTTCGGAAGCCGCGCGAGCGTTACGAACGGCATCCTCGATGCGGTGCTTGCGCTCCTTGAGCTCGACCTCGGTGGCCGCGCCGGACTTGATGACGGCGACGCCGCCAGCCAGCTTGGCGAGGCGCTCCTGCAGCTTCTCGCGGTCGTAGTCGGAGTCGGTGTTGTCGATCTCCTGGCGGATCTGGCGCACGCGGGCATCCAGCATGTCCTTGTCGCCAGCGCCCTCGACGATGGTGGTCTCATCCTTGGAGACGACGATCTTGCGGGCGCGGCCCAGCAGCTCGAGGTCAGCGTTCTCGAGGGAGAGGCCGACGGTCTCGGAGATGACCTGGCCGCCCGTCAGGATGGCCATGTCCTGCAGCATCGCCTTGCGGCGCTCGCCGAAGCCGGGGGCCTTGACGGCCACGGACTTGAAGGTGCCGCGGATCTTGTTGACGACCAGCGTGGCGAGGGCTTCGCCCTCGACATCCTCGGCGATGATCGCGAGGGGCTTGCCGGTCTGCATGACCTTCTCCAGGACGGGGACGATGTCCTTGACGTTGGAGATCTTGGAGTCCATGAGGAGGACGTAGGCGTCCTCGAGGACGGCTTCCTGGCGCTCCTGGTCGGTCACGAAGTAGGCCGACAGGTAGCCCTTGTCGAAGCGCATACCCTCGGTGGTCTCCAGGGTGGTGTCGAAGGAGTTGGTCTCCTCGACGGTGACGACGCCCTCGGCGCCGACCTTCTCGAAGGCCTCGGCGATGAGCTTGCCGATGGCGGGGTCGTTGGCGGAGATGGAGGCCGTGGCAGCAATCTGCTCGGTGGTCTCGACGGGCTTGGCGTCGGCGTGCAGCTGCTCGACGATGGCCTCGACGGCCTGGTCGATGCCGCGCTTGAGGGCGATCGGGTTGGAGCCGGCGGCAACGTTACGCAGGCCCTCGTGGACCAGCGCCTGGGCCAGAACGGTCGCGGTGGTGGTGCCGTCGCCTGCGACGTCGTCCGTCTTCTTGGCAACTTCCTTCACCAGCTCGGCGCCGATGCGCTCGAAGGGATCGTCGAGGTCGATTTCCTTGGCGACGGAGACGCCGTCCTTGGTAATCGTGGGGGCGCCCCACTTCTTGTCGAGCACGACGTTGCGGCCCTTGGGGCCCAGCGTCACCTTGACGGTGTCGGCCAGCAGGTTGAGGCCGTTCTCCATGCCGCGACGGGCATCCTCATCAAACTTGATGATCTTGGTCATTGGGGATATATCCTTCCGCGATGCGGATCGGGTCCGATGCCCGCGACGGACGACCGCGCTTGGAGGCGGCCTCATCGGACCTGTGGTCTTGTCACTCTCCATGTCGGAGTGCCAAGTACGATTCTGGCACTCACCGGCATCGAGTGCAAGGCGAGGTCTGCGCCTTGAGTCCGATGCGCTCAGGGCGTAACGACTGCGCCGCATGCGCGGGCAAGACGCACAACCGCGGCGGCGCGCAGCGTCTTGGGCCGACGATCGCACACAGGAGTTCGACCCACGCGCCTGACGAATCAAAAGTCGCACGTAATTTGGGTACCCTCACTTTTCATAGGTATCGAGAAAACCGCAGAATTCCAACGATGTGATTTCAATATTTGAAATACACGTGAGGGAATTACGTGCGACATTTCTGAGGAACCACAACACGGGGCGCCACAAAGGCATCTCAAAGGCACCACAGCGTCAGGCGCCACAGCGTCAGGCGCCACAACGTAAGGCCCTCAAAGGCAGGACAAAGGCGCCACAAAGGACACTAAGCAGAAGACAACTCAAGCCCACAAGACACCCCACCTCGCGCGGAATCACGCCACAACGACACGGCAGGAAACGGCTTAAACACCCCCCAAACCCGGGACTTGACGAGCCGCCCGGCCCCACGTGGGGCCGGGCGGCTCAGTGACGATACGGTGAGCGTTTAGCGCAGGACGACGACCACGTCAGGGTCGCCCAGGCCGCTTTGCTGGCGGACCGCGCTAATGCCAAGCTTGGAGGCAATGTCCCGTGCGGTGGCCTCCATTCTGGGATCCTCGTAGAAGACGGTCGATGTCTGCGTGGTCCAGCCGTCGGCGTTGGCTGCGGAGGTTCCGGCGTAGCCCGCCTGGTTGAGGATGCCGGCTTGGGCGGCCGCGTACCCCTGGGTTTCGGTGCCGTTGAGCACCTGGATGGCCGCGCCGTGATCCGGCTGCGAGGACGCAGACGAGGAGGAGGGGCTGGGCGAGGGGGTGTTTCCGCTCTGATTGGCGGAGGGCGGGGCGGCGCTGCTGGGTTCGCTCGGGGCGGGCGGGGCGGCGCTGGTCGTTGCCGTGGGGCCGGGCACCACGGTGACGGTCGTGGTCTGCTGGCGCGACAGGGCGGTCGCTGCCGCCCAGCCGAGCGCGGGAACGATCACGAGGATGGCCAGGAAGGGCCACACGTTCTTCCACTTGGACGGCTTGGGGCGGTGCATGCCGACCGGCATGTCTTCACCGGCACGGTCAAATTCATCCCTGGGGTACGAAGAGCTCACGTCATCAGACTATCGGAAAAGAGCTGGCCTGGCTCGTGTGGCACGCGGGAAGTGTGTGGCACCATGTGCAGCGTTAGGCTGGTGTCATGAGTGACTACAATCCGCGTCCGTTGGCTGATTTGATTGACCCGGGCTGGGCCCGAGCGCTAGCTCCGGTCGAGGATCGCGTCCACGAGTTGGGCGCGATGCTGGCCGCGGAGGTCGAGGAAGGGCGCGGATATTTGCCTGCCGGCACGGACGTGCTGCGCGCGTTCACGTACCCCTTTGATCAGGTGAAGGTGCTGATTGTGGGGCAGGATCCGTATCCGACGCCGGGCCACGCGATGGGCTTGTCATTTTCGGTGCATCCCGGCGTGGAGATTCCCAAGTCGCTGATCAATATTTTCCGGGAGCTGACGGAGGATGTCGGGTGTGCGACGCCGACGTCGGGCGATCTGACGGGATGGAGTGAGCAGGGTGTGTGCCTGCTGAATCGCGTGCTGACGGTGCGCCCGGGCGCGCCGGCGTCGCATCGCGGGCGCGGCTGGGAGGAGGTGACGCAGTGCGCGATTGACGCGCTGGTGTCTCGCCGCCGGCCGGACGGTTCGCCCGCTCCGCTCGTGGCGATCCTGTGGGGTAAGGACGCTCAGTCGTTGACGCCTCGCCTGGGTGATACGCCGATTATCGCTTCCCCACATCCGTCTCCCCTGTCGGCGTATCGCGGCTTCTTCGGGTCGCGCCCCTTCTCGCGCGCGAACGAGCTCCTGGAGACTCAGGGGGCGCGGGGCGTGGACTGGTCGCTGGGGTAGGCTCGCCTTCGTCTTCGTGACGAGGCCGTGGCTGGGTTGTGCGGCATCGGTGCCGCGGTGAGGACTCCGTGGAGCCGGCTATCGGACTCGAACCGATGACCTGCTGTTTACAAGACAGCTGCTCTACCAACTGAGCTAAGCCGGCGGCGGTCACTAGTGTGCCATAGGTTGGGGTGGGTGCGCACGGGCGGGCATGAGACGCACCGCGCGTTCACTCTCGGACGGGGGATGCGCCTGCGGTGCTGGTGGATATGACGATGGGGTGGGACCGACGCGTCGGTCCCACCCCATCGCTACGAGAGACTCAGTCGGAGCTGGTCGTCGTCTCGCCGCTTTGCGATTCGTCGGCGCCGCTCTGGGCGGGCGGCGTGGCTCCGGGCTCGGTCAGAATCGAGGTCGTCGGAGTGGAGGTCTCGTCAATGGCGAAAAGGTGCTTGAGGGACTCTTGGGTCGCTTCCAGCGTGGAGCCCAGGGGCACAACGCTGGAGTGATCCTTGACGAACTCGGGGGTGCCCAACCTCTCGGGATCGCGGCCTTCGTAGGTCGCGCTGCTCCAGGCGGCGGAGGAGTCTTTGAGATAGGACTCGACTGCATTGACCGGGAAGGTGGCGATGACATCCTCGGGGATGCCAACCTCGCTGGCGATCTGCTTGACCTGTTTCCAGGAGGCATCCAGGTTCTGAACGACCGTGCCCTTACCTGACTGGTACTGGGTACGGAAGTAGGCCAGGAGTGCGTGGTGGAATTCGATCCACTTGTCCGGCGCCTTCTGGGCGACGACCAGGGAAGCGCCCGTGGCGGGCTTGAGGTAGTTCATGTTCACGGTGATGACGGGCTGAACCTCGAGGTTGTAGTAGCCCTGAGAGGCCCAGGTCGTCAGGTCCTCACCAAGGACGGCGTCGACGTCCGCGCACGCGTGGCAGGAGTAGTCGAAGTACTCGGTGAGCGTGGGCAGGTTGGGGTCAGGCTCGGAGGACACGCCGTTGCCGTTGACGATAATCGGCCGCCCGTTGGCGAAGACGCCGAGGACCTGGGTGGCGTCGACGTTGCGAGCAGAGTTTTCCTCACTCTTTTGCTGCCAGATGACGGCACCGACGGCTCCCGCGATACCCAGCACGATGAGGGTGACGACGGAGATGACGACGATGCGCACGCGACGATCCGCGCGCTCCTGGGCTAGGCGCATATCTGCTGCTTTGGCGCGCAATGGGTCGACGGCAGGGTTCTTCTTCTGAGCCATGACCTTACCTTCCAGACTTAGTTGAATATTGCAATATTATCGGCGGTCACAACAACTCGCCTAGTGCGACATGCCACCCGTACCGACCATCCAAGAGATGAGCAGGAAGCCCACGCACACGATCACGAGGATACCGCGACCCCAGACGGGACGAATGAGCGAGCGCATCGAACGGGACACGCCGACGCGTAGGTCGGAGGCGAAGGGCATGAGCCATGCTGTCACGACCATCACGGCCCCGAGCGCCCAGACGATGATGACGCCGGCGGGGTCACTCAGCCAGAAGGAGCTGCGCTGCACGCGCAGGGAGGTGGCGATCTGCGTGGGCCATCCCCACTGAACGGATCCGTCGTGCGCATAGGAAACGATGATCCAGATCAGATACGGAAGCAGCGCTCCGACGGCGAGCGCGGCGATCGTGGCGGCCAGCGATCGGGCTAGCAGGACGGGGGACATGGCGATGACGGCCGCATCGTCGCTGGACCTGGGACCGTGCACGGCGCGCCGCTTCTCCAGCCAGCGGTCGATCGCACCGACCAACCCAAAGGCGGTCAGGGCAACGCCGACGATCAGCGTGCCACTGAGCCCAAAGAGAAGGGGCAGGGACGCGAGCGTCACCAGGATGACTCCGCCGGAGATCCAGGCCCCCTCGCCCCAGAAAGAGGACTGATTCGAGCGATCCGCATCCCGGTCGGACTGCGAACGTGGCTGCCACGAGAGCGGTTGCCCCTCCTGGCGCACCTGGATACGAGAGCCGGCGTTCGGGCCTCCCACTGCGCCGGGACCCCCGTAGCGCGGGGCTCCCGTAGGGGCGGGCAGTCCGGAGCGCGGGGCTCCCGTGGGGGCCGGTCGACCGGACGGCGGGCCAGTCAGGGGCGCGTAGGCGCCGCTCGCCGCGGCGTACGAGGGTGCACGGCCGGGGTAAGCGCCGGGCTGCCCCGAATGGGAAGCGCGATCGTAGGGCCTCAGGTCCTCGGCTGATTCGCTCTCAGCGTCCTCGTCCCAGTCCTCGTCCTCGCCCGACTCGTCCCAGTCCTCCTCGTCCTCGGACTCAACCCAGCCCTCGTCCTCGCCGTCCCAGGCGGATTCCCCGTCATCGACGGTGTCCGAGGCCTCCTGCGCCTCGTCCCAAACCGTTTCCTCGGCGGAATCCTCCCACTCGTCCTGCCCCCAGGACACAGATTCGGTATCGACCTGCTCGGTGTGATCGTTGGCGGCCGTGAACTCCGAGGCGTCGCGGCGCGGGTGGACCGGGTAGGTGACGGCGCGCGCGCCAACGCTGCCCGGGCGCGAGGTGGCCATTTCCTCCCACTCCGGAGGAGCGGCGATTTCCTGCGGATCAGAGTTGATGGACTGGGTGCGCTCGCCGGTGTCGAGCAGCTGCGCCCAGTTGACGGTGACGTAGTCGAGCTCGCCGGGCGCCCAGCCGACGGCGCTCATGAGATGCGCGACGATCAGGGACGGTGAGGGTCGAACGTCCGGGTCGGCTGACAGGCCACCCCCGAGGGCGTCGGCAACCATGGGATGCAGGCCGGACAGGTCGGGCTCACCTTCGATGACGCGCATCATGGTGGCCATGACGTCGCCCTTACCGAAGGGCGGGCGCCCGGTCGCGCACGACAGCAGGGTCGCGCACCAGGCCCACCAGTCGGATTCCTTGGTAGCGGGCTTGCCGCGCAGGAGCTCGGGAGCGGTGTACCCAGCCGAGCCGGAGACGAGGCCGGTGCGCGTCAGGTGCTGATCGTCGACCGCCATCGCAATGCCGAAGTCGATGAGGACGGGACCGCGCGACGAACAGATGATGTTCGAGGGCTTGATGTCTCGGTGAATAATGTTGGCGTGGTGAACGGCCGCGATCGTTGAGGCCAGGTGATAGGACAGGGCGGCCACGCCGCGCAGCGGAATCGGCCCGGAGGACAGGATCTCCGCCAGGGTCGGCCCCTCGACGTACTCGGAGACCACGAAAGGCTGGCTCGCGTCGATCTCCGCGTCGACGATGTGCGCGACGAAGGGGGAACGTACGGAATTAACGGTACGCACCTCGCGCTCGAGGCGCGCCCGAGAGTCCTCCGACGTTGCGAGCGCAGGGTGCATTGCCTTGAGGGCGACACGCGTGCCGCCCTCGTCTTCAGCTAGCCACACCGTACCCGCGCCGCCCGTTCCGAGCCGGCGGATCAGTCGGTAGCCTCCTAGGTCCTTTCCTTCTTCCACACCCCCAGCCTACCGGCCCGACCGCGGGTGCGCGCCCAGCTGCGGGCCAAACCACGGCCTCGACAAGGAAAACGAGGCGGCTCCCACACCCGCGCATCACCGAGCGACTCCACCATCCGACCGGGGCTGTACACGCGCGCGCGTCCGTGATAGGTTCAATGCCGGTAGCACGCGCGGAAAGATCCGCGCACGCACCCCGTGGGCGAAGACGCTCCACGGTCGCCCCACTACGGATCGTCCGGCACGTACCTGCCGGTGGGAAGGAATTGAACATGGCAAGCGTAACCTTCGATCACGCGTCCCGCGTGTACCCCGGTGCCGATAAGCCTGCTGTTGACCAGCTGTGCCTCGAAATTGCGGACGGGGAGTTCCTCGTCCTCGTCGGCCCCTCGGGCTGCGGTAAGTCCACGTCCCTGCGCATGCTCGCGGGCCTGGAGGACGTCAACGGCGGTCGCATCCTCATCGGCGACAAGGACGTCACGGACGTTCCCCCGAAGAACCGTGACATCGCGATGGTCTTCCAGAACTACGCGCTCTACCCGCACATGTCGGTGCGCGAGAACATGGGCTTCGCCCTGAGGATCGCGGGCGTGTCCAAGGATGAGATCAACAAGCGCGTCGAAGAGGCCGCTAAGATCCTCGACCTGGAGCCCTACCTGGACCGCAAGCCCAAGGCTCTGTCTGGCGGCCAGCGTCAGCGTGTCGCCATGGGCCGCGCGATCGTTCGTAAGCCCCAGGTGTTCCTCATGGACGAGCCCCTGTCGAACCTGGACGCGAAGCTGCGTGTCCAGACCCGTACGCAGATCGCCTCCCTGCAGCGTGAGCTCGGCGTCACCACCGTGTACGTCACCCACGACCAGACCGAGGCCCTGACGATGGGCGACCGCATCGCGGTCCTGGCCGGCGGCCTCCTCCAGCAGGTTGGCACCCCGCAGGAAATGTACGAGCGTCCCGCCAACGAGTTCGTCGCCGGCTTCATCGGCTCCCCCGCCATGAACCTGGGCACCTTCACGGTCGAGGGCGAGTGGGCCAAGCTCGGCCCCGCACGCGTGCGCGTCTCCGAGGCCGCCCGCGCCGCGATGACCCCTGAGGACGGCGGAAAGATCAAGATCGGCTTCCGTCCCGAGGGCCTGGACGTCGTCACCGACGGCTCCGAGGGCTCCATCCCCGTCGAGGTCGACTTCGTCGAGGAGCTCGGCTCGGACGCCTACGTGTACGGCCACCTGGCCGGCGCCGCCGAGGGCGAGACCCTGGGCTCCGGCTCCGAGGGCACCGGCAAGCAGCTGATCGTGCGCGTTCCCCCGCGTACCGCCCCCGCGCGCGGCGGCGTCCTGCACGTGCGCATCCGCGAGGGCCAGCAGCACAATTTCTCGGCTGCCACGGGCGTTCGTCTGCCCGAGTGATCCGCTAGCGGACCCTCTCCAATGACCGGCTCCGGCCTCGTCCATGTCATTTCCGGACGAGGCCGGGGTTCGTTCATGCGCATCGTGTTATGTGCCGCAATCAAACACTCCCCCACCAGGCACATTAGGCAGGTCGCGTCGGAAATGAGACAATAGGGATATGGCACTGGATATCACGGCAGCTGCGGTCGACCCAGCACTCCTGGACCTCCCCTGGGACATTCCTCTGGAGGAGTGGCCGTCGTCCCTGCTCGCCGCGCTCCCCCGCGGCATCTCTCGCCACGTCGTACGCTTCGTGAATCTGTCGGGTCGCGTTCTGGCCGTCAAGGAGATCGGTGAGACGGTCGCACACCACGAGTACGACATCCTGCGCGATCTGTCCCGCCTGGATGTCCCTTCTGTCGATCCCGTCGCGGTAATCACCGGGCGTGTGGGCCGAGACGGCGAGGAGCTCAACGCGGTCCTGATCACCGAGCACCTGCAGTTCTCCCTGCCCTACCGCGCGCTTTTCTCCCTGTCGATGCGCGAGGACACGGCGAAGCGCCTCATCGACGCCCTCGCGCTGCTGCTCGTGCGCCTGCACCTCATCGGCTTCTACTGGGGCGACGTCTCCCTGTCGAACACCCTGTTCCGACGCGACGCCGGCGAGTTCGCCGCCTACCTGGTGGACGCCGAAACCGGCGAATTGCACCCGAAACTGACCCCCGGTCAGCGCGACTACGACGTGGATCTGGCGCGCACCAACATCATCGGCGAGCTCATGGACCTTCAGGCCGGCGGCTACTTCCCCATGGACGCCGACCCGATCGACGTGGGTGACCGCATCCGCACCCAGTACAACCTGCTGTGGACCGAGGTCACCGCCGAAGAATACTTGCCCAACGACCAGCGCCAGTACCTGGTGAGTGAGCGCATCCGGCGCCTCAACGACCTGGGATTTGACGTGGCCGAGCTGCGCATGGCCTCGGACGACACCGGTGAGCACCTCGTCATTCAGCCCAAGGTGGTCGACGCGGGACACCACAACCGCAAGTTCATGCGCCTGACGGGCATGGACGTCGGCGAGCATCAGGCCCGCCGCCTCCTCGGCGACATCGACGCGTGGCGCGCGATGAATGGCTTCCAAGATCTTCCCCTCGAGCAGGCCGCCCACAACTGGCTCACCGACGTGTTCGCCCCCGTCGTGCGTGCGATTCCGCGCGAGCTGGCGGGCAAGCTGGAGCCCGCGCAGCTCTACCACGAGTATCTCGAGCACCGCTGGTACATGGCCCAGCAGGCCGGCCACGATGTGTCGCGCGAAGAGGCCCTCGCCTCCTACATCACCAACATCCTGCAGTCGAAGCGCGACGAGGCCGTCCTCATCGAACCCGCTTCGGAACGTTCCTCCATGCTCAGCGCGGCGACACACCCCGACCTATGGTGACAGGGTAGTAGCCCCGCACCGATCACCCTAGGAGCATCCATGTCCGATTTTCCCCGCATTTTTGCCCACCGCGGAGCATCCTCGCTCGCGCCGGAGAACACAATCGCCGCGTTTTCCAAGGCTATGGAGGTCGGTGCCCGCTGGTTCGAGTTCGACGTGGACATCACAGGCGACGGCTCGCTGATCGTCATTCACGACAACACCCTGGACCGAACGACGAACGGGTCAGGCTCCTACTACGGGCTGTCCTTCTCGGATATCCGTCGCCTGGACGCGGGCCGTTGGTTCTCGGACACGTACCGCTTCGAGCGCATTCCCGAGGCCGCGGACGCACTCGCGTTCGCCCACGCCCAACAGATGGGCGCCAACCTGGAGATCAAACCCTGCGCCGGGGGCGCGCGCCTGCGTGAGCGCCTCATCGAGGCCCTGGCAGTGACCCTGGGCGGCCAGAAGGTGCCTTCTCGGCTCATCGTCTCCTCCTTCGATCACGAGCTGCTGGCGGCCTTCCACGAGGTCTGCCCCACCGTGGCGCTCGGCTGGCTCATCGAGCGTGCGTCCGACGAGTGGCGTGAGGGCGCGGCCGCCCTAGGCGCGACCGCGATCCACCCCGGCGTGAAGGGGCTGACGGCCTCCGATGTGCGCGCGATGCGCGACGCGGGCTTCGAGGTCAACGTGTGGACGGTCAACGACGTGGACCAGGCGCGTGAACTGGCCTCGTGGGGTGTCACCGGTATCTTCACTGATCGCCCGCAGGATTTCCCCGCCGAGGCCTTGGCGCGCTAAGGGGTAGGCGCGCCCACTCCCCTCACAGACGCAACGGCCGGGGTCGCTCACGCGACCCCGGCCGTTTACTGTCCAGATGAACTGGGCCGTCCTTACTGCTCGCCCGCGCGGCGCGCGAAGCGCTTGGAGACGTGCTTGGCCAGCGAGAGCTCCGCGATCGAGTCGACGACCATGAGGCCGCCGACGATGCCGGCGAAACGCAGCCAGCCGGAGCGAGGCGCGGGGGCGCGCACGGCGGCCACCAGCATGCTGACACCGACGATAGCCTCGGCTGCGACGGCCGCGTGAATGATCCACGGACGCTCGACGGCCACGGACTCGTAGGAGTTCCACAGGGGCTTGACGACCGACTGCGGCTGGCCCATCATGATGTCCACGCTGCGACCAATCGCGTTGGAGATGCCGCGCGCCAGGTGCACGGTGACGCCCTCGACGTCCTCGGCGTCGGTGGTGCCCAGGAGGAAGCCGGCGACGGAGCCGGGCAGGCCGAGCGCACGCACAACCTTCCACACGGATTCTTCGCCGGTCGTGGCCACGGACGCCCACAGAGCGTCCGCGTCAGCGCCCGGCACGGCCTCGGCGATGGCCAGCAGGTCCAGGCGATCGCCGACCAGGTCGATGACCTCGCCGGGCAGGTCCAGGGCTTTGTCGTGGCCGCCGGGGACGATGACGGCGTCCATACCCCAGTTGTGGGACACGATGTGCTCGAGGTGGTCGTCGGTCACCAGGAACGCCTGGAACTCTCCGTCCGTGACGGACAGGGTCACCAGGGGCAGGTCGCCGAAGTTCCAACCCTCCTTCCCGGCGGGCAGCTCCGCGAGGAGCGCGCGGTGGTCGTCAGCCAGCTCCAGGTCGCCCAGGTCGACGCCCTCGAGGGCCGCCAGTAGCGGCACCGACGACGCGGGGGTGCGCCCGATTTCGACGATGCGTGTGGGTGTGCCCTCCACGGCCTCGTCGGCTTCCTCCTCCGAGGGCCACACCTTACCGAGCGGGGAGCCCCCTTCCGGCAGGTGGTCAGCGCTGGCGTTGCCAATGCGCACCTCAGCATCAAAGAGGATCGCGAGCTCGGCGGCCAAGTCCGCGGGGGTGGGGCCGGGGACCACCTCGGTCGAGCCAGCGGGCACGGTAGCGACGCGATCACCCGCGATCGCGACGCTCAGGCCGAGCAGCTGCGGTGAGGAGGGGAACCATTCGAGCTGGGCGAGGATCGAACGTTCCTTCAGCTCGCCCGCGACGACGCTGGGATCCAGCTCGTGGCCGATGATCATGCCTTCAATGCGGGTCCAGTCCTGGGCCATGTCACTACCTTCCT
>ERZ773001.35-NODE-35-length-55483-cov-43.3392_pt1 | contig 55483 bp, 50 predicted proteins | sample MGYA00511673_ERZ773001 | MGnify/ENA primary metagenome ERZ773001 (study PRJEB29015, sample SAMEA2738091) | human oral metagenome | biome: human oral; feature: human-associated habitat; material: saliva | place: China | collected 2162 ... | reverse complement strand
AGTTTGCTGTATTTTATCCGAAAACAAAAAGGCCGTCTGAACGCAATGTTTCAGACGGCCTTAATTTAGGTATAACGCGATTAAGCGTTAGCTTCCTGTTGTTGTTGGTAGATTGCTTCAAAATTGATCGGAGCAAGCAGTACAGGTGGGAAGCCGGCGCGGGTTACGCTGTTGGAAATGGCTTCGCGTGCGTAAGGGAACAGGATGTTCGGACAAGCAACGCCCAGCAGCAGTTGTACGTCTTCTTCAGGAATGTTTTCCAGACGGAAGATGCCGCTTTGGGTAACTTCGTTCAAGAACATGGTGCGCTCTTCGTTCAGTTTGGCAGTCACGGTCACGGTCACGTCAACGCTGTAGAAGCCGTCTTCCAGTTTGGTGTTGCCGGTAGAAACACGCATATCCACTTCAGGCTCGCCTTGTTCCAAGAAGATTTGTGGCGCGTGAGGCACTTCCAAAGACAAGTCTTTTACATACAGACGCTCAACGCTGAATACGGGTTGCAATTCTTCGCTCATTTTATTTTCCTAGGTTAAGGGTTAAGGATTCAGTAATTCGTCCAACTTGCCTTCCTGCTGCAAGCGGTACAAATCGGTAAAGCCACCGACATGGGTGCCGCCGATAAAAATCTGCGGCACGCTGCGCTGGCCGGAAAGCTGCTGCATTTCGGCAAAAACTTCCGGATTGCCGTCGATGCGGATTTCGTTGATTTCTTTCACACCCACCGCCTGCAACAGCCTTTTCGCCATGGTGCAGTACGGGCAATATGGACCGGTATAAACAGTAACGGTTTGCATGATTTCTTCCAAAATACCAATGTTCATGACTATATGGGCATAGGTGCTATTTTACAAGTGTTCCCGCCGTACGGTTGTAAAAAACATTCAGACGGCCTCTTGGCCATAAACATTTGTGCAGATGCGGAAAAACCATAATTAAAGTATGATAAGCGCTTTCGCAGAATGACTTTTGCTATTTGTTTTTTGGAGAAGAACACATCGCAAAAGTTTTTCTATTCAAAATCAGGTATCCCCATGCTTTCAGGAATCCCCATCCCTAAGGACGCCGTGCGTCCGTCCGAAACCGTCCTCGTCAACATTACGCCGCAAGAAACGCGTGTGGCCGTTTTGGAAGAGAACAATATCTGCGAGCTGCACATCGAGCGCAACAGCGGCCACAGCTTGGTCGGCAATATTTATTTGGGCGTCGTCAAACGTGTCCTCCCCGGCATGCAAAGCGCGTTCATCGATATCGGCTTGGAGCGCGCCGCGTTTCTGCATATCGTCGACGTCCTCGAACAACGCCGCAATCCGGACGAAACCCAACGCATCGAACACATGCTCTTTGAAGGTCAATCTGTCTTGGTTCAGGTCATCAAAGACCCCATCAACACCAAAGGCGCGCGCCTGTCCACCCAAATCTCGCTGGCCGGCCGTTTCCTCGTCCATCTTCCGCAAGAAGACCACATCGGCATTTCACAACGCATTGAAGACGATGCCGAACGCAGCAACCTGAGGGAGCGCCTCAACAACCTGCTGCCCGAAAACGCCTGCCACGGCTACATCATCCGCACCAACGCCGAAAACGCTTCCGATGCCCAACTGCAATCAGACATCAACTATCTGACCAAAGTGTGGGAACACATTCAAAAACAGGCAAAAATCCAGCCGCCCGAAACCCTGCTGTATCAAGATTTGCCTTTGAGCCTGCGCGTATTGCGCGATATGTTCAGCCTCGATACGCACAAAATCCTGGTCGACTCGACTGAAAACCACCGCCGCATGACCCAGTTTGCCGAACAATACGTTCAAGGTGCATTGGGCAAAATCGAGCTGTTCAAAGGCGAACGCCCCCTATTTGAAACCCACAACATCGAGCAGGAAATCGCCCGCGCCCTGCAACCGCGCGTCAACCTCAACTTCGGCAGCTACCTCATCATCGAGTCCACCGAAGCCATGACCACCATCGATGTCAACACCGGCGGCTTTGTCGGCGCGCGCAATTTTGATGAAACCATCTTCCGCACTAACCTCGAAGCCTGCCACACCATCGCCCGCGAACTTCGCCTGCGCAATCTCGGCGGCATCATCATCATCGACTTCATCGATATGGCGCAGGAAATCCACCGCGAAGCCGTCCTGCAAGAGCTTGCCAAAGCCCTGAGTTTCGACCGCACCCGCGTCACCCTAAACGGCTTTACCAGTTTGGGCCTTGTCGAACTGACCCGCAAACGCTCGCGTGAAAACTTAAGCCAAATCCTCTGCGAACCCTGCCCTTCCTGCCAAGGCCGGGGCCGTCTGAAAACGCCGCAAACCGTGTGCTACGAAATCCAACGCGAAATCGTCCGCGAAGCGCGCCGCTATGATGTCCAAGCCTTCCGCATTTTGGCCGCTCCGAATGTCATCGACTTGTTCCTAGACGAAGAATCACAATCGCTGGCGATGTTGATAGACTTTATCGGCAAACCGATTTCGCTGGCAGTCGAAACCGCCTACACGCAGGAACAATACGATATTGTGTTGCTGTAAAAATAAAAGGCCGTCTGAAAACTTTTCAGACGGCCTTCTTGTTTGAGTAAATAAAGATTACGGTTTCACTACTTTACCGTTGATTTTGACGGAAGTCAGTTTCAGGTTGTAGGTTTTGCCGTCATCGGTATAGCTGATTTGCGCAGGGATATTGTCGATATCGGAAGCAAAAGAGTAAGTTACGGTATCGTCGCCACGGCGGACGCGATATTTGCTCACTGGCGTTGTACCGCCATTCAGCTTATAGCTTTCGCTGCCGATTTTGTTCATGCTGCCGACGGTGTACAGTTTTTTACCGTTGGTAATTTTCAAACCTGACGGCAGGCGCACGTCATTGGCGGCCAATTGCCATGCCAAAGTGAACAAGTCCATGGCCGGGCCGGATTTTTCGGTTTTCAAATCACCTGCTTTGCCGTAAGTGATGTTGCCGCCGGAGAATTTGGCCTCGGCATACACTTTGCCGCCGCGTACATCTTTGTAGTAAGACGGATGCAAGGTCGTGCCGTTGATGCTGCCGCCGGATTCAAAACGGATATTGTAAAGCGGTACTTTGATGGTGGAGACGATTTTGTATTGGTTGCCGCTGCGGGTGAAGGTCATGGTCGCAGGAATACCGTAGCTGCCTGAGTATTGCAAAACGGCAGATTGCGGCAATTCGGCGGCTTGTGCGCCGATAGAGGCAGTGAGCAGGGAAAGTGTCAGCAAGGTTGTTTTAATCGGATTCATGATGTTTTCCTTGTGTGTATGGTGTTTTAATTAAGCCAACAGGCTTTGACCGGCGGCATTGCGTTGTGCATTCAAAACGCGGTTGCCTTCGATTTTCAGACGGCCTGCAACAAAGTCGGCAACGGCTTGCGGGAAAAGCTGGTGTTCAACCGTCAGCACGCGTGCGGCAACGTCGTCAGCAGTATCGCCGTCCAAAATAGGAACAATGCCTTGTGAAATAATCGGACCGCAATCCAGCTCGGGCGTCACGAAATGGATGGTGCAGCCTGCCACTCGGCAACCTGCTTCCAATGCGCGTTCGTGGGTATGCAGACCGGTGAAAGAAGGCAGGATGGACGGATGGATATTGATCAGGCGGTTTTCATAATGGGCGCAGAATTCCGGAGTCAAAATGCGCATAAAGCCCGCCAATACGACCAAATCCGGCTGATAGGCATCGATTTTTTCAATCATGGCCTGATCAAATGCCAGACGCGAGTCGAAGTTTTTATGGTTTAAACTGTCGGTAGCAATACCGTGCTCTGCCGCCCATGCCAATCCGGCAGCGGTTTCGCTGTTGCTCAATACGGCTGCAATGTTGGCATCAGGAATATTGGCATTCACAATCGCCTGCATATTGCTGCCGCGTCCGGAAATAAGGATGACGATATTTTTCATCATAATTCCTTGTTTGTTTGGAACAAAGGCCGTCTGAAACGGAATTTTTCAGACGGCCTTTTATCCGTTGTTTAAGGGCGTAAGCCTTGATTCGGATTATTGAACTTTTTGTACGTCAACTTGTACAGGTTGTTGTGCAGCGGCATCAGGCGCGCCGACTTTAACCAGTTTCACGTCGAATACCAAAGTAGCGTTCGGGCCGATTTTATCGCCGGCGCCAACTTCGCGGTAAGCCAATTTAGCAGGGATGTAAAATGTTGCTTCGCCGCCTTCTTTCAAGAGTTGGATACCTTCAGTCCAACCTGGAATCACTTGGCTTACAGGGAAGCTTACTGGGCCACCGTTGGCTTTGCTGCTGTCAAATACGGTACCATCAATCAGACGGCCTTCGTATTCAACGGTAACAACGTCGTCTTTAGTCGGTTTTTTGCCTTCGCCCTCTTTGGTGATTTTGTATTGCAGACCGGAAGCGCTGGTTTTCACGCCTTCTTTAGTCGCGTTTTCTTTCAAGAACGCTTCGCCTTTTTCCAAGTTTACTTTGGCATCTTCAGCACGTTTGGCAGTGGCTTTTTCTTGTTGCTCTTGCAGGAATTTCATCATCACTTCCTGAGCTTGGGCTTCAGTCATTTTGACTTCTTTACCTTCAAACATGGCTTCCATGGCTTCGGTGAAGACTTTCAAATCGATTTCCGTACCTTGGTCTTTCATTTGTTTCAATGAACGGCCGATGTCCACACCCATTGCGTAGCTGGCTTGTTGGGCAGTAGAACCGATGGCAGAAGCATCTGCAGTCGCATTTGAAGCTGCGGAAGCAGCAGGGGCATCTTTAGCGGCAGTGTCTTTTTGGTTGCAAGCAGTCAGTGCCAACAAAGCAGACAAAGCCAATGCGCTGAATTTGAAAGTTTTGTTCATGATTATGTCTTTTCCGGAAAGGTCAAAAAAGGGGATTATAGCTGAGTTTGAATGAAATGGAATCAAGGTGGATTAAAATTTGTAAAGGCGCTTATCAAAAATATTAAGGCCGTCTGAAAACAGGTTTCAGACGGCCTACTCTTAGCTATCGCTCAAACGATTAATACCAGCCGCGCAGTTTCATTGCTTTTTCAACACGACGGATACTCATCATGTAAGAAGCGGTACGCAGGTCGACATCATATTCTTGAGCCAAGTTCCAAATATCGCGGAACGCACGGCGCAGGACAACGGTTTCCTTCTCTTGAACTTCGTCAAATTCCCAGTAGTAGCCTTGCAGGTTTTGTACCCATTCGAAATAGGATACCACCACGCCGCCGCAGTTTGCCAAAATATCAGGAACAACCAATACGCCGTTTTGACGCAGGATAACGTCGGCTTCTGGAGTAGTCGGACCGTTTGCGCCTTCAACCACGATTTTCGCGCGGACTTTACCGGCGTTTTCAGAAGTCAGTTGGTTTTCCAGCGCGCAAGGGGCGAGTACGTCCACTTCCAAAGCCAAAAGTTCGGCATTGCTGATTTCTTTGCCGTAGCCAGCTTCGTTGGTGATGAAACCTTTGGTTTGAAATTCTTTGATGATTGCTTCCATATCCAAGCCGTTTTCGTTGTAGATGGCAACGTCAACAGTAGATACGGCAACGATTTTCGCACCGGCTTTGTGTGCATAGTAACCGGTGTGGTAGCCTACGTTACCGAAACCTTGAATGGCGTAAGTAGCACCCTTCACGTCTTTGCCCAGTTTTTCCAAAGCTTGGACGGCGGCGAAGTTTACGCCGTAACCGGTGGCTTCGGTACGCGCCAAGGAGCCGCCAAACTCAACCGGTTTGCCGGTGAACACGCCCGGTGCAGAATGTTTCACTACGTTTTCATAGGCATCAACCATCCAAGACATGATTTTGCCGTTGGTGTTCACATCAGGGGCAGGAATATCGATTTTCTCGCCGATCAGCGGAGAAATAGCTTCGGAATAAGCGCGGGCGATGCGTTCCAACTCTGCTTCGGAATAGTTACGCGGATCCAAAGTAATACCGCCTTTACCGCCGCCGTAAGGAATACCGGCCACGCAGCATTTGATGGTCATCCAGATAGACAGGGCTTTAACCTCGTCCATATTCACATTAGGATGGAAACGCACGCCGCCTTTGTAAGGGCCGACGGCATTATTGTGTTGTGAACGGTAGCCGGTGAAGTTTTCTACTGTACCGTTGTCGAGTTTGACAGGGAAGTTGACTTCCAAAACACGTTGCGGCTTTTTCAAGATTTCAAATACTGCTGGGTCGGCATTCAGACGGTCGCAGGCAGTTTTCACTTGTTTTTGCGCAATTTCAAACGGATTCAGCGTTTCTTTTACAGCAGATGCGGACATGTATTTTTCCTTTTCATACATATGATTAGACGAGAGCCATACACGTTACTATATACAAAAACGGACAAAAATGTAATAGCGTGTAGTCGATAAAAAGCGAATCTATTCATTTATATATGAATTTAGTTTGAGGTCGTCTGAAAATATCGGCACACCAACCAAAAAATTTTCAGACGGCCTAGTATAAATGCTTATCAAACCATTCAAAAAAACACACAAACCCTTTGTTTTTTAATACCTACCAAACCACTCTTTTTGTCGACAAAATCCCTTTCACATTCCCAATAGGCTGACAGTCTTACACCAGCAAAAATTGTTAACAATTTAAACAAATATCTTTTTAAAGAATCGGCAAAACATCGGCAAATCAGGCAAACAATGTTAAAATAACCGCTTAAATAATATGACAGAAAGTTACTCAATGACCACTGCTGCTTTAGAATACGTCCAAGCCGTTGCCTTTGATTTGGACGGTACCTTATGTGATTCCGTTCCCGATTTGGCCGCAGCAGCCCAAGCCATGTGTGCGCACTTGGGTTTACCTGTTTTACCTACCCAAACGGTTGAAAGTTATGTCGGCGACGGCATTAGCAAGCTGGTTCATCGCGTCATTACCAATGATCGTGAAAAAGAAGCCGATCCTGAAATCTGGGGAAAAGGCTTTGTGTTCTTTATGAAATATTATCGCGAGCACTTGAGCGACTTTACCCGCCCCTACCCTGAAACCGAAGCCGGCCTCGGCCTGCTCAAGTCCTTGGGTATTCCATTGGTTGTCATTACCAACAAAAATGAAATTCTGGCTGCCGAGTTGCTGAAACAGCTTAATCTCGATGGCTACTTCAGCCTGGTTCTCGGCGGCGACAGCCTGACCGAGAAAAAACCCAGCCCATTGCCGCTTCAACATGCGGCTGAAGTTTTGGGCATCGACGTTGCCAATATGCTGATGGTGGGCGACTCTAAAAATGACATTCTTGCTGCCAAAGCAGCCGGTTGTTTCAGCGTCGGCGTAACATTCGGCTACGGCGACATGACCTTGCTCTCCCAAGACAAAGCGACCAAACCTGATTTGTTGATTCGCGCCCTGCCTGAAATCTACGAAAATCTGCAACCGCAAAAAAACAAAGACGAAGAATAATTCGGCTTTATTTTCAGACGGCCTTTTCGGTTCTTTCACCTAATCAGGCCGTCTGAAATGTAATTCAATGCAGTTAAATTAAAATCCCTCCCCTTCCATATCCCCATGAAACCTCCCAAAACCTTACGCGCCCGCGCCTTGGATATTCTTTCCCGTCAGGAAGTCAGCCGTGTCGGCTTGAAACGCAAACTGGCTCCCCACGCTGAAAACGAAGAAGAATTGGAAAAGGTTTTGGACGAATTCGCCGAACGAAATTGGCAATCCGACCAACGTTACGCAGAAGCCTATATTCACAGCAAGAGCAACCGTTACGGCACGCTCCGCCTCAAGCAAGCCTTGGCGCAACAAGGTATCGATGCAGACGACTGTCGGGAATTCTTACCCGACAGGGAGGACGAGCTGCAAACCGCCATTTCCGTCTTGCGTAAAAAATTCAAGCAAGAAGCTCAAGATTTGAAAGAAAAACAAAAACAAGCGCGTTTCCTTGCCTATCGCGGCTTTGGTGCCAACACCATTCAGACGGCCTTAAAAACCGCGTGGAATGAAGACGAAGACTTCTATCAATAATCATTCCCACTTGAATCTTTGCTTCTATCGGCGTACCCTTACGCTTTTATTCAATAATTCAATTAGAGCTTCATCATGTCCGACAAACCGCACGATACACCTAATCCCCTACTCGAAGACGAACGCAAAAATCCTGTTTACCGCTTGGGTCAGGCAGTAGCCGGATTCATGTTACTGGTTTGGGCCGGCGTTTTGGCCTTGGTTTTCTTCTTGGTTTTCCGTTTTTGGTTGAGTTAAACCCAATCCAATTACAAAAAAGTCAATAGCTTTTATTTGTAAACATCAAAAAGGCCGTCTGAAAACACTTTCAGACGGCCTTTGCTTATAACGAGATCATCCTCGAATCACTTTGCGGATATTCGGATTGGCATGCATTGCATGAATAATCTGATTAACCTGATCCAAGTCTTTGACTTTAATTGTGAATTTAAATTCTACAAAACCTTCCGTTCCTGCTTGCGCTTTGGTTGGCGTATCGACAGATTCGATATCCGCACCGGAATTGGAAATCGCTTGCGCCATTGAAGCCAACAAACCATGCGCATCTTCGGATTTGACGTTGAGGATGGTTCGGTACGTTTGATTGCGCAAACTGTCCCAACCCGCATCGAGTTGCTCTTCCGGATCAGCTTTGACCAAAGTTTGACAGGTATCACGGTGGATAATCATACCCTTGTCTTTGACCAATAAGGCGCGGATCGCATCGCCGGGAATCGGATGGCAACATTCGGCAAAATGAATCCGGCCGGTTTCTTGATCGTTGACTTTGATCGGGCTGAGTTTGACCTCACTGCCAAAATGTTGGCCTGCCAACTCGGCAATGTGCATGGCAACGTGTACCGGCAAAGTATGCCCCATACCGACATTGTAAAGAACCTCTTCAAACGATGTTTGTTTGGTATTCAAATCGGCAAGGTATTTTTCTTTGAGGTCGTCTGAAAGCAGGATATCTTTAGGCAACAGGCTGGATAAAGCTTTTTGCAGCAAGTTTTCACCCAAAACAACGGCATCGTGACGATTCAGATTTTTAATGTATTGACGGATGGCGCTGCGCGCACGGCTGGAAACGGCAAAGTTCAGCCATGCTACATTAGGCTTGGCGTGCTCGGAAGTAATGATTTCTACCGTATCGCCGGTTTTCAGCTTGGTGCGCAACGGCATCATGACGTTATTGATACGCGCGGCAACGGTTTTATGACCGATATTGGTGTGAACTGCATAGGCAAAGTCAATCGGCGTCGCACCTTTCGGCAAGGTAAGGATATCGCCTTTCGGGGTAACGATATAGACTTCGTTGGGGAACAAATCGACTTTGACATGCTCCAGAAACTCGATGGCATTTGAGCTGCTGGCTTGCAAGTCAAGAATATTTTTCATCCATCGGTTCATATGGAGGACGGCTTGGTCCGGAGTGTTTTCACCGGATTTGTAAATCCAATGGCCGGCAATACCGCCCTCAGCCACAGCGTCCATTTCACGCGTACGGATTTGCACTTCGATCGGCAAACCATAAGGACCGACCAAGGTTGTGTGCAGGCTTTGATAGCCGTTACTTTTCGGAATGGCGATATAGTCTTTGAAACGACCGGGCTTTGGGTGGTATAAATTATGCAATGCACCCAACGCGGCATAACAGGCAGGAATGTTGTTTACGATGACCCGAAAGCCGTAGATATCCATCACTTCGGCAAAACGCAGTTTTTTAGCCAGCATTTTTTGATGGATGCTGTATAAGTTTTTCTCGCGGCCTTTGATTTTGGCTTCAATATTGACACCGACCAAACGCTGACCGAATGCACGCAACACTTTGCCGACAACATCACGGCGATTTTTGCGGCTGTTGTCCATGGCTTTTTTCAGGGTTTCGTAGCGTCTTGGGTGGAGGTTTTGGAACGATAAGTCTTGAAGCTCTTGATACGCATTGTTCAGGCCAATGCGATTGGCGATTTGAGCATAGATTTCGAGGGTTTCTTTGGCGATGCGGCGGCGTTTTTCCGGACGCATGGAGCCAAGGGTGCGCATATTGTGCAATCGGTCGGCAAGTTTGACGACGATGACGCGCACGTCTTTAGTCATAGCGAGGATAAGCTTGCGGAAACTTTCCGCCTGATGCTCGGCATGATCTTCGAATTTAAGTTTTTCCAATTTAGAGAGACCATCTACCATTTCGGCAATGGTATCGCCGAATTCTGCCGCCATTTCGACTTTGGTTACACCCGTATCTTCCAATACATCGTGCATAACGCCTGCGCAGAGGCCTTGAACATCCATGTGCCAAATCGCAAGCTGCGTGGCAACGGCAAGGGGATGGGTGATGTAAGGTTCGCCGCTTTTACGGGTTTGTCCGTCATGGGCGTGGAAAGCGTAGGCAACGGCTCTTTCAAGCTCGGCCTGCTCATTGGTATTGAGATAGGATGCGGTGCGAAACAGAAGCTCGCGCGCTTCTGCTGTCAACGGATCATAGGGGGCGGTAGGCAGTGGAGCTGGCATTTTCAGACGGCCTTTTATGGCTATTTTTAAGCCGTCAGACTGTATCGGTTGTGATATCGCACCGATACAGTCCGCGCGGCGGTTTTATCGGTTTGCCGGTTGGTTTATTTGTTGCGAGTCAGCAGCTCGGTTCCGATTTGTCCGGCAGCGATTTCGCGCAGGGCGGTTACGGTTGGTTTGTTGTTGCGGATGTCGTCAACCAATGGCGTGTTGCCGTTTTCTAATTGGCGTGCGCGACGGGCGGCAACGAGGGTAAGGTCGAAGTGGTTAGGGATTTTACCTGTGCAGTCTTCAGTAGTAATACGGGCCATGTTTGCTTGCTTTCTTTCTATGTTTCAAATAAACGGTTATTTTCGCTGTTTTTTAGGAATTTTCCAACAGGTTTGAGATAAATCCCTGTTGAGAGGATTTTTTCAGACGGCCTGCTTTAATAATGTGGAACAAATCAGCTTCGGCACGATCCAAATCGTCATTCACAACGACATAATCGAACAAAACGGATTGCTCAATCTCATGACGAGCTTTTGAAAGGCGTGTTTGAATAACTTCTTCGCTGTCTGTACCACGGCCGATCAAACGTTGCGCCAACACTTCAAAGGAAGGCGGTAGGATAAAAATACTGCTGGCTTCAGGCAACGATTTACGCACTTGCGCCGCACCTTGCACATCAATTTCCAAAATTACGTCATAGCCCTCTTCGCTCAACGAATTCACGCCAGCGATGCTGGTGCCGTAATAATTGCCGAACACATTGGCGTGCTCCAAAAAGGCTCTTTGCTCAATCAGCGATTCAAATTCTTCTTTGGGAACAAAGTGGTAATGCACACCATGTGCCTCACCTTCACGCGGCTGGCGTGTGGTATGAGAAATAGAAACACGGATGTCGTCATGATTTTTCAACAGGCGCGACACCAAGGTCGTTTTACCTGTGCCGGAAGCGGCAGAAATGATGTAAATATTGCCTTTTTTATGATTTTGCATGGTGGTTTAGCTGATGGTATGTACCTGTAAATTATAACACAACACAATGTTTCTCGGAATTTCAGACGGCATGTTGCAAAATTTGGCTATTGTATCGATTAATTTGGCAAGTCCGCATATGACCGTTACAATATCGTGTTAAAAACTTTTTGATTTCGGAATGTCGAAATGTTGATTCATCCTGAAGTAATGGGCGTAGAAGCTTTGGCGGACAAAATCCGTAAAATTGAAAATTGGCCGCAAAAAGGGATTTTGTTTCATGACATTACTCCCGTTTTGCAAAGCGCAGAATATTTCCGCCTGCTGGTCGATTTACTGGTTTACCGCTATATGGGGCAGAAAGTTGATGTCGTGGCAGGCTTGGATGCGCGCGGCTTCATTATTGGCGCGGCTTTGGCCTATCAGCTGAACGTCGGCTTTGTCCCCATCCGCAAAAAAGGCAAACTGCCGTTTGATACGGTTTCTCAAAGTTACGCTTTGGAATATGGTGAAGCAACGGTAGAAATCCATACCGACGCCATCAAGCCGGGCGCACGCGTTTTGTTGGTAGATGATTTAGTGGCAACCGGCGGCACAATGCTGGCAGGTGTCGAGTTGATCCGAAAACTGGGCGGCGAAGTAATCGAAGCGGCTGCCATTTTGGAATTTACCGACTTGGACGGTGGCAAAAAAATCCGTGAAAGTGGCGCGCCGTTATTTACCCTATGCCAAAACAAAGGCTGTATGTAATATAAAAAACCGCAAGCTAATCAGCCTGCGGTTTTTTATTGTCAAAATCATTCGAGAACGTATCCGTCTGTATCCCAAAAAGTTTTTTTCACCAACTGGTCGTCTTTATAAACCAGCTCAGATTTCTTCGCACCATCATCATACCAATCCAAAATAATGCCGCTGCGTTTACCGTTGCGAATACTCAATTCAGACACGATGCGGCCATTTTCATCCCAACTGATGATCTCCGTTGGTTTGTCATTGCTCATCATCATTTCGGTTTTCGGGCTGCCGTCTGAATACCATTGTTTCCAATGACCATTGGCTTTATCGTGCTTAAATTGGATTTCACTTTCTTTCACACCATTTCGGTAATAGCGGGAACCTACGCCCTCACTCAGGCCATTTTGATAAGGCATCACCGCAGATTTTTTGCCGTTTGGATACCAGTTAACCCATTCGCCATGCGGTTTGCCGTTGCGATAGCTGCCAACCATCTTTTTCTGACCGTTGAAATGCCACAGGGTCAGCGTACCGTTATCCAATGCCGGCACAAAAACCTTAATCTGACCGGCAGGTACTTCATAAGGATCAGAATATTTTTTCATCGATGGATAGTAAAAATCCTGCACCTGCGCCTTGCCTGCCTCAATCTTGTATTGGCGGACATAAGCAACCGAAGGCATGGTCGCCGTCAGTTTACCGTTTTGATTGAAATAAACGGTATGTTGCTGGGCAAAGGCGGCAACGGGCATACTGAACAAGGCAGCAGCCAACAGGCCTGATTTTAAATAATTATTCATAATATGGAGTTTGGCAGTATATGTTCTACGAAAAGTCAGCAATAAAAATCCACTGACATTAGAAACTATGGCAAATATTATAAGCCATAGTTTCAAAGCCTGCTTGAATTTCATATTCGGCATACTATAGGCATTTGTATTTTCTTAAAATATTAAAAATTTTATAAAACAAAGGCCGTCTGAAACTTTTTTTCAGACGGCCTTTGTTTTATTTATATCAAAATAAACTATTCTTCACCCAGTAATTGCTCGCGGGTCAACAAGAATACAAACCCATCGCCACCGCTGGTTTCCAACCAAGTAAACGGTAATTCGGGATAAGCCGCTTCCAATACTTCACGGTTGTGACCGATTTCAACCAGCAATACACCTCTCGGATTCAAATATTTCGCCGCTTGCAGAATGATTTGCCGTGTAGCGTCCAAACCATCTTCACCGCTACCCAAAGCCAATTCCGGCTCATGCAGGTATTCATCAGGCAACGCCTCCACAGATTCCGCGTCGACATAAGGCGGATTGGAAACAATTAAGTCGTAGGTTTCATCCAAACCTTCAAACAAATCGGTATGCACCAAGCTGATACGATCTTCCAAACCATAATCTTCAATATTGATCGCGGCTACTTCCAGTGCATCCAAACTCAAATCAACGGCATCGATTTGTGCATCGGGATAGTGATGCGCCATTTGAATAGCCAAACAGCCGCTACCGGTACACAAATCCAAAGCACGATGCACCAATTCATCGTGTTCAATCCAAGGACGGATACCGTCGCCAAGCAATTCGTAAATAAAAGAACGAGGCACAATAACGCGCTCATCGACATAAAAATCAAACTCGCCCTGCCATGCCTGATGCGTCAGATACGCGGCAGGAATATGCTCAACCGCACGGCGTTCGATAATGGACAACACTTCCTCCTTCTCACTTTGCAACAATTTGGCATCCAAATAAGGCTCCAACGTATCCAAAGGCAGGTTCAAAGTGTGCAAAATCAGATAGGCTGCCTCGTCATGGGCATTATCACTTCCGTGTCCGAAAAACAGTCCGGCATCATTAAAACGGCTGACGGCGAAACGCAATAAATCGCGAACAGTGGTCAGCTCTTGAGCAGCTTGGTTGAACATAATGTTTTGTCTTGTCAATTTAATAATGTTGAAATTATAACAGAAAGGCCGTCTGAAAACTTTTCAGACGGCCTTCGATTTAATTCAGCTTAAGATTATTTATCTCGGCTGAATACAATTTTGGTAGCTTGGATAGCAACGCAGACAGCACCACCGATAAAGATCAAGTCAGCAGCGGTACGAACCCAACGCAGAGTATCCAGGATTTCCATTTGCAGGAATTCTTCGCTACGTGCATACCACAGACCGTGAGTGATAGAAGCGTAAGCTTGAATTACGCCGACCGGCAACAGGCTGATGGCAATCATACCCACCAGACCGCCGTTCAGCAGCCAGAAGCCCCAAGTCATAAGTTTGTCGTCGAAATGTGCGTTTGGTTTCAGATAGCGGGCAACCAGCAATACGAAGCCCAGTGCCAAGAAGCCGTACACACCGAACAGAGCCGCGTGAGCGTGAACTGCAGTAGTGTTCAGACCTTGGATGTAGAACAGGGAAATCGGCGGGTTAATCAGAAAGCCGAATACACCGGCACCGATCATGTTCCAGAAGGCAACTGCTACGAAGCACATCAAAGGCCAACGCAGACGTTTTGCCCAGTCGGACAGATGTTGGTAAGACCAGTGTTCGTAAGCTTCACGACCCAGCAGAACCAAAGGCACAACTTCCAAAGCGGAGAAACATGCACCGATTGCCATAGAAGCAGAGGTAGAGCCGGAGAAGTACAAGTGGTGCAATGTACCTGGGATACCGCCCAACATGAAGATGGCGGCAGCCGCCAGAGTAGAAGCAGTAGCGGTACTACGGCGGACAAAGCCCATGTTGTAGAAGATGAATGCGAAGGCGGCAGTAGCGAACACTTCGAAGAAGCCTTCTACCCACAGGTGAACCACCCACCAACGCCAGTATTCCATCACGGCGATTGGAGATTTCTCACCGTAGAACAGGCCAGGAGCGTAGAACACACCCACACCGACCATAGAAGCTACGAAGATAGCCAACAGGTTTTTATCTGTACCTTTTTCTTTAAAGGCAGAGACGGTGCAACGCAACATCAGGAACAGCCACAACAGCAAGCCGACCATCAGCAGAAGTTGCCAGAAGCGACCCAAATCCAAGTATTCGTAACCTTGGTGGCCGAACCAGAAGTTCAGTTCAGGTGGAATGATGTGAGTCAAAGCAAAGAAGTTACCTGCGTAAGAACCGCCGACTACGATGAACAGGGCGATGTACAGGAAGTTCACACCAGCACGTTGGAATTTAGGATCTTTACCGCCGTTCACAATCGGAGCCAAGAACAGACCTGCTGTCAGGAAGCCGGTTGCAATCCAGAAAATAGCGGATTGGATGTGCCAAGTACGGGTCAGCGCATATGGGAACCAGTCAGCCATTTCAAAGCCCAGTGCGGTATCGATACCGTAGAAGCCTTGACCTTCGACAGTATAGTGAGCAGTCAAACCACCCAACAGTACTTGTACGACAAACAGCGCAACAGTCAGGAATACATATTTGCCCAACGCTTTTTGAGAAGGAGTCAGTTGTACTTTAGAGATAGGATCTTCAGTAGGTACTTCAACCTCTTCATGCTTGGTCAAGAAAGAGTAACCCCACATCAGCAAGCCGATACCCATCAGCAACAATACCACGCTGGTGAAAGACCACATGTAGTTTTCAGTAGTCGGTACGTTGTTGATCAAAGGCTCGTGCGGCCAGTTGTTGGTGTAAGTGAAGTTCTCGTTAGGACGGTTGGTCGAAGCAGACCAAGAAGTCCAGAAGAAGAAGTTGAATAGTTTTTCACGCGCTTCTTGACTTGGCAATGTGTTGTTTTTCATTGCAAAGTGTTCGCGAGTGGTTTGGAACTTAGGATCGTTGCTGTACACACCGTGGTAGTAAGGCAGGATGCTTTCGATCGCTTTCACACGGGTATCGCTGACAACGACAGAACCATCTTCCTTAACACGGCTTTGGTTGCGGTATTCGTCAGCCAAACGGGTTTTCAGAACAGCTTGTTCTTCAGGAGAAACTTCGTCAAATTTTTTGCCGTAAGTTTCTTGCGCAGTCAGATCCAACCATGCAACCAGCTCGCGGTGCAGCCAGTCGGCAGTCCAGTCCGGAGCTTGGTATGCACCGTGCCCCAATACAGAGCCGACTTCCATACCGCCGATAGTTTGCCATGCAGATTGACCTGCCAAAATATCGTCTTTGGTCATCAGGACTTTGCCGGATGCAGAAACGACTTGTTCAGGGTATGGCGGAGCCTTTTTATAGACTTCGCTACCCATATAACCAAGAATGGTAAAGCATACTGCCAGCACGGCAAATAGCAAGTACCAAAGCTTCTTGTACTGTCCCATTTTAAGTACTCCTTAATTTTGGTAAAAAGTGGTTGGGTGGTATTAATTCATCAAATATGAATGTTAAAGATTGTATCACGATTTAATAAGTAAAGAAATATTTTGTCAATAATATTCCTTTAAAACCATTAACTTATATGATATTGATTCCCATTTGCTTATACAAACCCTCCTTTATCGTATTTTGTGTTAAGTTTTCGCTAACATTTTCACACAAAAATAAACTTTTCGATGTATTTTTTTATACTTCTAAAGGAGTATTTAGGGATTAAAAGATTCATATTCCCTGAACAATTTGATTTACATCAAAATATGACCAAACAAGCGCCTACATAATCATACAAAATTTCAAACCATCCTATCAGGATCTTACTTTTCTTACTATAAGGAAACTTTAAACATGAAACGCCAAACCTTAGCCGCACTTATCGCTTCTGTATTTGCACTGGCCGCATGCGGCGAGCAAGCTGCTAAACCTGCTGAAACTCCAGCTGCTACCGCTTCTGCTGAAGCTCCTGCTGCTTCCGACTCACAAGCTGCTGCCGAGACTCCTTCTTCAGAACTGCCTGTAATCGATGCTATCGTAACTCACGCTCCGGAAGTTCCACCTCCAACTGATCGCGATCATCCGGCTAAAGTACGCGTTAAAATGGAAACCGTTGAAAAAACCATGACCATGGAAGACGGTGTTGAGTACCACTACTGGACATTCAACGGCGACGTTCCAGGTCAAATGATCCGTGTACGTGAAGGCGATACTGTTGAAGTTGAATTCTCTAACAATCCTTCTTCTACCGTTCCTCATAACGTTGACTTCCACGCTGCAACCGGTCAAGGCGGTGGTGCAGAAGCTACCTTTACTGCTCCTGGCCACACTTCTACCTTCAGCTTTAAAGCACTGCAAGCTGGTTTGTACATCTACCATTGTGCTGTTGCTCCTGTAGGTATGCACATCGCCAACGGTATGTACGGTTTGATCTTGGTTGAACCTAAAGAAGGTCTGCCTAAAGTGGACAAAGAGTTCTATATCGTACAAGGTGACTTCTATACTAAAGGTAAAAAAGGTGCTCAAGGCCTGCAACCTTTCGATATGGATAAAGCGATTGCTGAACAACCTGAATACGTTGTATTCAACGGTCACGTAGGCTCTATCGCCGGCGACAACGCTCTGAAAGCTAAAGCTGGTGAAACCGTTCGTATGTACGTTGGTAACGGTGGTCCTAACTTGGTATCTTCCTTCCACGTTATCGGTGAGATCTTCGACAAAGTTTACGTAGAAGCTGGCAAACTGATCAACGAAAACGTACAAAGTACCCTGATTCCTGCCGGTGGTGCAGCGATTATCGAATTTAAAGCCGACATCCCGGGCAGCTACACTTTGGTTGACCACTCTATCTTCCGTGCGTTCAACAAAGGTGCTTTGGGTCAATTGAAAGTTGAGGGTGATGAAAACCCTGAAATCATGACCAAAAAACTGAGCGACACCGTTTACCAACCTGCCGGTGCTGCCGCTTCCGCTCCAGCAGCTGCGTCTGCTGCTTCTGAAGCCGCTAAATAATCTCTCGGTTTAATACGCCAAGCCACTGCTGCCCTACTCTTTAGAGCCGCAGTGGCTTCCATCACGATTAGTCTTCCTGTTCAATCAGACAGATTGATTTTTCAGACGGCCTTGTTATGATTAGGCTATCTAAAAAATAAATTTCCTGTTTCAATCGATAATAAGGGCGTACCATGAAACTCATACGACTCCTCCTCTTAGGCAGTGCCTTAATCTGCGGCAATACATTTGCTGCCGAAATGGTAAAAATCGAAGGAGGCAGCTATCGTCCCCTCTATCTCAAAAAAGACACTTCCCTTATTAAAGTTAAACCCTTCCAGCTTGACAAATATCCGGTAACCAATGCCGAATTTGCCGAATTTGTAAAAACACATCCGCAATGGCAAAAAGGCAAAATCAGTTCCAAACACGCTGAAAAAGCTTACCTGAAACATTGGGTGAAAAACGGCAGCAACAGTTTTGCGCCTAAAGCCAGCGAACTCAAACATCCGGTAACCAATGTTTCATGGTTTGCCGCGAATGCCTACTGCGTTTCCAAAGGCAAACGCCTGCCGACTATTGACGAATGGGAATTTGCAGGCTTGGCTTCTGCCACTCAAAAAGACGGCTCTTCCGAGCCTGGCTACAACCGTACCATCTTGGATTGGTATGCAGACGGCGGTCGCAACGGTCTGCACGACATCGGTAAAAACAAACCCAACTACTGGGGCGTATACGATATGCACGGCCTGATTTGGGAATGGACTGAAGACTTCAACAGCAGCCAACTCTCTGCCGGCTCGTCCAACACACAAATGTTCTGTAGCGGCGCATCCGTAGGCTCAAGTGATCCGTCCAACTATGCGGCATTCTTACGCTACGGCATCCGCACCAGCCTGCAGTCCAAATATGTTTTAAATAACTTGGGCTTCCGCTGTGCGAGCAAATAAAGTTTAGTTTTTATCACCAAAGCAGCTTTGGCGGTACTGAAAGGTATCGCCGCTTTTTTTGGCCGTCTGAAAAGATGTGGCATACCAGGACAAATTGTGGCATAATCCGCCCGTCTTTATAAAAAGGCACTTAGGAGTTTGCTTAGGTCGTTCGGCTTGGCAAACTTGTCCGAACCTGAAAAGGTTCTTTTATTTTCGGAGTTATCCATCATGGCATTAACCGTAGAACAAAAAGCACAAATTGTTAAAGATTTCCAACGCAAAGAAGGCGATACCGGCTCTTCTGAAGTACAAGTCGCTCTGTTGACTTTCCGCATCAACGACCTGACTCCTCACTTCAAAGCCAACCCTAAAGACCACCACAGCCGTCGCGGCCTGTTGAAAATGGTTAGCCAACGTCGTCGCCTGTTGTCTTACCTGCGTCGTACTCAGCCTGATACTTACCGTACACTGATTACCCGCCTGGGTCTGCGTAAATAATTTATGCTTAAATCAACACCGCCTTCGGGCGGTGTTTTTTATTGACATACCGATGCCGTCTGAAACATAGGCCCACGCTCTGTGTTATACTTCCACACGCTTAAGCGGCAAGGCTTAAACTTCCAATCACTCCTTAAAGCTCCCATCAAAGCGAGAATCTGAATTGTCTGTTCATTCCATGTTGCACTCAGGAAAATTTTGGCTGAAAACCCTGGTTTTCAGCATTGCCGTGCTTTTATGCCTCGCGGCGGTCTTGAGTGCCTTAATGTTCCGCATATTCAATACAGAAAACATCGACGCATTCATACAGAAAAACTTTTCCGCTCATGGCTGCCAAGTCAAATACAACGCCAATATCAGCAGAAAATGGCTGCCGCGCCCTACGCTTATTTTAAAAGACCTCAGCCTTTCATCTTCCGAACCAGACACGCCGACGCTGAACATTGCCGAATCCAAAATGGGCTTTGGCTGGAGCAGCCTATGGTCAGACGCCCCCATTCTTGAAAAATGGATTCTTTCCAATCCGTCGCTGACGCTGGGCCCCAAAAACCACCTGCCTGCCTGCCTGCAACAAAACCATGCATCAAAAGAAAGCTTCCAGCTCAACCGCGTCATCATCAATAGCGGCAGCATCCGCTATCACAATAAAGAGCAAGATATTGCCTTAAACGATCTGCAGTTTTCCCTGCGCAGAGCCGATTCAGACGGCCGTCCATTCGATATCAGCGGCACACTGCAAAACATCGGCAACCCCATCAGTTGGCAAGGCGTCGGCCATCTTGTACAAGATGATGCCGGCTGGAGCGTTCCCGCCCTCAAATTAAACCTGCAAACCGTATTACTTAAAAACAAGCTGGATGCCCAAATCGCAGGCAGCCTTAATTGGCAAAATCAGACTGCCCTTTTCCGCGACTTCAATCTGCAAGCCGAAAGCGACTATCAAAACTTGCATATCAACGCACGTTCTCCCCTCTTGCAATTCAAAAACGGTTATTTGCACCTCAACACACTCAACGGCGCATTGACTGCCGGCAGTGAAAACAACCAATGGGACGGTTCATTCAAACTGGACAAAACCAACCTCTATCCAACCGTTTTGACCGCCGCCAATTTTGAACTCAAAGGCAGCCATAAAGACAACCGCCTCCAAACCAACTTTACCTTTTCCAGCCCATTGGTTTGGCAAAAAGGCAAAGGCATCGATGCACCAAAACTGCACCTCAGCACCCTGCAAGACACCATCAACCGCCTTCCCCGCCCCCGATTTATCAGCACCCTTGAAGGACAGGCCAATTTCAGCCTCAATACATGGGAAGGCCGTCTGAAAGGCGCATTTGACAGACAAGCCCTTGCCTTGGCCTTTAAATACCAACGCGATGCCCAACCGCGCCCACATCTTGACGCCGGTATTGCCTTACAAAAACTCAATCTGACCCCTTACTTGGAAGATCTGAAAACCCAGCCATCACTGAATCTTCCTTCCCTGCTGGCCAAATCCTGGTTGCCCGACATTGAGGCCAACCTCCAAATCGGCAGCATTCAAACCGCCGGCCTGCAATTAGAAAACATCGAATCCCTGCTCACCGCCGATAAAGAACATATCGCCCTGCACCGTTTCAAAGCCGGGCTTTATGGTGGCAAAACCGAGGGCGGCCTGAGTATTGCAGCGACCCAACCTGTCTCCTACCACCTTCAGCAAAACGCAAAAGGCATACAAATTCAGCCGCTGCTGCAAGACCTGTTCGGTTTCCACAGCTTCAGCGGCAGCGGCGACGCCGTTATCGACATAAAAACCACCGGTAACGACCGCGCCCAAATGATACAAGCCCTAAACGGCAGCCTACTCCTCGATATTACCAACGGCGCATGGCACGGCATCGATATGGACAGCATTCTGAAAAACGGCATCTCTTCGGAAAAAATCGACAACAGCAACCTCAAAACCCCTTTCCATCATTTCACCCTCAATAGCGAAATCGAGAAAGGCATCAGCCATCACATCAACACCGAACTGTTTTCCGACAGCCTGCACGTTGTCAGCAGCGGCTATACCGATTTGAATACCCAAAAGCTATCGGAAAACCTGCTTATCAGCAACGTGCTGCAACCTAAAAACAAACCGATTCCCCTCAAAATCGGCGGAACCGTACAAAACCCTTCCATTACCCTTGATTACAGCCGCTTGACCAATGGCATGAACACGCCTGCAGAAAAACAAAAAGCCCTGCAAGAAACCATACAAGAACAATGGAAGTGGCTCAAACCGCGCTAAATTTTCAAGTCAAAGGCCGTCTGAAACCCAAAAAGTTTCAGACGGCCTTTTAATAGATACATTGTCAGAATAAAATGTTTACTTAGGAATGACCATATACACAATCAGTGCAACAATGATGGCAAACCATATAGCCAACATTATCAAGCCTTTTTTAGAGAGTTTTCTTTTTCTCCAATCGAGCCTCAATATTTCTACCGTACCCTCAAACATAGACCCAATTATTTCCATCAATATTTGAAGTAGAAATTCCAATAAATCCGACATCTACAAACCCAAATTCTCCCAAATCTCATCGATTTTGGCCGTAACGGCAGGGTCTTTTTTGATCACACGCCCCCATTCGCGGTCGGTTTCGCCCGGCCACTTGTTGGTCGCATCCAAACCCATTTTGCCGCCGAGTCCGCTGACGGGGCTGGCGAAGTCGAGGTAGTCGATAGGCGTGTTCTCTACCAAAACAGTGTCGCGTACAGGGTCCATGCGCGTGGTGACCGCCCAGATGACTTCTTTCCAGTCGCGCACGTTCACATCGTCATCAACCACAATGATGAATTTAGTGTACATAAACTGGCGCAGGAACGACCAGCAACCCATCATCACGCGCTTGGCATGTCCGGCGTACTGTTTTTTCATGCTGACCACCGCCATGCGGTAGGAGCAGCCTTCGGGCGGCAGGTAGAAATCGGTAATTTCGGGGAACTGCTTTTGCAAAAGCGGTACGAACACTTCGTTCAACGCCACGCCCAAAACGGCAGGTTCATCAGGTGGTTTGCCTGTGTAGGTGGAATGGTAAATCGGGTTTTCACGCATGGTGATGCGCTCGATCGTAAACACAGGGAAATGATCCTGCTCGTTGTAATAGCCGGTGTGGTCGCCGTATGGGCCTTCCAACGCAGTTTCGTTCGGATGGATGACGCCTTCCAACACGATTTCTGCGCGTGCAGGCACTTGCAAATCGTTGCCGATACATTTCACCAGCTCCGTCCGCGAACCGCGCAGCAGTCCGGCAAACTGGTATTCGCTCAAGGTATCGGGGACGGGCGTTACCGCGCCCAAAATGGTGGCGGGGTCGCAGCCGAGCACGACGGCAACGGGATACGGCGTATCGGGATTGAGTTTACGGAATTCCTGATAATCCAGCGCGCCGCCGCGATGCGACAGCCAGCGCATAATCAGCTTATTTTTGCCGATTAATTGTTGGCGGTAAATGCCGAGATTTTGGCGTTTTTTGTGCGGACCGCGCGTGACGGTCAAGCCCCACGTTACCAGCGGCGCAACGTCTTCCGGCCAGCAATGCTGAATCGGAAGTTTATACAAATCAACGTCTTCACCTTCCCACACAATTTCCTGACACGGCGCGTTCTTCACCACATTCGGCGCCATGCTCCAAATGTCTTTCAGCAACGGCAGTTTGGAAAACGCGTCTTTGATGCCTTTGGGCGGTTCAGGTTCTTTCAGATACGCCAGCGTATGCCCGATTTCACGCAGCTTGGACACACTGTCCGCACCCATGCCCAACGCCACGCGTTCGGGCGTACCGAACAGATTCGCCAAGACAGGATAATCATAACGTGTACCGTCAGGCTTAATCGGGTGTTCAAACAGCAACGCCGGCCCCTCAGCACGCAGCACGCGGTCGGCGATTTCGGTCATTTCCAAATGCGGCGACACCGGATGCTGAATGCGCTTGAGTTTGCCATCAGCTTCCAATCCGGCGATAAATTCTCGCAAATCTCTGTATTTCATGATTTCATTTTCCTGAACAGGCCGTCTGAAAACAGACTGCCATTTCGGGTTTGAAAGATAAACCAGCGGCTATTGTACCTGCCAAATCTGTTCAAATCCCAACTTTCCACGTCCGAATTTCTAGATTTTTTGCAAACTACCGTCAAATTTAAACAATATCTGCTTGTGATTGCTTTCAGACGGCCTTATCTTTGGTAAAATTCCAACTTAATTCAGTCATCAATCAATATCTATCGTGGGACGGCGGCCATGTTTGCATTTTTAGAATCTTTTTTCGTTGAATACGGCTATGCGGCCGTGTTTTTCGTTTTGGTTATTTGCGGCTTCGGCGTGCCGATTCCTGAAGATTTGACACTGGTTACAGGCGGCGTGATTTCCGGCCTGGGTTATACCAACCCTCATATTATGTTTCTTGTCGGTATGCTCGGTGTATTGGCCGGCGATGGCTTTATGTTTGCGGCAGGCCGGATTTGGGGGCAAAAAATCCTTAAATTTAAGCCGATTGCGCGCGTGATGACGCCCAAACGCTATGCCCAAGTACAGGAAAAATTCGACAAATACGGCAACTGGGTTTTATTCGTCGCCCGCTTCCTGCCCGGCCTGCGTACCGCGGTTTTCGTGACCGCAGGCATCAGCCGCAAGGTTTCCTACCTGCGCTTTATCCTGATGGACGGCTTGGCCGCGCTGATTTCCGTTCCTGTTTGGATTTATCTGGGCGAATACGGCGCACGCAATACTGACTGGCTGATGGAAAAAATGCACAGCCTGCAATCCGGTATCTTTGCGGTACTGGGCATCGGCGCAGTCATTGTCGGCTGGATTTGGTGGAAAAAACACCGCCGCCATACCTTCTTCCGTGAAAAATTACACGAAAAACGCGCTGCAAAAGCCAAAAAACAAGCCAATCAATAAACCATTCCAGGCCGTCTGAAACACTTCTCCACTTTCAGACGGCCTCTATCATTGACCCAAAACACCATGAAACAAAAAATCTTCGTCCTCTACACCGGCGGCACCATCGGCATGACCCAAAGCAGCGCCGGCCTGCGTCCCGACACCGCTCTCGTCGATAAAGCCCTTGCCCCCTTTTCAGATGGCCTTGATTTCGAATGGCACGTTTGCCAGCCGCTCATCGATTCTTCCGCAGTAACGCTGCAAAACCAACGCGACTGGTTGGAGCTTATTATCGCCAAGCTGCCTGACTATGACGGCATTTTGGTGCTGCACGGCACGGATACCATGGCGTACACCGCCAACCTCTTTGCCCTTTCGCTGCAAGGTTTGGACAAACCCGTTATCCTGACCGGCTCACAATGGCCCTACGATGCCGCCAACAGCGATGCGCCGCGCAACCTTGCCACCGCCGTTTCCGCTTTCTCGCTCAAACTCAAACAAGTGGCGATTGCCTTTGACGGCAAGCTCTTCCCAGCCGTCGGCAGCAGCAAGGTCAGCACCGAAACCGCCGCAGGTTTTGACAACCTGCATTTTGGCACACTCGCCGAATGGGAGGAAAACAAAGGTTGGCACAATATCCGTACCGCCCCGACCCAACATTCAGACGGCCTCACACCGCGTCTTCCAAACCCTGAAGCCAAAGTTTCCGTCCGCACGCTGATTCCCGGTTATGCCGCGCAAGAACTTTCAGACGGCCTGCCCCAACTTTCCGCCCAAGCCCTGATTCTGCAAAGCTACGGCCACGGCAATGCGCCAAGCAACGATGCGTTTGTCCGAGCCGTCCAAGCCTTTACGCAACAAGGCAAATTGCTGCTCAACATCAGCCAAGTGCCGCAAGGTTGCGCCGCCGCCGTCTATGCCCAAGGCGATGCTTTGCGTCAGGCAGGTATCATCAACGGCGGCAAATGCAACCTTGAAACCGCCACTGCGCTGATGACCCTTGCCGTATCCCATAACTGGAATACGGATAAGGTGCAACAAGAATTGCGACAATTAAATCTGCTGTAACCGCCATTTAACATGACTTTCACCGACACCCACTGTCATCTTGCCGATCCCAAACTTGCCGACGCGCTGCCTGTCGTGCTTGCCGAAGCGCAAGCCGTCGGTGTGGCGCGTTTTATCGTACCGGCTACATCACCAAATGATTGGCAGGCAGTTGCGCAGTTGGGAAGGCCGTCTGAAAACATCCATATCGCTTTGGGTATTCATCCGTGGTTTTCAGACGGCCTCAACGAAGCGGCATTCCAAGAGTTAGAGTCCGAATTAATCCGGCATCCGCAAGCATGGGTTGGCGAAATCGGCTTGGATTTTTATGGCAAAGAGCAAACCCAAGCGCAACGCAACACGCAAACCGAAGCCTTTATCCGCCAACTCATCCTTGCCCAAAACCTCAATCGCCGCGTCATCATCCATAATCTGAAAGCCACCGCCGCCATTGCAGCAGCCGTTAAAACCGCCGGTTTCACGCAAGGCGGTATCGTTCACGCCTTCTCCGGCAGCGTAGAAGAAGCACGGATTTTGGTGAAACTTGGCTTCAAAATCGGCATAGGCTCGCTGCTGCTCAATCCCAATGCAAAAAAAGTCCGCGTTGCCTTACAAGCTTTAAACAACACGGATTTCGTTCTCGAAACCGATAGCCCTTTTATGCTCGGTCATAAAACCAATACACCAGCCAACGTCCGCCGTATCGCCGAACTTGCCGCAGAACTGCGCGGCATACCGCTGGCACAACTGGCTGAAATAACCGAGCAAAACGTGGATTCCCTGCTCCATACTTCCCCTTAATATGCCGACCTCAAGGCATCAAAAAGCCTTACCCTGCCATTTCGTTTCAAAACCGACACACTCTGCCCTCCCTACCCTATATTCATGAATAAAAAGCGATACAAGGCCGTCTGAAAAAATGTTTTTGGCACAAAATATCGTTCATTGCACCATTTCAGCTTTTTAAAACCGTATTTTTCCTTTAATTGATAAAAAGTATTACGCATATTATTGGGCAAACTTTTTATTTACGTTAAAATATGCTTTTTTTTGATAATAAGGCCGTCTGAAACAGGCGGAAAATACTTATGGCAGAACAACATACACACTCCTCTACCTGGCAGAGCAAAATTAATGCCCTCGGCCCGGGCATCATGATGGCTTCGGCAGCGGTCGGCGGCTCGCACCTGATTGCCTCCACGCAGGCAGGTGCGCTTTACGGCTGGCAGCTTGCGCTGATCATTATTCTGACCAACCTGTTCAAATACCCGTTTTTCCGCTTCAGCGCACATTACACTCTGGATACGGGCAAAAGCCTGATTGAAGGCTATGCCGAAAAAAGCCGCGTTTATTTGTGGGTATTTTTGATTTTGTGTATTGCATCGGCAACGATTAATGCCGGCGCGGTCGCTATCGTTACCGCCGCCATCGTCAAAATGGCAATCCCATCACTGACTCTCGATACCGGCATAGTGTCCGCCCTGATCATGGCTTCTTGCCTGTTGATTTTGGCAAGCGGCCGCTATAAAGCGTTGGACAACGTTTCCAAAATCATCATCGTCAGCCTGACCATTGCCACTGTCGCCGCGGCAGCCGTTGCCATGTCTCGAGGTATGCAGATGAAGCCTGACTTTATCGAGCCCACCCCTTGGACGCTGGCCGGCTTGGGTTTCTTAATCGCACTGATGGGCTGGATGCCTGCGCCGATTGAAATTTCCGCCATCAACTCTTTGTGGGTAACGGAAAAACAACGCATCAACCCTTCCAGCTACCGCGACGGTATTTTCGACTTCAACGTCGGCTACATCACCAGCGCAGTGTTGGCGGTCGTCTTCTTGGCCTTGGGTGCATATGTCCAATATGGCAACGGCGAAGCCGTACAAATGGCCGGTGGCAAATATGTCGGCCAGCTGATTAATATGTACGCCGTGACCATCGGCGACTGGTCCCGTCCCTTAGTAGCGTTTATCGCCTTCGCCTGCATGTACGGCACCACCATTACCGTAGTAGACGGCTACGCCCGCGCGATTGCCGAACCTGTACGCCTGCTGCGCGGCAAAGACAAAACCGGCAACGTCGAACTGTTTGCTTGGAACATTTGGGTCGCAGGCTCAGGCTTGGCCGTGATTTTCTGGTTCAACAGCGCAATGGCAGAGCTGCTCAAATTCGCCATGATCACCGCCTTCGTTGCCGCTCCCGTCTTCGCTTGGCTGAACTACCGCCTCGTCAAAGGCGACAAACGCCACAAACTGACCATGGGCATGAACTTCCTCGCCATTATCGGTTTGATTTATTTGACCGGCTTTACCGTTTTGTTCCTACTGAACCAAACAGGCATCTTGGCTGCGCCTAAATAAGCCCATACTAAAAAAGGCCGTCTGAAACTCAAAAACAGGTTTCAGACGGCCTTTCCAATCAATCATATCTTTTTGAATTTTCATTCAAACCCATTATAATGACTCCTTATTTCGCCGTTGCAGACCACTCGACGGCATCCGTATTTTGGAAAATTTATGAAGCCGTCTATCTTAGAAAAACTACAACAACTCAGCGACCGACTGGAAGAAGTCACGCACCTGCTCGGTCAGCCTGAAGCCACGTCCGATATGGACAACTACCGCAAACTCACACGCGAACACGCCGAACTGACCCCCGTCGTCGAAGTCTTTCAAAACTATCAGCTGGCGCAAAGCGACTTGGCAGATGCCGAAGAAATGCTGTCCGACCCTGAAATGAAAGACTTTGCCGCCGAAGAAATCGAAGCGGCAAAAGCCAAAATCGACGAACTCGATACCGAGCTGCAAAAACTGCTGCTGCCCAAAGATGCCGACGACGACAAAAACATCTTTATCGAAGTACGCGCCGGAACGGGTGGCGACGAAGCCGCGCTGTTTGCAGGCGATTTGTTGCGCATGTACAGCCGCTACGCCGAGCGCAACCGCTGGCAGGTTGAAATCGTTTCCGCCAACGAAAGCGAATTGGGCGGCTATAAAGAAGTCATCGCCCGCATTATCGGCTTGGGCGCGTACAGCCGTCTGAAATTTGAATCCGGCGGCCACCGCGTACAACGCGTCCCTGCCACCGAAAGCCAAGGCCGCATCCACACTTCGGCCTGTACCGTTGCCGTCATGCCCGAAGCGGACGAACTCGAAGACATCGAATTGAACCCCGCAGACCTGCGCATCGATACCTTCCGCGCATCCGGCGCAGGCGGTCAGCACATCAACAAAACCGACTCCGCCGTCCGCATTACCCACTTGCCGACAGGCATGGTGGTCGAATGCCAAGACGGCCGCAGCCAACACGCCAACAAAGCGCAGGCGATGAAAGTCCTCGCCGCCCGCTTAAATGACGCACAAAAACGCGAAGCCCAAGCCAAAGAAGCCGCCGAACGCAAATCCCTAATTGGCAGCGGCGACCGCAGCGAGCGCATCCGCACCTACAACTACCCACAAGGCCGCGTGACCGACCACCGCATCAACCTCACCCTGCACAAACTGGATTTTGTGATGGACGGCGACTTGGAAGAAATCACCAATGCCCTGATTGCCGAGCATCAAGCCGAGCTTTTGGCAGCAATGGGGGATTGATGAATTTGGTCCATTGCGTTTATACTTTTCAGACGGCCTGATGACATATGTCAATATGACCGTGAATACATTAAAGAAACTTCAATCCTGAAGTATTAAAATGCAGCACCAGCTGCGCCACAGCAACACCCTTCTACAATTAACGAAAGAGAGGACACAAAATGGCAAAAATCCTGATCGCACCGGTATCTACCGGCCTGAGCGCCGATGCAGCGGCAAAAGCATTTGCAGCGACATTGAATGCGCAAGTTTTCCAAGCCGTTGACTCCACTACAGAAGCCCTGTTGGCTCAAGGCAAGAGCGACGACTGGTTTGACGCGCTTGTCGGTAAAGTTGCAGCATTGAATGCAGATAACCTCGTTATCGAAGGCATCACTCCTGATGCAGACAAATTGTTCCTGGCAGGCAAAAACGTCGAATTGGCGCTGTCTTTGGATGCTGGTGTTGTATTGGCGCTGAAATCCGATAACACCGATGCAGCCGCCGTCGCCCAACAATTAAACCTTGCTAAACAGCTCTACACCAACTCTCCAGGCTTATTGGAAGGTTTCATCATTGACGGCGCAGCCGCAGCTTTAGGCGCACAAGTTGCCGAGCAAACCGGCCTGACTTTCTTCGGCTCCAGCGACAAACTGCAAGACGTATCCGCTTTGGCCAAACGCGAAGCCAAACGCCTGTCTCCAGCCCAATTCCGTTACAACCTGATCGATTTTGCCCGCAAAGCCGATATGCGCATCGTTCTGCCTGAAGGCGCAGAACCGCGCACCGTCGCCGCTGCCGCTATCTGTCACGAAAAAGGCATCGCCCGTTGCGTACTGTTGGCTACCCGCGAAGAAGTTGAGGCCGTAGCGAAAGAACGCGGCATCAACCTGCCTGATTCTTTGGAAATCATCGATCCTGCTTCCTTGGTTGAACAATACGTTGAGCCGATGTGCGAATTGCGCAAATCCAAAGGCCTGACTCCTGAAGACGCACGCAAACAGCTGCAAGACACCGTCGTACTCGGCACCATGATGATGGCTCAAAACGACGTAGACGGTTTGGTTTCCGGCGCAGTCCACACTACTGCCAACACCATCCGCCCTGCCCTGCAACTGATTAAAACCGCTCCGGGTGCAAGCCTTGTATCCAGCGTATTCTTCATGTTGCTGCCTAACCAAGTATTGGCATTTGCCGACTGCGCGGTTAATCCAAACCCAACTCCGGAACAACTGGCCGACATCGCCATCCAATCTGCCGACAGCGCCAAAGCCTTCGGTATCGACCCAAAAGTAGCCATGATTTCCTACTCTACCATCAACTCAGGCAGTGGCCCTGATGTCGATGCAGTGATCGAAGCAACCAAACTGGCTAATGAAAAGCGCCCTGATTTGGCTATCGAAGGTCCGTTGCAATACGATGCGGCTACCGTTCCATCTATCGGCCAATCCAAAGCTCCGGGCAGCGCTGTCGCTGGTCAGGCAACTGTCCTGATTTTCCCAGACCTCAATACCGGCAACTGTACTTACAAAGCCGTACAACGCAGCGCCAACGTCCTGAGCGTAGGCCCGTTGTTGCAAGGTTTGCGTAAACCGGTTAACGACTTGTCCCGCGGCGCATTGATTGAAGACATCGTCTTCACCATCGCCCTGACTGCCGTTCAAGCCAAACAAATGCAAGGCTGATTGACAAGCTGATGCTTTGAAATCAAAGGCCGTCTGAAACCGATGTTTCAGACGGCCTTTCGTATCTTTGCGCCAACTATATTATAATTCGCCATTATTTTCCGAAAGACTGCCCCAATGACTGCCTACCAGCAACAACTAGCCGACAAAAAGCAATATCTTCAGCAACTTTTCCAAGGACTGGATTTCCCTGAAATCGAAGTCTTTGAATCTCCGGAACAGCATTACAGGATGCGTGCCGAGTTCCGTATCTGGCATGAGGGCGGAGAAATGTTTTACGCCATGTTTGAGCGCGGGCAAAAGGCAAGCGGGGCAAGCCTGATCCGTTGCGACCAATTTCCTACCGCATCCGAATCCATCAATGCCTTGATGCCGAAACTGATTGAAGCCGCGTCCAATCATCCCGAGCTGAAAAACCGCTGGTACGCCGTCGAATTTTTGTCCACTTTAAGCGGCGAAATGCTGGTTACCATGATTTACCACAAGAAGCTGAACGAAGCATGGCAACAAGCCGCACAAGAGCTGGCGCATAATTTGGGCATCCACATTATCGGCCGCAGCCGCGGACAAAAAATCGTATTGAGCCAAGATTTTGTGACCGAAGCATTGGAAGTCAACGGCAAAACCTTCCGCTATCGTCAAATCGAGGGCAGCTTTACCCAACCCAATGCCCAAGTGTGCCAAAAAATGCTGACGTGGGCGTGTGATGCTGCGCAAAACTTAGGCAAAGACCTGCTTGAGCTGTACTGCGGCAACGGCAATTTTACCCTGCCGCTTTCGCAACATTTCAATCAAGTGTTGGCGACTGAAGTTTCCAAAACTTCCGTCAATGCCGCCCAATGGAATATTGAAGCCAACCAAATTACCAATCTCAAAATCGCCCGCCTGTCTGCGGAAGAATTTACCGAGGCCTACACGCAAAACCGTGAATTCCGCCGCCTGCAAGAACAAGGCATCGACTTGAAAAACTATGATTTTTCAACTATTTTTGTCGATCCTCCACGCGCCGGTGTTGATGATGAGACGCTCAAATTGGTTGCCCGATTCGACAACGTCCTCTATATTTCCTGCAACCCTGAGACCCTGCGTGCTAACCTCGATACGCTCTGCCAAACCCATACCATTGAACGCGCCGCCCTGTTCGACCAATTCCCATTTACCCACCATATCGAAAGCGGCGTTTGGTTGAAGAAGAAATAAAATCATACAAAAAGGCCGTCTGAATGTTCAGACGGCCTTTAATTAACGGCATATTAAGCGATTTTCAAATCAATCCGCTTCTAAAACCACTTTCATGGCTTGGTTTTCAGCAGCGTGTTTGAATACATCGTAAGCTTTTTCCAATTCGCTGAATTTGAAATGGTGGGTCATCATTTTAGTGTAATCCACTGAGCTGCTGGAAATGGCTTTCATCAGCATTTCGGTGGTATTGGCATTTACCAGGCCGGTAGTAATGGCAAGGTTTTTAATCCACAGTTTTTCCAGTTTGAAATCAACGGATTGACCATGTACACCAACTACAGCAATATGGCCGCCGGGTTTCACGATGTCTTGGCACATATTCCAAGTTGCAGGGATACCGACCGCTTCGATGGCGCAATCTACGCCGTCTTCGCCAACAATGTCGGCAACTTGCTTGCTCACATCGCCGGAAGCAGGATTGATAGTATGGGTCGCGCCCAATTCTTTCGCCAGTTTCAAGCGGTTTTCGTCCATATCGCAAACGATGATGGCAGCAGGGCTATACAGCTGCGCAGTCAGCAACGCAGACATACCGACAGGGCCGGCACCTGCAATGAACACGGTATCGCCAGGTTTCACATCACCATATTGCACGCCGATTTCGTGGGCGGTCGGCAAGGCGTCGCTCAACAGCAGGGCAACTTCTTCGTTGACGTTGTCAGGCAGCGGAACCAAGCTGTTGTCTGCATAAGGCGTACGGACGTATTCGGCCTGAGTACCGTCAATCATATAGCCCAAGATCCAACCGCCGTTGCGGCAGTGTGAATAAAGTTGGATTTTACAGTTGTCGCAAGTACAGCATTTGCTGACACATGAAATAATGACTTTATCACCGACTTTGATGTTTTTTACAGCATCGCCGACTTCTTCTACAATACCGATGCCCTCATGACCGAGAATACGACCGTCGGCAACTTCAGGGTTTTTACCCTTCCAAATACCCAAGTCAGTACCGCAAATCGTGGTCTTAACGATTTTAACGACTGCATCAGTCGGATCGATGATTTGAGGGCGGGTTTTTTCTTCGAAACGGATGTCGTTTGCGCCATGATAAACCATTGCTTTCATGTGAATCTCCTTGAGCGGTTAATAAACTTTAACAATACAGCGTAAATCCACATTAACTATATTTATATACCCCTCCACCAAATAAGTCAATTCTGATTATTATTTCGTATGTTATATTGTAACATACTGTTTTAAAAATAAATAACTAAAAAGTAAATATTAATGAACACACCCACATCCTTCGCACGACGACTCATCGATTGGCAGCGCCAACACGGCCGTCACGACTTGCCTTGGCAGGTCAAAGACCCTTATTCCGTATGGCTTTCAGAAATCATGCTCCAACAAACGCAGGTTGCTACCGTATTGGACTACTATCCGCGTTTCTTAGCCAAATTCCCAACCGTGCAATCGCTTGCCGCCGCGCCGCAAGACGAGGTTTTATCCTTGTGGGCAGGCTTGGGCTATTACAGCCGAGCACGCAACCTGCACAAAGCCGCGCAACAAGTCGTCGGACAATTCGGTAGCATCTTTCCATCCGAGCGCAAAGACTTGGAAACGCTCTGCGGCGTAGGCAGAAGTACCGCCGCCGCCATTTCTGCCTTTGCTTTCAACCGACGCGAAACCATCTTGGACGGCAACGTCAAACGCGTTCTCTGCCGTGTCTTTGCCCAAGACGGCAATCCGCAAGACAAAAAATTTGAAAACTCGCTTTGGACGCTTGCCGAAAGCCTGCTGCCGTCTGAAAACGCCGATATGCCTGCCTATACACAAGGGCTGATGGATTTGGGCGCAACCGTCTGCAAACGGACAAAACCTTTGTGTCATCAATGCCCGATGGCAGACATCTGCGAAGCAAAAAAACAAAACCGCATTGACGAGCTGCCCCGCAAAAAAACTGCTCCCGAAGTGCAAACCCTACCGCTTTATTGGCTGATTATTCATCACACTGACGGCGCATTATTGCTTGAAAAACGCCCTGCCAAAGGCATTTGGGGTGGTCTGTATTGCGTACCCTGTTTTGAAAAATTAGACGATTTGTATGCTTACGCCGAACGCTTCGGCATTGTTTCAGACGGTCTTGAAGAACAAACCACGTTTACCCACCGCCTGACCCACCGCTTATTGATGATTACCCCTTTTCAGACGCAACAAAGGCCGTCTGAACATCTTTCAGACGGCCTTTGGGTATCATTGGAACATTTAGCGGATTATGGTTTGCCCAAACCTTTAATCAAATATTTGGCTAAAGGCTAAACCGCCCTATTCCACAATCTCTTTAAATACAACTTCTTTTCCGCCGCGAATCAGTACGGCAAATCCATCGCCAATTTGCCAACGCGAGCTTGGATTGGCGTACTCGACGCCCTGACTCCGCAAGCGGACTTGCACCAGTTTCTCAACCGTATTGCCTTCACGCAGCTCAACCATCATCGGACTGTGGCTGTTGATATAAATTGCAGTAATCGTCCGACCTTGTGCGGATTGATAACGGACAGAATACGTCTGCGCCTGTGCAATGACCGGTAACGGCGCATCAGGGCGCACGGCCTTATACGAGCCGCACGCAGCGCACAAACTCACGCACAAAGCGCAGATAATTTTGTTCAACATAGGCATAGATTAATAATGGTGATGCGGAATCTCGCCATCAAGACGGTAATAAGTGCCGCAATACGGGCATTCAATCTCACTGTTGGACTGAATCGGCAAGAACACACGCGGATGGCCGTTCCATGTTTCATGATTAGGGCCGGAGCAATGCAGCGGCAAATCCTGCGGCTTGATGACTACAACGTTTTTTTCAGACTGTGTACTCATGGTTTGGTTCCTCACTATGTTTTCTTATCTTCCGATATTGTAAAGCAAAACGGCCACCAGGTTCAGACTGAAAACATTATATAATGACTTTTTTCAGACGGCCTTTGATGATTATGACTACCCCGCTCCGCCTTCAAGATTTCGATACTTCCGATTCCGCTTCATTTCTTTATACACTCAGCGCAGCCTATTTGGACCACACCGAACAGACAGGCGATGAGGACATGTCCGGCCTCAACGACGAACAGCATACATTGACAGCCCTTTGCTATCTCGACAGCCAGGTTCAAGAAGGCGGCTTTGTACAGCTTATCGCTTCAGGATACGGAGAATACATCTTCAGCAATCCAGTCGCCGACAGCCTGCGCCGCTGGCGCATCAAGCCGATACCGAAAATCTTAGACAAAGCCAAAGCCCTGTACGAAAAACACGGCGAAGCCATTGAAAAAATGGCAGACGAACAAAGGGATTTCGACGAAATCCGCAAAGCTTTTCCCGATTTTGAAGAGCTTGACGGCGATTATTATGACGTTGCCGACGAAGACTTGGAAACTGCGGCAGCGTACGTTCAGGCAAATTGGGATAAATTTGCCAAACTGTCAGACTGAAACCATAAAACTTTGCCGGTTTGAATCATCTGTTCAAACCGGCAAAATCATCAATATGTCAAATTAACGTTTGTTTTTCTGATAAATCGGCATCACTTCAGGCAACATTTTGCGGATTGCATTGATACGCGCCTGATTGGTCGGGTGAGTCGACAAAATAGACAATGAGCTGCCGCCCTGTACTTTGTTCATTTTTTCCCACACGCTTACCGCAGCCTCAGGATTGTAGCCTGCTTCAGCCATCAAACGCACACCGCCGGCATCCGCTTCGCTTTCCTGATGGCGTGAGAACGGTTTGGTCGCCAACAAATCTGCACCCAAGCCGACCAAATCACCATCTACACCGGTTGAGCTGGCCAAAATCGAACCGCCCAAGCCGGTCAATACTTGTCCGCCCAAAGCTTTTTTACTGTGTTCCAACAAAGCATGGGTCATCTCATGGCCGACAACGGCGGCAATTTCATCATCCGTCAGCTTCAATTTTTCTACTATGCCGGTGTACACGGCCATTTTACCGCCCGGCATCGCCCATGCGTTCATTTCATCACTGCGGATAACGTTCATCTGCCAGTTGAAAGGCACGCCGGTTTTGTTGGCGCGCTCAGCATGAGGACGCAGACGTGCAAACACGCGTTGAACGCGTTGAGCAGTTGGAGATGAAACATCCAAAGCTTTTTGACCACGCGCATTTTGAATGACTTGTGAGTAACTTTTAGCCGCATCTTCATTCAAAGTCGCAGTATCGTAGCCAACCATATCCGCTACAGAAGTACAGCCGGTCAACGCCAAAATCACGCCCATGCCGGCCCAATATTTTTTATTCCATTTTTTCAACATGTTTTCTCTCTGTGTTTTAAAATTAATGTAACGACATTGTACCCAAATTTAATACACTTTACACAAAAAGCCGTCTGAACGGTTTCAGACGGCCTTTAAGCGTAATATTTAAGAACGGCGCTGCAACATCCAAGACTCAATCTTACGCGCATCATTCACGCGGGTTGTGGAAGACGGAGAGTTGAGCAATACAATGGTAATCGGCTGATTCTGTACATTGGCCTTAACTACCATAGAACGTCCTGCTTCACGAATATAGCCGGTTTTCTGCAATTCGATATTCCAGCTGCCCTCACGCACCAAGGCATTGGAGTTTTTGTAGTTTTGACGACCATTTGCCGTCCAAACCGAGCCGTAATTTGAAGTCGAATTTTTGCGAATCAGCGGATACTTACTGGCTGCCGCAACCATGCGGTTCAAATCGCGTGCAGTGGAAACGTTTTGGAAATTCAGACCGGTAGGCTCATAGAAACGACTGCTGGTCATACCCAGGCTTTGCGCTTTGGCATTCATAGCCGCAACAAATGCGCTCATACCGCCCGGATACGTACGGCCCAATGCATGAGTAGCACGGTTTTCACTGCTCATCAGGCTCAGGTGCAACAGTTCGCCGCGTGTCAGCGTCGTGCCGATGCTCAAACGGCTGCCCGTACCTTTCAAACGGTCGATTTCAGCCTCGGTAATCGTAATCGGCTCGTTCATATCCAGATGTGCATCCAACACCACCATCGCGCTCATCAATTTGGAAATAGAGGCAATCGGCATGACACGATCAGGGTTTTTCTGATACAGCACTTCACCGGTTTTATTATTGAAAATCAAAGCAGATTGCGAAGAAAGCAGAGGACCTGCCAAAGCGGCTTGAGCTTCGACTTGGTCGGCATGGCTCAACGCAAAAGCTTCCATCGGGTCATTTTGCACTGGGAAATTTTGCTCCAAAAATTGTCCCAATACATCCATATCATCGGCAACGGCAGGTGCAGAAGCAAAAGCCAATGCCACACCTGTCCATACCATTCCTAAAGTTTTATAGAATTTCATATCTGCCAATTCAAAAAAAATACATTTAATTCAACATTCTGTTAAATTTTTCGCTAATTGTAAAGCGAGTTGAGAAAACTTTGCGTTTGTTTGCGAGATATTCAAATCCAACGTCCGCATCTGTTTCTTAGACGATACGGCGCAATGCCTGCTCTGATTTGAAAAAACACAAGATAGTCATTATACTTAGGCTCCTTTGTCAGAGGCATTCCCTCAATCCGGCAATACGCCCGAAATATCTGTTCCCCCTTTACAACACAGCCTCCATACAACCATACGAAGAAATTATTATGTCTGAAGAAAAACGCACCTGTTCATTCTGCGGGAAGTCCGAAAACGACGTTAAAAATCTGATCGAAGGCGAACATGCCTTCATCTGCAACGAATGTGTAGAAACTTGCGGCATGATGCTGCAAGACAACGAATCCGGCGAGATTGAAAACGAGCTTGCCAAAGCTAAAGAAGAAAACGCCGAGAAAAAACTGCCTACCCCGGCCGAAATCGTTGCCAACCTCAACGACCATGTTATCGGTCAGGAACACGCAAAAAAAGCGTTGGCAGTATCGGTTTACAACCACTACAAACGCCTGCGCCACCCGAAAGCAGAGGGCAAGGTTGAATTGTCCAAATCCAACATCCTGCTCATCGGCCCTACCGGCTCAGGTAAAACCCTGTTGGCGCAATCTTTGGCGCGCAAACTGGATGTTCCTTTTGTCATGGCGGATGCCACAACTTTGACCGAAGCCGGTTATGTCGGTGAAGACGTCGAACAAATCATCACCAAACTTTTGGGCAAATGTGATTTTGACGTTGAAAAAGCCCAGCGCGGCATCGTTTATATCGATGAAATTGATAAAATTTCACGCAAAAGCGACAATCCGTCCATCACACGCGACGTATCCGGCGAAGGCGTGCAACAAGCCTTACTGAAACTGATTGAAGGCACGGTAGCCAGCGTTCCCCCTCAAGGCGGACGCAAACATCCAAACCAAGAATTCATCAACGTTGATACCACCAACATCCTCTTTATTTGTGGTGGCGCATTTGCCGGCTTGGAAAAAGTCATCCGTCAACGTACTGAAAAAGGCGGTATCGGCTTTGGTGCGGCGGTACACAGCAAAGATGAAAACGCCGATATTTCAGCCCTGTTTGAAACAGTCGAGCCTGAAGACTTGATTAAATTCGGTCTGATTCCCGAGCTTATCGGCCGACTGCCCGTAATCGCCACATTAGCAGAATTGGACGAAGATGCTTTGGTCAACATTTTGACCGAACCGAAAAATGCCTTGGTTAAACAATATCAAACCTTGTTTGCAATGGAAGATGTCGGTCTTGAGTTTAAAGAAGATGCCTTGCGCAGCATCGCCAAACTGGCGATGGAACGTAAGACCGGTGCGCGCGGCCTGCGCTCTATCGTCGAACGTTGCCTCTTAGACACCATGTACACCCTACCAGATTTGAAAGGCGTAGCAAAAGTCGTCATCAATAAAGAGGTCGTGGAAAAAGGCGAACAGCCAAAACTTTTCCGCGAAGACGGCAGCGAATATAAGCAATAAAGGCTCATTCTCTGAAAAAAGACGTGTACCTGTTACACGTCTTTTTTATTTTTAATAAAACCAAAAGCATATCTTTGAATAATGGTCATATACATAAAAAACAAAGGCCGTCTGAAATATACTCAGACGGCCTTTGTTTTCAAGTTGCTCTAAGTCTGCCTTCATCCGGAGTATTGATGAGAGTGACTTCCTTGAATTTTATGACACTTATTTTTTTGCTTTCTTAACAGCTGCTTTTTTAGCAGGAGCAGCTTTGGCGGCAGGCTCAGAAGCTGCAACTTCAGGAGCGGCAGTTTCAGAATCAGCTACAGGCTCGGAGGCAGCTGATTCAGCCGTACGTTGATAGCCTTTGCCTTTCATACAGGCATCAAATACAGCGCGGTCAGCATTTTCACCAGATGCTTGTTGACATTGAGTCATTGCTTCTTCAACAGTGATGCGTGGTGCGGCCGCTTCTTCAGGTTTGGAAGAAGAACAAGCTGCCAACATCAAGCTACCGGTTGCCAGAGCGATTAATAAAGTTTTCATAATTGTATATTCCTAAATTTTGATTTTATGGTTTACCGTTAAACGGGAGATACAGGCTACAAAACAAGCTCTGCACCTCAATATTGAGTACGTGAGTACAATTTAGTTTCATTTCAACCTGTAAGTTTTTGATAAATTAATTCTATTGACGTTAAGACAAATGCTTAATTCCCAATAAACTCAAAACCTTGCAGGCCAGTAAATTTTTCTGCTTTTGAACTGTAAAATATCAAAACATGGCTGTTCCTAGCCGCAACCATCATTTGGGGAGTCCCTCTTTTTATGGCATAATGGACTACTTGACGGATTGTTCCGCCCCCCCATTTTTTTTCAAACCGCAGAATCAAAATCATACTGCGGTTTATCCATTTCAGAATCAGATTTTTCAGACGGCCTATCATTCAAAAGGCCGTCTGAACAGAAAGCCACCATCATGAATCCTTTCTCTTCACTCGGTTTAGGCAGCGAATTAGTCTCTGCCCTGACCGATCAGGGTTATGAAAACCCGACGCCTATTCAAGCCGCAGCAATTCCTAAAGCCTTGGCAGGACACGACCTTTTGGCCGCGGCACAAACCGGCACAGGTAAAACCGCCGCCTTTATGCTGCCCAGCCTCGAACGCCTGAAACGCTACGCCACATCCAGCACCTCCCCTGCCATGCATCCTGTCCGCATGTTGGTATTGACCCCAACCCGCGAACTGGCCGATCAAATTGACCAAAACGTACAGGCATACATTAAAAATCTTCCTTTGCGTCACACCGTCCTCTTCGGTGGCGTCAATATGGACAAACAAACTGCCGACTTGCGCGCCGGTTGTGAAATCGTTGTCGCTACAGTTGGCCGACTGCTTGACCACGTCAAACAAAAAAACATCAATTTAAACAAAGTTGAAATCGTCGTACTCGACGAAGCCGACCGTATGCTTGATATGGGTTTCATCGACGATATCCGCAAAATCATGCAGATGTTGCCCAAACAGCGACAAACCCTGCTTTTCTCCGCCACTTTCTCACCGCCTATCCGCAAGCTTGCGCAAGATTTTATGCACACGCCTGAAATGGTTGAAGTGGCTGCGCAAAACACCACCAACGCCAATGTCGAGCAACACATCATTGCCGTTGATGCACTCAAAAAACGCAACCTGCTCGAACGTCTGATTGTTGATTTGCATATGAATCAAGTCATTGTATTCTGCAAAACTAAACAAAGCGTCGATCAAGTTACCCGCGACCTCGTCCGCCGCAACATTGCCGCACAATCCATCCACGGCGACAAATCCCAACAAAGCCGACTGGAAACCCTCAACGCCTTTAAAGAAGGTACATTACGCGTTTTGGTTGCCACTGACGTTGCCGCGCGCGGCTTGGATATTGCCGAGTTGCCTTTCGTCATCAACTACGAGCTGCCAACCCAACCTGAAGACTACGTCCACCGCATCGGACGTACCGGCCGGGCCGGTGCCGACGGCGTTGCCATTTCCTTGATGGATAAAACCGAACAGAAAATGTTTGAATCCATTAAAGAGCTGATCGGCAGCGATTTGAATGTAGAACGCATTGAAGGCTTTGAGCCGCATTGGTGGGGCAACGACAATCAAGATGAAGCCGAAGCGCAACCAGTTCAGCACAGCGACAGCCGCTCTCGTCGCGATGATAGAAACAAACGCAACGAATACGCGAATAAATCAGACAAAAACTCGAAAAAAGCAGAAGAGAAAAACGATCCGGGTATTGTCTGCGGTAAAATTGCCGGCAGAACACGCCGCAGCCGTCACGAGCGTCAGCCTTGCGCCCTGCTCCAACCTGGTTTTGGCGTAAAGTAAACAACGCTGATTAATCGGTTTTCTGATTATTTATCCTAAGCAAAGGCCGTCTGAAACTTATCTTTCAGACGGCCTTTTATTGAACTAAAAATAAAAAGGACGTGTGATGAACACGCCCTTTATTTTTCCGTTTCAGACGGCCTTTATTATTTAAGGCCGTCTGAAAATCGGTTTACCTTGCTATATTAAACATTCACTTTCTCGGCTACTTCGTTGTAGCTGTCGATTTCATTGAAGTTCATGTAGCGGTAGATTTGGTCGCCCTGCTCATTGATGATGCCAATATTGGCTTGGTATTCTTCAACAGTCGGGATTTTACCCAGTTTGGAGCAGATTGCCGCCAACTCAGCCGAGCCGAGGTAAACAAAGGTGTTTTTACCCAAGCGGTTCGGGAAGTTACGGGTGGAAGTGGACATTACAGTCGCGCCTTCGTGTACTTGTGCTTGGTTACCCATACACAATGAACAACCCGGCATTTCCATACGCGCGCCTGCACGGCCGAGTACACCGTAGTGACCTTCGTCAGACAACTCTTTCGCATCCATTTTGGTTGGAGGCGCCATCCACAGACGTACTGGGATGTCGCTCTTGCCTTCCAAGAGTTTGGAGGCAGCACGGAAGTGACCGATATTGGTCATACAAGAACCGATGAACACTTCGTCGATTTTGGTGCCGGAGCGTTCAGACATGAAGCACACGTCGTCAGGGTCGTTCGGGCAAGCAATAATCGGCTCTTTAATGTCGTCCATGTTGATTTCAATCACGGCGGCGTATTCGGCATCTTTATCCGCTTCGAGCAATTCAGGATTTGCCAACCATGCTTCCATGGCTTTGATACGGCGTTCCAAAGTGCGCGAATCTTGATAGCCGTCGGCAATCATGTTTTTCATCAACACAATATTGGATTTCATGTACTCGATAATCGGCTCTTTGTTGAGCTTCACGGTACAGCCTGCAGCGGAGCGTTCGGCAGACGCGTCTGTCAATTCAAAGGCTTGTTCCACTTTCAAATCAGGCAGGCCTTCGATTTCGAGGATGCGGCCGGAGAAGATGTTTTTCTTACCGGCTTTGGCAACAGTCAGCAGGCCTTGTTTAATCGCGTACAGCGGAATGGCGTTCACCAAATCGCGCAGGGTTACGCCCGGTTGCAGTTTGCCACTGAAGCGTACCAATACAGACTCAGGCATATCAAGCGGCATTACGCCCGTGGCTGCTGCGAAAGCAACCAAGCCGGAACCGGCAGGGAAAGAAATACCGATAGGGAAACGAGTGTGGCTGTCGCCGCCGGTACCGACTGTATCAGGCAACAGCAGACGGTTGAGCCATGAGTGAATCACGCCGTCACCCGGACGCAGGGATACACCGCCACGGGTCGAGATGAAGGCGGGCAATTCTTTATGGGTTCTCACATCGACAGGTTTTGGATAAGCGGCGGTGTGACAGAAAGACTGCATTACCATATCTGCTGAGAAGCCCAAGCACGCCAGGTCTTTCAATTCGTCGCGAGTCATCGGGCCGGTAGTGTCTTGCGAGCCGACAGTAGTCATGCGTGGTTCGCAGTAAGTACCCGGACGCACGCCTTTGCCTTCCGGCAAACCACAGGCGCGGCCAACCATTTTTTGGGCCAAGGTAAAACCGGCTTTGCTTTCAGCAGGCGCTTGAGGCAGACGGAATTCGGTAGAAGCAGGCAGTTTCAGTGCTTCGCGCGCTTTGGCGGTCAGACCGCGACCGATAATCAGGTTGATACGGCCACCGGCTTGCACTTCGTCCAGCAATACTTGAGATTTCAGGCTGAACTCGGCAACGGTTTCGCCGTTTTTCACGATTTTGCCTTCATAAGGCAGGATATCGACGACATCGCCCATTTTCAGAGCAGATACATCGACTTCAATCGGCAATGCGCCGGAGTCTTCTTGGGTATTGAAGAAAATCGGCGCAATTTTGCCACCCAGGCATACGCCACCGAAACGTTTGTTCGGTACGAACGGAATATCTTCGCCTGTATGCCAAATGACAGAGTTGGTAGCAGATTTGCGTGAAGAACCGGTACCGACCACATCGCCAACGTAAGCAACAGGATGGCCTTTGGCTTTGAGTTCTTCCAACAATTTAATCGGACCGACTTCGCCCGGTTTGTCAGGATTGATACCGTCGCGCGGGTTTTTCAACATCGCCAGCGCGTGCAGAGGAATATCAGGACGGCTCCATGCATCAGGTGCAGGAGAGAGGTCGTCTGTATTGGTTTCGCCGTCGACTTTGAAGACGGTAACAGTAATTTTTTCTGGAACTTTGGCGCGAGAAGTGAACCATTCGGCATCTGCCCAAGATTGCAATACTTCTTGCGCGTATTTGTTGCCTTTTTCGGCTTTTTCTTGAACATCGTGGAAAGAGTCGAACATCAGCAGAGTATGTTTCAAACCATTTGCAGCGATAGGCGCAAGTTTGTCGTTGTCCAAGAGTTCGATGAGTGCATGAATGTTGTAACCGCCAAGCATGGTACCCAACAGCTCGGTAGCATACTCAGGGGAAATCAGCGGACTGGATGCGCTGCCTTCGGCAACGGCTGCCAAAAATGAGGCTTTAACTTTGGCGGCATCGTCCACACCGGGTGGTACGCGGTGAGCCAACAGCTCAACCAAGAACTCACCTTCACCGGCTGGTGGATTTTTCAGCAGCTCAACCAAATCAGCAGTCTGCTGAGCAGTCAGAGGAAGGGGGGGGATACCAAGGGCGGCGCGCTCGGCGGCGGCTTTACGATAGGCTTCTAACATCTCTTTGTTCCTTTTTCTGTTTTTTCTTCTGGGCAATTGCAAATGATTTGCAATTAAAGATTGTAAACAATCCTTTTGATCATCATAGACCAGTTTTCAAAAAATGGAAACAGTTATGTTACTGAATGTAATAAATTTAAACTATTTTACTTAATGTGTTAATAGTCTAACCTATCTAAAGCCGCCCTCTTCCATGCGTTTTAGCCAAACAGACGGGAAACTTCGGCTGATTTTTTACGGTACGGCAATATGATTTCAACGCGGAACAGGCCGTCTGATTGGATGTTTCTGATTTTCGCGTCGGTGTCATACATCAAAGTCAGGCGCTCTTTCAGATTGCGCAGAGCCATAGAATTACCTTTATGCGGCTTGGTATTTTCGTTAGGTTCTGTTCCGCATGGGTTTTCGATACTGATGAAAATAGATGATTTTTCCAATTTTGTTAATACCGTAATTATTCCTGGACGGTGGATAGATTCGACACCATGAAATACAGCATTTTCCAAAAGCGGTTGCAGCAGCAGATGCGGCGTTTCTGCATCGTCAGGTGCATGGTGTTGCCACATAACCTGTACGCGCATATGTCCCATGCGGATTTGCTCGATGGCAATGTATTCCTGCGCCCACTCGATTTCCTGCCCCAAGGTGCTGTTTTGACTACCGTCGCGCAGTTGTGCGCGGAACAGATTGGCCAGATTTTCCAGCAAAGTTTCCGCATCATACGGACGCAGACGGATTAAGCTGATGGCGGCATTCAGGCTGTTAAACAAGAAATGCGGACGGATACGCGCTGTCAATGCGCTCAATCTGGCTTCGGAAATGGAAGGTGCAAGGCTGTTTCGGCGTGCCGCTTCGATGTACATGAAACTGAAACAAAAAAAGGTCAGCAAGAAGAAATGTTGAATCAACGGCCAAATCTCTGTCTTCAAAATCACTAAATCGACAAACAAGAAAATCAGCAGGTTGGAGACGTAGGAAACCACAACGCTGTACTGCGAGCGAAGCAAGGACGGCGCAAATGCCTGTAAGAAATAGACTTTAAGTAAAATTAAAAGGATGACGGGACAAGCCCATGAAAAATGTTGGAAAATCTGTTCCGGATAAGGCACACCCGATACCGTCATCAACGGAAAGATAAACAAACTGATTAACAAAACAATGAGCAGGCGCACCAGAGTTGCGGAATTGCGCAAATCCGGCACTGCGAAATTCTGGTTTATTTGACGTATAATAGACATGATTTCAACCGTTTTCTTTCATAATGTATAGACGGGTCTGCTATATCGAAGACGTAGACCCTGTTTTTTTATTTATATTTTAAGGATGCTGATATGAGCAAGGACAAAACCTGGTCAGGCCGTTTTAACGAACCTGTTTCCGAGCTGGTCAAAAAATATACCGGCTCGATTGATTTTGACAAACGACTGGCAGAATGGGACATCCAAGGCTCGCTGGCACACGCGCAAATGCTGACACAGTCGGGCGTTTTGAGCGAAGACGACCTCTCCGCCATCCGTCAGGGCATGGCCGAGATTATAGCAGAAATCAAAGAAGGAACGATTTCCTGGTCGCTGGATTTGGAAGATGTCCACATGAACATCGAACGCCGCCTCACCGACAAAATCGGCGATGCCGGCAAACGCCTGCACACCGGCCGCAGCCGCAACGACCAAGTCGCTACCGACATCCGCTTGTGGCTGCGCGATCAAATTACCGTTATTCAAAGCCTGATTCAAAACCTTCAGACGGCCTTGGTTGATTTGGCGGAACAAAATGCCGAAACCGTTATGCCCGGCTTTACCCATCTGCAAGTTGCCCAGCCGGTCAGCTTCGGGCATCACATGCTCGCCTACGTTGAAATGCTCGGCCGCGATTTCGAGCGCATGGCCGACTGCCGCAAACGCGTCAATCGTATGCCGCTCGGCGCTGCAGCACTGGCCGGTACCACCTACCCGATTCAACGCGAAATTACCGCCGAGCTGCTGGGCTTTGAGCAAATCTGCCAAAACTCGCTCGATGCCGTATCTGACCGCGATTTTGCCATTGAGTTCACCGCCGCCGCTTCCCTGATTATGGTTCACCTGAGCCGTCTTTCCGAAGAATTGATTTTGTGGATGAGCCCGCGTTTCGGCTTTATCGATATTGCCGACCGTTTCTGCACCGGCTCTTCCATCATGCCGCAAAAGAAAAATCCCGACGTACCCGAACTCGTGCGCGGCAAATCCGGTCGCGTGATTGGCCACCTGATCGGCCTGGTTACCCTGATGAAATCGCAACCTTTGGCATACAACAAAGACAATCAGGAAGACAAAGAGCCTTTGTTTGATACTGCCGACACGCTTATCGACACCCTGCGCATTTACGCCGACATGATGCGCGGCGTGACCGTCAAACCCGACAATATGCGCGCCGCCGTGATGCAGGGTTTTGCAACGGCTACCGACTTGGCGGATTACTTGGTGAAAAAAGGTATGCCTTTCCGCGACAGCCACGAAGTTGTTGCCCAAGCTGTGCGCCATGCCGACGAAGCTGGCGTTGATTTGAGCGAATTGCCACTTGAAGTCCTGCAAGGTTTCAGCGGTTTGATTGCCGACGATGTTTACAGCGTGCTGACACCCGAAGGCAGCTTAAACGCGCGCAACCACTTGGGCGGCACCGCGCCTGAACAAGTCCGTTTCCAAGTCAAACGCTGGCGTGAATTGTTGGCTTAAACCCATCTAAACACACAATAAAAGGCCGTCTGAAAATCTTCAGACGGCCTTTTGATTACCCGTGTTACACTCAACCTCACAATAAAAACAGATAAAACCTAAACTTACCTTCAAACGAGAAAACACGCCTCCTGACTTTGCCGCCGTCTTCAAACAAAAGGAGCAAGGATGAAAAACATTGTCTTAAAATTGGTCATGATCTGCCTGTGCTGCGGATGCTATGCCGTATTCGTCGCTTGGGAAAATGGCGGATTCAGCCAGCTCCATGATTTTCAAGCAATAGAGAGCAACGGCATGAGCGCATACCTTCATCAAACCTCCTCCGCAGCCATGCAGGCTGAAAAAAACGAGCTGTCGATTTTGCAAAACAACCAAAACAGCTTAGCCTCTTGCGTCGGCATTGAATCTTTATGCGAACAGGCCAAGCCGGGCATCTGGGTTGAACATGCCAAATTCTTACAACACAAGGACACGGGCAAATTATTGGTACTTTCGTTGGACTATTTGGAAAACAATGACACCGCAAAAACCCTACACAACCGCTATACCGCATCGCTCCTACCCCAAGCAGACAGAACGGAGGCGTGGCATTATGCCTGGCGTACATTTCTAAGGTCAGTGACTTTCCTACTGTTCTTCAATTTACTGTCAATGATTTTTGCCCTATTTGAAAAAAAGACAACCGCAGCATAAAAACATGCCGTCTGAAAACATTTTCAGACGGCATGTTTTATTATTAAAGCTTAACGCGGATGGACCATATCAACAGGAACAACCAATTCGTCAAACTCTTTACCTGTCAGCAAGCCCAACTCAACGGCGGTTTCGCGCAGCGATTTGTCGTTTTTATAGGCGGTTTTGGCGACTTTGGCGGCGTTTTCGTAGCCGATTTTGCGGTTCAGCGCGGTAACGAGCATCAGGGAATGGTGCAGGAAATAATCGATTTTCTCCGGTACGGGTTCGATGCCGGCGGCGCAGTTTTCGTTGAAGCTGTTGCACGCGTCGCCCAACAGGCGGATGGATTGCAAGAGGTTGTAGGCGATAACGGGCATATAGACGTTCAGCTCGAAATTACCCGACGCGCCCGCCACGCCGATGGTGACGTCGTTGCCGAACACTTGGCAGCACACCATGGTCATCGCTTCGCATTGGGTCGGGTTGACTTTGCCCGGCATGATGGACGAACCCGGCTCGTTTTCGGGGATTTTGATTTCGCCCAAACCGCAGCGCGGGCCGCTTGCCAACCAGCGGATGTCGTTGGCGATTTTGTTCAGGCTTGCCGCCAGCGTTTTCAGTGCGCCCGAAGCGGCAACGGCGGCATCGCGTCCGCCCAAGGCTTCAAATTTGTTCGGCGCGCTGACAAACGGCAGGCCGGACAATTCGGCGAGTTTGGCGGCGGCTTTTTCGGCGTATTCGGGATGGCTGTTCAAACCCGTGCCGACCGCCGTGCCGCCCAAAGCGAGTTCATACAAATCTTTAAGTGCATCGTTCAGACGGCCTAAACCGTGATCGAGCTGGGAAACGTAGCCGGAAAACTCTTGTCCCAAAGTCAGTGGCGTCGCGTCTTGCAAGTGGGTGCGGCCGATTTTGACGATGGGGGCGAAGGCTTGGGCTTTTTTGTCCAATGTATCGCGCAAGGCTTTTACTGCCGGAATAAGGTGGCGGTTGATTTCAATCGCGGCGGCGACGTGGATGGCGGTAGGGAACGCGTCGTTGGTCGATTGCGCGTGGTTCACATGGTCATTGGGATGGACGGGCTGATACGCTGCCAAACCTGTACCGGCGATTTCGTTGGCGCGGTTTGCCAGCACTTCGTTCATGTTCATATTGGACTGCGTGCCGGAGCCGGTCTGCCACACTACCAATGGGAACTGCCCGTCAAGCTTGCCGTTTAACACATCATCCGCCGCCTGCGTAATCAAATCCGCCTGTTCGGGCTTAATCCTGCCGAGGGAAACATTGGTGGCGGCGGCAGCTTTTTTCACCAGCGCCAAAGCATAAATCAACGGCTGTGGCAGGGTTTCGCCGCCGATTTTGAAATTGTTGCGGCTGCGCTGGGTCTGCGCGCCCCAATAGGCTTCGGACGGGACTTCGACATTGCCCATGGTGTCGTGTTCGGTACGGGTACTCATGCGTTTCTCCTATGTTTAAATAGAAATAATAATGATTCGTAAAATTATTATAACCAGCAATAGGCCGTCTGAAAAGAGAGATATTTTTCAGACGGCCTCTCTGCTTTATAAACGGAAAACATAAACGCAAAATAAAACTCAAATACAAACCTCGCTAATACTCCCCTCTTCTAAAAGTTTTTAGTCCGTATCGGCTTGTGTTCAAGGCTAAAGCTTTCCTTAGCGACAATAAAGTTTTGTCGGTTTCAGACACTTTATCGTTTCTTTACTTTGCCTCTCTCTAAGAGCATAATAAATAAAAATGATTATCAGGATATAGATCATGAAACAAAACCATTTGATTTGCTTGTTAATGAGCAGTTTTGCCGCCGCAAACGGCTTTGCCGAAACTTTGGCAGACCCTGATGAAATCCAGCCTGTCAAAACCTTCTCCCCTCCCAAACCGATTGCACCGACCGCCGCACAAGGCTATTTCCCCGAAAACCAATTCGACCGCACCGACCGCAGCGATCATTACTTTGTTACCGAAAACATAGACCAAGCCTTCCGTCCGCTGAAAGCAAACAGCGGCTTTTACGGCAAAAGCTTTTACAATTCCGTTACCGCGCAAGCGCGTGGAGCAAAGGTGTACGGCGTGGCCAACCTCAATCACACCAAGGCCAACGGCTATAAAGACGGCGGCGAGCGCGATACCGATTGGAAATACAGCCGTTTCAATCAGGCTTTGGTACTCGGTTTCGTGCCGTCTGAAAATCAGGAATACCGCCTCACCTACCTACACGACGATATCAATAACGACCGCCAGCCGCAGTTCGTCAACGACGCATTGGATACCGAACGCCACATCGCCAAACTCAACGCGCGTTGGGGCAATGCCGATTTGAGCAATACGGTCAGCGCAGAAGCTGGTGTCATCAAACTCAAACGCCATGCCGACAATTACTCCCTGCACCCAAACAACACGCCGCAGCAAGTATTCGTAGAGCTTGACCGCAAAGTGTACGACTTCTCGCTCAAACACGATGCGGATTTCGGCAAGTTCCACAACACCGCCGCCGTCAGCTACCGCAACGACAGCCAAAACGGCGAGCGCAACGCCCACACCGCCATGCGCGATTTCCTCAACGGCTACCGTTTCGCCGATGTGCACATCGACCGCTGGCGCATTGCCGATACCTTATCTTACAAGTTTGACGACCGACACAAACTGGGCTTGGGCTTAAGCTATGAAATCAACGAAGCGGACGTTCGCAAAAATACAGCGCAACCCGCCCATCCGATGAACCGTAATCTCGCCTTCGCCTCATCACAACAAATTTGGAAAACCCATTACGGCTACGACTTCGACGGCAAAGTGCGCCGCCATGCCTTCTCAGGCGAACTCAAATACGATTTCACGCCGTCTGAAACGCAAAAATACAGCGTATCCCTTGCTCACTTAGAACGAATCGGCGACAACACCGAACGCTTCAACTCGCTTGCCGCCATCGTGCAAAACCGCATGAACGGCGCGCTGATGAACCAAAATCCAGCCGCCGCCATCGCAGGCAATCCCTTACTGAAAACCGAAAAACACAACCGCATCAAGCTCATTGCCGACAGCCGCAACGACTACTACAACGGCTACATGAACTCGTTGGCAGGCGCAGGCTGGAACGTGGGCGGCACACTTGTGGCGGACAAAGTCAAAGACCTGATTATTTTTGACCGCGCACACGGACAAAGCGGCACGGCTTCCAAAGGCGGCGGCATCATCACACGCAACGTGGACGCGCGATTATTTACCGCGCAGGCCTACGCGCGTTACAACTTCAATCCGCATTGGGCGGCAGGCATCAAAGCCGCCTACAACTACGGACACAACGAAACCGACGGCAGACCGCTCTATCAAATCCGTCCGTTTGAAGCCGCCGTCCAAGCCGACTACAAAAACTACTTTGCCCACGGCAGCTACAACATCGGCGCAGCGACACGCTTTGTTGCAAAACAAACGCGCGGCGATTTTGATGCCGCAAGCGGTCTGGGCATAGACAAACGCGAAGCCGCCAAAGGCTTTATCGTTGCTGACGTGTATGCCGGCATGAACATCAAAGACAAATACGGCTTGCGCTTGGGCGTAAACAACGTGTTCAACAAAAAATACGCCGAATACATCAGCGGCGACCACGTCCTCGCCCTATCCCCCAGCGTAGTGTATGCACCGGGCAGAACGTATTGGTTGAGTTTGCATGCGGCTTTTTAAAATCAGGCCGTCTGAAAGAATGCCTACACTGGCTTATTAAGAATTAGGAGATAAAAAAATGGATATGAAAAGACGCGATTTCTTAAAAATGACCGCCGCGCTGGCAGCCGCAGGCGTTTCGCCTTCTCTGCTTGCTGCCGGTAAAGAGCAATTTACCGTGTACGGCGCACCGGCAATGCCCAGCGTAACCATTGCTGTAGCGGCGTTGCAAGGCAAGCTGGCGAAACAGGCGGATGTATCGCTAAAAATTTGGCGTTCGCCCGACCAACTTCGCGCAGGCGTAGCGAGCGGACAATTTAAAGTGATGATGAGTCCGAGCAATGTCGGCGTAAACCTGCGCAACCAAGGGCAGAAAGTCGGCATGGTCAATATTTTGACCAACGGCATCACGCAACTGATGTGTAAAGGCAGCGCGATTACCTCACCGCAGGATTTGGTCGGCAAAAAAATACTCGTGCCGTTTAAAAACGACATGCCCGACATCGTGCTGCAAGCCTTGTTGAAAAAACTGAAAATCGACGCACACAAAGTCGGCATCACCTACACCGCCACGCCGCCAGAAGCAGTCGGACTGTTTTTGAGTAAGGACTATCACGCCACCATCCTGCCCGAACCGATGGCAACCGCCAGCATGCTCAAAGGCAAAACCATGGGCGTAAACGTCGTGCGCGGCTTTGATTTGGTGAAGGCATGGGGGCAGGCGTTTGACACCAAACCGCTGATTCCGATGGCGGGCATCATTGCCAACGAAGAATATTTCCACGCGCACAAGGCGCAGTTCGACATCTTCCATCAGGATTTGAAAAACGCGCTCAACTGGATACTGGCCAACCGCCAAAGCGCCGCGAAAATCGGCAAAAACTACCTCCCCGCCCCCGAACCCGCCCTAGTCATGGGCTTGGACGGCGCGCGGCTGACGGTAACCAAAGGCAGCGAAGTGAAGAACGAGATTTTGAAGTTTTACGAAATCCTGATGCAGTTCAACCCGAAACTCTTGGGCGGCAAGCTGCCGGATAACGGGTTCTTCTTGGCTTAAAAGGAGAAGAGGTCGTCTGAAAAGGGAGAAGTAGTATTGGGGAATCAAATATACCCTTTTCAGACGACCCATCAGATAATAGTTAGAACAGTACACAAAAAGCCGTCGGATTGTCTGAAATGTTGGGTTATGACCCAACCTACACTTGCCAAAAACTATTTAACGCCTCATTTTCAACAATAATTCTGCAATCGCTTGGCTAATTTCTAATCCAACTGCTAATTCAATCCATTTATACCGTCCAAATGGATTCACATCCAATAACCAAAACTCCCCATTTTTATCCACACACAAATCTAAGCAAGCATAGTCCAATTCAAAATATTCTAGCACTTTTAATAATTTATTCTGAATATCAACCGGAATATCAAAGATTTTATGAATTGTATTTGGCAAATCATACGCACGCCAATCCAAATTACCAACAGGAGATTGACTGGCATCAATTTTGCAACCGAATATTTGTTTTCCAACCACAATCGCTCTGACATCAAAAACTTTATCAATTGCTTGCTGCAAAAACACAGGACATTCATTTTGCGTTTCAAATTGAGCAAAATCTGCTTGATTAACTTTTTTCACAAGCATCATCGTTTGCTCATTTTGATATTCCAAATAGATTTGGTGCATCGTTTTAATAACTACTTGCGGATATTTATTGAAAAATGTTTGGATATCCTGTTTATTATTACCAATTAACGTAGCAGGTGCACATATTCCTGCATTTTCTGCAGCCTGAAAAAAGTGAATTTTATTTTGCGCTGCTAACGCAGTAAAAATTTTCCGATTGATAAAAAATGATTTTTCCGCTAAATACGCATAAAAACCATATAAAGCCTCACGCCAAGTAAAATGCCAAAAATCTTTTTCATTAGAACTAACAAAACCTTTACGTGCATACAATGGCAATAGACAAAATACAGCAGAAATATCGTTTGCCTGAATGACTTGATTTTGCTGTGTAATCATCAGTTGGTGAGGCGCGGAGAGATAAGAAAATTGCGTATTTAGCAAGGCTTCACGACTAGTATCTAAAATACTAACTGACTGTCCAGCCTGTTCTAAATGTTGATAAATAGAAGTTAAATGCGGGTCATCTGCACTACCAATGAGTAGTTTCATTATTTTATCCTTTTATAAAAATAGGCTACTTAAACAATTAAATAGCCTATTTATCAATTACTCATTAGTATAATCATCGGTCTGTTTTTTACCGCTAAATGTAGCTGTTTTGATTTCTGAACCATTTAGACCATTTTCAGGTTGCCACTTCCATTCTTGGTCCATATCAATGCTCGGATTAGCTTGCAGAAAATTTAAAGAAAAACTTTTTTCCATTTTTTATGACTTCCTATTACTCAGTTTGATAATCATCAGCTTGATTCGGGCCCTTACCACAAAACGTAGCTGTCTTAATTTCAGTGCCATTTAAACCATTTTCAGGTTGCCACTTCCATTCTTGGTCCATATCAATGCTCGGATTAGCTTGCAGAAAATTTAAAGAAAAACTTTTTTCCATAAATAATACCTATTTAAAATTAATAAACTGTAAGATTGAATATAACTCATTGTTTAATTTGCCTAAAGTTGATTACTAGCAAATAACTCCGCATATAAAAAAATAATTAGGCATTAAAACGATTCATTGTACCTATTCCAAACAAATTTAAGCAAGCATTTTTTACTGAAACATTTTAAAATAGCAATCATATAGGTTAGGTAACTAAGTACAACAGGATCATTGAATATCTGACGGTTAAGCTTTGCTCCAACCTATAATCAAACCATCACTATGAACCAACACCCAAACCATGATTAAAACCGACAAAATCCGCAAACCGCAGCCTGCGGTGTTTTACATCATCGACTACCTTTGGAGCGGCTTTGCCGGTTTGAGCGTGGCGATGGTGGTGGTGGCGTTGTGGGCGTGGGGCAGCGCCGTGTTCGGTGAGTTTATGCTGCCTGCGCCGGTGGAGGTGTTTCAAAAGTCGTTTGATTTATTGAAACATTTTCAGGAAAACGAAATCGGGATTTCGCTGTGGCGGTCGGTGGTGGGCATTTCTGTTGCGCTGGCGGCGGGATTGGCGGCGGGGCTGGTGGCGGGCAGTTTTAAGACGGCGATGGCGTTGCTCAAGCCTGTGATTACGATTTTGTTGGCGATGCCGCCGATTATTTGGGTGGTAATGGCGTTGTTTTGGTTCGGTTTCGGCAATCCGAGCGTGTTGTTTACCATCATTGTGTTGGTTGCGCCGCTGACGTTTGCGAGTGCTGCGGTCGGGATGGCGAGCGTGAACAAGCAGCATGAGGAGTTGTTTGACGCTTATAAATTAGGCCGTCTGAAAAAAATCCGCTATCTGTATATCCCGCATCTGACGGGCTATGTGATTTCCAGCGTTGGCGTGGCGGTAGCGATGGGGGTGAAGGTGGTGATTATGGCGGAACTCTTGGGCGCGAGCGAAGGCGTGGGCGCGCGGATTGCGGACGCGAGGGCGATGCTGGAGACTTCGACGGTGATGGCTTATGTGGTGTTGGTTATCGTGTTTGTGTCGCTGTTTGAATACCTGATTACCAAGCCTTTGGAAATTTTGTTTATGCCGTGGAGAAGATGATGCTCTGTCTTGAAAACGTGCGTTTTGAAATTCTCCGCGACCCCATCGTGCGCGATTTCAGTTTGAACCTGCAACATGGCGAAGTGAAGGCCTTGTTCGGGCCGAGCGGCTGCGGTAAGACGACGGTTTTGCGGCTGATTGCGGGCTTGGAAACGCCAAAATCGGGCACGATACGCAATACTTTCCGCAAAACGGGTTTTCTGTTTCAGGAAAACCGCCTGCCGGAAAACTTGACCGCGATGCAGAATATCGCGATTTTTATGGACAAACCCGATGAAGGCGAAATCATCGCGCTGGCGGCGAAAGTCGGGCTGACTGCGGGCGATTTGAACAAATATCCGACCGAATTGTCCGGCGGCATGGCGAAACGGGTGGCGTTTTTGCGCCTGCTGCTGTGCGGCTGCGACCTTGCCTTGCTGGACGAGCCGTTTGTCGGTTTGGACCGCGATTTGCGCGATATTTTGGTTGCCATGCTGGGGGAAAAAATCGAGCGGCAGGGCATGGCGTGTATGCTGGTAACGCACGATCGTTTTGAAGCCGCGCGACTGAGCCGCGAGATTATGTTGCTCTCCCCGAAAGGCATGAACGTGCAAAATGTGATAACCTTACCCACGCCGCTGTCCGAACGCGATTCGGCTTTTGAAGAAGCCGTGGTGGCAAGGGAGTTTCAGGGGGTTCATTATTATGAGTGATGGGGGATTTGAGTGTCTGACGAACCTTGCGGTTCGTTGCCCTCTCCCTAACCCTCTCCCACGGGGAAAGGGGATCAGGTTTCTCAAAATCAGAGAGCCGTAGAATTGGGAATCAGATGTCAGGTAAACCTGAAAATGTTCAGGCTCGACAGCCCAATTCCCTCTCCCCGTGGGAGATGGCTAGGGAGAGGGTAAGCAAGCCGCAGGCTTGCCTCTTTAGCGAAAGATACGAA